>Ga0078972_1001115_pt1:102500-104790 | contig 104790 bp, 104 predicted proteins | sample YelNatPaOPGAMG01_FD_67568 | JGI IMG/M metagenome (GOLD analysis project Ga0078972, IMG submission 67568) | Hot spring thermophilic microbial communities from Obsidian Pool, Yellowstone National Park, USA - OP-RAMG-01 (SPADES assembly) (version 2) | ecosystem: Environmental >... | reverse complement strand
ACGCCATTCGTGCATGTCGGAACTTCCCCGACAAGGAATTTCGCTACCTTAGGACCGTTATAGTTACGGCCGCCGTTTACCGGGGCTTCGATCAAGAGCTTGCACCCCCTCACTTAACCTTCCGGCACCGGGCAGGCGTCAGACCCTATACGTCGACTTTCGTCTTTGCAGAGCCCTGTGTTTTTGTTAAACAGTTGCAGCCACCGATTCTCTGCGACCCTCTCGGCCTTCGTCCGCAAGGGACTACAACCTACCAGGGCACACCTTCTTCCGAAGTTACGGTGTCAATTTGCCGAGTTCCTTCACCCGAGGTCTCTCAAGCGCCTGGGAATATTCTTCCTGCCCACCTGTGTCGGTTTGGGGTACGGTTGCATTTCGACTGAAGCTTAGAGACTTTTCCTGGAAGCGTAGGTTCACGCACTTCTCTTCCGTAGAAGATCGGCATCACGCCTTGGCATTGACCCTCCGGATTTGCCTAAAGAGCCTGCCTACACGCTTACACCGGGACATCCAACACCCGGATGCGCTACCTTTCTCCGTCCTCCCATCGCATCGAAACACAGTATCGGAATATTAACCGATTTCCCATCAGCTACGCCTCTCGGCCTCGCCTTAGGGGCCGACTCACCCTGCGCAGATTGACTTGACGCAGGAACCCTTGGGCTTACGGCGAGGGTGGTTTTCACACCCTTTATCGCTACTCATGTCAGCATTCGCACTTCGGATACCTCCAGCACGCTTTCCAACGCACCTTCTCTGGCTTACCGAACGCTCCTCTACCGCGTGTACCTAAGTACACACCCGCAGCTTCGGTATATGGCTTGAGCCCCGGTAAATCTTCCGCGCAGGCCGACTCGACTAGTGAGCTATTACGCTTTCTTTAAAGGGTGGCTGCTTCTAAGCCAACCTCCTAGCTGTCTATGCCTTCCCACATCGTTTCCCACTGAGCCATATTTGGGGACCTTAGCTGGCGGTCTGGGTTTTCATCCCTCTTGACGACGGACGTTAGCACCCGCCGTCTGTCTGCCGCACTCAACTTGCCGGTATTCGGAGTTTGCAACGGTTTGGTAAGCCGTGACAGCCCCCTAGCCGTAACAGTGCTCTACCCCCGGCAGTTATATGCGACGCGCTACCTCAATAGCTTTCGAGGAGAACCAGCTATCTCCGGACTTGTTTAGCCTTTCACTCCTATCCACAGTTCATCCCCGACCTTTTCAACGGGCGTGGGTTCGGACCTCCAGTAGGTATTACCCCACCTTCATCCTGACCATGGATAGATCGTCCGGTTTCGGGTCTACTCCCTGCGACTATCGCCCTATTCAGACTCGGTTTCCCTACGCCTCCCCTCTTCGGTTAAGCTCGCCACAGAAAGTAAGTCGCTGACCCATGATACAAAAGGTACGCAGTCACCCCCGTAGGGGCTCCCACTGCTTGTAGGCATACGGTTTCAGGATCTATTTCACTCCCCTCTCCGGGGTTCTTTTCGCCTTTCCCTCACGGTACTGGTTCACTATCGGTCGGAAACGAGTATTTAGCCTTGGAGGATGGTCCCCCCATCTTCAGACAGGATTCCACGTGTCCCGCCCTACTTCTCTCATGCCTAGTACCACCCAATGCGTTTCGGATACGGGGCTCTCACCCACTACGGCCGACCTTCCCAGATCGTTCTCCTACACTTCAGGCTATCTCATGATGGCTCCTCCCGGTTCGCTCGCCGCTACTACGGGAATCTCGGTTGATTTCTGTTCCTGCAGCTACTGAGATGTTTCAGTTCACCGCGTTCGCTTTGCTGACTCTATGTATTCCATCAGCAATGACTCCGAAGAGTCGGGTTTCCCCATTCGGACATCCCCGGATCACAGCTCGTTTACCAGCTCCCCGAGGCTTTTCGCAGGTGCCCACGTCCTTCATCGCCTGTTTCCGCCAAGGCATCCACCGTATGCCCTTATTCACTTGACCATATATCCCGCAATACCTTCGCGAGATCGCTACCAAGTCCCAGAACCTGGCAACGGGCCTTCCCTTCTTCCATTGTCAAAGAACAATACTACCGCACCTTCCGGTACGTAGTGCACAAGAGACTCTCCATCCCTTCTCCACTACCCACCCAACATCTTGCACCCCTACCTCTGGCCCCCACCCCTGGGCAGGACGCCCTTCCACCAGTCCATCTGGTGGAGCTGACCGGGATCGAACCGGTGACCCCCTGCTTGCAAAGCAGGTGCTCTCCCAGCTGAGCTACAGCCCCATTTGGTGGGCCCAAGTGGACTCGAACCACTGACCTCACGAT
>Ga0078972_1001115_pt1:0-100000 | contig 104790 bp, 104 predicted proteins | sample YelNatPaOPGAMG01_FD_67568 | JGI IMG/M metagenome (GOLD analysis project Ga0078972, IMG submission 67568) | Hot spring thermophilic microbial communities from Obsidian Pool, Yellowstone National Park, USA - OP-RAMG-01 (SPADES assembly) (version 2) | ecosystem: Environmental > Aquatic >... | reverse complement strand
CTCCCATGGGATTGTCAGGTCCAGGGGCAAAGTAAGCGGGGATCGGCTCGCCGGCCTTGGCGTGTTCTTCCTGGATATTTTTCGGTACGGTCCAGCTCGGATTTTTGACCTTGGCGATGATGCGCGTAGTACCCAGCGGATCTGGCCATTTGGGACGGAAGATGCCGATGGGATAGGTGTAGACCACCTTTTTCCCAGCCGGGAAGTAGTAGAGGCGGCGTGCCGGAATATCGATGATGATACCCTGCCAAGGGGGCGGTGGAAGAATATATTGGGTAGGCACGAGGACGCGGGTACCTTTCCCCGGCAGCCAGGGGTCGACACCGGGGTTGGCCTCGCGAATCTCGTTGTAGCCCACGTCGTAATGGCGGGCGATGTCGAGCAGGGTATCCTGCTGACGGGCAAGTACGACGTGCAATTGGCCGACCATATTGCTGCCTGCCGCAGGCAGTGGAAACTCTGCTGCCAACGCAGACCTGCCCGGCAACAGGGCTCCTGTCGCCAGGGCGAATAGTCCGAGCCATTTCTTAGGATAGAACTGCATGCGCTCCCTCTATCTCTGTCAAATCGATCAAATAATCAGATCGGGAAGATGCCGGTTGCACTGAGAGCAGCAACCATTCCCGCCCATATGCAGTCCAGACATCGGTAATTATCCCGCGCAAACTGCGGTCCCCCCTAAGCTGCAACTGCAGAGGCCGACGGCGCATGGCGGCTAGTTCCAGTTCGCTGTGCAGCGCACAGGATATCGGCACATAGGGCTCAACTGGCGCGGACATCAAGAAATTCTTCACCGCGGAGATAAGGTCGCAGGGCGGGGGGAATCCGCACGCGGCCACCGGCCTGCTGATGGTTTTCTAATAACGCGACCAAGGTGCGTCCCACCGCCAGCGCGGACCCGTTGAGGGTGTGCGCCAGTTGCGGCTTGCCATCGCTATCGCGGTAGCGCAGTTGCAGGCGCCGGGCCTGAAAGCTCTCGGTGTTACTGCAGGAGCTGATTTCGCGATAGCAGTTCTGGCTCGGCAGCCAGACTTCCAGGTCGTACGTCTTGGCGGCCGAGAATCCCATATCGCCCGCGCAGAGCAGCATGACGCGGTAGGGCAGCTCCAGCAACTCCAGAACCTTCGCAGCGTGGGCGGTAAGCTCTTCGAGCGCGGCTGCGGACTCTTCCGGGCGCACGATCTGCACTAGTTCGACCTTGTCGAATTGATGCTGTCGGATCATGCCACGGGTATCGCGTCCGGCAGAGCCCGCTTCTCGACGAAAACAGGGCGTGTAGGCACAGTACTTCTGCGGTAACGTGGCAACGATCTCCTCACGCAGCAGATTGGTGAGCGGGACCTCGGCGGTGGGAATCAGGTAAAAATCATCATCCCGCAGCGCAAAGAGATCCTCCGCGAACTTGGGGAGTTGTCCGGTACCGAGCAGCGACTGAGGATTGGCTAAAAAAGGCGGAGCGATCTCCTCATATCCATGTTCCTGCGTATGCAGATCCAACATGAATTGAGTCAACGCCCGCTCCAGACGCGCACCCGCGCCCCGCAATACCACAAACCGTGCTCCGGCGAGTTTGACGCCCGCGGCAAAATCAAGGACACCTAACTCGGTACCCAGATCCACGTGGTCCTTGACCGGAAAGTCAAAGCGCGGGATCTCGCCCCAACTGCGCACACAGACGTTACCGCTTTCATCGGGCCCATCGGGAACATCCGCTTGGGGCAAATTGGGTAGCGTACGCACCCACTCCTCCCACTGCGCCAGGACGGCAGTCAACCGCCCCTCCTTTTCGCTGACGGCAGCAGCGAGTTCCGCGGCACGCGCCTGCTCCGCCTGGGTGTCGCGGCCCTCACGACGCGCGACGCCAATCTCCTTGGACAGGACATTGCGTTCATTGCGCAACGCCTCCAGATCGACTTGCAGGGTTTTCCGCTGCTGGTCCAGGGACCGCAGTGCCTGCACATCCAGGACATGCCCGCGCCGGGCGAGCGCCTCGGCCACCGCGGCCGTCTGGGTGCGTAACAGGTTCGGGTCGAGCATGGTTCAGTCTCCTGATCTTTTCCGATGAGCAGCGATCCAGGCAAGACGCTCGCCCATGGTCTTCTCAAAGCCCCGCTCCGTGGGGGTATACCAGCGGCCGTCCGCCATGCCTTGTGGCAGATAAGACTGCCCTGGCGCGATGGCATCGGGAAAATCGTGATCGTATTGGTATTCCCGACCATAATCCAGCTCCCGCAGGAGCCGGGTCGGCGCATTGCGCAGATGCAGGGGAACCGGCCGGCTGCGCTCGCGGCGAATCTGCGCGCGCACTGCGTTCCAAGCCAGCTCGATGCGGTTGCTCTTGGGGGCGCTGGCAAGATAGACGGCGGCCTCGGCCAGAGCGAGCTCTCCCTCGGGACTGCCGAGAAACGCATAGGCGTCACGCGCAGCGATGGCGATACTGAGGGCACGCGGATCCGCCAGGCCGACATCCTCGCTGGCCATGCGCACCATACGCCGGGCCAGATAGAGCGGATCGGCACCACCATCGAGCATCCGCGCCAGCCAGTACAGAGCGGCGTTGACATCCGAACCGCGCAGGGACTTGTGAAAGGCCGAGATCTGGTCGTAGAACTGCTCTCCGTGGCGATCGAACTGCCGCCAACTCTCGCCAATGGCCTGTTGTACCTGCTCCATTGTGATTTCGCCGTTTTCACTCCCGTTGGCGGCCAGCTCGAGAATACCAAGCAAACGCCGGGCGTCACCATCGGCGGCGTCAATAAGCAGCGCGCGGACAGCGGCGCTCACAACCAGATTCTGTTTCCCCAAGCCTTTCCCTACATCCTGCAACGCCCGGTCGAGAATCTCTCTCAAGGCGGCAGTATCCAAAGGCTGGAGAACGTACACACGCGCCCGCGACAACAAGGCAGGGACCAGGGCAAAACTGGGGTTTTCCGTGGTTGCGCCGATCAAGGTAAAAATGCCGTCCTCAACATAAGGCAATAGCGCATCTTGTTGTGCGCGGTTGAAGCGATGAATTTCGTCGACGAAAAGCAATGATGCCTGCCCACACTCCCGTAACTGACGCGCCTTTTCGGCGACCGCGCGCAACTCCTTGACGCCGCTGTCCACCGCCGAGAGCGTAACGAACTCTGCCTGGGACTGAGCTGCAAGCAGGCGAGCGAGGGTGGTCTTGCCCGAACCCGGCGGGCCCCACAGAACAAGAGACGGAATTGGGCCGCCCTCATCGAGAACAGCCCGGAGACTACCACCGGCCCCGAGTAGCTGCGGCTGACCAACGAACTCGGCAAGACTGCTAGGCCGCATGCGCGCGGCCAGAGGGCGTCGATCAGGCATTCAGGACATCAGAAACTGCGCGCCAAGGCCAGCCCGAGGGTGAAGGCACTGGCCTTGTAGGACCCGCTGGGTACCGTGCCAGCATCCTGGAGAGGGAATGGCGCGCCGCCAGCGGACCCGGACAAGGCGTAGCTGGCGCCGATATCGTAATGCCAGGGTCCAAGACCAATCCCCAAGCCGAAGGATGCCGAGTTGGATGCCGTTGCCGGCACCGCGAGCTGCACCGCGTTTGCTCCCGCCGGGCTGTCGGTATGGGCAATACCACCACGGATTTCCAGGTCCTGATTCAGGTGGTAACTGAGACCCACACGGTAGCCCAGAGCGGACTTCCAACCCAGGTTACCATAGTACGGCAGTTGTGCGTTTGCCCAGTTGGTCCAGTCGACATCGAGCTCCGTGGCAAAGGAGGGTGTCCAGCGATAGCGAAAACCGGCCTGCAGCTTGCCCGGCAGCTCAATCTTGCCCGCACTGGCAGAGAGGCTGGCGGGAGAAATATAGCTCAACCCAACGTTATAGCCCTCAGTGCTGTAGAGCAGGCCGATGCGACCACCGACACCGCTGCCGTCTGCCGAGAGGGTACCGAATTTACCGCCAATGCTTTGGTAGTAGTCGAGCCCAACCGCCACACTGAGATTAGGGAGCAGCAGGTAAGCGATGCTCGGATTGATATCAATGATGCGCAGTTGATTCTTGAGGTATGGACTTCCCTCGTACAGGGCATTGGGCGCCCAACTGTCGCGCAGGATATAGGGCGAAGTGACCCCAATACCCAGCGCCAGCGGCATGCTGTCGAAGCGATGGGTATAATAGAGGTCGGCAAGGATACTGGTATTGGTCTGCGCACCGATGTCGGTGCTGCCATTGGCGTAATTATAGGAAGGACGCTGGGCCAGTAGCTCAATGGCTGCCCGATTTCCAGAGAAAAAAGCCATGCCTGCCGGATTATAGGAATAATCACTGACTGGTTGCCCGTCGGCCACCACCGCCCCGGCCTCCGATAGGGCCGCAACACCGGTCGGTACCGCGAAGCTGTTGGCGTAGGCTAAATCGCAAGCAGCAGAAATGACCAGCGTGCTTAAGGCATAAACAACCAGGGTCTTACGCATGACTACTCCAATTCATGGATTTTTGAGAACGTCTACCCCGGCCGGCGGAGTAAAATGGAAGATCTTGTCGGAAATGGGGACATTCACGCGGACATGTTCGAAATGCAGGACGGTTTCCTGCTGGAAGGCATCTTCCATCAGCATTTCGCGCAACTGTCCAGCGTTGTCAAAGCCCATCTGGATGGAGGTAAAGCCTTGGTTTTGCCCTTTTTTCGGTTTGAGCAAAACCCATTGCAGGCCACTTTTCGCTGGCAGCGAGCTGATCTGAAAGTCTGTCGGCAGTACATCGCGTCCAGCGATCAGCGCTGCCGGGGTGCTACCCAAAACCTTGCCCAACGGTTGTACCGTGACCTGCTGCAGAGCGGGCTCATAGAGCCAGACCTGCCGGCCATCGGAAACGATCATTTGCCCATTTTTGCCGGCATAGTTCCAGCGGAAGCGCCCAGGCCTGGCAATCCAGAGTTGTCCGCTGGCACGCTGTTCGACGACACCACCATGGTTGAACACTTCCTGCTGAAAATCAGCGGTCACGGTCTTGCTGGAGCGGAAGAATTTTTCCAGCAGCGCGCCAGGCTCGGCAGCGAACAACGGCAGGCTTACGCCGACCATCAATAACCATCCGAAAACGACGGAAACACAAAGTCGCACGAGATCAGTCGCGCGGCGGGGCAGCAGCATGCACTTCTCGACTACCATTGCTTTGTAGGGGACCAACGATGCCCACCCTCTCCATTTCCTCGATCATTCGAGCCGCTCGATTATACCCGACTTTGAGCTGCCGCTGCACATAGGAGATGCTCGCCTTGCGGCTGCTGGTGACAATCGCGACAGCCTGATCGTAGAGCGGATCACTCTCCGCATCGTTGTCGCCGGCCTCCCCCATTCCCGCATCATCGCCGGAGCCCGACAGAATCTCTTCGTCATATTCTGGAGCACCCAGCTGCCGCAGGCTCTCGACTACCCGATGCACCTCGTCGTCACTGACGTAGGCCCCATGCACGCGCAGGGGATAACCACTGCCGGGGGGCAGATACAGCATGTCGCCTTGCCCCAGCAGCGTTTCCGCACCCATCTGGTCGAGAATCGTGCGTGAATCGATGCGCGACGACACCTGGAAGGCAATGCGTGTGGGAATATTAGCCTTGATCAGGCCGGTAATCACATCTACCGATGGGCGCTGGGTCGCCATGATCAGATGCAGACCAGCCGCTCGCGCTTTCTGTGCCAGGCGCGTGATCAGGGTTTCCACCTGCTTGCCGACCACCATCATCAAGTCGGCAAATTCATCGATGACGACGACGATGGCCGGCAGCGGGTGCAATGCAATCGGCTCGTCATTAAAGTCTTTGTCAGGTCCCGGCAGGGACTCACCACGCGCCTCGGCCTCTTTCAACTTCTGGTTGTAGCCCGCCAAGTTGCGCACACCAGCGTGCGCCATCCACTTGTAGCGCCGTTCCATTTCCGCGACGCACCAGCGCAGGGCGTTGGCGGCCTCCTGCATGTCGGTGACTACCGGCGCGAGCAGGTGCGGGATACCTTCGTACACGGACAGCTCCAGCATCTTGGGATCGACCAGAATCATGCGCACTTCCTGCGCCGTGGCCTTGTACAAAATGCTCAGGATCATGGCATTGACGCCGACGGATTTCCCGGCGCCAGTGGTACCAGCCACCAAGAGATGGGGCATCCGCGCCAAATCCGCGACAATCGGCTGGCCGCCGATATCTTGCCCCAAGGCCAGGGTCAAGAGGCTTTTGCTCTGCGCGAAGGCGGCGCTACCGAGAATTTCGGAGAGACGGACCACACGCCGCTTCGGATTTGGGACTTCGATACCCATCGTCGCCTTACCCGGAATCGCCTCCACTACCCGTACCCGGGCGGTAAGAACGCGCGCCAGATCCTTACTCAGGCCGGCGACCTGACTCACCTTGACGCCAGCTGCAGGTTCAATCTCATAGCGGGTGATGACCGGGCCAGGGTGCGCGTCCACAACCTGGGCACTGACACCAAAATCCGCGAATTTTTCTTCCAGAAAGCGGGAACGCGCCGCCAGCTCTTCGGGCGAGGGAACCAAAGCGGGGTCATCGGCTTCGGGCACATCCAGCAAGGAGAGTTCGGGCAAGCCATCCGCGCGTGGGGGGCCTACGGGAGCCGGTAAGGGTAGCTGTTCTTTGCTGGCGGTCACTACCTTCGACGGGGATGGGGGAGCCTTCCTGCGCGAGGGGAACGGGCGCCCTGGCTCGAGAACTTGCGACGCGGTGGACGGTCGCGCGGTGACTTTCGGGGCCACGGCACCGCTGGTTTCAGCCGTTACCGAAGCCTCTCGCCGCCAGCGCGGCAAGCGCAAAGAGAAGCTCGGCGCGCGGGGCAAGGAAAAACGGGGGAGCGATAGAGCGCGCAGATGGCTCGCCCAATGTGCAGGGCTTGTCCGCGTTACGAGCGCAACGCTCAGCACACTCAAGGCGAGGAAAATCAGCCCGGTGCCCACGCTGCCAATGACAGGAGAAAGCAATCCCGCAAGGCCCGCACCAATGATCCCGCCGGGACTCTGCCCCTTTACCGGCCACCACATCAGTGGCCAGAGCAAGGCCAGAAGCACGCTAACGGCCGGGAAAAACAGGATCCCGCCGAGGATGCGTAGGCGCGGCAGCGGACGTTGCCAATGCAAGCGCCGCAGCCAGAGCCAACAGAAGGCCAGGAGCGCGAAGGGAAGCAACCAGGCAGCAATCCCAAAAATCTGTATCAGGAACGCGGCCAACTCGGCCCCCAGCTCGCCTCCCCAATTGCGTGCAGGCTCTCCCCGACCACTGGTGAACCAACTGGGGTCGAGCGGATGAAAACTGATCAGGGAAAGGAGAGCGAACAGACTCGAAAGCAGTAGGACAAAGACCAAGACCTCCCGACGCCAGGGATACCCGCTCGGCCTCGACCTGTTCTCCCGCACCGAACCATTCGCTGCTACTGCGCTGCGTGCTTTCGACATGCCCGCAAGCTATCCGAGACTTCCCTTTTCTGTCAAGGGATTAAGACTGAATCTTTAGCAATATCCTGAAAGCGAAAGGGATATCTGCCAGGGCTTGACGGGTCATAGGGTGAGCTTCCAAAACGTTTCTGACTCTGCCGTGGCCAAGGAAGGAGTGCTACAATTACTAATATTTCTTTTCGACAGGAGCGGTCATGGCAGACGACAGCAAGCACGCGCGCTTACTCATTCTCGGTTCCGGTCCCGCAGGCTACACCGCGGCGATCTATGCCGCTCGGGCCAATTTACAACCGGTGCTCATCCAGGGAATGGAACCCGGGGGCCAACTGATGACGACCACCGATGTGGATAACTGGCCGGGAGCGGCCGATGGCATTCTCGGTCCAGATCTGATGGCGGAACTCGAAAAGCAGGCGCGCCGCTTCGATGCGGAGATCATCTTTGACCATATCAACGAGGCCAATCTCGGGGAGCGGCCCTTTCGCTTGCAGGGCGATCAGGGAAGCTATACCTGCGATTCTCTGATCATCGCCACTGGTGCCTCAGCCAAATATCTGGGCCTGGAGAGTGAGGAAAAATATCGTGGTAAAGGAGTTTCTGCCTGCGCCACCTGTGATGGGTTTTTCTACCGGAATCAGGATGTCGCCGTCGTCGGTGGTGGTAACACCGCGGTCGAAGAAGCGCTGTACCTCAGCAACATCGCCAAGACGGTGACCGTCATCCATCGGCGTGACAAATTCCGGGCGGAAAAGATTCTACAAGACAAGCTCTTTGCCAAAGAAAACGTGAAAGTGATCTGGACTCATCAAGTGAGCGAGATTCTGGGTGACTCCTCGGGGGTTACTGGATTGCGCTTGGCATCTGCAACAGACGACAAGACGCAAGACATTGCAGCGACCGGCGTATTTATTGCCATCGGCCATCAGCCCAATACACAGCTTTTCAAAGGACAGCTGGAAATGGACGAAACCGGGTACCTGATCACCAAGGGCGGTCGGGAAGGGTTTGCGACTATGACCAGCATCGCTGGCGTGTTTGCTGCAGGCGATGTGCAGGATCATGTCTATCGTCAGGCAGTAACCAGCGCCGGGACGGGCTGTATGGCCGCCCTAGACGCGGAACGCTGGCTGGAGCAGGCCAGCGCCTGATGCGTGGCGCGGCGCTCAGCACGGAAAAGGGCAAGAGCTAATCCCGGATTCTTTCTTGCCGATGACGAACGAGAGGAGTTTCGCTCCGCTCTGCGGGATGTGCGGCTGTTCTCAGCCCCGGAGCCGCCGCCACGGGCGCCGGCTCCGGAACCAGAGGCACACCAAGCCACTGCTGATGAACTGGCCGTATTGGCAGACCTGGCGCGTGGCAACAAAGAGGAAAATGATTGGTGGACAGGCGATGAGTGGGTATATCTGCGCCCCGGATTGCCCGAGCGGCTACTGCGGGACCTGCGTCGTGGAAAAATTCGCGTGCAGGCCGATCTCGATCTGCATGGACTACGAGTAGACGAGGCCCGTGCGACCGTCGCCGAGTTTCTCGCCGAGTCTCGCCGGCAGCGCTGGACCTGTGTCCGCATCGTGCACGGCAAGGGCTATGGTTCACCAGGACAGGTGCCCGTCCTCAAACGCTTAGTCGGACACTGGCTGCAACGCCACCGCGAAGTACTGGCCTTTTTGCAGGCCGGACCAGCCGAAGGCGGCTCCGGGGCCCTGCGGGTCTTACTGGGCGAGCTTCGCCGCTGACGCCTGATGGACTTTTCAGCGCGCCTGAGCGGCCGGGGCAGGCGGCAAGTCGGTGGCGCGCTCTGCCCCAGCAAGCGAGGCCAGGATCGGGCAAGCCTCAACAGAGCCATGGCCGGGGCAACGCTCACTGACCTCGCGCAGGGCCGACCGCATCCGTTCCAGATCTGCAATTTTTTCCTCGATGTCGGCGATCTTACCCTCGGTAATCTGCTTCACCGCCGCCATGTCGTTTTCCGGATGGCTGTTGATGTCCAGCAGCTCCTTGACCTCCGCGAGGGAAAAACCGAGATTCTGCGCCCGGCGAATAAAACGCAAACGCGCTTCCGCTTCGTTGTCGTACAGTCGGTAGTTGGACTGAGTCCGTTGCACCGGACGAATCAGCCCGATTCGTTCATAATACCGCAGAGTTTCCGCTGCCAACCCCGCCTCGCGCGCCAAACGCCCAATGGTCACGTGGTTTTTCATATCGTTCCTTCCTGGTTTTTACCCTGCAAACGAGTAGTTTATCGTAAAGTATGCACTTGCTACGAACAAGGGGCCGAGCTCATTTTTTCCGCCTTCACCCCAAGGGCTTCCAGCAACACCGTGGCATAGGAGCCTTGCAGTAGAAAGAACTGGAGAACAATTTCCCCAGCTTGCGGCGCATGGACGGACACATCCTCCGGACGGCAGCGCAAGGTTCGTCGTGCTGCATCCAAGCCTTGACTGGCCAGCGCCGCTGCCCAGGCCATGCCGTTGCCGGGAGAATCGTCACCACCATGCCAAGCGGCAAGGGTTTCCGCTTCCAGTTCGCCTACCAGCCCTTTGCTTTGCCCCGCAGCTTTACCCGGCAGTGGCCCGGTGGGATGGAGATCCCAGGCATCGGCGCGGGCCTGCAGCTCCGCGAGCTCTTCTGCGCCAGCCCGAAACTGGCTATGCGTCCCGGCCAACTGGATGATCTCACCGGGCAGGATGCAGTTCCAGCTTTTCTGTCGCACCCGCTCGGCAAGAACCAAGTTGAATAGCGCGGAGCGCGCCGTCGACCACAAAAGCGCGCGCAGATGATGTGGCATACGTCCACGCCGCCCACCAGTCAGCAGGCGTCCGGCTGCGGCCAGATTGTCGCGCCCGAAACGCTGCGCCCCGAAATAGTTGGGGAAGCCCTGTTGCGCCAAAATCTGCAAGGCGCTGTCCCAAGCGTTGCTTTCGTTGGCGTCGCGTAGATGCATGCGAAATCGATTACCGCGATGCACACCGCGCCGTAGTTTGCGCCGATGCCGGTCGATAGCGAGAATTTGCATCCCCTCAGCGGCGAACTGGCCCCAATCGAGTTTCTCACGGCCGACGAGCGGCACGGTAAAGGCTTGTCTGGTACGGGCATGGTAGTCTTTGAGACCCGCGTAGCCCACGTCTCGCGCTGGGACGCCCGCAAAGCGCGCGAGCAGCCGGGCGACCTCCTCGGTGTGGCGCCGCGTCTTCTCGACCCATAGCCAAGCATGGTCGCCTTCGCCATCAGCAGCAAAAGGCAACACCTCTTCCACAAAAAAGCTTTCAGGGGAGGAACGAAAGACGCCTACCGGGCGGGCAAGCGCCAGCTCCGGATACCACCGCTCGGGGATCTCAGACATCTTGGATGAGGCAGATGGCCTGAGCGGCAATGCCTTCGCCACGGCCGGTAAAGCCCAACTGCTCTGTCGTCGTCGCCTTGACGCTGACAGCAGTGAGCGGAATCTGCAGGTCACTGGCGAGACATTCCCGCATCTGGGGAATATGCGGCGCCAATTTGGGGCGTTGACAGATGAGGGTCGAATCGACATTGACGATGCGATACCCCTCCTGCTGCAGCAAGCTGGCGCAGTGACGGAGCAGTAGACGCGAATCGGCGCCGGCAAAACGAGGGTCGGTATCCGGGAAGTGTTTGCCGATATCACCCAGGGACGCCGCGCCAAGCAATGCGTCGCAAATGGCGTGGATGAGGACATCGGCATCGGAATGACCGGCCAGGCCGAGTTCATAAGGCACCCGCACGCCGCCCAGAATCAGGGGACGATCTGCCACCAGTGCATGCACATCAAAGCCCTGTCCTATGCGAATCTCCATAGTTCTCCTTTCACGACCCACGCGCGGCCAGAATGGCCTCAGCCAAGGGCAAATCTTCGGGATAGGTGATTTTGAGGTTATCGGCGTGGCCCTGCACCAGAAGGGGGTGCCAGCCGCGCCGTTCCATAGCCGAGGCCTCATCGGTCACCGGGGCACCCTGCTGCTCGGCATCGTCGAGGGCTTCGAGCAGCGCACCCAAGGGAAAGGCCTGGGGAGTCAGGGCACGCCAGAGATGACTACGTTCGACGGTGGCCACCACATGCTCGCCCGCGGCACGCTTGAGGGTATCGGCTACCGGCAAGGCCAGCAAAGCCCCTTGTGGGGCTCTGGGCAAGGCATCCAGGAGCGCATGCAGATCGCCCCGTTGCAGGCAAGGGCGCGCCGCATCGTGGACCAGCACCCAATCCTGCGGCAGGGCGCCATGTTCCAGAAGCGCGCGCAGGCCGAGTCGCACCGAGTCCTGGCGCTGCGCCCCGCCTACCACCGGGGGCAGAAAGCTTCGGCTTTGCGGACCAAGAAGCTCACGCCAAGCGCCGGTGGCGAGATCTGCGCCGGGCAACACCAGTTGTACGCCACGAATGCGCGGCTCGGTCAAAAAGGGCTGCAGGGCATGGGCAAGCACCGGGCGACCGCGCAGTTGCAGATATTGTTTGGCGACGGCACCGCCAAATCGCTGCCCGCGTCCACCGGCGGGGATCAAGGCCCAGATTTGTTCCATGCACGTCCTCCTGATCGCTGCGCCAGCATACCCGAATGACCGCGACTTTTGCAGTTTTTTCTTTGCCTGCATAGACTGTCGCCTTGGCTTTTTGAGGATGTGCCGTCTTGCTGATGGATTGGCTCGGGTCACTGGTCCCCCAACCCGGAAAAACCGCTACCCTGCCGCCGACGCCGGGGGCCGCTCAGGCCCTGTTGGCGGCGGCCCTACAACGCCGCTTGCAGCGCCCGATCCTGTTGATCGTCAACGCCAGCCGCACGATAGAAGAATGGCAACGGGAATGGCAATTTTTCGCGCCGGAATTACCTGCACCGCTGGTTTTTCCCGATCGGGAAGTGCTTCCTTACGATCGCTTGAATCCTCCGGCCGAGATCAGCACCGCGCGGCTGGCCACTCTCGCGGCGCTGCCGCACTGGCGGGGACTGATCATCGCTCCGGCAAGCGCGGTGCTGCAGTTTCTACCGCCGCCGAGCCATCTCGACCGTCATGCGCTGTGGCTCCACCTGGGGGCGCGCTTGCCCCTCGAATCCTTCCGCCAGCGTGCCATCGATGCCGGCTATCAGAGCGTGAGCGAGGTGTCGGAAGCAGGGGAAATCGCCTGGCGCGGTGGCATCATCGACATTTTCCCGAGCGGCAGCCCCCTTCCCTATCGGATCGAGCTTTTCGGTGACGAGATCGACAGCATTCGTGCCTTCGACGTAGAAACCCAGCGGAGTCTCGGCAAAGTGGAAAAGGTAGAGTTGCTGCCGGCACGCGAAGTTCCGACTGCCAGCGAGGACCTGCAACGCTTTCGTGCACAGTTTCGCGCCCGCTTCAGCGGCGACCCGCAACAGGCGGAGGTCTACCGTGCCGCCAGTCGCAACAGTATACCGGCGGGTGCCGAGCAATACCTACCCCTGTTTTTTGAAGCTTGCGGCGACATCAGTAATTATCTGCCGAAGGACAGCATCGTGCTGGAGGAGTCCGGGCTTGCGGCCGCCGTTCAGCAATTGCGCCAGGAATGGCAAGAACGCTATGCCGAGCGCAGCAGCGATCGTGCCCATCCCATCCTGCGGCCTGACGAACTGTTGCTGAGCGAGGACTCTTGGCAGCAACGATTAGCGGCCTACCCCATTTTGCGGCTCAGCGAACAGATGCAGGGCGAGGCGCAAGGCTTTTTGCCTCCCCCTTCCCTGCAGGGCAACAGTGAAAATCCTCTGCTCGGTCTCGAGCGCTTTCTGCAAGAGCTTCCCGGCGGTGCTCGGGTAGTGCTGGCGGCGGAATCCGCTGGACGCGCCGAAGCGGTGGGCGAGCACCTACAGCGGCTGGGCGTCACGGTGCAACGGGTCCGCAACTGGTCCGAATTTTCCGCTGGGCCCGCCCCCCTTGCCCTCGCGGTGGCGCCGCTGGAGCGAGGACTGTTGCATCAGCAGCGGGGACGTATCGATCTGGCGTTGATCTCGGAAGCGCAGATCTTTGGCGATCGGGTGTTTGCCCAGCGCCGTGGCGGCCGCGCACGCCAGCGGAGCATGGAAAATCTGCTGCGCGACCTGGGAGAACTGCAGCCCGGCGACGTGGTGGTCCATGAGGATTACGGCATCGGGCGCTTTCTGGCGCTGGACACCCCCTTTGCCGGGCAAGGGGATGTCAACGAGTACATGAGCATTGCCTATGCCGGCGATGCCAAGGTCTATGTACCGGTGGAACAACTCGACCGCGTCAGCCGCTTTGTCGGCAACAGCGAGGAAATCGAGCTGTCGCGTCTGGGGAATACGCGCTGGAGCAAGGCCAAGGCCAAGGCGCGGCAGAAGGCGATCGATGCCGCCAGCGAGCTGCTCGACACCTACGCGCGCCGCGCCGCGCGTCCAGGAAGGAGCTTCCCGGCACCGGGTGACGCCTATTGGGACTTTGTTTCCCGCTTTCCCTTTGAGGAAACACCGGACCAGCAGGCCGCCATCGATGCTGTTCTCGACGATTTGCAACGGCCGCACCCCATGGACCGCTTGGTCTGCGGTGACGTCGGTTTTGGCAAGACCGAGGTGGCCCTGCGTGCCACCTTCCTGGTCGCCCACAGCGGCGCCCAGGTGGCCATTCTCGTACCTACCACCCTCCTCGCCCAGCAACATTTCGAGAACTTTCGCGATCGCTTTGCCGGGCTACCCATCCGCGTCGCCATGCTCTCCCGTTTTCAGAAGGGCAAGGAACGCAGCGCGATCCTTGCGGATACCGCAGCCGGCAACATTCAGATCCTCATTGGCACCCATCGTCTGCTCCAGAGCGATGTGCAATTTGCCGACCTGGGACTCCTGATTCTCGATGAGGAGCATCGCTTTGGCGTGCGCCATAAGGAAAAGATCAAGGCCCTGCGCAGTGAGGTGGATGTACTTACCCTGACGGCAACACCCATCCCCCGCACGCTGAATCTTTCCTTGGCGGGACTGCGCGACCTGTCGCTGATTGCCACGCCGCCGCAGCGCCGGCAACCGGTACGCACCTTTGTGCAGGAATTTGCCGAAGACACCATTCGCGAGGCCTGCCAACGCGAACTGCATCGGGGTGGGCAGATCTACTATCTGCACAACGAAGTACAGGATATCGAGCGCAGCGGTAAATTGCTACAACGCCTGCTGCCGGAGGCGCGCATCCGCATTGCCCACGGGCAAATGCCGGAGGCCGAACTGGAGGCGGTGATGCTAGATTTTTATCATCAACGCTTCGACCTGTTACTCTGTACCACGATCATCGAATCAGGCATCGACAACCCGCGTGCCAACACCATGCTCATCGACCGTGCCGACCGCTTCGGCCTAGCGCAGCTGCATCAGCTGCGGGGGCGCGTCGGGCGTGGACATCAGCGGGCCTACTGCTATCTCTTCACCCCCGATCCGCGCGCCATGACTGACGACGCCAAACGTCGCCTCGACGCCATCCAGTCTCTGGAAGAGCTTGGCGTAGGGTTTGCCCTGGCCAGTCATGATCTGGAGATTCGTGGTGCCGGCGAGCTCCTGGGCGATGCCCAGAGCGGACACATGGATGAAGTGGGCTTTACCCTGTTCATGGAATGGCTGAACGACGCCGTCGCTGCCATCCGCGCCGGCAAGGATCCGCAAAGTCTGGCGGAAAAACAGGCGGAGGGGCCACAGATCCATCTCAACACCCCGGCGCTCATCCCTTCCGATTACCTGCCCGACGTGCAACTGCGTCTGCAGCTCTATAAACGCCTGGCCAACCTGCGCAAGAGCGAAGGGATCGGTGAGATCATGGTAGAGATGGTGGATCGCTTTGGCGCCCTGCCGGATGCCGTCAAGACCCTGCTCTGCCAGACGCAACTGCGGATTCTGGCCGAGAGCCTGGGCATTACCGCCATCGACGCGGGACCGCAGGGCGCACGCTTGACCCTGAGCGCACAGCATCGCTTGCCGGTGGACCGCCTGTTACAGAAGATCCAGAAGGAATCGCAGACTTTCCAGCTCGAGGGTCAGGACCGCCTGCGCATCCGCCGTACCCTGCCCGACGGCCAGGCGCGATGCGAAGCCCTTCTTATGCTCATCGACGAACTCAATGGCCCTGACTCAAGCAAGGAGTAAAAGCATGCCTGCCACCCGCCTCGCCATTTTGAGTCCCGCCCAACAGGGACGTATGGCCTTGCCCGCCAGTATGAGCCAGATCGTTGCCGGAGAAATCGAGCAACGGGAAATTGCCGGGAGCTGGCTGCAGAGCTGGCGCCTGCCCGCCGACTTTGCCGAGCTGCAACCCTTCCTGGAGGAGCTGGCACGCCAGGGGCTGGCGCAGGAGCGGGAGATCCTCTGGGGCCCCGCAACAGACGCAGAAGAGCCTCTACGCCTGGTTTTGCGCGGGGCCCTGAGTCCGACGATGTTGCGCCGGGCACTGACCAGTCTGCAACTACGTGCCTTTCTGCCGGGCCGGGTGCTACTCGCCCAGGGCAATGAGCTGGTGATCGAGATCTGGGGCGATGCCGCCGCCCTGCCCCTTGCCAACCACCAGCTGGTCGAGGCACTGATGGAGTTTCCCGTCGACGTCGCCCTCACACCCAACTGGGAAAACGGCCAGTTTCGCCTGTTGATCAGCGACATGGACTCCACCCTGATCGCCATCGAATGCATCGACGAGCTCGGTGCGCATCTCGGCCTGAAAAGCAAGATCGCGGCGATCACTGAACGTTCCATGGCCGGCGAGTTGGATTTTCGCAGTTCCCTGCGCGAGCGCGTGCGCCTGCTTGCCGGTACCCCGGTCAGCGCCATCGATGCCGTGATTCGTGAGCGTCTACAATTCAGCCCGGGGGCCCGCGACTTGGTCACCGCCGCCAAGCGTGCGGGGATGGAAACCGCCGTCGTCTCTGGCGGCTTCACCCAGTTCACCCGGCATGTCCAGGAAGAACTCGATCTTGATTACGCCTTTGCCAATCAGCTCGACATTCGCGATGGCAAGCTCACCGGCGAGGTCATCGGCGATATCGTCGATGCCGAGGCCAAGGCCGATATCCTGGACCTCCTCGCTATTGCCGCGGGCACCGATGCCAGCCAATGCGTCGCCATTGGCGACGGGGCCAATGATCTACCCATGCTGCGCAAGGCCGGAGTGGGCATTGCCTATCGTGCCAAGCCCGCCGTCCGCGCCCAAGCGGATTATCAGATTCGCCAAGGAGGGCTGGAGTTTGTCAGCAGTATTCTCGGTCTCGCCTGAGAGAGTGAGCGGCGTTTGCAAATATTTTAGACATTGTCTAGCCTAAGGCTTCATCAATTTCGATGAACCCATCGAGGCTCGATCCATGAAACTCAGCAATATGGAAGGAAAGGCAGTACCCCAGGTCACTTTTCGCACCCGGGAAAACAATCAATGGAAGGATGTCAGCACGAAGGAACTCTTCGCCGGCAAGACAGTAGTGGTCTTTGCTTTGCCTGGCGCCTTCACACCCACCTGTTCTTCGAGCCACTTGCCCCGCTATAACGAGCTGGCGCCGGTCTTGCGCGAAAACGGCGTCGATAGCATTCTTTGCATCTCGGTGAATGACGCCTTTGTCATGGAGGCCTGGGGCAAGGAACTCGCCGTCGAGAATGTGCGCCTGATTCCCGATGGCAACGCCGAGTTCACCGCCGGCATGGGTATGCTGGTGGACAAGGCCGACCTGGGGTTTGGACGGCGCTCCTGGCGCTACTCCATGTTGGTGAAGGATGGCATTGTCGAGAAGATGTTCATCGAGCCTGACAAGCCCGGTGATCCCTTCGAGGTTTCGGATGCCGACACCATGCTCCGCTACATCAACCCTAACGCCCAGGATCCGGCCTTCATCACGCTCTTCACCCGTGCAGGCTGCCCGCACTGCGCCCGCGCCAAAGCGATGCTGCAGGAACGCAACCTTCCCTTCGAGGAGGTACATACCGGTATGGGTACGGGAATCAGCTCGCGGACGGTGCGTGCAGTTTCTGGACGCTCGACGGTGCCACAGGTCTTCATTGGCGGCAAACACATCGGTGGTGCCGACGATCTGGCCAAGCATCTCGCCGCCCACTAACCGTAACCCGATCTGGAACACGGCGTCTCTATGACGTCGTAAGGAGCTTACCCATGAGCGCGACAACAGACTTCGATTTTATCGTCATCGGCGGCGGTAGCGGCGGTATTGCCAGCGCCAACCGCGCCGCTTCCTATGGTGCCCGCGTCGCCTTGGTGGCAGAGGGCCCTTTGGGGGGCACTTGTGTCAATGTCGGTTGTGTCCCCAAAAAGCTCTTCTGGAACGCTGCCCACCTGGCAGCTAGCCACGAGCTGGCACAGGGCTATGGCTTTTCGGCAACGCCCTGGGACTTCAACTGGGGTAGTTTCAAAAGCCATCGCGATGCCTACATCCAGCGACTCAACAGGCGCTATGCCGAGGGTCTAGAGAACAACCGCGTGACGCTTTTTCGCGGTCATGGTCGCTTGCGCGGCAAGAATCAGGTCAGCGTCGATGACGAGACCCTGCTCAGCGCAGCGAAGATCCTCCTGGCAACGGGCGGAACACCGATCTGGCCAGAGATCCCCGGAGCCGAGCTTGGCATGGATTCCGACGGATTCTTCGCCCTTGGCGAGCAGCCGCAGCGGGTAGCCGTGGTGGGTGCCGGCTATATCGCCGTTGAACTAGCTGGCGTCTTGCGCGCCTTGGGCAGCGATGTCTCGCTGGTGATGCGGCGCAATCACTTCCTCCATAGTTTTGAGCCCATGCTGCGGGAACACCTGATGGAGGCCATGCAGGCGCAAGGCATCAACCTCCTCGCCCAACGTCAGGTGCGGCAGCTTCGGCGCGACGCGAATGGCCTGTGTCTCGACTTTGCGCAAGGAGACTGCCTCGGGGGCCTCGATGCGGTACTCTGGGCCATTGGCCGCCGCCCGCAGACCAGCGATCTCGGTCTGGTGGCGGCAGGCCTGGCTACCGATGGCGATGGTTTTCTTGCCGTCGACAAGTTCCAGAACACCACTGTGGATGGCATCTACGCAGTAGGCGATATCACGCGCGCGCCAGCCCTAACCCCCGTCGCCATTGCCGCCGGACGCCGTCTAGCCGATCGACTGTTCGGCGGGCAGAGCGAGCGACACCTCGACAGCAGCCTGACGCCCACGGTGATCTTCAGTCATCCGCCCATCGCCACGGTGGGGGTGAGCGAGATTGAGGCTCGGGAGCGCTATGGCGATGAGCAGGTGAAATGCTACCAGAGCCGCTTCGTACCGTTGCTACGCGCTTTTCAGAGCGAACCGGAACGGACCGCGATGAAGCTGGTGACCGTGGGACACGAGGAGCGCATTGTCGGACTGCATGCCATAGGCGACGGGGTGGAGGAGATGCTGCAGGGCTTCGCCGTAGCCATTCGTATGGGCGCTCGCAAACGGGACTTCGACGACACTATCGCCATCCACCCCACGAGCAGCGAAGAGTTCGTGACTCTGCGCTGAATCAGACTGAGGGCGTTGCCTTTTTTCGCGCAAGCGGCGCCTTGTGCAGCGCCTTGAGGGCCTCCGGACCTATCGCCATGCCACAATCACAGGGCGGGCAGTCGGCCAGCAACGGGACCGCCGCGGCGAGTACCGCACGCACCCGTGCCATACCCTCATGCATCACGGCGTCGATACCTTCCATGGTAATCGGTTCCGCCGACTTGCCCGCGGCGGGATTCACCACCAATGACAAGGGCGCATAACAAAGACCGATCTCCCGTGCCAGAACGGCTTCTGGACAGCCGGTCATGCCCACCACATCGCCGCCGTCCCGCTCGATCCGGCGGATTTCTGCGGCAGTTTCCAAACGCGGTCCCTGGGTCGCAGCGTAGGTGCCTCCCGGATGCACCGAGATTCCGGCTTTTTCGGCCCCTTGCTGAAGCCGTTGCCGCACATTGGCACAATAGGGTTCAGAAAAGTCGATGTGAATCACCTGTTGCGCCTCTCCCCCTTCGAAGAAGGTGCTGGGGCGACCATGGGTGTAATCGATGAGCTGATCCGGCACCAGCAGGACACCGGACTGCATCGCGGCAGTGATTCCACCAACGGCGGTCACCGCGATCAGATGGCTCACCCCCACATGATGCAAGGCCCAGATGTTGGCGCGATAGTTGACTCGATGGGGCGGGATGGTGTGACCATAGCCATGGCGGGCCAGAAAAACGACCTCCTGACCATTGAGAACACCAAAGGTCAGAGGACCCGAGGCCTCGCCAAAGGGCGTGCGAATGATGCGACGGTGGCGAATTTCCAGGTTTTTGAGCTTGGTCAGGCCGCTACCGCCGAGGATTCCGACACTGCTCATAATTCCTCCGCCAGCACAAAAATACCAGGGGCGTTACGGCCGAGCCCCCGGGCATCGAGCCCGAAACCAAAGATGAAACGATCCGGCACCTCCAAGCCCACATAATCGACGGGCACGGCACAGGGACGCTCGCGCTCCTTGCGTACCATCACCGCCGTGCGCACCGCTGCTGCCCCCTGGGCACGACAATAGTCCTGCAGGGCCAGCAGGGTGACACCCTCGTCGAGGATATCATCGACGATGAGCACGGTGGCATCCAGCAGGTTCTCCCGTGGCGTCAGACGCCACAGCAGATCGCCGCCACGAGTCTTGTCACCGTAGCGACTGACCTGTACGCAATCCAGATGCAGCGGAAAATGCAGCAGGGGCAGCAACTGCCCGACGACGACAATGGCGCCGGACAGGACTGTCAGCACAATGACCGGACGGTGCGGTACCAACGGCTCCAGGTCGGCATTAATGGCAACGGCCATCCGTTGGATGGCCGCGTGCACCGCCTCCGCACTGAACAACTGTTCAGCCGGCCCCAAATGGGTAGGCGTCATGCTGTGGACTTAGTAGGTGAAGGTGACGACATCGTCGTCCATGGCCTGTTCGATGACATAGGCGCCACCGACCACGTCCGACACTTCGGGAATGAGGTCTTCCTTGGTGCAATCCCACAGTTCGAGGGTGGGGGTACAGACGAAGAACTTCACGCCCGCTTCGTGGGCATCCTTGATGAAATCGTGAACGCTCTTGGGGCTGCCCGGCATGACGTGCATCTTTTCCGCCACGCCCTTCTTGGCCAGCTCGCCAGCGCGAGCGGTAAGCACCACCTCCACCTCAAAATCCATTGCCGCAGCAACCGTGGCTTGGAAGAAAGGCGCACCCAGTTCCTGGGGATTGGAAGGATCGGTGTTGACCATGACCATCAACAATTTATCAGCCATTTTATTACTCCTCGACAGAAAACTGGCATTATCTTAGCGGCGCCAGACGCCCCTTGCACCATGATTTGATTGATTACCGCATAAAAAACTGCGCGGTCAATCCTCTGAGTCCTCGTTGTCCGCCTCGATCTGCCGCTCGCGGCGGGAGCGCAGCAGGATCTCGCGCTCTTCGGCCAATGCCCGCTTCGCCACCTGAATGGCTTCCAGCAGGTCTTGGCGTTTGGCATCCACCAATTCACCGCCAGAGGCCATCAATTGTTGGGTCTTTTCCTGGATTTCGTCGAGGAGCCGGGAAATGCGCTCCTCCGTGACCGTCTCCAGTTCGCGCAGCTGCTCCCTGCCGCGTTGCATTCTGCGCCGGAGATCGTCGCGGGTCTCGACACCGCTGGCTGGGGCAAGCAAGACGCCAGCGGCGGCACCAACGAGTAAGCCCATCATGAATCCTGCTGCTGAATTTCTCATGCAAACCTCCAGTGAGTTACGAAACAGAAAGCCTCAATGACGACGGCGAGCAAAGTAACGCCAACCAGTACGCACGGCCTTGACCCAGAGTCCAAGTTCTTGGACCGGGAGCGTCAGGGTATCAACGGTATCCCGCAGTTCCCGATCGATATACCGTAATGTCGCCTCGGCATGCTGGAGCTGCTTGCCGCCACCGCGGATGATCTTTTGTAATTCGCCGATTGCAACTTTCAGGTCAAACAACAGCGGCCCAACTTCTTGCTCTGCCCGGGCCAGAACCCGTTCCAGCCGCAGAAAGGTACGAATCACCACGCCAGCTACCGCGGCCAATATGACGAGTGAAAAAATGGACACTACCGCGATGATCGTGAGGGAGGCGTTGATACCCATAGCGTGCGTTACCCAAAAATTCCCTTGATCACTATAGACGGATCAGAAAGGCGGTGCAAAACCCGCCCCTCCCTGAAAGAAGGCCAACAGCAAACATGCAGCCATCAGGATAGCGGCAACACTGAGCACGAATACTGCGGCTGCGCCGAGATCCTTGGCACGGCCGATGAACGGGTCCAGCTCCGGTTCGACACGGTCGGCCAGGGTTTCGATGGCGGTATTGAGCAGCTCGGCGGCCAGGATCGCCGCCATCAGCAAGATGAACAAGGCCCACCACAGGAGCGGCGCACCCGTGCAAAGCAGGAGAGCAATTCCCAAAACTGCAGCACCCAGCTCGGTCCGAAAGCTCGCCTCCCCACGCACGGCGCTTGCCAGACCGGCCAGCGCGTAGCGTCCGCGGCGCCAGAGAGGGGCGTTCTTTCTCACCAACCGCCCGCTTCGCGCAGGGAGACCGGCTCGCCATCACCGACGATGAAGTGATCGAGCAAACGCAGGTCCAAAAGTCGCAGGGCATCCTCCAGCCGGCGGGTGAGCTGCCGGTCCGCCGTACTCGGCTCGGCAACCCCCGAAGGATGATTGTGCGCCACGATCAGCGCTGCCGCGTTGAGTTCAAGGGCGCGCTTGGCCACCTCGCGGATGTGCACACTGGCGCTATCGATGGTGCCCTGAAACATCTCCTCAAAGCGCAAGACACGATGACGCTGATCGAGAAAAAGCACCGCAAAGACCTCGCGTGCCCGATCGCGCAGGCTGGCACGCAGGTATTCCGCTACCCGGCGTGGCGACTCCAGGGCTTCGCCCCGTTGCCAGCTTTCTGCCAGATGGCGCCGCGCCATCTCCAGCACCGCCTGCAACTGCGCGAATTTGGCGGTACCGAGCCCATGCTCAGCACAGAAGGCCTCCTGCGGAGCTGTCAAGAGTCCTCGCAACCCACCAAAGCGTTGCAAGAGATCACGCGCCAGTTCGACGGCGCTTTTGCCACGCACCCCTACCCGCAAAAAAATCGCCAACAATTCCGCATCGGACAGACTCTCCGCCCCCTTCGCCAACAAACGTTCCCGCGGCCGTTCGTCCGTGGGCCAATCCCGAATAGCCATGCGCTCCCTCTTTTTCGTATCCTATTCATCGGTATTGTACTGGAAAGCAAGGCCAACATGGACCCACTGGCGGGCAAAAAAATCCTTTTGATGATTGGTGGTAGCGTCTCCGCCTACAAAACGCCGGAACTCGCGCGTCGCTTGCGGGACCGTGGCGTCGAGCTGCGCGTGGCGCTGAGTCGCCACGCCGCCGATTTTGTCGCGCCACTGGCTCTGCAGGCCGTGACCGGGCAACCCGTGCGGCAATCACTCTTCTCCCCCGAGGAAGAAGCCGCGATGGAGCATATTGCGCTGGCGCGTTGGGCCGACGCACTGCTCTATGCCCCAGTTTCCGCCAACGGCCTTGCCGGTCTGGCGCAGGGACTCGCCAGCGACCTGCCGGGCACCATCGTTCTTGCCAGCCGCGCGCCACTATTTCTGGCGCCGGCCATGAATACGGCCATGTGGGAGCATCCGGCCAACCAACGGAACGTGCGCCAGCTACAGGCAGATGGTGCAACCTTTCTGGGGCCCGCCAACGGCGAACTCGCCTGTGGCGAGACCGGCGCGGGTCGCCTGCTGGAGGTGCCGGATATCATCGACGAGCTGTGTCTCGCTCTAGCGAGCAAACCTTGGGCTGGTAGACAGGTCCTCGTCACCGCCGGTCCCACCTGGGAGGCCTGGGATCCGGTGCGGGGACTCAGCAATCGCGCCAGCGGCCGCCAGGGCTATGCCCTGGCCCAGGCCGCCGCCGAACGCGGCGCGCAGGTAACCCTGGTCAGTGGCCCAACGTCCCTACCCTGCCCCAGTGGAGTGCGGCGCATTGCCGTCGAATCGGCACGGGACATGCTGGCGGCCTGTCAGAACATCGTGCAGCTGCAGCGGGTCGATCTCTTTATCGCCAATGCTGCCGTCGCCGATCATCGCCCCGCAAGCACCGTCAATGATAAACAAGGGAAAGGCGAGATCCCGAATCAGCTCGCCTTGCTCCCCAATCCGGATATCGTCCGCAGCCTGCACGAAAGCGCAGCGCGTCCCCGTTATCTCCTTGCCTTTGCCGCGGAAACCCATGGCGATGAGAAGCGCGCCGTGGCGAAGCTGCGCGCCAAGGGAGCCGATTTCGCGGTGCTCAACGATCTACGCAGCGGCGCGATGGGAGGGTCGGAGAATGCTGCGGTGCTCTACTGTTCCGACCGCCGCTGGGAGCTGCCGCGTAGTGACAAGCTCGACCTAGCCCGTGCCTTGTTGCATCATCTCGACTCCTGCCTGCACGGAAAGATCTAGATGGACAAGCTCGCCATTCGCATTCTCGACCCCCGCCTTGGCCGCGACTGGCCCCTTCCCCACTACGCCAGTGACGCTGCAGCGGGTATGGATCTGCGCGCCTGCATCGAGACTCCACTGAGCCTGGCGCCGGGCGAGGCTACCTTGATCTCGGCGGGCTTTGCCATGCATATTGGCGATCCCGCCGTCACCGCCCTGCTGCTGCCGCGTTCCGGGCTGGGGCACAAGGGGCTGGTGCTCGGGAATCTAGTAGGCTTGGTCGATGCCGATTACCAGGGCCCGCTCAAGCTATCCCTGTGGAATCGGGGCGCAGAACCCTTCACCATTGCCGTAGGCGAGCGCGTGGCGCAGATGATTCTGGTGCCGGTGCTGCGCCCCCAAGTACGCGTGGTGGAAGAATTCGTCGCCAGCGAGCGCGGTGAGGGCGGGTTCGGCAGCACCGGAACACATTGACGACCAAAAACTGCGAGGATGGTAATGGGCGATAAAATCGAGGCAGTATTCGAATGGTTGCTGTGGAACAGTCGCTTTGCTGTCTTGCTAGCCGTCGTCGCCAGCTTGCTGGTGGCCTTTGCAGTCTTTTTCGTGACCTCCGTCGATGCCTGGCATTTGGTCAGCCATATCCTCAGCTATGCCAATCCCAATTTAAGCAGTGAGGCGCGCGAGAACTTCCACTTGCAGGTGGTCGCCCATGCGGTCAGTATCGTCGATGGCTATTTGCTGGCCACCATTCTGCTGATCTTTTCCCTAGGTCTCTACGAACTCTTCATCAGCAAGATCGATGTCGCGGGTGCATCCAAGGGCTCCCGGGTGCTCTTCATTCGTAGCCTGGATGACCTCAAGGATCGCCTGGCCAAGGTGATCCTGATGATTCTCATCGTCAGTTTCTTCGAACGCTCTCTGTCCATGCATGTAAGTAACTTCTTGGACCTGCTCTACCTGGCCCTGGGCATCGCCCTGGTCGCTTTGGCTCTCTACCTCACCCATCGCGGCGGACACGCACGCGCCGAGGACGAGCCCAGCAACAGCGAGCACTAGGAGGAGATGGGGATACTTCAGGCGCGCGGCAGGGTAACGCCGTGCTGGCCCTGATACTTGCCCTTGCGGTCGGCGTAGGAGACCTCGCAGACTTCATCCGACTCGAAGAACAGCACCTGTGCCACCCCCTCATTGGCATAGATTTTGGCCGGTAAGGGGGTGGTGTTGGAAAACTCCAGGGTTACGTAACCTTCCCATTCCGGCTCGAAAGGCGTCACATTGACGATGATGCCACAGCGGGCGTAGGTGGATTTGCCCAGGCAGATGGTGAGCACATTGCGCGGGATGCGAAAATATTCCACCGTGCGTGCCAAGGCAAAGGAATTAGGGGGGATGACGCAGGTGTCCCCAGTAAACTCCACAAAGGAATCTTCGCTGAAGTTTTTGGGGTCGACAATGGCACTGCGCACGTTGGTGAAGACCTTGAATTCGCCCGCACAGCGGATGTCGTAGCCATAGGAGGAGAGCCCGTAGGAGATGATCGGCTGCCCCTCGAACTGCCGCACCTGCTGCGCTGCGAAGGGTTCGATCATGCCCTGCTCTTCGGCCATTTGCCGGATCCAGCGGTCGGACTTGATGGCCATGGACGGCTCTCCTAGCGGTTTTCGATGACGATTTTCGGGAATTTATGGCTGTGGTCCACCGCCTGCAAGGCGATGCGGCCGGCCACGTGGCGCGCCAGCTCCCGGTAGATCTTTGCCAACGGCGAATCGGGGGCCCCTACCACCGTCGGTGCCCCGCTATCGGCTTCGTTGCGGATGCTGCGATCGAGCGGTACGGCACCGAGGAATTCCACGCCATACTGCTCTGCCATTGCGGCGCCGCCGCCATGACCAAAGATGTCATCTTCGTTGCCGCACTTCGGGCAGATGTAGAAACTCATGTTCTCGATGACGCCGAGGATGGGCACGCCGACCTTCTCGAACATCTTCAGACCCTTACGTGCATCGAGGAGAGCAATATCCTGCGGCGTGGTGACGATGACCGCACCGGATACCGGCACCTTTTGCGCCAGGGTCAGTTGGGTGTCACCGGTGCCGGGTGGCAGATCGACGACCAGATAATCCAGTTCCCCCCAGCGTGTATCCGACAGCAGCTGCTCCAGGGCCTGCATCACCATAGGGCCACGCCAGACCATGGGGGTCTCCTCGTCGATGAGGAAACCGATGGACATGGCCTTGATGCCATGCCCTTCCATGGGCTCCATTTTTTTGCCGTCTTTACTGGTCGGCTTACCCTCGATGCCAAGCATGCGCGGCTGACTAGGTCCGTAGATATCGGCATCGAGGATCCCTACCTGCGCACCTTCCTGCGCGAGCGCGAGGGCCAGATTGACGGCGGTAGTGGACTTACCGACGCCGCCCTTGCCCGAGGCGACGGCGATGATATTCTTGATGCCGTCCAGCAACTTGACGCCGCGTTGTGCCTGATGGGTGCGGATATTCTGGCCAATCTCGATCTCTGGCCGGATGCCAATAAGCTTGTGCACCGCAGCGACGACCTCGTCGCCCAGCTTACTCGCCACACCTTGCGCAGGGTAGGGCAGTTCGAGACGAACCCTCTGTCCCTCCACACTTTTCAACACACCGGCACTGGCCAGATCCTTGCCGAGATAGGGATCCTGAATGCTCGCCAGCGCCTGCTCGACCTGCTGCTTCTGTAACTCTGCCATGAGTAAAACCCTTCTCCGTCGTCCGGAATCAACCGGCAGAAATGATGACCTCGTGTTGTTCCAGTCCGCCGCCCTCGCCAAAGGCCTCTTTGGGTAATGGATTCTTGTGCGCCGCCTTGAAGTCGTCGCTGCGCAGCCAAGCCTCGAAGGCGGCTTTATCCTGCCAATGGGTGAGCACGATGTACATGCCATCCTCGGCGACCGGACGCAGGATCTCCATACGCACAAATCCTGGCTGTTTTTCTACCTCACCGGCGCGCCGGCGGAAGCGTTCCTCAAACTCCTGATGGAATTCAGGCTTGACCGGCACACGGTTGGCCACTACATATTGCATGGGTACCTCCATAAGATGTTGCAGATATTCCTATTCTACGGCAGGCGTGCTGCGCAGACCAAGAACATCTTGCATATCGTAGAGTCCGGCTGGCCGACCCTGTAGCCACCGCACCGCGCGCAAGGCCCCTTCGGCAAAATTGCGGCGGCTGCTGGCACGGTGGGTAAGCTCCAGACGCTCCCCAGCACCCGCCAGCCATACGCTGTGTTCACCCACCACATCAGCGGCGCGCAGGGTAGCGAAGCCGATGCTGCCCTTACCCCGCAATCCGTTGCTGCCGTTGCGATCCCAGCAGGCCACCGCCTCGAGCTCAACCTTGCGCCCCGCCGCCGCCGCACGCCCCAAGGCCAGGGCAGTCCCCGATGGAGCGTCGCGTTTCTGATTGTGGTGCGCCTCGATGATCTCGATGTCATAGTCCTCACCGAGGGTCGCGACCACTTGTGGCAACAGTGCCAGCAGGACATTGATCCCGACACTCATGTTGGCGGCAGCGACGAGCGGGATACGGGTACTGAGTTCCTGCAATTCTTTTTGTTGATCGGCGCTGAACCCTGTGCTGCCCAGTACCACCGGCATCTGCGCTTGGGCGGCGGCGCGCAGGTGACAGAGGGCGGCATCTGCCGGGCTGAAGTCGACGAGCATATCGGCCTGGGCGATGGCCTCCGCGATTTGCGCGGTAAGGGGAACGCCCAGCTCGGAAACACCCGCTAGTCGACCGACATCCTCACCAAGATTTTCTGCCCCAGGCCGCCCCAATCCGGCAACCAGTTGCAGATCAGACTGCTCGCTCAGGGCCGCGACGATGGCCCTGCCCATCTTGCCAGCCGCTGCTGCCAATGCCAGGCGAATCGTCATCTTCAGATCCCCATGCGTTCGAAAAAGTCTTTGGCCTTGGCCCACCAGCTCTCCTGCTGCGGATGCTGGGCGAGCTCCCCGGTTTCTGCGGCAAATTCCTGCAAAAGTTCACGCTGCCGCTCGCTGAGTTTGACCGGCACTTCTACCTGCACACGACAATGCAGATCGCCTGCCATCCGGCTGCGCACCCCCTGGACTCCCTTGCCGCGCAGCAAAAAGACCTTGCCTGACTGGGTGCCAGCCGGGATCTGGATCTTGGCACGACCACTCAAGGTAGGCACCTCGAGCTCACCGCCCAAAGCCAAGGTAGTGAAACTGACCGGCACGGCACAATGGAGATCATCGCCATCGCGTTCAAAGAGATTGTGGGGCCGCACCTGGATCTCGATGTAGAGATCACCCGGAGCACCACCCCGCTCGCCCGCTTCCCCCTCGCCGGTCAGACGAATGCGGTCGCCGGTATCGACTCCGGCCGGGATTTTGACCTCCACCTGCCGGTTTTTCTTGACGCGCCCCTGACCTTTACAGGATTTGCAGGGATTTTTGACTACCTTGCCGCTTCCGCCGCAGGCGGGACAGGGACGCGTGACCGAGAAGAAACCCTGCGCCATACGCACTTGTCCATGCCCACCACAAGTCCGGCAGTCCTCGACTTCACTACCAGGCTCCGCGCCCGAACCATGACAGGCTTCGCACATCACCGAGCTGGGGATGTCGAGCTCCACGGTCTTTCCCGACGCAGCCTCCTCGAGAGTCAGGTCCAGACGGTAGCGCAGGTCACTGCCACGGCCCGGGTCCTGCTGAAAACCAAAGCCACCACGGGTGAACTGCTCAAAGATATCGCCAAAGATATCGCCAAACCCGCCAGCACCCCCAAAGCCTCCGAATCCCGCGCCCCCCCCGGCGCCGCCCTGCACACCAGCATGACCAAACTGATCATAGGCACGGCGTTTTTGCGGATCGGACAGGACTTCATAGGCCTCGCTGATCTCTTTGAATCGCTCCTCCGCCGACTGATCGCCGGGGTTGCGGTCAGGGTGATAGCGCATGGCCAGACGCCGGTAGGATTTTTTCAGCTCTCCATCGTCTACCGTGCGGCTGACTTCCAGCACTTCGTAGTAATCGCGTTTGCTCATCGCTTCCATTTCCAGAAACAGGCAAGGGCAGGGATAGCTCCCTGCCCTGCTACAGTGATCGCCGCCTTACTTCTTGTCGACTTCCTCGAATTCGGCCTCGACCACGTCATCGTCCTTGGCATGACTGCTGCCACCACCAGCCGCGTCGCCCGCTCCACTCTGTCCTGCCGGGCCGGCGTGCTGCAGAAGCTCGGACATCGCCGCCATGAGGGTCGCCACGGCGCCCTTGATGGCCTCGACGTCCTCGCCCTTTTGTGCCGCTTCTACCGCGCTGATGGCGCCTTCGACCTTGCTGCGCAGTTCCGACGGGGCGGAGCCATGCTCGGCAAGGGCCTTGCGTGCCCCGTGCACACTGCCATCCGCTTCATTCCGCGCCTCGATCAGAGCACGCGCCTTCTTGTCTTCGGCGGCGTTGGCCTCCGCCTCCTTGATCATGCGCTGGATCTCCGCTTCAGACAGACCGGAGCTGGCCGTGATCTTGATCGACTGCTCCTTGTTGGTCTCCTTGTCTTTGGCCGATACATGCAGGATACCGTTGGCATCAATGTCGAAGGTGACTTCGATCTGCGGCATGCCGCGCGGCGCCGGACGGATGTCGGTAAGATCAAAGCGCGCCAGCGATTTGTTGTCTCGCGCCAGCTCACGCTCGCCCTGCAGGACGTGCACCGTCACCGCCGACTGGTTGTCCTCGGCGGTCGAGAAGACCTGCGATTTCCGGGTGGGGATGGTGGTGTTCTTCTCGATGAGCTTGGTCATCACCCCGCCCAGGGTCTCGATACCCAAAGAGAGGGGAGTGACGTCCATCAACAAAACGTCTTTTTTGTCACCGGACAGCACGGCACCCTGCACGGCAGCGCCAATTGCCACGGCTTCATCGGGATTCACGTCCTTGCGCGGCTCCTTAGCGAAGAAGTCCTTGACCTTCTCCTGCACCTTGGGCATACGCGTCTGGCCACCCACCAGAATCACGTCGGAAATCTGGCTGCTGGAAAGGTCGGCGTCCTTCATCGCCACCTTGCAGGGCGTCATGCTGCGGTCGATCAGATCTTCCACCAGAGACTCCAGCTTCGCCCGGGTCAGCTTCATGTTGAGGTGTTTGGGACCAGACTGGTCAGCGGTAATGAAGGGCAGATTGACGTCTGTCTGGGCCGACGAAGACAGCTCGATCTTTGCCTTTTCGGCCGCTTCCTTCAGGCGCTGCATGGCCAGGCGGTCATTGCGCAGGTCAATCCCTGCCTCCGCCTTGAAGGAGTCCGCCAAGTAGTTGATGACACGATTATCGAAATCACCACCGCCCAGGAAGGTGTCACCGTTGGTGGAAAGCACCTCGAACTGGTGTTCACCGTCCATCTCGGCGATCTCGATGATGGAGATGTCGAAGGTACCACCACCAAGATCGTAGACCGCGACCTTGCTGTCGCCTGGATTTTTATCCTCGCCGAAGGCCAGCGCCGCCGCCGTGGGCTCGTTGATAATGCGCTTGACCTCGAGACCGGCGATGCGTCCGGCGTCCTTGGTGGCTTGCCGCTGGGCATCATTGAAATACGCAGGTACGGTGATGACCGCCTCGGATACCGTCTCGCCCAGATAATCCTCGGCAGTCTTCTTCATCTTTTGCAGGATATACGCCGAGATCTGCTGAGGGGAATAGCTCTTACCCCGCGCCTCTACCCAGGCATCGCCATTGTCGGATTTGACGATCTTGTAGGGAACGTGCTTCATGTCTTTTTGCACTTCAGCGTCGTCAAACTTGCGACCAATCAGACGCTTAACCTCGTAAATGGTGTTCTCGGGGTTGGTAACCGCCTGTCGCTTGGCAGATTCGCCCACCAGAACTTCGCCATCTTCACTGAAGGCAACAATGGAAGGCGTCGTGCGCTTTCCTTCACTGTTTTCAATCACCTTCACCTTGTCGCCTTCCATGACGGCAACGCAGGAATTGGTGGTTCCCAAATCGATTCCAATAACTTTAGCCATTCTGTAATCTCCTCAAAAATTTCTATGCGTTGCCCGCTACCCTTACTGCGCCGTGGCTGCCTTGGAGACCGAAACCATGCTCGGTCGCAGCAAACGGTCGTGAATCAAATATCCTTTCTGGTGTGTCGCCAAAATTCGGTTGGGCTCGCCCGGATCCTCCACCATCGCAATCGCCTGATGCAGATTGGGGTCAAAGCGATCGTTTTCAACCTCCACCGGCCGCACCCCAGCACTGCCCAGCGCGCTGACCAGCAGTTGCAGGGTATTTTCGATACCCTGACGAAACTGCCGCATGGCCTCGTCCTCGCCAGTAGAGGTTGTCAGGGCCATTTCCAGACTGTCGACCACTGGCAGGAGCTCTCTGGCAAAGCGTTCGACGGCATAATTGCGCGCGTCCTGCATCTGCTTTTCGGTACGCTTGCGCAGGTTCTCCATGTCGGCCAACGAGCGCAGATAATCGTTGCGGAACTTCTCCGCCTCCGCCTGCCAGTCGGTTTCTGGTACCGCCTCAACTTCTGTAGTTGCTGTTTCAGTGGCCTGTGGATCCTGTTCGGTTTCATTCATAGGGTACTTTCCTCCAGCGTTATCCACCCGGTAGATGGGGCAGGCACAAGCTCATTTCAAGAGGGAAACAGCTCACTATGCGACAGGGCCTGCCCAAGCAGACGCGCGGCACCATCCACCAAGGGGATGATCTCCTGATAGGGCATACGCATGGGACCCAATACCCCAATCACGCCCACAGGATCTCCGTCGATGTGGTATGGCGCAGAAATGAGGGTGAATTCGCTCAGCGGTGCCAGACCCGACTCACCGCCGATGAAAAGGCGAACATCGCTACCGCGCACACTCTGGTCGAGGAGCATGACCAACTCGCGCTTCTGCCGTACCACCGATAGGAGCTCGCGCAGGCGCTCACTACCAGCAAAATCAGGCAGATCAAGAAGTTGAAGCTCCCCTTCGATGAGCATCCGCTCCTGATCGGCGGCCAACATCTCCTTCCCCAGCTCCATGGCATTGCGCAGAATCTGGTCCATTTCGACACGCGACTGGCGCAGATCATCGTCAAGCAAGGCGATTACCTCCTGCAGCGGACGACCACCATAACTGGCGTTGAAGCGATTGGCAGCCTGTGTCAGGGCGGCAGCACTCAAGGATTCATTCAAGCGAACAAGGCGGTTCTCGACTTCGCCCTTGTCGGTAACAAAGATGGCCAGCACCTCGCGCTCACGCAGGCTGATAAAATCGACATGGCGCAGGACCTGCGTTGCGCGCCGGGGTACGCGGATGAAGCCCACCATACGCGTCATTTCCGACAGGGCCTCAGTGGCAGCGTGCAAGACCTCTTCTGCATCCGGCACGCGCGCGCCGATGCGCTGCAGAAGCACCCGCTTCGCGGCCCCGGAAAACGGGCTCACATGGATGAGGGAATCGACAAAGAAGCGGTAACCACTGGAAGTAGGGACGCGGCCCGCCGAAGTATGCGGCGAAATGACATACCCTTCCTCTTCGAGATCGGCGATGACATTGCGTACAGTCGCTGGGCTGATCGCCAGACCCGCATCACGAGCCAGCTGGCGGCTACCGACTGGCTGGCCGCTGCTGATATGCTGCTCGATGAGCGACTTCAATAGGTGACGGGCACGCGCATCCATCTTGTAAGCTCTCCTGGACACGCCCACTCCGGGCGTCTTGTTAGCACTCTACCGCAGAGAGTGCCAAGAGACCAGAGAATTACTTGATTTTGTCTTCCCGATAGGCAACGTGCTTGCGCGCCTTAGGGTCGTATTTTACGAACTCGAGCTTGTCCGGGGTGTTCTTCTTGTTCTTGGTGGTGGTATAGAAGTGCCCGGTACCCGCAGTGGAAACCAGTTTGATCTTGTCACGCATCGCTCAGCCCTCAGATTTTCTCGCCAGCGGCGCGCAGGTCCGCCAGAACGACATCAATGCCCTTCTTGTCGATGCTGCGGATGCCCTGCGTACTGACCCGCAGGCGAACCCAGCGATTCTCGCTCTCGACCCAAAAGCGCTTGTACTGCAGATTCGGCAAAAAGCGCCGACGCGTTTTGTTGTTGGCATGGGAAACGTTGTTCCCCGCCATGGGCTTCTTGCCCGTAACCTTGCAAACTCTGGACATGACTACTATCCCCCACAGAAAAGAGGCGCTTTATACCATAATTCCACGGGGGAATGCCAGCATGAACAGCGCCTATGGATTTAGAGACCGATCCCCTCCTCTTTCATCACCGCAAAATAGTCAGTCACCTGACCGTCGGGCACGGTTACCTTCAAGGCCCAGACCATGGAAATCAAGGCAAGGACAGCGACCAACAGCATCGACCAGAAAAACGGGATGTCACCTGTCCCGCCCAGAACCTTTGGACCAAAATACGACAGGAGCCAGAGACCGATGAAGTAGGGAAAGATCCAGGAGATATGATAAAAACCAGACATACCGTATGATTTTCCGCGGATCAGAGCGACAATGCCGTAGATGATCAGCACCCCAAACAACACGGCAAAGATGTAGGTGAGAGCCTGAAAGCCGCCCCAATAAGCTACCAGGGAAGAAAGGATGAAGGCCAGGGGCGCAATAACTTGCGCTCCCCACAGACGGAAGGGCCGCTTCAGATCCGGCACTGCGCGCCTCAACTGCAACAGCACGATCGGACCGATGCCATAGGTAATGACGGAGATGGTGGTGATGAATCCCACCAGTCTCTGCCAGGATGGAAAGGGCAGAAAATACAGGCAGCCGATAACATAGGCGACGATGACACCCACCCAAGGCACGCCGGTAGGACTGATTTTCGTGAAGAAACTGGGACCCGCCTTGACCTCGCCATTGGCAACCACCGCCCGCGCCGCCGATGTGGCGTACACGAGCGCGGTTCCACCGGGCGAAATCAGGGCATCAGCATAGATCAGTACCGCCAGCCAGCCGATGCCCAGCAGGGTGGCAATGGCCGCAAAGGGACCAAAGAGTCCAGGGAAATTCAGCTTCTGCCAGCCCTGGGTCACCTGATCCGGCGGCATCGCCACCAGAAAGGCCCACTGCAGCCCCACATAGATGATAGCGCCGACAACGATTGCGCCGATGACTGCGGCGGGGATATGGCGCCCGGGATTTTTGGCTTCGCCGCCCAGCTCGATCGCCTGACGAAACCCGAGATAACTGAACACAATGCCGGATGATGCGACCGCCACAAACATCCCGTGGAAACTGCTGGTCCAGTGCAGGATATGCAGATTTTCCGGGTGGTAACTCTGGCTTACGAGGACGATGATGGTCAGAACGGGAATCGCCAGTTTCCACCAACCGAGGCCAGAAAAGACCATCGCCACCCGCCGAATCCCCAAAAAGTTGAGCAGAAACATCACTCCCAGCAGCAACACCGCCGCGATCAATCCCCAACCACTCAACAACCCAGTATTACCCTGCAATAGACCAGGTATATAGTTGTTTGCATAGGTAAGCACCGCCACCACTTCCACGGGTGCAATGGCAATGTAGAACATGAACAGCAGCCAGGCCCAGATCTTCCCCAGGAGGCTGCCATGCACGACATTGGCGATGTGGGCCGCTGCGCCAGCGCGCGGGAACAGGGGCCCCACTTCCGCATAGGTGAGCCCCAGAAGCAGTATGGTGACAGCACCGATAATCCAGGAGCCGATGCTGAGGGGTCCGGCGATTTGCGCCGCGTTGAGGGGTCCAAAGAGCCAGCCAGATCCGATGATGCCTCCCAAACTGGCAAAAATGAGCCCAGAAAAACCGACTTCTCGTTTTAATTTACCGGTCATGATGTTATTCCTCTTTGGGCACGGGACGTATCGTCACAGAAAGAAACCTGAACCGCCCCGGCATTCTCGGAGGCTGTTTTGTTGAAGTTAAGCGGCAACGGAGGCGGGTTGCCCAAGTTGCCGGTAGTAGTTTGCCTCAGCTTCTGCTGGGGGTACATAACCCAAGGGTGCCATCAGCCGCTGCTGGTTGAACCAGGACACCCATTCCAGAGTGGCCTACTCCACAGCATCGGCGGATTTCCAGGGACCACGCCGATGGATGACTTCGGCCTTGTACAACCCGTTGATGGTCTCGGCCAAGGCGTTGTCGTAGCTGTCGCCGGTACTGCCGACCGAAGGGTCGATGCCTGCCTCCTGAAGCCTTTCCGTGTGACGGATGCTGACATACTGAGATCCTTTGTCTGAGTGGTGAATCAGGGCCTGACCGCGCTCGGGCTGACGCGCGTACAAAGCCTGCTCCAGGGCATCGAGGACGAAGTCGGTGGTCATGCTGCGACTGACCCGCCAGCCGACGATCGAGCGGGCGAACACGTCGATGATACAGGCGACATAGACCCAGCCCTGCCAGGTTGAGACGTAGGTGAAGTCAGACACCCAGAGCTGGTTGGGCCTCTCGGCAGTGAACTGACGCTTGACCCGATCCAATGGACACGGGGTCAGCGGATTGCTCACGGTGGTCCGCACGGCTTTCCCGCGGACCACGCCCTGCAGGCCCAGACGGCGCGTCAGTCGCTCGACCGTGCAGCGAGCCACCTGGATGCCTTCGCGCGGGAGTTGCTTCCAGACCTTGACGGCACCATAGACCTGCTGGTTGGCGTTCCAGACGCGTGTGAATTCCGGCAGCAGCAGCGTATCGCACTGTTCCCGACGACTGCGCAGCTCCGAGTTGCAACGTCGGGCCACGCGGCGTCGATAGGCCGACGGGGCGACCTGCAATACCTTGCAGATCGGCTCGACCCCGTAGGTTTCTCGGTGCTGGTCGATGTAGGCCGTTACGACTTGAGCTTGCGGTCGAGCTCCGTTTGCGCGAAAAAAGCGCTGGCGGTTCGCAGAATCTCATTGGCTCGGCGCAGCTCCTTGACATCCCGCTCCAGTTCTTTGATGCGCTGGGCTTCGGCACTGGTCACCACCAGGCCGCTGACCTGAATCTATCTCTACACGCTTGACCCACTCGTGCAGGGTAGCGACAGAACAGCCAATCTTGGGCGCAATCGACTCGACTGCCGCCCACAGGGACGGATACTCAGTACGATGCTCCTGCACCAGGCGTACCGCACATTCACGTACTTCGGGGGAATACTTCTTGGCTTTGTTCATGGCTTCATTCTCTCTCTCATCAAAGCCTCCTCAAAACCCGGAGTGGTTCAGTCCAAGGAAGTCGTGCAACCCACTACTCTTTCTCTCCGGCCTGATAGGCGGCTATTGGGGCGTGATGCGCCTTAGCTATCTGTCCCAGGTAAGCCATTACCTGCGCATAGGAAGCGACTCCTTTACTAGCAATCCATTCCTGCTTCATCTGCTCGGGACCAGGCACTTTCAGCAGCGTAGTTGGGGTGTACTCATTTCCTGCTTTGGGGGGCTGCAGATGCTTCCCGAATTGGTCCTGATGCCGGTGGTACCAATCCTCCCAGTTCGCTTTGAGATAACCTCCACTCAAACCAACCTCGCGTCGTAGCAAGGTGTAGTCCGAGCATTTGCCGGCATTGAATGCGACCGGAATCTGGAGGGGGATCGGGGTCGGTGTTGGGGTATCGTCGGGATGACGGGTCCAGATGCCAGCAAACACGCTCGTGTTCTGATCCCACTGCGACATCGGCGGGAGGTCAAAGATGGCTTCCGTAGTCTTAAGGATGTTGACCTGGGAGTACAAATGGGCTTCCAGATACCCTTTTTTAACCCACGGCCCCATGGCCAGCGCAAAGGTCCGATGGGCATTGATATGATCCGCGCCGGATTGGGCATCATCCTCAGTCAAAAAGACCACCATGTGTTTCCATTCCGGGGTGGTAGACAGGTAATGGATGAATTTCGCCGTCGCATAGTCGTTGTTGGCGACATAATAGTCCGGCGTGTAATAGCAAGGTTCCCGCCCAGCCGTATGATCATCGGGCAGCCAGATGTAGATGAAATGCGGGAATCTCTTGCCCGGGTGAGCTGCAAGCCAATGTTGTGCCATCTTCTCCCGATAGGTATCCAGAATCATCCGGTCCCATCCAGGAAACCCCGTAGCCAGATGCTTCTTCATGGCGGTTGAGATGTTACCGGCCTCGGAGCGGGAGACGAACTCCCCGAAGTCTTCGAAGGAAATGTGATGATTCAGTAGATCATTGAAGAGGAAGAGGCGCTCCGGATAACTGATCCAGGGATTGGACCATTTCCCGAGCACCGACAGATTCTCGTAAATGGCAAAGGGATTATCCGTTCCCCCCGGAACTCCACCCCACCCGTCAGAACCGCCGGGGATCAACGATTGCGTCCATCCGGGATTGGCTACCAGGCCACGACCGGAGTAATACTCGGGCCAGGTACGTTGCACAAAATCCGAATCTGAGGCGGCAGTGGTCCACTGGTGACCCTGGGCCGTTACCTCACCGTCGGCCATGAAATTGACGAACAGCGTATAGTGCTGCGACAGATTGTAGAGGTTGGGTAGCTCCTTCGGGCCATACAGGTCCAGCGCTGGATCCGCCCAGGCACCCGCCGGTTTGTAGTCGCCGAGGTCCTCGTCAAAGGTTTTGTTTTCGCGCAGGATGAACACAACATAATGGATGTGCTTGCGCAAAAAGGCGTCCTCGCGCTGATCTGCCACATGGCGCTCCTTGCGCTGCTTGACGGTAAAGCCACCGTTTTTGAGTGCCGCCTCGGTCCACTGGGGAAGTTTTGTTGGCAGCTCGCTCAGCGGAATCTTCTGGATCAGACCATCCATCATGTCGCCGACCCATTGATGCTGAACATTCGGACCAGTTCCCAATCCCTTGGCAGCGACCACATAGAGATCATCGCCCGATACCGTCATTCCGGTCGGATACCAGCCGGTGGGAATCAGCCCCAGTGATTTACCGCTGCGCAGATCGTAAACCGCGACATCGTTGTTACCCGCATTGCCCACGAACAGCTTCCCCTGGGCAATGGCCAATGCGTCGGGATACGATCCGGGTGGAGCATCGGGATACGGACTATCTTGCAGAATGCCCGCAAGCCGCAGGGTTTGCGTGTCGACTTTGGCTATCTGATCGACATTCGAGAGGGCTACATAAACATCCGCATTCTGGGGGTTGGCGGCCAGGGCGGTGGGATGCACTCCGGCAGCCCGGTTATGGGGTCCAGTTTGCGGACCAACGGCTACCGTCCCCAACAGGTGGAAGCTTTCGGGATCGACCACTGCCACGGCATCGGCGCCCCAAAGACTCACAACGATCCGCTTTCCGTGGTCGGCCAGCGCCAAGGCAAAGGGATAGGGTCCAACATTGAGATACTGCGTCTGTCCGGTCGCCAGATCGATCCGCGCCAGACTGTTGCTCAGCATGCCGGCAACAAAGAGATGCTTGTGCTGCGGCCCCAACAGCACGGCATCCGGGTAAAAGAGCCGTTCCTTACCAGAGCGATGCTCTCCCTGATAGTCGTACGGATATTGATCCTTCGGGAATGCCTGCCAAGTCAGGGGGAATCGCCGCACTATCTGGACATGGCCGTTGTCGTACCGAAACTCCGCTACGTCGTTGCTGTCGCCACCCGCGACAAAAAAGCGATCATCGGGGCCAGCAGTGATACCCTGAAAAAAACTCTGATGACCGATGGCATGAATCTTCGGGTCGCTAACTTTCTGGTCAGAGTGCCAGAGCTTCTTATACGCGGCGAGCTGTGCTACTGACTTCAGATTGTGCGGATCATAGAGAGTCACCGTCTGCGCGCGCGTTGCTCCGTTCGCGAGCACGGCGATGAGCCCGTTCTGCAAGGGAATGGCATTGGTCGCAAAATTGGGTGTACCGTTTACCGTGCCAACGGGAGAGACGATTCTGCCAGTGGGCAAAACGTGCGTCACCCAGTCTTGATTGGCAGCGTCCACCGTGACTGGGGCCAAAAGATCCCGAGTGTCGCGTTCGGGAATCATCGACGGTGCGGAGATCCCCCCAGCGTTGTCATAGCTTGCAACCACTGGCGAGGCGACAGCCAGAGGACAGAGTCCACCCAAGAAAAGTATTTTCACAAACGAAGAGGACAGCAGATGTTTCATGAGTGATTGCAAAGCAAAGTTCCTGTTATTGTCCGGGAAATCAAGAGCCGAAGAGGAATTTCGGCGACGTACCGATAGCACGTGCAACTCGGAGGTAGCGCAATGCGGCATGAAAGAAAACTAGTCAACTTATGTGCGGTTTTTTCGGTCATTTTTTCTAGATTTCCCGACTGGGGGCGCAATACTTCCACCATCCCCCTGAGTCGTGCCATGCGCACCAGATTGTAGACAGCAGACACCAAGGCGACTTGCAGCCCCGTCCAATCCACGGAATCACGTTTAGCACATCCCGCCTAGCCTCTCCTTCCATCCACAGATCAATTCGATCCACTTGCGCACACGAAGACCGAAGGCAGATGCCATATAGAAAACGACTGGTAGTGCGGCCATTCACCGCTGATTCCTTTTATTTGCGGGCGACATATATGATGTCCCATTCCCCTGACGATCAACGTTGTACGCTATTCTCCCGGGTCCAAGAACGCACGTAGTCAGGAGCTAGCATGGCCTTCTCAAAGATACCGGCAGGGTAAGGATCGAAAAATCCCCCACCAGTCCTCGGTGTTCCGACGTTCAGCCTGACAGCTAACTGGCGAATCATTGCAAGAACAAAGTTATTGGATCGCTCTTGCGCGTAGACAGAACATTGATGAAAGTAGTCATCCATTTTTGTAGGGACATTCATTGCCGCATCCGATATCGTATGTATCTCGACAAAGGGGATTTTGTTTATGGAAGAAATCAGCGCAATGGGATAATTACCAGCTTCATCTGCCTCGTGAAATATTTTTGTACTGGCTTTGATCTGCTTGACGTTGCGCAACCAGGCCGCACCGGATCCCTGCGTGCCATATTCCATGACCCAGGGTCGGCGCCCGGTTTTTCCGTGCAAAATTTCCGCTGGAGTATATCTTGCAACGGCGATCGCCGCAGAGTATGCAAGATGCACCAAGAAAGGATCAGAGTACAGGTACTCTGGATTTGGGTTACCATCTTTGTATCCTTCATTGTCCGTTACGAGAGCAGAAAATTGTCCGGGCACGATGCGCCCATCCGCCTCAGTCATATAGTTACTAAAATTAACAACCCTTGCACCAATGACAATATCTCCCATGCTTAGTAACGGCAGGTGCGAACCAGCCGTTCCCGGATCAATTACCATTTTCGGACGAAAGATATTTTCCATCAGATAGGTATCTATAGCGGTCAAACTGAAACTACCGATAGGCGGAGGAGATGACAACACTACAGGCACGTGATCGATGGTCCCAGTAGTATAGGTGAACATGCCGACCCGATACGCTTTTAGATGAAGCATTTTGGACGTGTACTGAGAATAAGTATCCGGACTGCTGGGCAAGATGATACCAATCATCGGCACAGGCCCCACCCCTCCCACCGGCCCCAAGGAAAGATCTGAAACTCGCCCGGCGAAAGATGAGGTACTTAAAAGAACAAGCAAGATTCCAACCAACGCTGACGCGACTTTAACGGATATGAATCTTTTAACCATACAAGCTACTCCATAGAGGGATGCGCAGGAGATCAGCGCACCCCAGGATCGAAATAGGACAGTCGATTAAACGTCAATCGAAGCGCACCCGAATATTTCCACCAACAAACACCGGAGCGCCAGCTTGCCCTTGCAAATAAGAATAGGGCTTCAGCATCTGCTCAGCATACACCAAGTAGTTATTGTTGAGAATGTTGTCGGCGTATAGACCAAATTTTACCGATTTGATCATCTTCCAGTGCAAAGGCATCTCATACGAGGCAGAAAAATCCAAGGTATCGTACGCTGGAAGCGTCAGACCAATCGTCTGACCTTTGTTCGTCGCCATATATTGCCGACCGACGAAGTGCCCCGTCAATGCCGCATAGAGCCCGCCATTTTGATAGCGCACGCCAGCCGTTGCTGTGTAGGTGGGGACGTAAGGCCGATATTCGCCAGGATAAGAAGTGCCGTTCGCTCCTACCGACAAGGTAGCATATTTCGCACTGGTGTAATTGTAGGTACCAAACAAGCCAACGTGGTCAACAACCGGTACCTCAAGCCCCAACGTTGCTCCCTGGTACAACGCAGAGCCATTGTTGTATTCGAACGTCTGACCCGTAGCAGCATCGTAATATTCGCTGAAGATATTGGTAAAGTTTCTACGGAAGAACGAAAGGCTTCCGGAAATTTCCGGACTATTATAGCGCACACCGAAATCGTAGCTGATATCGCCCTCAGGCTTGACACCGATAGCAGCAGGGGTAGGAGTTGCGCCAATGGCGGAATAATAAGCGCTAATATTTGGTACTTTATTGGTTTTGCCTACAGAGAAGAACAGGTTGACATTGTGTACCGGCGTATAAGAAAATCCGAGCGAAGGCTCCCAGAAGAAGTAGCTATTCCCCACATGCCCACCGAAGGTATAATAGTAGCCGGCGACATCATCATCCCCGGTAGTAACAATGTTATATTTCAGACCGGGGTACACGTGCAGCTTACCATCCAAAAGGTCGATGTTGTCTTGGAGATACACATAATTATAGTTCCTCGTATCATGCTCATCCCAAGCATTATTGTAACCATCGATGTTGGGCACTGGGGAGCTGCCATACCAATACTCAGCACTATGATCCTGACTGTGGTCTACTAAAGCGCCAAGCTCAATTGTGTTATGCGGAACAAAGAACGTGATGGAAGGCAAAAATCCAACGCTATGTATGTCGTCGATATAATTGTGATATTGAGTTCCATTGATCGCAGATCCAAATAAGGCCACAGGATTATAGGTATTATTGGCGGAAGGTGGATAGGCGTAGGGCTCCAGGTTGGTACCCAGAGGATACCCGTCATAGATCGCATATCCATAGTAATTAGGATCGTAATACTCAGCACTGGTAAAGGATGTGCGATTAGCGTCCTGCTGTTGAATGAAGACCTTGGTCTTCGCCATCATGTACTCATTGAGAAGGCTCTTCCACGACAGTATCACGTTCAATGCATGCGTGTGGGTCGCGCTGTATGCGACGCCCAGTGGTGGCTGATAGGAACGACCGTATTTGTCAATCAACGCCAACGGCACCAACGTCGGTTGTCGAGCCTGCTCGTTGTTGTAAACAGCAATCAACTTGAGTTGGGACAGCCCATTATTGTAAGGTTGGACAATTGCCGCATAGTAAGAGTTAATGTTCGCGTAGACATTATTCAGGAAGCTGGGCGCGTGGGTATAAGCATATTTGAACAGCATTTCCGTGCCGGTTCCAGGAAGTACGCCAGAATTGACCGCAAAGCCGGAGGTGTAATTTCCACCCCGATAGCCATACTTTCCCCCTGAGGCATTCAGGTCTACGTAGAACTTCGGCTCTGGCAGAGCCGGCTCATAAGAAATCGTTCCACCCAACGAATTGATCCCATTCTGGGATGGCTGATTTGCGCCGCTGTATACTTTAACGGTCGATATTTGCCCCATTGTCAAAGGGGTATAGGCATGATCGTCTCCAGTTCCTCCCGCACCGCCACGAAATGTGTTAATAATCGGAATTCCATCAAAGTTGGACGCCATTTGGCTACTGGTAAAACCCTGATAGGTAAATTCATTGTCCGTTGCCGACAGGTTGCCGGGACCTTGGGAAATGACATTCATTCCTGGAACATGTTTCAGCACTGACTGGAAATTTTGCGCTGGAGAGGCATGGTCTACCGTTTTCTTGCTGACAGAGGTCACTGCCTTCTCCGGTGGAGCGATTCTCTTGACACCCGCAATTTTCGTGACTGTAGCTGCGCTTTGCACATCTGCCGTGACGGGACCTACGGGCGCTTCGCCGCTCGCTCTGGCCTGAACTAGATATAAGGCAGATACCGCAGATAACACAGCCACCCATACCACTTTTCCGCGCACTGAAGGCGCTGCCTGACTTGATTGCTGTTCCATAGTTTCTCCCACTTTATCTGCTGCAAGCTCAATGAAACAACCGTAGGCAACCTCAGGCTCTCATAAGCCTTACAGAACTCTACAAGAGCAAGGCCCACCTAGGTTGTTTTAGGCAGTACACAAGAAAATTAGTCCGCTAGAAAGCGCTAATTTATTGTGGAGTCGTTTCATAAAATGCAACACTGAAAAGTCGCTGCTTGGATGGTCATTGCCTTGTCGACTCAGACGGAGGTCACATGGGCTCCCAATATCGTCCTTTGGTCTGGGGCATCATGCAGAAGCCGCACGCATCGGCGCATGGCTGGAGGCAATCAAGTCTCTGCCGTTGTTCTCGCGAACGGCCCGTCAAAAATGGGAATGGATGCAGTAATTGCAATGGATCGCTGCAGAATCTCTTCTTTTATGCAACGAATAGCGTTTCTATACTCTGGCTTTCTGGTCATCTTTCCAAGAGACATACCATGTCCAGCTTCCCAGAGGTCCTCAACAATTTGACATCTGAGCTTGCACATGCGTGGCATCCTGTCGCGCTTGTCGAGGAAGTCGGTGAGCAGCCCCTGCAGGTGCGACTACTCGGCGAATACTGGGTTCTCGTGCGGGTCGCTGGCAAGCTGATGGCTCTTCGCGACCAATGTCCACATCGCAATGCTCCCCTTTCGGCGGGTTGCGTGGTCGATGGCGCCCTAGAGTGTCCTTACCACGGTTGGCGTTTTGCCGACGATGGTCATTGTGTGCACATTCCTTCCATGGGCACGCAAGTACCACCGAAAAGTACCGCCGCCCAAGCTCCCGCCGGCCTGGAGGAACGCTATGGCCTGGTCTGGCTTGCGCCAAGGCCTCCAAAGGTGCCGTTGATCGAGATCCCCGAATGGAGTGACTCCAAGTTTCGCACGGGGATCATGCCACCTCTGCGTACCCGCGCCTCTGCCGCCCAAATCGTCGATAATTTTCTCGACGTCACCCATTTTTACTATCTGCATGGAAAGAGCTTTGGCTTGACGTCTCCCGATCCGATCCGGTCGTACAATGTCGAACGTAACGCCAACGAGGTCGTACTGCACCATCAGACCTTTTTTTCGAACGGTTCGGGGCCACTCCTGACCCGCCTCGGTCACTATCATTGCACCTTGCCCTACCAATGCCGGTTATTGGCGGAGTTTCCGGGTAGCGATCGGCAGGACATGATCGCCCTTATTGCGCAACCAGAAGATGGCCAAAGCACCCGCATTTATAAGCTATTGGCCTACAACTGGGGCGATGCCACGCTCCTGGAGGAGATGCTCGCGTTCGAAACTCGCGTCATCGAAGAAGACGTAGCCATGACCGAGCGACTGCCCAGTCACGACTTACCCTTAGCCAACACCGCGCAAGCCCACGCACGCGGCGACGAAATTGGCCTGGCCTGGCGACAAGCCATTCGCCAGGCCTTTCGAAAAGAGCCCGAAGACTGGTCCGTGGCGGACGCGCCGCAGAGGGTTGCGGCAGAGCAGAGATCGACACGCATTACTACTGTGGGCGCGATTCCTGCGACAGTATTGGTGCTCTACGCCTCGCAGACGGGCACCGCAGAAGAGTTGGCGATTGCCCTGACGCAGCGCTTGCGAGACAGCGGCATCACCGCAGACTGCACAGCCATGGACGGGCTGTCTCCCCGGGCGTTACATCGCTGGGGAACCGTCATTTTTGTCAGTAGTACCTTTGGTGATGGGGAAGCCCCGGACAATGGTCGCGAATTCTGGCTGGCACTCAGTCAGGCAGACATGCCCCGACTGGAGGCTCTGCGGTATGCAGTGTTGGGTATTGGCGATCGCTCTTTCGAGACTTTCTGCGCCCACGGGCGTCGTTTGGACCAACGCTTACGAGATCTGGGCGCTAACGCCCTGCTTCCGTGTCTGGAGTCAGAGGCAATAGAAAGCGACAGCATCGTCTCCTGGCAGTCAAAACTTCTTGGCCTCTGTTCCTCGGCAACGCCCACTCCACCACCTGCGCCTTCTTTGCGTGTTTTGCCCGATGGATCCAGTAAGGCGTCTTCCTTCGTGCACGCTCGTCTAGTCACTAGTAAACAACTTGGACACATGCAGCATGAGCGTTTTCTGCTTCATTGCATCGTGGATATAGCTGAAACTGGACTCAACTATCAAACTGGAGACCTACTGTTGATACTGCCGGAGAATCTGTCGCAGGAGGTAGATGCCCTTTTGGCGGTATCTGGCTTTGGCGGCACGGAGGAGGTTCGCATCGGCAATTGCTCCATGTCTCTCCACGAAGCCTTTACCAAGCATCTGGATATTCGCCGCTGGAGCGCCAAGGCGCTACGGGAAAAACTCCCCAACGAGTCCGCACAGACATTTGTAGAGCGCCTGCGCCCTCTGCAGCCGCGGCGCTATTCCATCGCTTCCAGTGCCAGCGTCAATCCTGAGCAAGTGCACTTGCTCGTCACCGCGCAACGCGCTGATGGGGGCCTGTGCAGTGACTATCTCGCCCGCCTCGATCACGGTGCCGAGTTGCGCGTGAACGTTCACGCCAATCCCAAGTTCCGCCTGCCCGCGGGGGATGTGCCCATCATCATGATCGGCGCCGGCAGCGGGCTCGCACCTTTCCTTGGATTCTTGCAGGAACGAGAGGCACGTGGTGACCACAGCAAGAATTGGCTGTTCTTCGGCGAAAGGCATGCTGCCTCCGATTTCCACTTTGCTGACAAAATCCAGCGCTGGCAACACAGTGGGCACCTGCACCGTTTGGATGCCGCGTTTTCGAGGGATCAGGTGGAGGCAATTTACGTTCAGCACCGCATTCAGGAGAATGCCGCCCTGTTCTGGGAATGGCTCCAGCAGGGCGCCGTTGTCTATCTGTGCGGCAGCCGGCAACGGTTGGCCAAAGGGGTGAACGAAACCTTGCAACACATCACCGAGGAATATGGCGGTCTCAGCGCGGAGGATGCCCGCGCCTACTGGGCTGAGCTTCAGCTAGCGGGACGTTTCTGCCAGGATGTCTACTGAGCGCTACCAGGATGGTAAACGATCCTGCAGAATCTCCAATAGCGCTGCCGCTGGCAGGGAAAGTTGTCGCTCGGCACTCATGCACAGACTGAGCACCGAGGAAGGGATATGCCGGTCTGCGAGGGGTACGTAGACCAATTCACCCGCAGAAATCTCTTTACCGGCATCCATTTTGGTCAGCAGGCCCACACCCAAGCCACGCCTTATCAGCTCCTTCATCAGCAAGATACTGTTGGAACTGGCGATCACCTCCGGCTGAGCCGACGCCCGTGCCAGGATCTGGTTGACGATCACCCGCAAGTCGAGAGAGGTATCGGCAATCACGAGCTTAAAGGGCATGCAATCAGAAAGGCGTACCGAACTCTGCGCCACCAGGGGATGATCCGGCGCCAGCACCGCGCCAATCCGAAAATCCCTTCGTTCCAAGATACGTAGGCCAGGGCTGAGACGCGGGTTGATCGTCAGGCCAAAATCCACGTCGCCGCGAAGAACGGTTTCGGTAACCTGTTGCGCACCATAGACCTGCACCTCAAAAGTTACGCCGGGGTAGCGCTGATGAAATTCCAGAATCGCACTGGCAACAAACTCCGATGCGGCCCCCTCAATGGTAGCGAGCGCCACTGTACCGCGGCGGATGCCCTTCAAATCCTCGATACGCGACTGTAAGGATTGCATTTCGTTCTGCCATTTGCGCAGAGCATGGAGCACTTGTTCCCCGGCTGCGGTCAAGCGTAGCCCCTGCGATTGGCGCTCAAAGAGGGGAACCCCAATTTCTTCCTCGATATGCAGGATCTGCCGATCCACCGAGGAGGAAGAGATATGCAGTACCTCCCCCGCCTTGCGCATGGAGCCGTGCCTGGCTGCTGCGTCGAAATAGCGGACAAAACGAGAAAACGCCCACATATTCGCCACCCATATGATTGCATTAATTGCATCTAGTATGTGCAAAATTTTTTCTTTTTTGCAATAGATGCGTTTCTTATACTGGACTCTGATGCCGTCCGAAAAGGGAGAACCCAGATGTCCAAGTCTTCTACCATGCCCGCAGAACTCCTCTGTGACCAACGCAGTTTTTCCCACGAAGATTGGGATATTCTTGCACGGTACTGGTATCCTGTGGCGCGTTTGGCCGATCTTGCTGCCCAGCCCATTGCCATGCGTTTGCTGGATGTACCCCTGGTTCTGTGGCGCAGTGCTGCGGGGGTATCGGTAGCCCTGGATCGCTGTCCCCATCGAGGGGTCCCCCTGAGCAAAGGATCCATACGCGATGATCATCTGGTCTGTGCCTATCATGGCCTGCGCTTTGCCGGTGATGGCACTTGCACGCAAATCCCCGCACAACCTGGGCTGCCTCCCTCATCACGATTCTGTCTCCAGTCCTTTCCTGCGGTTGAGCGTTACGGGCTGATCTGGACCTGCCTGCGACCGCAGGGAGAGCCGAAGATCCCACCAATGCCAAGCTGGGAGGAAAGCGGTCACCAACAAATCGTTCCGCCTTTTGTAGACATCAAGGGATCAGCCGGACGTCAAGTGGAAGGATTCATAGACGTTGCCCACTTTGCCTTCGTCCACCACAATGCCTTTGCGGATCCCGACAACCCGGTGGTGCCCAATTACGAGGTTCACGCTGACGGCGACGCAATTTACAGCGATTATGTCAGCACCGTGAGCAATTTCCCCAAAGGGTTACAGCACTTGGCTCCCGAGGGATTTCTCTGGCGCCGGGTCTATGCCATCTATCCACCTTTCACTGCCCGCCTTACGGTACACTTTCCCGATCATGGCCTATTGAACATTCTCAATGCGGCTTGCCCCATGACTGCGACCAGCACTCGCCTCTTCGTGCCCATTACGCGCAATTTTGATACCACCGGCTCGCTGGATGAGGTCTATGCTTTCAATGCACAAATCTTTGCCGAAGACCAAGAGATGGTGGAGAGCCAGTGGCCCCGGACACTGCCCCTGGATCCTACGGCAGAGGCACATTTTGCCGCCGACCGAGCAACGGTAGCCTATCGTCGACGCTTGTGGGACATGGGCCTGCGTTTTTCATAGGAGGAGTGCCATGAAAACCTGGATCTGTATGATTTGTGGGTTTGTGTATGACGAGGAAGCGGGTAGTCTGGAGCATGGGCTGGCACCCGGAACCGCCTGGGAAGATGTTCCAGAAGACTGGGTCTGCCCCGATTGCGGTACTGGGAAAAACGACTTTGAAATGTTGGAGATCTAACTGGTTCATAATCAGTCGAATAGGTACACACCGATCCGATATTCACAACTCACCCGCGATGGCTTGGTGAAGGTCGATGAAGAATTGTCGATCGCGGCGTGAAAGCATCCGGGCCGGGCTGGGCTGTTGCTATTCTTTTCCAACGCAAAGGACTGGAAAACGATCATCTCGTGATCCTGCATGCGTGGGAAGTACATCCAGTCATGATTTGGCTTATGGCGCAGCCGAAGAAAGGTGCTGGCTTGACCATCGGGGCTACCGGGCAAGTCCTCCCGCCCAATCACAATATCCTCGGGCTGTACGCTGCTTCGCCCTATGAGTCCCAGAGGCATGAATTCGTCATAGTCGCTTTGGAGAATCCGCCAGACATTGAAGACCCGGTAGGAGTGTACTTCCGGGCGCGCGAAACCCCGTTTCCAGTCATCCGCGTTCGCCGCGCTGGTGAAGCAGGCCAGCGTGCGCCAGTATTCCTGCGCACTGAGACTGTAGTCAGAGTGCAGACACGGCACGACCTCACCTTCCCCGGACCGGCGCACCGTAATGTACTGGGGATTGGCAAAGAGTTCAAAGCGTTGTTCAGGAAACAGCGACTGCACCGCAACGCAAGCGTCAGCAAAGGTTAGGTTACGAAAATCCGGATGTGTTTCGTTGACTCGGCTCCCCGTCAGTAACGTAAAACCTGATCGTTCCAGTATCTGCTGGGGCGATAGCGAGTCCAGATCTGGCCGAGCATCGCGCACTTCGCAATCAAAGACCGGCAGTTCACTACAGTGAAAATTATCGCTGGATGATTGGTATTCTGTGCCAGAAAAGTCTTCCGGCAGGTAACCACGAATGCGAGCACGCAATGGTCATCCCCCTAGCAAATGGAAGCCCAGGTTTTGCGGTCCAAAACTCTGCGGAAACAGATCGGTGAAGGCCAAACTCTGGACGGCACCCTCCCAGGTCGAGACATACACCCGCAAATCAGGATGGGCAAATTCATGGAGACGTTGTCGACAGCTCCCACAAGGCCAAGCGGGCTCTTCGCCCTGGCAGATGACATAGACGGCGGCCAGAGGCTCAGCACCATGGGCAGAAACGAGGCGCCCAATGGCGGAAGCCTCGGCGCAGAGGCCAGAAGGATAAGCGGCATTTTCTACATTACAGCCGCTTACGATTCGACCGGAGACGGTCAGCAAAGCGGCACCGACCGGATAGCGGGAGTAAGGAGACCAAGATCGTTGTAACGCGTCGGCTGCAGCGCAGCGGAGCTCCTGCAACAGCTCGTCACTCAGGTTAGAAAACTTTCCAGCATCCATCATGCCGCTCTCCAGGTCCAACGCCTTTCAGTCCAGATCAAACCAACCCCATACAGCATCGCGGCAAACAATGCCGACGCCACCTGCCATGGGAGATACCTCGTCAGCGCGATGGGTAGCCAGGATTCCAGCTGATCCATCCCAATCGCCACCAGCAGCATCGCCACCGCCCAACTTGCCGACCATGACCAAAGGCGGGGAGAATCCGGATTGCCGGGAAAGAAACGGCTGGGTGAATCTTGATAGTAGCGTCCAAGGAACCAATCCACCAACAGAATGAAGGTGAAGGGGAAAAGCAGTTCACCCAGCAAATTCAAAAAACTCTCGACAAACTGCAATATGCCGACGATCGCCAAAAAGGTGGAAAAGCCCCCCAAACCCAATACCACGCCGGGCTGTAACCAGCGCGGCGTGCGTTTATTGGCCACGTTGATAACTGCCAGGAATTTGGTTACTGCGGGATAGAGGTTCATGGCGTTGGTGTGGGCGATGGCCAGAATCACCCCGACCGCCGAGATTTCTCCCCAGACCGGCAACTGCTTGCCCAGCAGGGCGATATTCCATTCCCCGCTCATGTCCAGAGCCACCAGCCCGAGGATACCCATGAACAGGACTGCGATCATGACCCCAAGAGTGGGCATGGACGCAAAGACAAGACTGCGGGACCAGGACTCTTGCCGGGACCAAGGGAAGCAAAAACGGGTAACCGTGGGGAAATCATAAGCCCAAGCGAGCAGACTGAAACTCAGGATGAGATCGATATCCTTGCCCCAGGGAACTGCGCTCCTGGCCATCGGCAAGTGCAAGGGGTAGCGGCTGAAAAGATACCAAGTCAGAACCGCGTAACAGAGCAAAAAAAGAATTGCGGTGTATTTATAAAATTTTTCCAACAACTCCATTCCGAAGAATACCAAAGCAATTTGCGCCGCTCCCAGTAACCAGTACCAAGTCAGTCCAAATCCGGGGAACAGACTATTCAGGATACTGCCACCAACATCGGTGTTCAAACCAAACCATCCCGCTCCTACCACCGTGTAGAGCAGGGCCAGCACGGTGGCTCCGCCAACCCCAAAGGTACGGCGCGCCATGACCATGGAGATGATGGGCAATTGACGACCCATATGGGCGAGTAGTAGGCCGGGCAAAAACCCGATCAGGGTTGCAAGAACGACCAGCCACACGAAATTGGCCAGTCCAACATGTTTGAGCAACAAGCCAATGACCGGTGTGGTTGCCGAGGCAGAGGCGAGTGCCCAGATCAGAAACAGCATACCCGGACCCATGTTGCGGGATGATTCTGGCACTGGCGCTACCCCCAGACTCTCTACCTTGGCTGGAGATGAATTCGCGGGATCGACTACCGGGTCAGGCATATTGGCTCCGCAGTGCCTGACGACGGCGCAGCAATTGCAGGAGGAGATAGCCAACGCCGGCGACCGCAAAGGTCCAGAGCCAGCCGTAGGTATAGATTCGATCGAGAAAATCAGGATGCTTGACGATGCCCCCCGGAGACACGGCCGCCGTCAGGAATCCTGGGATCAGGGGCATGATGGCCAGGGCCATGGCGACAAAGGCCGGCCAATTCCATCGCCCGTAACGCCCCGACACGCGATACAGATCGATTAAGGACAGATCTTGTCGGCGCCAGACCCAATAGTCCGCAATCATTACTCCAGCGATCGCTCCCAATAAACTGCCATATCCAGCCAGCCAGGTGAAAATGTAAGCGCCTGCATGCTCCATCAAAAGCCAAGGGCACATCAGGATCCCCACGATACCGGTAAGTAAGCCACCAAGGCGAAAACTGATCCATCGTGGCGCAAGATTGGAAAAGTCATTGGATGGAGAGACGACATTAGCCCCCATATTGATGCTTGTCTGTGCCAGTAGGATGACTCCGAGAGCGAGAAGCAGGAGGAAGCCGTTATCGGTAAGGTACGGGATCAGCTCAATCGGATTCCACAAGGTCTTGTGAAAAACCTCCAAGGCGGCCGCCGTGACAAACAGTCCCACAAAGCTCGTGCCCATCATACCGAGGGGCAGTCCAATGGACTGACCAATCAGTTGCGCCCGCTGCGATTTGGCATACCGGGTAAAATCGGGGATATTGAGACTCAGGGTCGCCCAGTTTCCGACATTGGCTGCAAGGCCTGGCCAAAACAGCTCCCAAAACGTGTAAGAAGAAGATGCCGTCAGTTGTGTCGAGGCGCGCAGGGTTGCGAGAAATCCTGGCCCCACGTAGAGCGCCCAGATCATCAGCGTCAGCAACAGCAGCAGCAAGATGGGCGCAGCAGCACTTTCAAAGCGCTTGATGGCCCCCATTCCGCGGGAAACGATAGCCATCTGTACGAGCCAGAATGCACCAAAGGCGAAAAATTCATGGCCCGCGATCCCCATCCACGCGGTCCAGAAGTGTGACAGCAAAGCCGATAGCGCCAAACCACCAAGCCAGGTCTGGATACCAAACCAGCCACAACCCACCAAGCCCCGGGCCATAGCCGCCACCTTAGCGCCCTCGGTGCCAAAAGCAGCACGCACAAAAACCGGGAAGGGGATGCCAAAGCGCACCCCCACCCAGGCATTGAGCAACATGGGTATCAGGACGATCAGATTGCCAAGGGTGATGGTCAACAGCGCCTGCCACCACAACATGCCCGCCGCCATTAGCCCAGAAGCCAGGGTGTAGTTGGTCAGCGCCGCCGACATGCTGATCCATAGGGCGGTATAATTCCAGGCACCCCAACTGCGCCGTGCCCGCGGGATCGGCGCAAGATCCTCGTTGTATAAGGGCGTTTGCTCCGCCTCAGCGCATAATTGCCTCAGCTCTACACCCTCCGGAACGGCGATGCGGGAACTGGGGCTCACTGGCGAGATGGAGCGCATGATCAAAGCCTTCCATCCGCACGGTTGCCAGCGGAACGCGGCACGGATCTCAGGGGATGCCGACCATTTTGCCGAACTTGCGCCTGGATATACGCTGGAAATGCTGGACGGTTTACGTAGGCACCGGAACCGACCGCCGCCAGGATCTTCCCGTCGGCATAAGCCATTCGTCCGTTGCTAACGGTGTACGCCGGAGCACCCGTGACCTCCATCCCCTCAAATACATTAAAGTCCACCCGTTGATGTTGGGTTTCCGCACGAATGGTACGCACCAGCGCAGGATTCCAGACCACCAGGTCAGCATCGGCGCCCACCCGAATGACCCCTTTTCTGGGATAGATATTGAAGATCCGCGCGGCATTGGTAGAGGTTAGGGCGACGAACTCATTGGCCGTCAAACGGCCCATATTCACCCCGTGATGCCAGAGGACGGCCATGCGATCTTCCACTCCTGCGGTACCGTTGGGAATCTTGGCAAAGTTTTCACGTCCCATCTCTTTCTGCTCACCACAAAAGCAGCAATGATCCGTTGCTGTGGTTTGCAACACGCCTCCCGACAACGCATCCCAAAGGGCTTCCTGATGGGCCTTGGGGCGAAAGGGCGGACTCATGACGTGCGCGGCAGCGCGATTCCAGTCTTTGTCATAATACACTGATTCATCGATGAGAAGGTGCTGGGTGAGGCATTCCCCGAAGACGCGTTGGCCCTGTCGCCGCGCTGCCGCAATAGCGTCGACCGACTCGATAGCAGAATTGTGCACGAGGTATAATGGCACACCGAGAATTCCGGCAATCTGGATGACCCGCTGTGCAGCCTCACCCTCTACCTTTGGGGGACGTGATTGCGGATGACCCTCGGGGCCCGATATCCCCTTCTTTTGTAGCAGTTTCTGCAGATAGTCCACCAGCTCCCCGTTCTCGGCATGAACGGTAGGCAACGCTCCCAACTCCAGGGCACGCGGAAAACTTTGGGTGAGCACTCCATCGTCTGCCATGATGGCCCCTTTGTATGCCATAAAGTGCTTGAAGCTGTTCACCCCCCAGTCGCGCACCAAAGTGCCCATGTCGTCATGGACCGATTCATCCCACCAAGTCACGGCGACATGGAAGGAATAATCGCAACAGCTCTTTTCGGCCCACTGGCGCCATTTGTGATAGGCGTCCAAGAGACGCTCCCCAGGGCTGGGGATCACAAAATCGATGATCATCGTCGTGCCACCGGCAAGCGCGGCAGCAGTGCCCGAGTAGAAATCCTCACTCGCCACCGTGCCCATGAACGGTAGTTGCATGTGGGTATGCGGATCGATGCCGCCGGGCATCACCAGGCAATTGCGGGCATCGATCACGGTGTCTATCCCGCTGGCAGAAATGCCCGGTTCCAATGCGACGATCTTTCCGTCCTCACAAAGGACATCAGCCGCATAGCTTTGATCAGCATTGATGACCGTACCGTGCTTGATCAAGAGTGACATGGGCTACTCCTTCTCTCGTTCCATCGCGTGACAAAGCGCCAGAGGATTCGCTGGATGTTCTCGCCAGCTGCGGGGAATAGAATCGATTACTTGCCCCGTTCGCGGGTCCGTACCCTCGCGCATTGGCGCCATACTTATGCAATCGGGCACAGGACATACCGCTACACACAGGTTACAACCCACACAATCCGCGACCTTCACTTGGTACAGCCCGGTCGCGGATACTTTCTCAATGGCCTGGTGCGAGGTATCCTCACAGGCAATGAAACAGCGTCCGCAGCCAATACAACGATTCGCGTCAATCTCCGCCTTGGTCATGTAATTCAGATTCAGGCAGTTCCAGTCGCAGACGTTGGGCAGTGCCCTGCCTTGCAGATCTGCCAATGTTGCGTAGCCTTTCTCGTCCATCCACATCTCCAGACCCTCGGCAAGATCCTCGATGATACGAAATCCATAGAGCATGGCGGCGGTGCAGACCTGCACATTGCCCGCACCCAAGGCCAGAAACTCGCCGGCATCGCGCCAACTGGTCACCCCGCCAACACCGGAAACCGGCAGTCCGGCAAGAGTCGGATGTCGACCGATTTCTGCGAGCATGTGCAACGCAATGGGTTTGACTGCGGGGCCGCAATAGCCTCCGTGCGTGCCTTTACCATCAATGCTGGGCACCGGGGCCATGGTATCCAGATCCACACTGATCAAGGAATTGACGGTGTTGATCAGGGACACGGCGTCGGCGCCGCCGGCCTTGGCCGCGACCGCGCTCCAGGTGATATCTGTGACATTGGGAGTCAATTTTACAATCACGGGTAAACGGGTATGCGCCTTGGCCATGCGGGTGACTGCCTCCACCAGCTGTGGCGCCTGCCCCATGGCCGCGCCCATACCGCGCTCCGACATTCCATGAGGGCAACCCAGGTTCAGTTCGATGCCGTCGGCCCCGGTAGCAGCAATTTCCGGCAACCAGCGGGCCCACTGCTCTTCTTCCAGGGGAAACATCACCGAAACCACGACCGCGCGGTCGGGCCAACGCGATTTGATACGGGCAATTTCTTCCAGGTTTGTGCCGATGGGTCGGTCACTGATCAGCTCGATATTGTTGAAGCCCTGCACCCGCTGATTGTCACCGCGCCAGAAGCCATACCGGGGACCATTGACGTTGACGACTGGTGGATCGATCCCCAGGGTTTTCCAGACTACCCCACCCCAGCCGGCCGCAAACGCCCGTTCGACATTCACTTCGCGATCGGTGGGCGGCGCCGAGGCAAGCCAAAAAGGGTTGGGCGAGGAAATGCCAACAAAGGTATTGTGCAAAGATGCCATCAAGCGACCTCAGATTTCAGATCAGCGAGAATGGCGCTGGCGACGCGCTTGGCATCGGCAACCGCATGCACGGTAAGATCCGGGCTGCGGCCGGCACAATCTCCTGCCGCATAGATAAAGGGTAGATTAGTGCGCCCTAGCTCATCGACAGCAATCTTGCCCTGAGCATCGAGCGCCACTGACATTAACTTTGGGTCATCCACCCAAGTACTTTGATCCAGCGTCTGTCCAATCGCTGTAAATATCTGATCAGCGAAGCAAGTCACCGACTTTCCCGAGGGTACCCACTTCCCCGCCTCTTTGTGCCAGAAATCCATCAGCAGCTCCATGCCGCCACCCACGGCTTCCCGGATCTCCACTGGCCGCAATCCTGCATGAATCAGCACCCCTTGGTCTCGCGCCAATTGCCGCTCGTGCTCGCTCGCCCCCATGTCTTCAATGCCCCGTCGATAGCAGATGTGGACGATGTCAGCGCCCAGCAGGCGAATCTGAATAGCGATATCGATCGCCGTCATACCACCACCAATTACCACCACTTCCCGACCGACCGGCACGGTCTCGCCCCGCCGCAGTGCGGCGATGAAAGGAACGGCAGGCAGAACCCCTGGCAGCTCCTCACCAGGGATCTGCAGTCGACGTTGGGCGGCGAGGCCCAGCGCCAGAACAACCGCGTGGTACTGCTCGCGTAAGGATGCAAGTGTGACATCCCGACCCAAGACGGTCTGCAAACGAATCTCGATGCATGGATGCCGTAAGAGCCACGCCGCCTCCTTCTGCGCCGCGTCATCGAGCATTTTGTAGGCAGCGATCCCCGTTTCATTGAGCCCCCCCGGCCGACTATCGGCATCCAACAGGGTGGCCTGTACCCCTTCCTCGGCCAGCAGGCGCGCGACGGTCATACCCGCCGGTCCTGCACCAACGATGGCGACGCGAAAGCTACCGCCCGACACTGGCGCCATGGCTCCAGGACCCGCGTGCTCCATGGCTACCCGCTGCAAAAGACCGATGCGCACGGCACCCCCAGCATCAGAAACACGCACGCAGGATGCCTCACACAAGGCTTCCACCGGGCAGACACGGGCACAACTCATGCCCAAGGGATTTTCGCGAAGGATGAGGGAAGCGGCTCGTGCGGGCTGGCCAACGGCCAAGGCACGAATAAAGGCGGGGATATCGATCGCTGCCGGGCAGGCGTCGGTGCAGGGGGCGTCGTAACAGGTAAAGCAGCGTTCTGCCTCCACAACTGCATCGACATCTGTCAGCCGCGTTTCCATACCCCGAAAGCGATTGGCTACCGCCTCCTCGGTCAAGGCATGCCGCTCCATCAGAAAACCCTCATGGTTGGCATAGCGGCCCATACAAGTCCGGGCGTCGGTCCCGATAAAACTGCCAAAGATCACGTACTTCGGCAATTTGCTCCAGATCCAGGTCGGCCACCAGAACTTCCTCTTGGTCCCGACTCGCTTGAGCAATGATTTGACCGCGGGGATTGGCAAAATAACTTTGCCCGTAAAATTCACCGATGTTCCATGGCCCTTCCGTGCCGACCCGGTTTATGGCACCGACAAAATACCCGTTCGCTGCTGCATGAGCCGGTTGCTCCAGCTTCCAGAGATATTCCGAGAGTCCGGCCACTGTAGCAGAGGGGTTGAAGACAATTTCGGCGCCGTGCAGCCCCAAAACCCGCGCCCCTTCCGGGAAATGGCGATCGTAGCAAATATAGACACCTACTTGGGCATACGCCGTCTGGAATATCGGATATCCTAAGTTGCCAGGACGAAAAAAGAATTTTTCCCAGAATCCTTGTACTTGGGGAATATGTGTCTTACGATATTTCCCCAGATAGCGACCATCTGCATCGATAACAGCGGCAGTATTATAATAGACGCCGGCCATCTCTCGTTCATAGACTGGAACAACCAACACCATGGAATATTTTTTGGCATACTCCTGCATCAATTTGATCGTTGGGCCTTCAGGTACCGGTTCGGTCAACCCATACCAGCGGATATCCTGACTGGGACAGAAATATGGACCATAAAAGAGTTCCTGCATACTGAGTATCTGCGCACCTTGCGCGGCAGCATTTTCGATATGCCGCAAGTGACGACCAATCATCTCTACCTTGATGGCTTGCGGAGTCATCTCTGCTGCGCCTGCGGACTGCGGCGCCTGCACCAAAGCCACCTTAACGATTCTACTCATAGAACTTTCCTTGCGCTAAAATACCGTAGGTGTTTTGGCCACTGCACAAGCAAGTGTCGTGCCATAGAGCGTGACGTCGTCCGACCGAGCAATCGTCAGTAGATGCCCATCTAGAATAGGCCGAGAGTTTTCCTTACCAAGGTTACCGTTGCGCAACACTATGGGTACTGTGTACTTTTTTACACAGTATTTCGTCTGATGATGCACGATAATGATGCTAATGCACTATTTTGGGTCCCCACGTTGGGGCACTTGCTGGACTACTCGGAAAACAGTTTTTGAATACTTAGGCACGAGGATTGCTTTCGTTCCAGCATTTTTCACATTAGGGAAGCGCAAATGCCCAAAGAAATGCAGCTCGACGCATTCTGGATGCCGTTCACCTCAAACCGCCGTTTCAAGGCCGCTCCCCGCCTTTTGGAACGTGCCGAAGGGATGTTCTATTGGGATACTGAGGGACGAAAGATTCTGGACGCGACTTCCGGGCTGTGGTGTGTAAACGCTGGTCACTGTCGAGCCGAGATTCAGCAAGCCATCAGCAAACAAAGTGCGGAGCTGGATTTTGCCCCGACCTTTCAGATGGGGCACCCCCTTCCCTTCCAGTTTGCCCAACGTCTGACGCAACACAGCCCGACGGGTCTTGACCATGTCTTTTTCACCAACTCTGGGTCAGAGTCTGTTGATACTGCGCTCAAATTCGCCCTTGCCTATCATCATGCCAAGGGGGATACTGCCCGGACTCTACTGATTGGCCGGGAGAAGGGCTATCATGGCGTGGGATTTGGTGGAATATCGGTGGGCGGGCTACCCAACAATCGCCGTGCCTTTGGCAACCTGCTTCAGGTAGACCACCTACCGCATACCCTGGATCAGGAACGGCATCGTTTCTGCCGTGGACTACCGCCTTATGCGGTGGAACCAGCCGAAGCCTTGGAAACTCTGATTGATCAGCATGGTGCGGACCGCATCGCAGCGGTCATCGTCGAACCAGTGGCAGGCTCCGCTGGCGTCATTATCCCACCGGAGGGCTACCTCCAACGGCTGCGAGAAATTTGCTCCACACACGGTATTTTACTGATCTTTGATGAGGTTATTACTGGCTTTGGCCGTCTCGGAACTCCATTTGCGAGCCAATTTTTTGATGTGCTTCCTGACATCTTCACAACTGCCAAGGGCCTCACAAATGCGGCAGTCCCTATGGGGGCGGTATTTGTCAGCGATACGGTTCACAAAACTTTAATGACGGGGCCAGAGGAACAAATCGAGTTCTTTCACGGCTACACTTACTCAGGGCACCCACTCGCGTGTGCCGCGGGTCTTGCGGCCCTGGATATTTATGAACGCGAGGGGCTTTTTTCGCGGGCCGCGGAAATCGCGCCGGCCTTCGAGGAGATGATTCACAGTCTAGCCGTCCTGCCTCATGTAGTGGATATCCGCAATCTCGGTCTGATGGCCGCCATAGAATTGGAACCAATTCCCGGAAAACCCGGAGAACGTGGTCATGCAGCACTGACGGCTGCGTTTGCTGCGGGTTTGCTGATTCGCGTAACAGGCGACACGATTGCTCTGTCTCCGCCGTTGGTTCTGGGGCCTGAACACCTTGCGCAAATGGAAAAGACGCTGAGGAGCATCTTGGAGTCGCTGGCATAGACTAGACCGGATATCCGTTTTTATTCCGCCTGGGCTTCTTCAAAAACATTACGACTAGCTGTTGGGTACTGCATCACGCGGCGCGTAGGTGCAGACCATCAGGAGACTTCGATATGCTCGTCCGCCCGAGAAGCGATCATCACCACCTGGGCGGAGTCGTGGAAGAGTCTTTCTAGAAGCGCACTTGAACCGTCCCGAAAAATGAGCGCGGCATCATTGGCTCTGCCTCCAGATAGTTGCCGCTGTAACCATTGACGTAAGCGAACTGTTTTTCCATGACATAGGCATCGGAATTCAGCAGGTTCACCCCCGTCAAGCTGAGGGTGATGTCATCGATACCGTCTTCGTGTACGGGAAATTCGTGGGATAAATTGAAGCTCATAGTCGCGTAGGCCGGCATACTCAGACTGGTAGGCGCGCCAGTGCTGGCCTCGATGTATTGGGGGCCTACCAAGTTCGCGTATAAACGCCCTTTGGTACCCTCATAGTGAGCCAAAATACCCAAGCCAGCAAGATACGTTGGGGTGTTTGGACGAGGCTGACCTATACTGGTTGTCACACCATACTGACTGGAAGAAATGCTAGTGTAATCGGCGTTTTGCAAGGAATAATTCCCATATAAGGAAAGATACCGATCGAGAGCAATTTGGGTGGCAAGATTGATTCCCTGATATTGCGAAGAACCAATGTTATATTCATAGGTCAGGCCGTTGGTAGTATCGTAATACGAGCTAAAGGTATGCACGAAATCGGATCGATAGAATGAAAGACTCACATCGACTGGTCCATGATGATATTGCGCACCAAACTGGTAGGTATTTACCCGCTCCGGCTTGATGGTTACCGGAGTCGAGGGACTGGTGGTCGTCGCGTTGCTATCCGCCGAATAAAATGCAGTGATATTCGGATATTTGTAACCCACCGCGTAATCCGCGAACAGCTTCACCGAGGGTATCGGCTGATATTCAATTCCCACGTAGGGACTGAGCTCGCTATAGCTTCGTCCGCTATTGGCACCAACGGAATAGTAGTATCCGGGTACGTCATTGAGATGAGTATACATCGTCTCATACTTCAGCCCAGGCGTGATCGCCACCGAGGAAACGGGTTTGATCTTGGCTTGGGCATACACTTTGCTGTACATACGCCAGCCGTGCTCGTCCCATAGGTCATTGTACCCAGAAATCTTCGGGACATCTGGACTGCCATACACAAAATCCTGAGAGTCATATGTGGACACCATGGCCAATCCACCCGCCTTCAAATCAACATAGTGCTGAAACCAATGCACCGAGGGGTTCAAACCAAAGGTATTTGTCTGATACGTATAGCTGTGGTAGTTGTCGCCATTGATGGTTTGTGCCTGGCACGCAGCGGAATCGTTACCCATGAAGTCATTCCCGGAATACTGGCACACCGTCATCGGCGGGTTGAGATAAAAGGTAACGAAACTATTGTAAGGGGAATTGGAATTGGGATCGACATACTCCAGTCGATCGGAATTGGAGTAGGCATAGAATGCCTTTACGCCAAGAACGGTATCTTCGGAAAGCAAGGTCTTGTTCTGCAACACGGCCATCATGTGTTCCGTCTTGCTGTTGGAATAAGTAAAATTGCTCGGCCATTGGTAATATCGCCCATATTGGTCGAGCACCGCCGTTGGCATTCGCGCTGGAGTTGCCCCCTGATTTTTGTTCAACAGGAAGATCAGCGACCATTTTGATGTGGGTGAGATTTCCGGCAAATCATAGGCTGCATAATAGGAATACTGCCGGTCGTGGGCTCCATGAAGATAGCCATCGGTCTGCCGCGATGAGAAACGCGCAAATAGGTTTCCATATCCCGCGTTTTCTCCGGTATTTGCTTCGATTCCATAATTCAGCGTTGCGAAGGAACCATAGCCGCCGAAAACGGTAGCGTACATCTCCTTACCTGGCATACGCGGCAGATAGTCAATGTTGCCACCGATCGCCCCCACCGAATTGATATCAGGCGCAGGGGTGCCATAGGTAACGCGAATGCCCGAGGTTTCTCCAAGAGTGATGGGAACGAGATTGGTCAGGTCTGCATAGTTGTTGTTACCGCCAGACAGACCACCATTGAACAAATCGGCGATAGGTAAATCATCGAAGGTGTAGCCCACCTGTGTTTGCGAGAATCCGCGCACGGAGATATGCGTTTTGACACCGATAGGGTTGGTACTGGTGGCGTTGATTCCCGGCACAAAACTCAGAATCGTTGAGGCATTCTGAGTGGACTCTTGGCCCTTGATGAACTCTTTGGGGATCAGAGCAGTCTCTGCCCCATATACCGGTTTGACATGCGTCAGAGCGGCCTTGTCAACCATGCGCAAAAGATTCTTTTTTATTTTCTCGATCTTATAGACCTTATTCGCGGACGATTTATCTGCATCCGCTGCGTGCGTCGCCAGCGGAGCCCCGCAGGCCATTGCCGCGACGGCGGCGAACAGAGCCGATCTGATCTGGTTGTTTCTAACTGCACTCATAGCAATCTCCTGTTGATGTAGCAGCGGCCTTCTTAACCATATTCACAGCAAGGAATATGCCAAGGCGATTTCAGCCCGGTAGCCAGTTGATGTAGCGTATGGATCACGATCTGCACCATAATGGTTCACGATGCATGGCGTGTGACTCTCTTCAAATCCTTAAACGAATGGCGTCGAGCCAAAATAGTGCAGGATTATATCGATCTATTAAATCGCTAATTTATTTACTATATGTTGAGTTTTCCGCAACGCTACCGAATCGGCTGCGAGCTCGCCAGGCGCGGCATGGTGACCGTGAGCTTGCCATCTTTCCATACAGCAGAGGACCTTTACGCCAGCTCTGCATAGCGGCTAGCCAGGTATCCAATAAGCTGGTACTTTTCATGAATTGCGTTGCAAATTAGTGGACGGAGGTTCCATGCGTCATTTGCGCCTATTCCAATATATTGATGCGATCGTCCGCGAGGGATCCGTGCGGCGGGCTGCGGAAAAGCTCTACGTGACAGCGTCGGCCTTGGATCGTCGCCTACAAGACCTGGAAGAGGAACTCGGCACAAGGATCTTTGAGCGCCACGCGCGCGGCATGCGGCTGACTTCGGCAGGGGAAATTTACGTCAACTACATCCGGCGTCACATTGCCGAGAGTCAGCGTGTCCAGTCAGAAATCGATCGCTTGCAAGGCATGCAGCAGGGGCAGGTTGCGATTGCTGTCAGCCCCGCTCTGGCCAGCAATTTCACCCCTAGCCTCGTACGGAAATTTCGCGAGCAGCATCCCGGCATCTCTTTTGTCATCAAGGTCGCGCGGCACGGACTGGCGTTGCAATACCTACTGAGTTTTGATGTCGATCTTGCCATTATCATCGCGCCGCCCAAACATCCTGACGTTTTTGATCTAGCGGTCGTAAACCAGCCGCTTCTCGCCGTCATGGATAAGCATCACCCCTTATCCAGCTCGCCGGTACTACGCCTGAGTGACTGCCTGCAATATCCGCTTCTGCTCCCGTCTACGGGGTTGACGACCCGGGAGATGCTGGACGCTGCTCTACGCCCCCTGGGACGAGACGTTAAAATCAGTGCGGAAACCAACTCCTATGAGGTGATGCGCAGCCTTCTTCAGGATAGTGATCAAATAGGTTTTATGCTGTGCACCGGCGAAAAACAGCCAATAGCTAAACACTCTCTTGTTTATCGACCGATCAACGCCCGCGAGTTTCGCCCGGTACCCATCATCTGCGCGCAACTGCGCAACCGTGGATTATCTGTTGCAGCAGCCCAATTCTCCAATCTGGTGATTCAGGAGATGGAGAACATGCAGATCGCAAAAGAGGAATTAGCTTGAGTCAGGACCGGCGACGCCACCATCGCTGCGTGGATCGCTGGCCCCAATCCAGTTGCCGTTAGGTAGGGCGCGCAGGATACCTGCATGTCCCATCAAATCGCTATACGCCGGTACGACCTGCAGGGTGTGTCCCCAACGCTCCAGACACTCTCTGACCCGATGCTCATACCGCGATTCCAGGCGCAGAGCGGTGACTGGGTCACCCCAGGTACGTCCCAACAGCCAACGCGGCGCATCCACCGCTGTTGCTGGATCCAGACCATGACACAGATGGCGAAAGAGCAGCGCCGCCTGGGTTTGTGGCTGCCCGTCCCCACCCATGCTGCCATAAGCCATCTGTATGGCTCCGTCGCGCCCAAAAAGTGCTGGGTTGAGGGTGTGGAAGGGCCGCATTCCCGGTAGCAAGCCGCGTGGATCCTTGGATTCCAAGGTAAAGGCGCAACCACGATTGTTCCACAGCACGCCGGAGGAGCCTGCCACAACCCCACTGCCGAACTCGTGGTACAAACTCTGGATAACACTCACTACGCGTCCCGTGCCGTCGGCAACGGCAAACCAAGTCGTACCGCCTGGCGCAGACTGCCAACAACTCTCCAACCCGACCATTTCGGAGCGAATCTCGTCCGCTTGCCGATCGAGAAATTCCCCACGCAGCAGGTCGTTGAGGGAATGATTGGATGCGCGTCGTGGATCGTGCACAACGCGATCCCGCCAAGGAAATACCCGCCTTGTCGCCGCAACGGCACCATGCACCAATTCTGCACCGAGGGGATCCGCATCTGCCAACCCCAGCCGCTCCATGATGCCCGCAATCATCAGCGAAGCCATACCCTGACTCGGTGGCGGGAGGTTGAAGATCGTCCCGCCTGCAAACGGAACCTGCAGTGGTGTTACCCACTCCGCAAGGCAGCTTTCCAAATCTGCCAACTGCAGCAAGCCGCCCTTGGCCTGCAGGCTGGCCACCATCTCGTGGGCCAAGTCTCCACTGTAGAAGCTACCCAGCCCTTCGTCGAGCAGACGACCGAATGTGCGCGCCAAAGCTGGTTGACGAAAAGTTTCCCCGGCCACCGGTAACCTTCCCTGGGGCAGATATTGCGCACAGAATTCCGCATCACCCTCGAGGGCACGCAGATAGTGGCGCAAGGTTCGATCTTGGTTGCCGCTCAATGGGAAACCGCCAGCAGCAAGTTCGTAGGCTGGAGCGAGCAGCTCACTCCAGCCCATCTTGCCCCCCCAAGTGGCAGCGGAGAAGGAATGTGCTGCCTCCCAGCCACGTAGCATCCCAGGCACGGTCATGGCCGACAGCGCCCCGCGAAATGGGATCTGCGATAGGCCACGCGCACGAAAGACCTCTGCGTGATAGGAACGCCCCGCCTGACCTGCGGCCGCCAGCCCGCGTACGGAAGACTCCCGGCCATTGGAGATCAGCCAGAAAGCATCCCCACCCAGGCCGGTCATATGCGGATAGACCACCGACAGGGCAGCGGATACGGCAATTGCTGCCTCGATGGCGTTAGCGCCACGCGCCAGAAGCCTGGCTCCGACGTCTGCCGCCAAGGCATGGGGAGCCGTAACCAGCCCGCGGCTACTTTCCGCCGCGAGAGTCATCCGCTCCACCTCCCGGCCCACGTAAACAGTGTCATTTTCGCTCCAAAGTGCGACTGCGTCCGCGCTGCGGGACTGTGGGGGTGGTCGCGATGATAATCATTGCGGCTTGGGCATCAGACTCACATGTGCAGCAACGACTCGCCACCCTTCCGGGGTTCGTATCCAGGTCTGACTTTGCCGCCCATGGACGGTATCGCGCAAAAACTCGGTGTTGGCGGTAGCAAAATCCTCTCCATAAGTAGTAATGACGGTATTTACCAGACGTCGCTGCAACGATTGGCCAGGCCGACTGGCCCGAAACTCGGCAATTTCAGAATACCCGTAGAGATTTTCTGCCACACCGTAGCGCAAGGTGTATTCCGAGTTCCAAAACAATTCATCGAGAACGTCCACGTCATTTTCTATCAGCGCCTTTTCATAGCGTTCAAAGACAGTGCAGACCTCGGCATGTACAGCGGGCAGGTTGATTTTTAGTGTTTGCATGACTGTTCTCCTTAGTTTTGCGGAATTGCACTACGGAAACCACGCGCTTCCAGAACTCGCGCTACATGCAGGGCCTTGGCCTCCTGCCATGGTGCAGCAATAATCTGTACGCCGATGGGTAACGAGTCTGGCCATTGTACCGGTACGGTCACCACCGGCAGCCCAATAAAGGAAAACGGCTGCGTGTAGAGGCCAAGGTGCGGTCGTACGAGCATTTCGTCGCCATCGAGCTCCATCGTTTTTTGTCCAATGGCTGGCGCAGTCATTGGCGTAGCCGGTGCGAGAAGCACATCGAAGCGACGAAATATTTCCGCGACTTGTCTCTGAAAACGCGCACGGACCCGTTGTGCCTGCAAATAGGCGACCGCAGGCAGCAGAGCACCGGCCAGCATCCGATCACGTACATCTGGGTCATAATCCGCGGCACGTTGCCGCAAGTTGGGTAAATGCAAGGCACTACTTTCAGCGTTGGTAATCACATATGCCGCGGCACGTGCCTCAGCGACTTCCGGGAGTTCCAGTTCCTGTGTGACTTTCAAGGCCTCAGCCACCCGCTGCAAGGCCTGCTGCGACGCTGCAGTACCCTGCTTCACGAAATAACCACTGAGTGTGGCGATGCGCAGGCCGGGATCCAGGTCCGCAGACAAGCTACCCGTGGGCTCCACCGGGCGTGGGCTCAGGCCCGGATCGACATCATCATGGCCCTGCATCACGTCGTAGGCCAGCGCCAAATCGTCCGCACTACGGGCCAGGGGGCCCACATGGTCAAGGCTCGGGCAAAACGGAAAGGTTCCGGCGCGAGACAGGCGGCCGTAGGTGGGCTTGAAGCCAAAGATCCCACAAAGGGATGCGGGTACGCGAATCGAGCCATTGGTATCGGATCCCAATGCGATTGGCACCAGACCGCCAGCAACGGCAGCGCCGCTGCCTCCGCTGGAGCCGCCACTCATTCGCTGCAGGTCATGGGGATTGCGCGAGGCGCCATAATGCAGATTTTCACCTGTAAAATCATAGGCATACTCTCCCATATTCAGGGCGCCGACCAAGATCGCTCCAGCAGCAGTCAATCGCTGTATCAGAATGGCATCCTGCTGTGCGGGCGAAAGATCGCGATTGATCTTCGATCCCGCCAGCGTCACTTCCCCTTTGATATCGAAAAGGTTTTTTACCGCAAAAGGCACGCCGGCAAGGCACCCGGGATCTTCACCCTTCTCTCGCAGCCGATCAACGCGTGCCGCCTCCCGCCGCGCCAGCTCCGCTGTCACCAGGGTAAAGGCATTGAGAAGGGGATTTCGTGCGGCGATCTCGGCAAGGGTCTGCTCAGTGACGTCCATTGCCCGCAAGGAACCGGAACGAACTTTTTCGGCGATTTCCACAGCGCTCATCCAGGTCATACGCACTCTCCTACTGAGCATGAAAAACGGGGGCGAAATCATCCTCCGTGTGCAACGGTACTCCCTCCAATATTGCCGCCATCCTCAGGGAGATCTGCAAATATCTCTTGACCCCAGAGACATACTCTGGCGCAATCGGCAGTTCGATCATGGCACTTACGGCAGTGAGATACTGGGCTAGTTCCTCTGGGCTGTTTTGCGTTAAGGGCATTTCATATCTCCTTCATATTCAGTCACTGCAGCAGATCCCTCTGAAACATTTCTTGCGATGATCGCCACCGGCCCGCCCCCAAGGGGACCTTGGTGTTCGGCACGGGTGGAAACGTAGACCGCCGATTCCCCAAGCACCGCCGAAAGCAAACTGGAAACCACAGATCGAGAATGACGCATATCCGAGATGTCACCGTCAGTCCACATCGTGTGCCGACGCCCACGCACCTGACCCCGCGGATCAGCGTCGGATTTCGCAAATGCACCATAAATGCGCCTCGACTCCTCTTTGGGCAACTGGCCATCTACCGGTCGAAGTCCCAATTTATGGAGCACCCGGTGGATCGCTGCGATATCCAGAATATCCTGCATTACGTCGTGCACGATCTGAAATTCGCCAGCCCATCCTCGAGCATTCGCAAAGATACAAATCTCTGAGCGCAGAAGTCCTGGCTTGGCCGAGACGCTGGCACGGGTGGAATATAGACTCCAATCGCGATTGATCATATCGTCGTGTAATCTGGCAGCGGAAACTTCTCCCAAGGCCAATGCCACACCAAGAGCCGAAGCACCCCGAGACCAGGCCATGTCGCAACGCCACTCACGCGCATGTGCCCGCCCTGGGTCGGCAGGTACTGGGGGGATGGCGGCCTTGACCTGCACTAGGTGTACATCGCCACTGTCGACCGCAAGTTGTCTTTGTAACGTTCCAACAACCCGCGCGGTTTCCAGAATCATCGGCAGACGCCCGCTCTCCTCTGGCGCAAAAGAACGGGTGTATCCCACCGCCAGGGCAAGGCCGCGATCCTCCGTATGGCCATCTGCATCATCGATCGCAAAGACCAGATAATGCGGACAGGTTACTCCCTCCGTACCGCCCGAGAAGGAGAGAACGATTCGATCCTCGATCTGATCTGGAGCACAGCCCAACAAGGGTCCCAGCAAGCGACCGAAGGACATGATGGCCAGTCCACGACTAAAATCGTTGATCGCACCGTTGCCTTCGGTCTTACCAAGGATTGCAACGATCTGTTCGGCCTGCACCACCCCGGTAGCGATTGCCTCAGCGAGACCGCTCACGTCGCCTGGGTTTGCAGGAAAAAAACGAAAAACCCGGGTACGCATCATTGCCCCTCAGAAAGGTACTCGCAACATCTTTCCGGTGCGTCGCTGGATATCGATCTTGTAGACGTCCCCAGCGTCCATCTCATCGGCCGCCTTGGCTGATGCCAGGGCAGTGACCACCTCATCGGAGTTCATGGTGAGCACGGTTACCGGTTTACCATCAAAAGCCATGGGGAAATCATGCCAAGTACCCGGGTGTATCATGACCCCATGGCCTGCAGGAATGCGAAATGCCATCACATCTGCCAAATCTGGGACATATCCCCCAGCAAGATGGTTTGGTTTACCCAGCACCATGACGAACGGTGAACTACCCAAGCCGACGAAAATCTGGCTCATATGTAGGTGGCGCTCCAGCCACGTAACAACCGGACTTCGATGAGAAATCCGAGCAGTTCGAACCACCGCCTTCCCAGTGTAGACAAAGTCAAGGTTTCTCCCCTCTTCGACACTCCCTTGGTAAAACGGAATGGCCAAGCCCGGACAGTAGACTTCCTCTGAGATCATGACGCCATAATCCTTCAAGGATTCTTGATCAGCATCTATCAGAGGGACATTTACGATATTCTGTTCCATACTTCCCATGATACCTCCCGCATAAAGCGCATCTTTCAGATTCGCAATACCACGCCCGCCCGAGATCCCGGGCAAGTCGCAAAAACAAGGACACAACTCATTCTTTCGTTGCCAAAATATCCTTAATGACCGCTTTGGTGACGAGAACTGCGTTCTTCTCGGCCAGCTCTGCGGCATAGAGGTCGCCTTTTGCCCAGATGCTTTCCTCGGTTTCACCCGGTGGCGGCACATCAATATCAGAAATGCCACGAATGGATAAATAGTGATTCGCTAACCCAAACCGAGACAATGCCGCAATGTCGCCTAAATCCTCCATCGCGGTATTCGTATAATGTCCTGCACCCTGGGTGTATAGCTTTACAATTTTCTGCGCCATTTCCTGATCCTGCTTACCAATCCAGAAATCATCTCCGGTAATCGTCGCGCCGACCAAGACCCGCGGTTGTTTTTTCAAGTGAAACTTATCATCCAATGAAATCGCCGCAGAATCATTCTCAAGTTTCACTGTTCGTGCTGCCTTTTCGGCGAGTGCGAGAAGCCGTGGATTGATCCGATATGCCAAGTTTTCCAAATTATTTTGCGAGTAATTCGCACAGTCTGTTGGATGCTCGAAGTCTTTCGCATAATTATTGCACTCCGGCGGTGCCCACGCCAGGGTTTTCTTGTCGGAGAGATAGTGGTGCCCGAAAGCCCAGGAAATCACCCAATCATTGACATAGACACTGCCAAGAGGAGAATCTGCCTGATCGACGCCCCCAGCGATACCACTGCGAATGAATATGGTCTTACGCAAATCTAGCTGAGGGTCCTTGATTATGCTGGCCACAGATACCGCAGCGTTGATCTCTCCCTCGCCAGTTTCCGTAACGCATACCCCGCCGGCATCGCAAATCAGCGGCCGGATCAAGCCAGCAACCGTCATCTTCTTGGCCTGATAAGACTTTTCCGTGCTCCAGGCGTGCCACTCCGGGGGAAACGCTGTCAATACAATGATCTTCGGCATGTAGGGAATATTAGCGCGAGCAAATACTGGTGCCGAGAGCATCACGCTAGCGAGCGCACAAAACCCAACAACAACTCCTTTGATTTGCATTTATTTATCCTTTCTCATCAATGCTGATCCAAATATGACATGAGATTCTGGAGCATATCCCGCTTTTTCTGTTCCTCTGCAAAAGAACCCTCGATCGCATTTATCTGAACCTGTAGAACTTGCTCAAAGGACAGCCCCAAAGCCTCCCAGGTGGCGATAATATTTTCGGTGAGATACCCGCCAAAATAAGCCGGGTCATCAGAGTTTATGGTCACTTTCAGGCCGGCATCCAACAGCCGACCAGCATTGTGTTGTTGCAGACTACCGAAACCTCCCAATGAAACATTGGAAAATGGACACACGGTCAGTGGAATTTGCTCCTCGCGCAGACGCCATAACAGCTCCGGCGATTCGATAGCGCGCACTCCATGGTCGATGCGTTCTACAAAGAGCGTATCCAATGCGTCCGTAATATATTCTGGGGGCCCCTCCTCACCCGCATGCGCCACCCGATGCAAACTCAGTGCACGGGCGGCTGCAAATGTTTCCTGAAATTTCCCCGGCGGATGATCGCGCTCGGCAGAATCTAGCCCTATACCGATGATCCCTCCGATCCTTTCCGCTTCCTCCAGCAAAGCAATTGTGCCCTCCACCGGACGATCACGCTCAAAACAGAGAACCAGACCCGATAGCACTCCCCATTCTCGCTCTGCTTCTTTCTGTGCAGCAGAGATTCCTGCCATAACGACTGTCAGTGGTACGCCATGTTCGAGATGTGTCTGTGGATCAAAAAACATTTCCGTGTACACAATATTCTCATCACGACAATGACGTAGGTAGGCCAGCGTCAACGAATAAAAGTCCTGCTCTTTTCGCAAGCATTGGGTAGCAAGATAATACAGGTTGAGAAAACTTTGCAGATCAGCAAAGCGATATGCCGCGCGAATAGCGTCCACATTCCTGTATGGTAGAGGGACGCTGTTTTTCTCCGCCAAATTGAGCAACATCTCTGGCTCCAGCGTGCCTTCCAGATGAAGATGCAATTCCACTTTGGGCATTCCCGCCAATTTCTTCTTTTCTTGCGTATTCATAAAACTCCCAATCAATCCACTCTCATTCCTGCCAGCCACGTTTCCTGGGGCCGCGTTTCCAGGTCTGCCGCATCACCCTGGCAAAGATCGCGAAACCATCCGTCAAGATCGATGGGTTTTGGTTTCCCCGGCATCAGAATAAAATCCGCACGTTTCCCAGGCAGCAAATTTCCCGCCCGCGCGGCTCTACCCATCGCCATAGCTCCTGCGAGGGTCGCGCGATACAAGCCCTCGGCGGCGGATACTTCGACACCGGCGCTGCCGTGAATGGAAAAAAACCGCTGCAACACATGCAGCATACTATGACTGGGACCAGCACCAATGTCTGACCCGAGAGCCCAAGGGATGTTGTACCTACGCAGTGTTTCCAGCGGCATCCTGCCGTTTCCCAAGGCCTCGTTACTGCTCGGACAATGTGCAACCCACGCACCGCGATCGGCAAGACAGGCCCATTCGGCGTCGGTCATCTCGATGCAATGCGCAAGGACACTCCTCTCTCCGAGCAATCCAGCCTGGTCATATACATCGGTGTAACTTTCTACCGCTGGGAATAACTCCTTAACCCAACGCACTTCCGCGCGGCTCTCGGCAAGGTGCGTTTGTACCAGAAGATTCTGTGCGCGTGCGATTTGGCCAGCCACCTGTAGATCTTGCATGCGCATGTTGGGGGCAAAGCGTGGCGTAACAGCATAATGCTCGGTCACGACGCTAGCCAGCAATGCAGACATGTCCTCTGGCGCATGTTGACTATGGCTCGTCAGATACGCTGGGGCATTTATCGCCATCAACGCATTACCGATCACCCAGTCACCACGCATTTCTTGCAAGGCGATTTCCGTCGCGGCGCGATGCACGCTGGAAAAGCTCAGACCCATGACTGTGCCCGCGGAAAGCATATCAGAATAGAACGTTTGTGCCCGCTCCCGTGCCAACTCTCCATCGGCAAACCGACCTTCCTCTGGCCAGATGTATTCTTGCAGCCACTGTAAAAGCTCGCCGCTGTAGGCCCCGCGTACGGCATGCTGCACCCAGTGGCAGTGCAAATCGGTGAATCCGGGCAACAGAACACCGTCGTGCTCGACAAGATCGGCGCCCGGAAATTCGGCCAGAACCGTGGCAGCATTGCCACAGGCGACCACCGACCCATCTCGCACCGCACAGACTCCATCCCTCCAATAGTCCCAGGAAGAGGCCCCCCGCGGGTTAAGGATTGCCGCACGATGCAACTTCACGGAGGTTGCCATTATTGATGCTCACCGACAGTGGCTGCCACCTTTCCAAGGCGCACCATCTCACCGTACTTGCATAGCAGTTGGTGCACCAGTTCCAAAGTGGCCCCCAAACCGAAACCTAAAAGGGGAGAAAGATCGTTGTTTGCGAAAAGATATGCGCCCCACCCTTCCCACAAGGGATTGTTCGAAAACACAATCGTCAAGAGCATTCCCAGCAACAGGATCATCACCCGCCAACGTGTCGACGCAGCCGGATTTCGCGGTATGACAGTGCTCTGCCGGAACAACACAACGATGCACACAATTCCCGTCCAAGGGGCTGCGACGATAATCAAAAGATCAAGAAATGTCTGAAATGCGTCGAAGAAGGAAGGGGAAACAAATAGCACATAGAATGCCAGCAGGGTTGCCAAACTGGCATCAAGTACTGTCACCATCTTGCGGTTGAGATCACGGCCCAGCGTGACCGCCAGACTGAACGCTGAACTGTAGGAGTTGAGGAAGTTGGATGCCAATAATCCGAGGATTGCAAACCCGCAGAACGCCAAATAGAGGGCCGGTGAGTCCATCCCCTTGGCGGCTAGGGTCAGGCCACCAGAACTAAGATTCACCCCTCCGGAAAACGACAACACAATCGCGAGAGACAAAATCAATGCCCCACCCACGGCACCTCCCAGCGCTGGCCAGAAGAAGACTGCCGTACGGGCACTATTCCGTGCCAGATAGCGCGAATAATCGGAGGCAAACATTGTCCAAGAGAGCGCCCCACCCATCAGCGCCAACGACACCGCAGCGAAGGTTTGCAGCCAGGAAGTTTCAGGGCTTGCAAAGGAGCGGGACCACAGCAAGTCGAAGCCATGTAAGCGCCACAAGATATAGAACGCAAATACACCCATCACCAGCGACGCGAGACTCTGCACACGAACAATAGCCGCGTAACCAATCACCGGCACCGCAAAATTGGCGAGTACAGCAAACAAGATTGCCAACGCCAATGCCATTGGACCGTGAGCAATTCGCAAATATTCGAGAACACTGCGCAGAACAAATATCACCAACACCAAAACGACCGCCTGCCAGCCTACTTGCGAACACCAGTTGCTGACAGAAATCAGTCGATTGAACTTTTCTCCGAACAGTTTGGAAGATATCGCCATGGTCGGAATTCCCCAGCGAAACCCCGGCAAACTAATGATTCCGACCGTGACAAAGAATAAGGAAGCAAGGAAAAGCACCCACAAAAAATTGGCGCGCGGGAAAAGCGCAACGATGAGCGCACCCAATGGCAGCGTGGATGCCGTCATCGTGGCGGCCAACCAAATCAAGCCCACCCCGCGTGGCGAAGCTGTTCTTTCTGTATCCAGCGTAGGCGAGAGAGAGTGAACGTCTGCCATGGGTAACCTCCAAATTCCTTACGAGCTTGAGCCTGCCCCGACTTCGATGGGGATCTCGAACACCGTGTTCTGCTTGGGCATCTTCTGCAAAAATGCGGGGAAATTCCCACTCTTCACTGCCGCCACTGCCGCCCGGTTCACAGGCCCCAGCGGGCTCGGTTTGATGACTTTAGCCCAAAGCACCTGACCACTGGGCGAAACCTCAAATTCTACCGTTGCCGTGCCTGATAATCCCATTGCACGCAACTCTGCCGGTACATGCAGCTGGTTTTGAATGATTGGACGCAACTCCGCGACGTATTGTCCCATCAGATCCGCCTTTTCCGCCGCTGACATTGGTGGTGGCGCGGGCGGCGGTGGTGGCGTCACCGGCTTGGGAGGTGGCGGCGCCACTTTCACCGGTGGAGCGGGTGGCGTTGGCACCGGTTTCGGTGGCACGACCATCTTCGGATGCGGTGCCGGTGGCGGTGGCGGTGAATGATGAATGACCGGTTTCGGAGGCATGGGCTTGGGCGGTGTTGGTTTCACTACCGACTTCGGGACAACCTTCGGAGGCGGAGGTAGCGTCACCATCTGTACCGCAATGACATGCTTCTTGGGCGGTGGCACCACTTTTGTCTGATGCGTTTCGCCGTACCAGACGAGCGCACCGATCAGTGCCACTTCCAATATCGCTCCAGCAACCAGGGCCGCCGCAAAACGTCGATTGCCCTGTTCCGGATCTGGTGGTAGGACCACAGTATTTAAGACTGCGCTAGCCATTTGTATAACTCTCCAGCCATTGGTTTGTGGTATCGGATTAAGTCGCCTTGGTGGCGATGCCGATCGCTGTGACCCCTGCCTTCTGACAGGCATCCATCACATGCACAAAGTCTTTGAACGGCACAAGCTTGTCAGCAGCGATGGTTACCTGGGTATGGGTTACATCGCCGTCAGTCGCGAGAAAACCCGTCAAGGCCTGCAAGTCCATTTTCTTACCTTTCACCTCTACCACACCATCCTTGAGAATATTCAGAACAAAATGGGGATGCGGAAGGACCTTCGCCTCGCTTGAACTCGGAAGCTGCAATTTGAGCCCCTTATCGGTGATCATCTGCAAGGTAATCATGATGAAAAACACCAGTAAGAAGAGCATCACATCAATCATCGGGATGATTTCTACCCGACCTTTTTTGCGTTGACGACGAACCGGTAGCATGGGACACCCTCCTTACGCGTTTACCGCAACCTGGGTAGATTTCACATTTGGAGAACTTGCCTCTGTTTCCTCGAGCACGACTGGCGCACCATCGAGGCGGTTCATCAAGACCACCTTGAGCGACTCCAATTGGAAAATGGTTTTATCAATGGAGTTATTGAAGGCGTTGAAGCTGATCAGGCCAATCATGGCAATCGCCAGACCCGAAGCCGTAGCGATCAAGGCATCTGCTACTCCTCCCGTCACTGAGGTTGCGTCGTGGCCAGGAGCGGCCAAGATACTGAATGCGTGAAACATTCCCAGAATAGTACCGAAAAGACCCAACAACGGTGCGAGGGTCACGATCGTGTCCAGTACCCATAGGCGCTTGTCTAGGTTTGGCGTGGTCAGGAAGATGGCTTCATCCAGTCGGTTGGCGAAGGCCTCGCCACGGGCACTGCCATAATGGTGGACCAGATTGAAGTGGCGCAGAGCCACGCCAATCAGCGACTCCTCAGGCAACCCCTTGGCCATCGCAGAGAGTTCTTCAAGATCCGGACGCCGGAGTTTACCGCGATTGGACACCAGCCACAGAATTTTCCTACCCTTGGCCATCGCGTTTCGCAAAAACCAGAAACGATCGATAATCACTGCCAGTTCGATAGCAAGCAGAATCATCAACAGGTACAGAACCCCGTCAGAGTAGTTTGCTAAATGGACGATATATGCAAATGTCATAATGTTGCCCTTCCCTAGTATCAGCAGGCCTCAGTGCCCAGATCTACTGACACGCAATCGGCGTGCCAGAATTTTGTCTGCAAGATGGAGGAAATTCGTCTCCTAAGCGCACTAACATGGTGCATCGTTGCACCAAAAAAATGGATCTCAATCAAATTTTGCTCACTTGCCCATGATACGAAATCAGCGTTGCAAGAAAAGCGCAATTTTTGTCCACGTCATTTGCATTTTACGCAACGCTGAGAATGCGGCATCGCACTGTCGGGGAGCAGTCGCTAGCGGTCTGGAAGAGGCAGGCGCCATCATCCTTCGCCTGAAGACTCGTAAACAGGCTAGACTTTACGCGGCCGGGTGATGTCTAGCTTGAACACCAGGGAGCCGCTGGGAGATCAGAACTTATAGGGGATAAGTGATGCAATCAGAAACACGCAGACCGGTGTGTGCCGCAACCAGGCTGGGATGGAGACAAAATAGACTGTGGGCTTGAGCTATTAGCGCAAACGCAACCAGCCGATCCGATAGAAGATCAGGCCAGTAATGACCTCTACCAGAATCAAGCCGCCGGTGATGAGGTAAAAGGCAGAATGGGAATTGGGGAGCGGACCGAGATCCACGTTCATGGCGGCCGCACCAGGGATGAAGAGTGGGATGGTGGCGAGAATGATCAGGGCGGCCATGAATTTGAAGATGTTGTTGACGTTGTTGTTCACCACATAGGTATAGGCGTTGAGCAGGCTGTTGATGGTCTCCTGCTCGGTATCGACCTGTTCCCGCGCCTGGCGCAGTTCGATGCGACTGTCTTCGTAATACTCCAGAAATTCTGCCGAGTCCTTGGGCAACCAGGGACGCAATTCTTCCAGGAGGTGCTCCAGCTGCAAGAGACCGAGATCGAGGTCGAGCAAACGGTCGTTCACCTCCAAAGCGCTGTAGATGACATTGACCCGCTGTGCCCGGCGTAGCTCCTTTTCGATCTGCCCCAACTCCTGCCCAACATCACGGGACATGCGCACGTAGCGGCGGGCGATTTCGTGGATGATCTGTAGCACCAGCTCCCAGCGCTTGCGCGGCGCGCCGGGGTTGAGTACATCTTCGAGAAAGCGTACGGGCTCCTGACTCAAGGTCACCAGATACCCCGGCACCAACAGAATCGTCAGCGGCAACAGGTCGAAGGTACTGGAATGCGGGGCATGGTGGTGCGGGACGGTCAACTGGAGCGCGAGGAAGCCCTTTTCGCGTACAAAAGGACGTGCGGGCTTGTCCTCAAGTCGCCGGAGCAAAAACGGCTCGGGGACGCCAAGACCGTTGGCGGCCTGTTCCAGCTCTTCCTTGCTCGGGGCAAGAAGCTGCAGCCAGTCGCGGCGGCGACCATTGCCGGTGAGAAAAGCGCCTGCTACCCGTTTCAGCATGCTCTGCGGCGCCTAGATATCGAAAAAACCATGGCGGCGTCCCCACCACGCCATAAGCAGCGAGGCCCCAAAACCGTAGGCAATCAGAAAATACCAGGTGAAATGCCAGTGTCCCAAGGGCAGATGGGTTTCCATGTGAAAGGGCATGATCAGGGCGATTGGGATCATCAGCAGCGCCAGCCACAGGGTCATGATCTTCATGACCGAGTGCGAGTTGTTCTGCACAATACCGGTGTAGCAATTGGTGACCGATGTGTAGCGCTCCCAGATCAGGGTAACACCATCCTCCACCCGCCGCAGTTCTGCCTGCAGCTCTTCCACGATGGGTAACAGGGGATCCGTTTCCTCCAGTTCCCACAACCAGGTACGCAAGGTATGCCCAACATCGCGCAATGACACCACGAGATCACCCATGCTGCGATTGAGTTTGACGATTTCGCGCAACTCGCGGTTGTTCATCGACTTGCGCAGGTCGGCACGCAGCTCCTTCAGGCGCGCGACGATGCGTTGCGCGCCGAGATCATGGCTATGGATCACGACCAGAAGCAGGCGCAGCAATGCCTGCTCGCGGTTATCCGGGTCGCTCATCTCGATTAGCTCCCGGTAGAGGTTGTCCAGCCCTTCGCCGGGCGACAACACCCACAAGCCGTTGGGACCGATAATCACGCCCAGCACAGACTCCATCAAACGCTCTTCCCCGCGTTCGGCGTCCTGGAAATCGTAGACATAAGGCAGATGGAGATGCCAGACGCCGGTATCCGCCTGCTCCAAACGTACCCCCTGACTCCCGGGCTTCACGGCTGCGTCCGATGACGCAAACCAGGTTGCTGGCAAACCCAGGGCTGCTGCATAACCACGCCATCCCTCCCGTTGGTCTACACCAATGACGAAAGCCCCAGTTGCGGGGGCTGTCGCCGGCATGGCGGCAGGGCTGCGCCACAGGGTCCAAAGCCAGGGGTTCAGATCCAATGGCGTCTCCGGAACCAGAGCACTGCGAACAGGGAAACGACAAACCCGCCGCCCATCAGGACCGGCCAGGCATAGGGCCAGTCCTGCAGAGGTAACGGGACGTTCATGCCGTAGATGGTGGCAACGGTGGCCGGGATGGCAATGATGACCGTCCAGCCGGTGATGACTTTGAGGGTGTTACTGATGTTGGTCTGCAATACGCCGCCGTAGGCATCCATCATGTTGGTGATGGTAGAGGTATAGACCTCCGTCATATCCCGCGCTTGTTGCAGATCGATGAGGGCGTCGGCGAGGTCTTCGGCGTCTTCTTCATCCTGCGCAATGATGGGTAGACGCAGTAGTTGTTGCAAGACGGAGATATCACCGCGCAGGGCTGAGGTGAAGCGGATCAGGATCTTGCTCAGGCTCAACATGCTGAAGAATTCGTCGTTGCTCTGCGAGTGGTGCAAACGCGCTTCCGTGTGTACGATCTCGCCATTGATGACCTGCAGGGCATCGAGAAAGGCACGGGCCATGCGCTGAATCACTTCTACCGTCAGCCAGCGTGGATCGAGCTCGTCGGTTTCCTGCGGCAACTGCAGCTCAATGGCGCGCAGCAGCGGCAATTCCTCGGAACTGACGGTAAGAATCTCTTCGCGGCCAAACACGATACCCAAGGGAATCACGGCAAAACTGGGACGGCCCGAATTGGGATCGCTTCGCGCCACCGGAACCTTCAGAATCACCAAGGTGTTGTTGGCCTCTTTTTCCAGACGCGGGCGCTCGTCAAGATCCTGAACATCCTGAAAATATTCCTCATAAATCTGAAAGCGTTGGGTCAATTGCGCTATCTGCTGGCTGTCCGGCGCCACCACGCTGGTCCAGTGATAGGTGCGGCGTCCCTCGCCGCGAATGGCGATGACGCGAGCTGCACGCAAAGTCTTCATAACCATCCTCGTCGCTTGAAATGCAGGGTCATCAGCGCAGAAATGAGAAAGGCTGTACCAATTGCGACCCAGGCAGTCCAGTGGCTATTTTGCTCGAGAAGGGGCACGTTCACGCCAAACAGCGTGGCCACCAGACTCGGTACGTAGAGGATCAACGCCATCACAGTGAGGACCTTCAGCCCGTGGTTGATATTGATCTGTACCATACCGGCGTAGGCATCCATCATATCACTGGCGGTGCTGGCACTGATTTCGGCACGATCCCGAGCATGCTGCAGATCGGCGATGGCGCGATTCAAGGCCGAGCGATTCTCGTCTTGCCAAGCAAGGGCGGCACTGCGCGAGACCTTGAATATCGCAACAATGTTACTCGCCAGTGTCACGTAGAATTGGGTCAGCGCCTTGCTCAGGGCCAGCAAGGCGTAAAAATCCTCGGTGCGCTGCGTCTCGTCGAGACGTACTTCCACCTCGAGGATCCCCTGCCGCAATCGCTCCACCGTATGCTGGTAGCTGGAGGCCAGAATCTGCAGAATCCAGATCAGGGTCTGCCGCGGGTTTTCAAACTTGCGCGCATTCCATTGCCCGAGAAAGGGCCATTCCACCTCGGCAAAAGTCCACAGACGGTCCTCACCCCAGAGCAGGGCAAAAGGACGCAGCACACAGGGCGACTCTGGATCGTCGTCGCCTCGCCAGGGAAACTGCAGGACCAATAAAAGAAACGAGCCAATCCTCTCCAGACGCGGACTCTGATCGCTGATCAGGAGTTCCTCGAAAAGATCATCGGGCAGATCGAGTTGCTGCAACAAGGCTTCCAGCACCGTCGCGGATGGCGCATGGTGATGAAACCAGAGTTGTTCCACGCCACTCCCAGCGTCTCTCAGGATGCCACTCGCCATACGCCATTGCCCCTGCGGATTCGGCAGGTTTATAGCACAGGCGCCGGCGACAGTGGAAGCCGGGGAAGGCGCTGGCGCTCAAGCGTTGCTGTAGCGCTCCCGCAGATCCGCCGCCCGGGCGCGAATCTCGGCCAGCTCGTCCGCCGATTTTCGCTGCAGGCCCCGCGCGCGGGCCGCTCATATCCTCACCCCGTCGGTTGCCGGGAGGCAAGGTGGTCATACTTACCCATACTATTTTTCCAAATCGAATCCGTTGCCGGTATTCTCATGCTCCCGTACCTGCTCTGACTCTGCGTGGCCTTTTATTTGAACGGTACGGTCTGGTGGCTCAATCGCACTGTCTCTCTTCGTTGACTTTCGAGGTATAGCATGAATGATGTTTTTTCCCTTCTGCAGGCGCATCGCTCCATCCGTCAGTTTCGTCCCGAGCCGGTCGCGGACGCCGTGGTAGCGCAGATTATACGCTGTGGCCAGGCGGCCGCGAGTTCCAGCAACATCCAGGCGTACTCCGTGATTCAGGTCGATGATCATAATCTCCGGGCGCAGATTGCCCAGCTCGCGGGAGATCAGGACCAGATCCGTACTGCCGCGATCTTTTTGCTCTTCTGCGCCGACCTGCACCGGGCGGAACACATTTGTGAACGCCAAGGCACAGCCTTCGTCGACGGAATGACGGAGCATTTTCTGATTGCCAACATCGATGCCGCGCTCTGCGCGCAAAATTGCGTGATTGCTGCGGAATCCCTGGGATTGGGCACCTGCTATATCGGCGCCGTGCGCAATCACCCACAGGAAATCAGCGACCTTCTCCGTATTCCGGCGCAGGCCTATCCGGTCTTCGGACTCTGCCTGGGCTATCCCGCGCAGGACCCTGAGGTTAAGCCGCGCCTGCCGCTGTCCGTCGTACTTAAGAAAGACCACTACGACGCCAGCACCGAGGAGGATGGGATTGCTGCCTATGACGAAGAGATGCGTGCGTACTACGGGCAACGTAGCAGCAACAGCAAGGATAGCTCCTGGTCGCAACAAGTAGCCGGCTTGGTGGGTCGTGAAGCGCGCCCACACATGCGGGAATTTTTGCAAAAGCGCGGCCTGAATCGACGCTAAGCAAAAGATCATCGGCCAAAAACGTCCTCTCAAGTTGCAAGAGGTCTGAGCCGTCCAGATTTGTCTGCCATTAGCGTCTAAAGGCGGTGACCACCCCTTGAGGTAGTGCAATAGATGCTCTATCCTGATCCTATGACAACGTATCCCCCGGTGGATGATTGGCGTGCCCGCATCAACGGTCGAGAGCCTCATCCGTTGCCTCACGTCCACGTTCAATTCCGGGATGGATCACGGGTATCCTTGGCCACCGAAACTGGGGAGTTGCTCTCAGCCTTTAGACGCCAAGGAAGCGGTTGGTTCCCGTACGCACTTGGATAGCGGCGCATCATAGAGATGTTGCTAGCGGAATACCGGAGGCTGAATCCATGAGCCATGCACCACAAATTCGCAAGATCGAGATCACCGGGCCATTACAGATCATCATCGAATGGTCGACTGGAGAGACCTTTGTGACCGATCTGAGCAGCATTATTGGACTCAAGCGGGAAGGAGACCCCTTTGCCGCCCTCCACGATCCGGCGATTTTTGCACAAGCTCAGAGCGATGACTGGGGAGATGGCCTGAGTTGGCCAGGCGGGCTGGATTTGGGGGCAGACCAACTGTATAGCCTCGGTCGCCAGCAGGTAGGCCTGCCCACCCGCGAAGACTTCGCTGGCTGGATGGAGCGGAATCAGCTCAGTCTAAGTCAGGCCGCCCAGGCTATTGGTATGACCCGCCGTATGATTGCCTACTATAAAAGTGGAGTGAGACCCATACCAAAGACGATTTGGCTGGCCTGCATCGGCTACGAATCCTTGCAACATGAGGCCGCTTGATCCAATGCGGAAGGGGCGGTTATGCAGCAGTTGCGGTAAACCTCTGAGCTTCGACGTTGGGCGTCATGAGACATGAGGGTATCCGACAAAATCGCTGCGATAATCAAATCATATGTGTACGTTTATATTGACCCGCGCAATGGAGAGCCATTCTACATTAGATCTCATCGGCAAGGAAAAACTGACTAATCGCGTTGCGGGTTACCACGAGCACAGCTTCGGTCGAATTACATCCCAAGAGGTCATCACTATGCTTAAAGCCAAACCAGTAGAGGTCCGGCACAAGGTCTTATCACGATAAATAAACTCTATCGAAGCAATATGACCTCCTCAGAACTCTATGAAGCCACTTGTGGAATTTGGGTTATTGGTCCACGCAGAAACAAGGCCGAATATGCAATAGCCGTCTACCAAGGTATCGTTCGTGAAGTCTATCGCATTGACCAATGGTATCCATCTGGAACCCTTGAGTACCAGACCCGAGATTCATCGGACTTTGGAAACAGGGGAAGGTGGGAGTTTTCGGGAAGGATTGCGGATGGAATTCGTGATGAGTATGTCGGCTTTTCGGTTGGAAAGGGTGGCCAAAACCCAATTCGGTATATGAATGCATAGTGAATGCCCAACAACGGGTTGCAGGCGACGCTGCTTCGCGCCGCGCCTTAAGCTCTGGCGTTAGACGCGGTGAATAAGACCATCCGGTCTTCAGCGTTCACTGCGCTGGTGTTGGCAGCACCGTCCGCCTTCTCGCAGGAGACGGGCCTTATTGACGAAGAGCTGCCCGAGGACTACCGACTTATTTCGGTTCATAAAAAGCCCTGGTACCTGCGCGCTTCAGTACCCAAACACAGTACGTGCCAAGCCGTAGACTATTGCACCCGCCAACGTCGCCACGGCGAACCCACCGACACCGCGTTTGATCAGCACGACAATTGTCAGTCCTGCGACCGCAGCGAACAATCTCGGCCCAACGCTCTTGATATCCGGCGCCAGAGAAGCCGCCAACAGCGATGCGATCGCTGCAGGTCCCACGAACGTAAAAAAAAACCTCCAAGCTCCCCGAGTCTCGATCTGCGCGCGCGGCTTCATCCGCAGCGCATGGCGGAACGGTATATAACGCAACAGGAAGGTGCCCACCCCCGCAGCAATGATGATCATGGTCGTATCACTCACGTGCGCACCTCCGCCACCACACAGCACTCAACGCGCCGATGAGCATACCGAGGGGTATGGCCTGCGCAGCAGGCAGGAGCAAAAGTGCCACTACCGTTGTCAGCGCTGCGACCGTAACCACGTGCAATACCTCGCGGGAAGCAAGCTCTATCAGCAAGGCCATAAATAGCGCTGGTAATACGAAATGAACGGCGTGTTGCAATACACTCGGCAATCGTGTGAATTGCGAGCCAGAAACCGCACCTAGCGCCGTACCACCCAACCACGCAACATAGGCACCAAACTGCAACCCCAAAAACCAGGTCTCTCGCCGCTGCTCTGGAATTTGCTCCAGACGTGCGAGGGATGCCGCAAACACCTCGTCGGTCAATCCAAACGACAAGCATATCGGCCACATTCGCAATGGCCGATGGGTAAACTTCCGAAGCAACGCAGGCCCATAGAAAATGTGGCGCACATTCATCAGCAGTACGGTCGCAAGCGACACGATAAAACCGGCTCCTGAAACCATCATCGACACCAGGACAAACTGACTTGCACCTGCGAAGAGCAACGCCGACACCGCAACCGCTGTCATCAGCTTGAGACCCGCCCCAACAGCCACCAAACCGAACGAAATCGCGACCGGTAAATAGCCTGCCGCGATCGGTAAGCTTGCCATCATACCTGCCAGGAAGCCGCCCAGTTCAACGGCTGAGAAAAGATGCTGTGCGCTTTTGAAAGGTGAAAACATGCGTTCCGCCATCCCATTCGTCGACACCCGTGCTCGCATACACTTGACGATGCCGCAAAAGATCGAAGCCGGATCCATTTGCCAAAGATAGCAGCCTCTTGACATGAGTCTTTCTCGCGATTTCGTAATCGAAGCCGGCAACCATCGCCTGAATCTCCCAAAAATAGTAGCGTACAAAGGCTCCGATAGGGCTTGCTGGCTGTTTGGGAGGAAGCTTTTCACTCAACTCGGTATACAGATCCCGGCAGCGCTTCACTGCCGCACCAGTTTGGCCATATTGGGCCTCCAGCACGGCCCGCGTGAGCGCTTGCCGGGTTTGCCTATAGAGCTCGGTCTCTCCGTTCTTGTGCTGATCCAGACCATACATATCGATCTCCGCCATCGACGCCAGAATATAGTTCGAGTGATGGCGCACCAGCGCGTTATTACGCTCTTCCCGACTGGAAAACGACGGCAGTATCTCATCGGCAATGCACAGGATTCCGCCATCGACCAGGGCGTGCCAAACCTTCTGAAACAGGAAGGCGGTATTGACGCGGTGCGAAGAACCGATCAAGGTCACCACAGACACTGGTGCATCTGTTACTTGGAGTTCCAGTAAACTCTGCCGCTCGCAAACAACGCGCGAAAAATCCTTGGTGTTATGGCATAAATACGCAAATGCCGTTTCATCCGGCTCAACCGCACGTACATGCAAGTTGGGCAACAGCTCCAGCAGCATGATAAGTGCCGCGCCGGAACCGCTGCCAACATCGACAGAAAAACCACCACCCGCCTGCGGATCGAAGGCCAATATATCCTGCGCCAAGGCCACAACTTGGCGTGCGTAGGCAGGCCGCAACAACACAAATGCATCGTAATAACCAACATCGATATGACTGGCAAAATCAGTATCAACTACCGCACGAGCTTTGTCTGATTCCTGCTTAGGCCGCTCCCGCAGGGGGGCTGGCAGCATCAAATGCCCTTGCTGTAACAAAATTTCAGAGGCCAACGTCGATAATGTCCAAGAGCCAGAATTGACCATATCCGCAAACACAGCCAAGTGCGCATCACTCTGGGGAATCAGCGGTTGCTCAGCCGCCGCAGCCAATTGCTCTGCCAGATTTAGTGTATGTCCATCTGGCTTTAGGTGCAGATGGAAGGCACTGGTGTACTGACGCGGCAGAAAAGCCAGCCAGATGCCGTATTCATCCTGATCGACAAAACTCACTAACGGCCAGCGTTCCGTTGCGTTGCAATTTATCTCAGCCAAGCCTACGCGCCGAGACACTTCTACGGCGTCAATCTCCGCGCCCCGCAGATACAGCATTAGCCCCTGAACGCCTTGCGATACCTCAATCACCGCGCGATCGATGAGCGCCCTGACACCATCCCATTCGGCCTGAGTCAGCGGCAGGTTGCGAGTGATCAGATATTCTGCGCTGCCGTCCTCGTTCAATCCGGGATACTCGATCAGCACCATGGCCGTAGCCTCAGCTTGCGGCGATACATAGATATGCTCCACATCTGCGGCGAAGTGATGACTCTGCCCCGCGTGCAGCAACAAGCTATTGCCTTGCGTACCGACCAGCATTTCCCCGCTGAGCACAATCACCCGTTCCCGCACTCCGGGAGGATGCGCACTTGAACGGTAACTTTGGCCTGCCACCATAAACAACTCATAGAGCTCGATGGCCGGGGAGTCACCATATCGTTCGATAAAACGGACTTTTACACCTGGGTCCTTGCTTGCATCCCGCGCGCTCTGAACGCTTAAGTTGGTATTGGAGCCTTCGACCAAATCACCGAACCTCACGCCCAAGGCGTTCGCTATGGCCCAGATGGTTTCTATGGTTGGATTACCCTGAGCATTTTCGATCATGGACAAAGTTGATTTGGCCACCCCCGAAAGCTCGGCAAGAGTTGTGAGCGTTAGCCCACGCCTGATGCGAAATTGACGGACATGCCGCGCCAAAAGAGAGACAGAATGTGAAGCCATGAGATAGTTCGTTATATAAAATAAAATTGATTATTGTGTTTTTTATATCGAATGTCAACTCTGATAGCCCACCTTCGATCGCTTGATCCGCTATCCCCTCAACCGCCCTTTGTTGGACACGCCGAGGCTTGCGCTCAGATATCGAGCCCGGGCCCCACGATCGTTGCGGGAGCACCCGCCGCAACTGTTCCTGCTGCCGGTCGACCGTCAGCGCATTTCTCAGCTCATCGCGCATCCAGATTCCCAGATCGCAGAGCGTATGTCCGATCTCTCTTACGAAGGGATCCTGAAGAACCGGGCCGGTGCTGCACAGTGTTGAGCCGCGACGGAGGAAATTGTCCGGCAAATCGCAGCAGGCAATCTGGTAATCACTGGCGATATTCCCCCGAAACCGTCCACGAGCGCTTACGGATTGGAGACATGATGGAGCAACTACGGGACTCTGGAGTGCACACGAGGGGTCCCGCTGCACTCAGCCACGCCGGCAGGCATTTGCGAATGCACTGGATCAGCTACTGCCCCGCGCTTGATCCTTTGGTGGTACTGATCCATCCGGCTTGCCGGAATTCTTTTTACTTGATTACATACCGTTCAGTTGGTATGTTATCTACTCCAACATACCGGAGGATCATCCCATGGCAACACTTCATCTTACCGATCCCAAAGACGCACAGGGCGAGCTGGCGGAGCTCTATGCGGCCATCACCCAATCATTCGGGGGCGTGCCCGAGGGGCTGCAGCTCTTCGGTGTCAGCCCCAAACTCTTGCAGATTCAGATGCAGACCCTTAGCTATTTCGGCCAGCACCCGCGGCTTTCCGCCAATTTTCTGGCGATGCTGCGCTACATCCTGTCAGAAGACGGAAATTGCCAATTCTGCATTGGCTTCAATAAATCTCTCCTGTTGAATGCGGGACTTTCAGCCGAGGCAATTGCCAAGGCCCGCGAGCATCCGTTGGAAGGGCCTCTGGAGAAGCGGGAGAATCATCTGCTGGACTACGTGCTTCGTGCCGTGCGGAACCCGCATAGCGTGAAGAACGAAGAAATTGCTGCATTGCACGCGCTGGACTGGAGCGATCAGGACATCTTCGACGCCGTCGCGCACGGGGCGCAACATACCGCCATCGACATCATCTTCGAGACCTTCCGCGTTGCGCCCATGCCCGCTGCTTAATCCGCCTGCCCCGGACCCACACTGCGGGCTCTGGGGCTTCTATTGCGTCACCAAGGGCCAGATGGCGCCAAACTCGCCATCCACCGAACACTGGCGGATACACTTCTTCCGAAGTCTAGGCCCAGCCCAGCCAGCAGGAATGAGCCTGCCAAATACGCCAGGGCATGCGGGACCAGAGGCAGCCCAAGCCCTACTGAGGGGTATGCAAAGCCAACGCTTCGCCATCGAATTCCCTTCAGCCTTTACCCGCTGCTTTCACGTGCTGCGCTGTCTCCTCTATCTCTGGTATTTTTCACTCGTCCGTCGTGCCACCGGCCTCTGAGGCAAAACGCGCTGTCATTGCCTAGACTAAAAAAGCAAGAGAAAAGGAGGCGACGATGACTGCAGAAATGAAAGTATTCAGCACCGGTATTGATCCTGAAGACTGGATTCCACAACGCTTTGCCCAACCCGGAGAAGGGAAGATCCCGCCCATCAGCTGGCTCCATGTTCCCGCCACGGCCAAGAGCCTCATCCTGCTGATGGAACATCGCGACGCAACAGCCGGAGAGCGGATCCACTGGCTGGTCTACGACATCCCGGTAAGTGCTGCGGGCATTCCCGAGGGTGGACCGATTCCGGAGGGGGCCAAGGTCGGGAAAAATGACTTCGGGTCCACCGGCTATCACCCACCGGTAGGCGACCCTAGCCATAAATTGCAGCACTATGATTTCCACCTTCTGGCTTGTGATTTGCCCAACCTGGGTCTAGCGGAAGGAGCCAGTTGGGAGGCGGTCAAAGAAAAACTCCGCAAGCAACGTGATCCTGGCGATATCGCGCCGCCCCCGGCCGACGACCCGCAGGCCGTCGAGTTCCATCCCCTGGGACATGTGATCGACCGAGCGGAATTCAGTGGACACTATGCCCTCGATACGGACAAACCGGCTCAATAATTTGGTGCTGTAGATCAACTCCCCATGCATCTGGGTCTCTTGACCCTGATGCATGAGGCCTTATGCTGGCTCTTCCCTTGATGGCGGAGAGCTCGATGGACGTGATGTTGCTTCTGGCGGCCCTGGTGATCCTTGCCGCCGCGAGTCAATGGTTGGCCTGGCGCCTGCGCCTTCCAGCGATTTTATTGCTACTTCTCATCGGCATCCTCATTGGTCCAGTCTTCGGGCTGTTAAAGCCCGACGAGCTCTTTGGGCCTTTGCTCTTTCCCGGCATTTCCCTCGCTGTCGCCATCATTCTCTTCGAGGGCTCTCTGAGTCTGGAATTTCGTGAGCTCGGCAAACTCGGCCGCGTCGTACGGCGCATGGTGGGTCTTGGGGCCATCAGTAGCTGGTTGATCCTCGCGGTTGCGACGCGTTGGATCACCGGTTTTCCCTGGTCAATGTGCTGATGTGGGAAAGTATTCTCATCGATCCAATCGGCGCACTGCTGGCCGTCTTGGTATTTTCGGGGGTAATCGCCCATCAAGGGAATAGCGGCCTGTGGACGGCAGTCGAGCTCTTTTTCAGCACCGTCGCTTTGGGCTTCGGACTCGGCTGCGGCGCTGGCTATGGCTTGGGAAGACTGCTGCGCAACCGGGCCATTCCTGACTATCTGCACGGCATTGTCGCCCTGGGCACGGTATTCATCGTCTTTGCCATCGCCAATTCCCTGGTGCATGAATCTGGACTGCTGGCAGTGACCATCATGGGCATCTGGCTTGCCAATATGCGCAATGTGCCGCGCGAACATATTCTCAATTTCAAAGAGAGTCTATCCATCCTTCTGATTTCCCTATTATTTCTTTTGCTCGCCGCGCGCCTAGAATTGGCCGCATTGGTCGAGGTTCTGCTCTGGGGATTTGCTCTGTACTTGGTAATTCAGCTTCTCGCCCAGCCCTTCAAGATGCTGCTGGCCTATGATCGTCGCGAAACCCTCTCCTGGCGCGAGCGGGCGCTGACCGCCTGGATCGCCCCGCGCGGCATCGTCGCTGCAGCGGGCGCCCCCGTCTACGCCGAGCAACTACAGGCGCAGCACTATCCCGATGCCCAACTCTTCGTCCCTCTCACTTTCGCGGTCATCATCATCACGGTGTTGAGTGCAAGTTTCAGCAGTCGCCCACTGGCACGCCTGCTGCGCGTAGCCGAAACGGAACCACGCGGCGTCCTGATCATCGGCGCCAATCCTCTGGCCGTGGCCATAGCAGAGCAGCTTCGCCAATGGAAATTTCGTCCGCTCTTGGTAGATGATGACTTTGCACAGATCCGCAATGCGCGCATGCAGGGAATCCCCATCTTTTATGGCTCACCGGTCTCCGAAGCTGCCGACCGAGATCGATCTGGTAGGCGTTGGCTATCTGCTCGCCCTCTCTACCGATCGGACGCGGAATCTGGTGGCCAGTCTGCGCTATACCCCAGAATTTGGTGCCCACGGGGTCTTCAGCCTTCCGGATGGCAGCCAAAACCAGAAGAGTGCTCGCTGGCGCATGGCGCGCCGTCACCGCCAGCAATATCTCTTTGCTCCCACAGCCACGGCAGAGGAATTACTGCAGCGCCTGGAAAACGGGTGGACGGTGAAAGTTACCAAACTCTCCGAACAATTCGCTTGGGAGGCCTATCGCCGGCAATTTGCCGAGGCGGGGTTCCTGCCGCTATTTTTGCTGCGCGGGGAGCGCTTGCTGCCTTTTGTTGCCGGATTGCCCGACGAAGCGACCCTGCCCAAACCCGGCGACCAGGTAATGGCCCTGGTGGCTCCGCAACGCAAAGAGCGTGAAGGCGAGCGCAGCGCCAGTGAGTCGTCATCTGCAATAGAACCGTGAAACGGGAAGGAACTCAGTCAGCGTATTGTTTTTGTACCCACTGGGCATAGACGTCACCCAGCAGGGGCTGCCACCAGTCGGAATGCTGCAGGTACCAATCCACCGTCTTGCGAATACCCTCGGCAAAACTGTGTTGCGGCGTGTAGCCGAGTTCTCTTCCGACTTTGCTGGCATCTATGGCATAGCGACGGTCGTGACCGGGGCGGTCTTTGACGTAGCTAATCAGACTTTCCGCCGCTTTTCCCTGGGCCGGTGCGGCATGCGGAAAGCGCTGGGCGAGGAAGGTATCGGCGGCAAAGGCCGTATCCAGAAGTTCACAAATCAAGCGCACGATATCGAGGTTGGCCCACTCATTATGCCCCCCAATGTTATAGCTTTCCCCTTCCTCACCGCGCTCAAGAATCAGGCCGATGCCTTGGCAATGATCTTCAACGAAGAGCCAGTCGCGGACCTGCTGCCCGTCACCATAAATGGGTAGGGGGCGGCCATGGAGAATATTGAGTATCACCAGCGGGATGAGTTTTTCCGGAAAGTGATACGGCCCATAATTGTTGGAACAATTACTGGTCGTCGTGCGCAGCCCATAGGTGTGCTGATAGGCCCGTACCAGGTGGTCCGAGGCCGCCTTGCTGGCGGCATAGGGCGAATTGGGCGCGTAGGGCGTGTCCTCGCGGAAGGGCGGGTCCTGCGGCCCCAGGGTGCCATAGACTTCGTCGGTGGAGATGTGATGAAAACGATGCGGGATGATTCCACCTGGCGCGTCCAGCCAAACCTTGCGCGCCGCCCGCAGGAGGCTGTGGGTACCGAGGATGTTGGTATGCAGGAAGGCATCCGGGTCGTGGATGGAACGGTCGACGTGACTCTCGGCGGCAAAGTGGACGATGACGTTGAGCTTGTGTTCGCGCAAGAGCTTTTCCACCAGCGGCGTATCGTTGATGTCCCCTTCGGCAAAGTGGAATCCTGCCTGATTCATCAACCCGGCGAGGCTCGCCTGGTTACCGGCATAGGTCAGGGCATCGAGTACCACCAAGTGGCCCTGCGGAAAGCGCTGCCGCCAATAATGGCAAAAATTGGCACCGATGAAACCTGCCCCCCCCGTCACCAAGAGCCGCATCTCTGCCGGCATCAACTTTTCAGCCATCGATCTTTCCTTCTTGCCAAACCCGGATCATTCGTCGCAACTGTACCCGCCAATGCGGTGCCGCCCCTAAAATGCTATAGCTGCCGGTCTTGTCCAGTACCGCACAACTGGGTCGTTGAGCCGGAGTGGGATAGGCCGTGGTCGGGATCATCTGTATAGGAATCTCTCGTGTCAGCAAGCCCTGCTGCCGGCCCTCCTCCTGGATCGCCACCGCAAAGTCGTACCAGGATGCCACACCGGCATCGGTCCAGTGCTGCGTGCCAGTGAACTCCGGTAGCTCGGTGGCGCGCCAAAGCGCGTCCGCCAAGCCCCCGGCCCAAGTTGGGGTGCCGATCTGATCGCCAACCACAGAGAGCGTCTCCCGCTCAGCCATCAGGCGCAGCATGGTCTTGACGAAGTTGTTACCAAACTCGCTATAGACCCACGCGGTACGCAGAATCAGGGCGTCTGCACCGAGAATCCCGCGGATCTTCTCCTCACCTGCCGCCTTGCTGGCGCCATAGACGCCCAGGGGGGCCACGGGATCATTGGGCATATAGGGCCTGCCCTGCCGACCATCGAAGACAAAATCTGTAGAGACATGCAGCAGACGCGCTCCCGCTGCCTGCGCCCACTGGGCCATGCGTGCGGGCGCCTCGACATTCACGCTGTAAGCCAGCTCCGCCTCGGATTCCGCGCGATCCACCGCCGTGTAGGCAGCGGCGTTGATGATGATCTGCGGCTGCAAGCGCTGCAGTAGCGCGGAGATTTCCGCAGGCCGAGTGAGGTCCAGCAGCGAACGATCAATAGCATGCACCGTCACATCCGCAGGACGACGGCGAAGCAGCTCCCGCCCCAACTGCCCTCCAGCCCCAAAAATACAGATCTGACGCATCCACCTTCCCTCAGGCAAAAACTTCGCACTGGACGAGAGGCAAGCCCGCTGCATCCTTGGCCGCTAGCAGAGGCGCTTCCCCGGCGGGAATAGGCCAAGAGATGTTCAGGATCGGGTCGTTCCACAGCAGGCAACGCTCTGCACTGGGCAAATAATAATCGGTGGTCTTGTACAGAAACTGGGCAAACTCACTCAGCACGTAAAAACCATGGGCAAAGCCTGGAGGTATCCAGAGCATCTGATGATTTGTGGCAGACAAGCGCGCCCCCACCCACTGTCCGAAACTGGCAGAACTCTTGCGCAGGTCCACAGCCACGTCAAAGACCTCACCCTCCACCACCCGCACGAGTTTGCCCTGCGCCTGCTCGATCTGATAGTGCAAACCGCGTAGCACGCCGCGGGCGGAGCGGGAGTGATTGTCCTGCACGAAGTCGAGATCCAAACCGAGATCAGCAAAGGTCTTGCGGTTCCAGCTTTCCAGAAAGAAGCCGCGTTGGTCACCAAACACCCGAGGCGTGAGCAGACAGACCTCCGGGATCGCGAGACGCTGAACTTCCATCAGCGTTCCTCCTGTTCCAGACAACGTAACAGATATTCACCATAGCCGCTTTTGCGCAGGGGCTCCGCCAGGCGCAAGACCTGTTCCGCGTCGATATACCCCATGCGCCAGGCGATCTCCTCTGGGCAGGCAATCTTCAACCCTTGGCGCTCTTCCAGGGTACGCACGAATTCGCCAGCATTGAGCAGGTCCTGATGCGTGCCGGTATCCAACCAGGCAGTGCCCCGCCCGAGAATCTCTACCCGCAACTGCCCCGCCTCCAGATAGCAAGCGTTGAGCTCGGTAATCTCCAGCTCGCCACGCGCCGAGGGTCGAATCGTGCGCGCGATTTGGCTGGCCTGTGCGTCATAAAAATACAGACCGGTGACGGCATAACTGGAACGCGGGTTGGCGGGCTTTTCCTCAAGCGACACTGCCCGCCCCTGGGCATCAAATTCCACCACTCCGTAGGCCCGTGGGTTGGCGACATGGTAGGCAAAGACCGTAGCGCCGGACTCTTGCTGACTGACCGTTTGCAGGCCTTCGCTCAAGTCGTGTCCATAAAAGAGGTTATCCCCCAAAATCAGGGCGGCAGGCGCTCCTGCCAGGAAGTCTTCGGCAATCAGTAGGGCCTGCGCCAGCCCCTCAGGCCGTGGCTGCTCGGCATACTGAAAATCGAGCCCCCAGGCCGAACCGTCACCCAAAAGCCGCTGAAAGTGCGGCAAATCGGAAGGGGTGGAAATCACCAAAAACTCGCGGATGCCCGCCAGCATGAGGGTCGACAAGGGATAATAGATGAGCGGTTTGTCGTAGATGGGCATGAGCTGCTTGCTCAGTACCTGAGTCAACGGATAGAGACGGGTACCGGATCCCCCCGCCAGAATGATGCCCTTGCGCATGCTGGTATGGCCTTCCCGATCTTGGCTGCTTTGTGCAAGGGTAACCAGTCGCAGCAGCAGCGTCCAGACTGGGGGTGATGCTGGCTCAGGTTGTCGGTCGCAGCGACAAACCTCGCTCATCTTCTGAATGCATTTATGCACCCATAAAAAGAAAATCCAAAATATCATGATGTTGTCATCAAATGTTCACAATACTGAAACACTTCGCTGTTAGCCCTCAACTTATGTCTTCGCCTTGGGTTTCCGTAGGTTCTGGCCCTTCGTGTTCACCGATGCGCTCCCTGCGGCTGCCATGTCCACCGCAGGGCCGGGAGTCTTTTCTTTGCCGACACACCCAAACCCGGCTCAATATCTACGGTCACAACGGGATCTCACAGGTTCCCTGGTGGCCCCTCCTGCACCTATGCCATGCTCCAAGACCCCGGTCGAATCACGATACCCTGGCCGTAGCGGGTATCCCGATGCTGTCCCCACGCCCAACACAGTGAAGACTTCGGCGATCATGATTTCGAGGTTACCACACGGCGTTAGTGCCCGCTGTCTATGCTTCAAGAGGTCCGTTACCGGCCCCATGCAAGACTCGCTTCCGACTGGCGGGCTCCGCCTTTGCCGGGAGGAAGCCGCTGGGATTCCGGACCCCCGCCGAAGTCATGGCACAACAAGTCAGTGAATTACGCGCGGGTGTTGTGCTTCAAACTTGAATCCGCCCCTCCTTTCTTGCAGCAGGCACTTGGCTGATTGGCGGATATGGTCCTAAAACACCTATCACATTAGCCGAACCCAGGCCGATTACCAGGCGCTTTTGGGTTAATTTCACACCTTGACTCCGGAGCGTACTTCAAGGTCTAAGATAGCCATCGAAGACTAGAAGGAGGCGCCTCAAGCCGCTATGACAAGGGGTAGCCGGCCTGCGACCGCAATGCCAGGTGCTTGAGGGCAATCGCGATTGATATTAAGGAGCAACTTCATGACGATGTATGCCTTTTCCACCACGACCGCCGGACCTTTTCCGGCAGCCCTCGCAAAAGTTACGGAGGCCCTCAAAGCGGAAGGCTTCGGCGTACTGACCGAGATCGACGTAGCCGCAACCTTCAAGGCCAAGCTCGGGATTGATTCGCGGCCCTACAAGATCCTAGGGGCGTGTAACCCCCAGTTTGCTCATCAGGCGATCGCAGCCGACCCCGACATCGGGTTGCTGCTGCCCTGCAACGTCATTGTCCGGGAAGAAGCCGACGGCCAGGTCATGGTGGCTTTCATGGACCCCGCTGCGGTGCTCGGCATGGTCGACAACCCGCAGGTGACCGCTCTCAGTAAAGCGGTGCGTGCCAGGCTGCTACGGGTGCGCGATAGCGTAGCCGGCTGATCGGTTGCGGGGACGGCACGGCAAGTGGCGAATGACATCATGGAATAGTGCAGCGCTCGGCAATATGGCCTTTGAAGCGGGAGGATAGATCATGACTCATACCAAGATAGTGCTCTATACCAGTCCGGGCTGCCCGGATTGTGCCGCCGTCAAACGCTACCTTGGAGACCGCGAACTGGCCTTCGAGGAGAGGGACATCACCATCCCCGGGGTGGCCGACGAGGCCAAGGCGCGCTACGGAGTGCGCATAGCGCCCATCACCGTCATTGGCAATACCTTTTTTTATGGCACTTTCGCCGAGCAAAAAGCAAAGCTCGACATTGCCCTCAACGCCATCGGCTGACCAAAACCGCCTGACATCGATACGCAGAGAATCCGTCGACATTTTCCCCTGCTCGCCTTGCTGGCCATGTTCCTCCTCGGAACATGGATGAGCAATGCCGCAGTGGCCATGCCGTTCGGCGTTTCCTGCGCTGGTATACCAGGCATGCCCATGACAGCCATGCCTCATTGCCAGGGTGCTCTGGACATGGGCCCGCATGCCGGGGCGATGTCCGGTCAATGCATATCCATCTGTGCAGAAGGTCATGCGCCAGGGGGCTTGAGGCTTCCTGAAATGGCCTTCCCAGCCCCGGCAATGGCCGGCTTCGTGACATTTTCCCATCCGGCGATGCAGAACTGGTTCCTCAAGTACGAGCTGCAGGGCATCACCGGTGTCGCTGAGGTGGCCACGGTAGGAGGCATGTACAGGAGTACCAGGTGGTGGACCCGCAGAAACTCCTCGCCTACAACCTGACCCTGCCGGAGGTGGAGGCCGCCATCCGGGCCGCTAACGGGGAGACCAGCAGCTCGGTGGTGGACATGGGAGAAGCGAGTTATATCGTCCGCACCTCGGGTTACATCCGTTCACTAAAAGACCTGGAGGATGCCTCGCTGGGGATACTGGCCGCCTTCCTCATCACGTGGCTTCTGGGGATCCCCGCCAACATCATGTCCCTAGGCGGCATCGCCATCGCCATCGGCGTCATGATGGATGCCCCCATGGTCATGATCGAGAATATGCACAAGCATCTCGAAAAGGAGTCCGGCGTCGACCCCTGGGCGGCGAGGAGGGCAAGCTGTTCGCACCGCTCGCCTTCACCAAGACATTTTCGGTGGCCGCCGCCATTCTTTCGGTAACCCTGGTGCCCACCCTCATGGCCTGGTTCATCCGCGGACGCATTCTCCCGGAAAGCAACCCCCCTCTGAACCGGGCCTTGGCTTTTCTCTACCGACCGGTAATCCACGGTGCCCTACGCCCCCCCTGGATAATGCTGGTCATCGCCCTGCTGCTCACGGCCACCTTCTATTACCCCTGGAATCGCCTGGGATCGGAATTCATGCCGCCCCTGAACGAGGGGACGCTGCTCTACATGCCGGTTACCCAGGACCCAGCGGTCTCCATCGGCCAAGCGGCCGCGCTCCTACAGCAGAGGGACCGCATCCTCAATACCTTCCCCGAGGTGGAGACGGTCTTCGGCGAGGCGGGGAGGGCTCAGACAGCGACGGATCAATCGCCTCTGTCCATGTTCGATACGGTGGTGAATTTGAAGAATCCCGACCAGTGGCCCGCCAGGATGACCATGCACAAGCTATAAAGCGAGATGAACGAAGCCCTGCAGATCCCCGGGCTGTCCAACATCTGGACGCAGCCGCTCAAGGGGTGGGTGGATATGCTGACTACCGGTCTCCAGACGCCGTTAGGCATCAAAGTCGGCGGAACGGATCTCGCTACCCTGTACAGCCTGGGGCAGGAAATCCAAACGGTTTTGCGGAAGGTCCCCGGCACCCAAAGCGCCTATGCGGCCCGGATCACCGGTGGCCGCTACATCGTCGTCCGCACCGACCGCGCCAAGGCCGCGATTGCGCAAGCCGCCCATCTTCCGGGAGCTTATACCCTCTCCTGGGTAGACCAGTATCAAGTCATGGAGCAGGCCGCCAAGCGCCTGGAACTGGACATTCCTGCCGTCATTCTCCTGATCGCCCTACTCCTCTACTTCAGCTTCAAGAACTGGGTCGAGGTGGCCATCATCCTGCTCATCCTGCCCTTGTCCCTGGTAGGCGGCTGCTGGCTCGGCTACAAACTCTCAGTGGCGGTGGGTTTCATCGCCCTCGCGGGGGTGGCGGCGGAATTCGGGGTGTTGATGCTCTTCTATCTGGATCAGGCCCTCATCCGTCACCAAGCCCGCGGCGCCTTGCAGGACTGGCATGACCTTCAGGTTGCCGTCATCGAGGGGACCATGGTGCCGATGCCGATGTGATGAAGCGTATCGCCGCGCCAATGGTGGGCGGCATGTTCAGCGCCGCGTTGCTGGCGCTGCTGGTGATTCCTGCCCCCCTACGCCCTGTGGCAAAAACGGCGACTGGGCCTACGGTGAAGACAGTATAGACAAAGAGAAACTAATGGCATCAGAGTTGAAAGGGATTGATCTTCTCGCCATGGCGCACGAGGATGATTTCAGCAGGGACGGCCTGGGCTGCCAAGGGTTAAGACAGTCAGTAGGGTCAAGGCGAAAAAAGAAAGTACAGGGCGGCGGCAGGGCATGATGCTTCTCCTGATGGTTTTAGCGACGAAGTAGCGCTCCCCGGGCCAGACCGAGAATGAGCGCCGAACTGAAAATGCCAATGACCGACAGGGCCATACCATTACCAATGGTTCCCTGCCGAAAATTTCCGTAGATATAGGTAGAAATGACCTGCACGCCCGCCGGCTGCAGCATCAGTGAGGCCACCAGCTCCCGCATCGACAGGGCGAACACCACCGTCGCTCCACCCACCAGCATGGGCCAAAGCAAAGGTATCTGAATCCGCAAGACCGAGTGCAAGGGTGAGCCGCCGTGGACCCGGCCCGCCTGCTCCAGGCGCGGGGGAATTTGCGCAAGACCGGTACGGGCATAACGGATGGCAAAGGGAAAAGTTCCCGTCGCATAGGCCACGGCCAGGATGATTGGATGTCCAAAGACCGGAAGCTGGTTCCAGGGGGCATTCCAGAACAGGATCATGCCCACCGCCAGCACCACGCCGGGGATGGCCATGGGCAGCGTTGCCAGCAGATCGACGAGGGCAGCGATGCGCCCACCCTTGCGGACCAGATTAGCGGCCAGCAAGGCCGATGCCATACCAAACACCGCTACCAGGGCGGAGAGTCTGAGACTGGTCTCCAGGGCCGAGAGGCCAGAAGAGCTGTGGGAGAGCACATGGTGATAATGGTGCCAAGTAAAATTGCTCCCCCGCAGTCCCACGCTCAGGGCCTTTTCCAGGGAAACTGCAACCACCGCAGCCAACGGCAGAATCATCCCGATCAGCGCAAAGATCGAAATCGGCAAGATACTCCACCATACCCGGCGCGCTGGCGCACGGCGCTGGATGCGTCCCTCGTTGTTCCGCACCAGTGGCCGGTAGAGAAACCAGACCAGCACCCCCAGGGCACAGAGGATCAGGCCAATGGCCGAGGCCTTGGGTAGGTCCACCGGCCAGACGTTGGTGGCCCCCTCGATGCTCGTGCTGAGCACCTGCACTCCGGCATAGCCTGCCAGCAGGGCCGGCACGCCAAACTCTGCCGAGGTGTCGAGAAAGACCAACAGTCCTGCTGCGGCCAGCGCGGGCAACAGTAGCGGCAGAATACCCAAACGAAAGGCACCCAGGGCCGAGGACCCATGTACCCGCGCTGCCTGTAGCAAGCGCGGATTGCCATTCTCGAGGGCGGCTCGCAGCAGGATATAGACCAAGGGAGTGAGATGCAGGGCCATCACCATGCCCATGCCGGCCAGCGAGAACAAAAACTCTTCGAGCGTTGTGCCCAACGCTTGCCAGGCAGTCAGCTGCTCGATCATTCCTACGGGTCCGGTCAAGAGGCTCCAGGCCTCGGCGGTCAGATACGGAGGAATGAGAAACGGAATCAGGATCAGCGCCTCCCAGAGGGGGCTGAGACGCGGTGGCACGAAATACAAGAGCAAGGCCAGGCCCAGCCCCATGGGCAGGGAAAAGAGGACGGCCAGACCGGCCATCCCCAGAGTTCCGGACAAGGACTTTAGAAACTGCTGGTCGACCCCGAGTTGCAGCAGGGCGATCCCATGCACCTGACCAGCACTCGGCTGCAGCGCCTCGTAGATGATGGCCCCCAGGGGGGCTAAAACCAGCACCCCCAGGATGAGGTAGACCAGCAGATGATTGAAAAGGCGGCTCACTGATCCAGAATATCCTTCTTGAAGCGCGCCAACACGGCAGGCTGCGTCGCTGCCAGTTTCGCCCAGTCGACGGAGCTCACCTTGAAACTGCTCATCTTGGCCATGATTGGCTTGGCCGGAACCCCTTGCAGGGCAGGATAGAGATTGTTTTTGGCGACCAGCTTTTGCCCCGCCGGAGACATCGCAAAGTCGACAAACTGCTCTGCCAGCTTCTTATCCGGGGCAGATTTGAGAATCATGATCGGCCGTGGGATGACGATCGTGCTTTCTTTGGGATAGACCAGAGAGACCGAATTGCCCTGCGCCTTGGCGGCGACGGCGGCATGCCCCACACACTCCAGCATGCCGCTGCGCTCGCCCGAGAGTACTGGCAACAACGCCGCATGATTGGTACCCGGCCATACCGTGCCGTTGGCCTTCAGATCCTGCAAAAACTGCCAGGCCTTGTTGCCATACCGATCCACAAACGCCACCAGGAAGCTCGAAGCGGTGCCGGATAACAGTGGATTCGGTGCCGTAATCCGGTCTTTCCACTCAGGCTGGGTCAGGGCAAACCAGCTATCGGGCAACTTGGCACCTGCAGGCAGGGCCTTGGTGTTGAAGACCATCGATACGGTATCCAGGCCATAGGGCAGGAAAGGAGCGGATACCTGAGCGGGCTTGACCAGGGTCTTCTCGATAGCCGCCGGATGGTACGGGTAGACCATTCCCTGCTTCGCTAGATCCAGTCCTGCCGACCAGCCGGCGCGTCAGAAGGCATACTGCAGCATCAGGCGGTTATAAATAAAAGAATGGCCGTCATAGGCCGCCAGACCATTGTCGATGGCCACCCGGTCGCGAATGCTCAGACCTTTGACCTGCATGGGGAAATAGGTCAAATCCAGATACACACCATCGGTTTTGCCCTCATAATTGGTGTCGAAGTGGGCAAAGCCGGCCAGGAAACAGATCTGTTTTTGCCACGCGTCGAGGGCTGCACCCAGGCGCCAGGCATGCCCGGGACCAAAGGCCAGAAGATTGTTCGTCATGAAGGAGGCATACATGGCGGTATAATTGCCATAGGGGGAAACGATGGCACCACCGCCGAAACTGTCGGCGTGCGGGTTGAGCTGGTTGTAGGCAAAGAAGAGATTGGCATGGGGAATCTTCACTCCCGCCTTCAGGCCCCAGAGAGTGGCGTTCACCGTCCCTTCTTGCCCAAAGAGCTTCGCGTGGTAATTTTGCAGAATCCCGCTGCTTTCCCACTCCCGCAAAAACTGTCCCGCGAGGTAGGGAGTAACACTGCCCATCTTCAGGCCGTATTGAGCGCTGCCATAGAACAGGTTAGCGAACTGATAGAAGTTGTAGTACCAAGCCGACAACTTGGCGCCCATAGCAGAGTATTGGGCACCAAACGCCAACGTGCCATTGCTGGCCGGCGTATCCGCCTTGAGCCCCACCTTTTTCACCCCGTACAGAGGGTCTTCGTCATAGTTGCTTGGGTAATAGAGATTGTCGCGATAGTAATCGTCGGAGGTCCGGCTCTTCCAGCGGAAGATGCGCATGCCTTCGATCTTCAGGCCCGGCAAAGGCTGCAGCTCGACAAATACACCCTGGAAGGTCTGGGGCAACATGCGGGAGTCGCGCGGTCCCATCCACGGGGTATTGATGACCTGATTGCCGACCCGGATGAGCAGACGCTTGGGCATCTCATACTGCAAATAGGCCTGGCCCAAGGCATTGATGGATGGCGCAATGCCCATCAGGGTGGTATCCACGTTTTTGCTGTCGCTGCCGTGGGTACCCAGGCTATTGGCAGTAAAAAAACTCACCCCAGCGCTGAAACCGTCCAAGCTCCCGGTCCGGGCATTGAGAATACCGCCCAGACTGTAGGCATCCTCATTTTCCTTCTTCGGTGCGCCGTATAGTTTGCTGAAGTAATAGGAGCGAATGTCCCCACTCACAGAACCATTCCTGATGATCTGCGCCAGGGTATCGGCGTGACCGTACAGCGGTAGCAGGGCCAGGGCGGAACATAGAAGATAGCGATTGCGCATAGTCGGCGGTCCACAGATATTTTCTTGAGAGTAACCGCTCAAACGGCACCGTACTTTCCGGGCTGGCTGGCGAGCTCTAACCTGCTTTTGTTTTCACTGAGCAGGAGTGCGATATGAACCCGCGACGCAGCCAGAGCGACTGGCAACGACT
>Ga0078972_1001114_pt1 | contig 104820 bp, 82 predicted proteins | sample YelNatPaOPGAMG01_FD_67568 | JGI IMG/M metagenome (GOLD analysis project Ga0078972, IMG submission 67568) | Hot spring thermophilic microbial communities from Obsidian Pool, Yellowstone National Park, USA - OP-RAMG-01 (SPADES assembly) (version 2) | ecosystem: Environmental > Aquatic > Thermal... | reverse complement strand
TCGGTATCAGCATTTCCTTTAGGATTAGAATAGCTTGTTGTAATATGCTTGATACCAAGCAGCGTAGCGGAGTTCTCATATTTTTCTGATGTTGGCTGAGAGCCGTTATCGCTCATCAAATTCAGGTCATATTCTCTTGAGCCTAAAGGACAGTTATTATCTACTGCCATATTCAGCGCATCAATCCAATCTTCAGCTTTTGATCTTACGTTAAGCTTGTATCCGACAATCTTTTTACTGTACCAGTCAAGAACTACTACTAAGTAGACCCAGCCAAAAGAATTTATGTAAAATTTAGTCATATCCGTTCCCCACCATTGATTGCTCTTTACTGGTTTCGGCTTATCTTTCTGCGGAGTTCTTTTAGCTTTGTACCTTTTACGCTCTACAAGTAAATCATTTTTCTTCATTAGGCGATACACCCGCTTATAGCTAACCGATATTCCAAGTTTTCTCTTCAAATACGCTCTTACTCGACGATAGCCCCAAAACAGATGATTAGCTTTGATTGTCTTTATTTTCTCAAGTAAAGATGCTTCTTGTTCAATTCCGGCTACTTTTTTATCACTGATCTTCTTAGCTTTGATTTGCTCTGAGGCTCTCCGATAATAGCTGCTTTCCGGTAGTTTGAGAACTTTACAGATTTGGCTTACTGAGTATCCTTCTTGTTTCAAAGAACGAATCAACTCATCGTTAGTTAAATCAGATTCAAGTTTTTTTTTAGAATCTGAATCTCGATGGTTTGTCTGCCTATTACTTTTTCATATTCTTCAAGTTTTGACTTCTCCGGTTTAACTGAGCTTAATTCACTGGAATTCATTAATGCCTTTTTACCTCCATCAAGGAATTTATCTCGCCATTTATAATAAACCGCTTGAGATAACCCATGTTTTCGGCACAAATCACTGACTGTCATCTCAGCTTTCAGACCTTCCAAAACAATGGCAAGTTTTTCTTCTGTTGTTTTAGTTGATTTATGCGGCATTGCATCCTCCTAAAATTAAAGTGTTAGAAAAATAATAAAAATGCCGCATAATTTTCACCAGATTCAGAGGCACTACGTTTCGCTACGCTTCACTTCGTGCCTCTGAATCAATCCTTTTCCTCTACTTTTATCCTCTCTCACTATTTGGGGTAGCAATATAAAATCCTCTTCGGAATAACCCTTCTTTCGATATTGGTTTAATAGTCTCTGTTTCAGTCCTATCGGATTTTCCTGTTCTTCCTTCTTTTTCTTCTCCTGTTCTTCCTTCTCCTGCTTGTCCAGAATTGCTCTCTGTTCCAGTGTCGTTGGAATTATCGTTACCTTCGGGTTGTGTTTCTTCTTCTCCGGCATCTTTTCCTTGATTCCAGGAGATGTGCTCATTATATTGCGTATAGCTTGCTGCAATTCCCCTACTGTCGATCCAGTCTTTGATTTGTTCATTATGCTGCCTGTATTCGGATCTGCTTCCTTTACTGTATTTTCAATGTGAACAACGTTATTATTGTCATTTGCATTGCTTATATCGCCAAATTCCGTATCAAATGCATCATGACTACGTAATAATGATTTCTCAGACTTATAATCCCTTCCGTCCTTTGTTTCAATTTTATAATAACCAAAGCCCATTGATTCGATATATATAGCTTTTTTAATATTACTTTTATTATTTGCTTCAAACTCGAAAAATTCATTTAAGAATCTAGTAATATTTTCTTTTTGTTCATTTATATCAGAGTATATACCTCCGTAAGACAATCGGAAAAATATATTACAGTTTTCATTAAATTTTACATAATAAAAGGCATAGCTATTAGTCCCGTGTCCCCAAAATCCTATTAGTCTATAGTCCTTATATGTTTTTTCTTTTGCAGCCATAATGCCTCCTTGAGTCAATAATGAGTCTTTTGCTGCAGATTTGCTTCCGTATAGGTCACTTCTTCCTATCGGGATTAAAGATTCAGGGCTAATCCCATATTTTTCAAATGGAATTGAGAAAGTATTTTCGACCTTTTTTATAAAATTATCTAGATCCATATTATCCATTTTTGCCTCATTTTTTTTTATTTAATCTTCAAATATTCTTACTAACAAAAATCAATAATTGTTTGTTAAATGATAAATATCGATTACGGGAATTCAACATTATTATACGAATAAATAAAACATTCCCCTTCATAATCTTTGTAACGGTTTTTTAATAGATCATAAACAATATTACTATATCGAACCATGTCTTCATCTAAATCACGAAAGTCAAAGAATATCTTACCCATCTTAATATAATTGGTCTCAGCTATAAAGGCATCGTTAATATGAATTTTGATCTCATCTGTTGAAAATCCTTTACCGCCGGTAATATCTTGCGCCTCTAAAGTTAAAAAAGCACTTGTAGCATATCTATATGGTAAAATGGTCAAATTATATTTTGGATAAAGCGTCCCGGTTTCTTTCTTTTCAAGTATCGGACGTAAAATATTTTCCTGTTCTTTTTGCTTAATTCCAAAACCATAATCGCAAATTGATGAGAAGTATGTCATTCCAATAAAGCCAGCAGATACAATATGAAAACCATCTTTTGCAAACTGTATGTCATTAAAATTTTCCATTGTGGAAAAAGGAGGATGGCTCTCTAATTTTACATCTATCAACTCAAGCAGCAAGAGAGTTTTATTCTTAGGAGGATAGGGATTTTTAATAATAATTGTCTTCATGGCATGGTATCCTTAATGATAATTTAAATATCTTTTCTTAATTAATAACGGTATCTTTGGTTATATTCTTGCTTGTTTTCAATTTCTATTTTATTAGTTTGATAACTTAAAACACATTATATCCATAAATGCCGAATGATTTTATTGCAACATATTTCATGTTTGCATTCTTTTTGACTAATAAATTCTTCCGGGAAATCTTTTCCATCTCGGATTTTCTATAGTCTCGATTATTTTGGTATTTTCATTCTTAAATAATTCAATGATTCTCTCTGCTTCTTCTAAATCTGGCTCTGCAACAGATAATGAGTCTGAACCAGATACTTTAGTCATAGTATTCAGTAGTTTCTCAAATTCTTTATGTTCAGAAGTCCATTTAAGATTCTCAATAGTCGCTTCTATTCCAAATACCTGAACTTTTACCATTTTTAAGGTCCTTATTTTTAATTCAAGCAAATATCATGATTCGCTTTTTCTTTATTTTTTTTGTTATTTTCTATATCCGCTATAGCTTCCTTTGGGGTTTTATTTCCATACAATATTTCCATCACAGCTGGTAAATACTTATCCATCATTATAAAATTAAAGCGGAATAAATGCTCGAAAATAGAAGTATCATATAACTCAATTTTTTCAAAATTTAAGGTAGTAGTGAAAAATATTTCCCCATCGTCATAATTAAATTCAAATTTTCCTGTTAACATATTATAATTAGCCCGGTTGATAAATTCGGATATTGTACTTATTTTATTTTTAGGCACTATTATTGGGCAAGTGCTATATAATATAAAAAAATTATCCTTATTCCGTGTTTTAGCAATCAACCTATACGTACCATTTTTGCCGGAGAGAACTACTATGAGTAATTCCTTATCAGAGCCCCATTGATAATCCAATTTCTCTGAAATGAGGTAGCTTTCAAAATTTTCAAGTAATGATATATTTTTGTTGTTTTCCATAACTATATATTGTAAATAAATTTAAGTTTACTTTTATTTTAATTTTTTAATTTCGGATTCAAATTCCAGCTGCTTTACTTCCGGCAATGCAGAACCCATTAAAGCTTGAAGATCGCCATACATGCCTGCTGTATTTTTCACAACGTTTGTGATCTGTTTTTCTCTTTTTGCCCACTGCTTTTCGAATAATTTTTTTTCTGAATCCAAATCTTCTTTCATTGTGGTAAAGGCTTCAACTATAGCTTCTATTCTTTGTGTAAAATCTCTGCTGCAGAGATATTTATATAATGTTTCCATTTTTTGATTTTTGCCTTCTTCGGAAGACTGCATTTGGTTTATTCTTACCTAAATTGAGCGATTTATTTGTGCGTACAAAAAGCTACGCCACAAAAATCATTATTTAAAGATTTCTCATGGGAATGTATTTAACTTTTAGAGAAATACAAAACTATTATCAAAAATATTTTAATTGTGAACAACGTTATTATTGTCATTTGCATTGCTTATATCGCCAAATTCCGTATCAAATGCATCATGACTACGTAATAATGATTTCTCAGACTTATAATCCCGTCCGTCCTTTGTTTCACCTTTTGGGTTGTTTATTTTTGTTTTTTCAACATTACAAAAGTACTGATTTTACAGTACATAAACACCCAAAAGGCTTTTTTTACGTAACCTTATCGCTCAAGTTAGGTATATAATACATTCTATGTGCCATTTCTATTGCTCATTTTATTTTAATTTCTTATTTGACTAAGAGCGTTTTTACCAGCGGGAAATAAAAGGTTTGTATTCTTCTTCGCCCTTTATGTGTTTCAATAATTTGTAACATTCCTCCTTTATTAAACGGCGGTAGCTCATATTTCTATCCGACTCTCGAATATTTATTACAGTTAGCAGCTTTTCTTCAAACTCCCGGACAAAAATTTTCCTTGCATCCTTTTTAATCCATCCGCTGCCGTTTCTGCTAACATAATCATCTTCGGTAATCATCAGTTTGTTAATCACTTTAAAGATTACTCTATCCGTAACAAGAAGTTTGAAAATTTCTGATAGGTCATAGGCAAGCGATAGCTTACCTTCATTTGGTTCATGAATGAAACCAATTTCCGGATATAATCTAGTCTGGTAAATTTGATCCAGGCATATTGAATATATAATTGCGTTTCCGTATGAAATAAGAGAGTTTATTAAATTATTCGGCGGATGTTTTACTCTTTGAGTAAAATTAACGGGCTGTTTGAATATCTTTTCCCATGTTTCATAATATGTTTTCTTAATAAGCCCTTCATATCCCATAAGCGTGCCTATTGATTCGATATTATCAAATTCGCTTAGAATTCTGTTAATATATTCAATTTCATCAGATAAATCTGTTCCACGATTATTGTAATAATTCAGGTTCGTCAAGGTAATACTTGCAGCGCCCGTTATTATTTGTTTTGCGATAAAAAGTCGTTTTGAATAATTATTATAATGATCGGCTTGCATTAACAAAATTGACCCGTTTATATTTCTATTGGCTGGCGCAAATGAGCCAGCATGGCTGCCATTGTAATTGAATATATGAATCGGAATGCGGTGTTGGGATAAGAAATATAGGAACCGGGTGTGGAAACGGATAGAACCAAATGAATATATTGATTCTATGTTTTCAACAGGTATGTACTTCTTATCCCCGGTGGGCATTATTACATTTTGATCAAGATAGTATTCTTCCCTGCATAGTTTACTATCTTCATCCTCAGGCAAATCATTTTCAAGGTTTTCAACATTTAATTTTTCATCTGTTAAAGTTTCGCATAAAATAGTGTTGTCTTTACGTTTAATTATGGAATCCGAAAAAATGTATAGTTGCTTTTGCATAAATCCTCTATTATTTATTTATATCAACCTTAAAAATTATTCTTAGAGAAAAACCAAAGTGAGTTATTATTTCTTATTTTCATGCTCTTCAATAAGCTTACTTAAGAACTTCATCAATGGCTTTCTTAGCGCATTTCCTAGGATTATAATTACTATTAATATGCCGAAGAACATATTTTACCTTTCATATAATTATGGATTTAGCGAAATGATTCTTTATAATTATTCCGTTTATTTAACTGATACAAATATATTAAGTGATTCCCCGATTGAATAGAATTGAAACGTTTTGGAAATGTTTTTAAAAATAGTAATTCGAAAAAGTCTAAAGAATGAGAGTTTGGGGATTATTATGATCTCATTTTTGGGGCAGAACTATTTTTATTTTGGTTATTGATGCGGGAATAAAATATTTTGAGTCACCGTAAACTTTATCTACTTCTATGATGAATTGAGATGCTATGTCTTTGTCGGGAATTAACTCGTTAATTTTTTGATTTATTTTTGTTCTTTTTGATCGGAAATCTTTTGCATCGAATCCGTTCTGCCAGGATTTTCTTTGTGTTTCACGTATGTAGTAATAGGGATAATAATGGTCAATATATTTTTTAAATTCATTTGCAGTCGAAGCTGAGATAATTTCATAAATTGAAATTTTATTTAGACCTTTTGATTTTTGATTGATAAAATAAAAATAAAATAGAAACTCCATCGGCTCAAATGAAATTGAATTGTATCCATATCGTAGTTCTCTTTTTTCAATGTCGCAAATAATTTGTTCTTTTTCACTTATTAGTTTTAACTGCTTTTGAGTGTATACGACAATTTTATCAAAACTCATGTTAATGAGTTCTTGTCCTTTAATATCATGCGGCAATAAAGAACGTATGTACCGGCATCAGGAGGAATGTTAGGAAAATTAAGGTCAAAGATAGAAATAAATGATGATTCTGCTTCCTTAATTTGGGCAGATTCCCAATTGGCGACTGGATGATTGGAAAGATTGATAAGCATGGTTAAATCGTAATCATAAATTTACATTAGATTTATCGAAACATTCTTCCAAATTAAAATCACTATATTTAAAATATTTGATTCCCAAATCTGCCATTCGATCAATTAATGTATCATTCTCAGGTAAATCAAAATAACTAATTAAGAAAAGTTTAGTATAAGTACCTAATTGTTCTTTAATTGTCCGAATATTATTTAATGCTTCTCTTCTAGGCTTACCACTTTTTAGTTCAAATAGATGAAAATAGTTTTTATACAAACCAACTATATCAAGTTCGATCATACTTTGTTTGCCTTTTTTATCCTGAATATGAATATTCCTAATTACCTCATCGTAATATTTCGTACCCAAGAATTTTTTGTAATAAACAAGATCCTCAAACCACATTCCCGTTATATATTTTATTGAATCTTTCCCTTTTATGGAAAAAGTCTGATTATCTATTTTAATTATGCTTGTTTGCGACTCGTTGTTCCACGAGTAATAATAATTATTACTTTCCAATTCGGTATTATTTATATAAAATTGTTTTTTATTCAGCTCATATTTTTCATTGATGCCTGCCAAAAACTTATTAATACTTAAATTATAATTTGTCTCCATATATTCATAAAATACTTTTTTAGAATCATCATGCTCTTGTTCGCTGTTTATTTGATAGATATGACCGTTAAGTTTTAAATATTCATCGGAAGTAATTTTAATATTAATATCTTCAGTACTTTGAGAATCATTATTATATTTAAATATTTTACCATTTTCAGAATCAACATAAATTGATAATAGTTTTTCATTTTTAAATGCTTGGAAACTAGCAACTGACATTACTTTAGTGCCACAGGTAAAATTTAGAATCAGCTCATTACCAATATTATTTTTCAAAACATTTAATATTTCATTATAAATATTACTATAATTAAAAGGTTCAATTTCAATTTCTTCAAACTTTATTCCGTTAAGTACTGACTTATAGCTATCCCTTTGTTTAATAGATCCTTTGGAAAAAAGTAATATAACTTTTTGTGGTTTAATATATTTTTGTGCAATCAAATTTGGAATTGTTTGACCGCTTATCAAATTGACTAATATTTTCATAATAAATAAAATAAAAATTATTTTTACAGAATAGAAATTCATACTATGCTATTGTTTTTAATATTTATAACAATAGAATATAAATTTTCCTTGCTTATATTTTCCTATTTATTCTTTTTATTTCTAACTTTAAAATTTGCACCTAGCTTAGATGCCCAATCGGATTCATCAATTATCGGATTGATATTTTCATTAACTTCAGCATGATGGGGATGTGAGACAATATCATTAAATTTTATCTTGACAAAACCCGTTAAGAATTTTGGTAATTCATCATCAAAAATAATTTTTCTGGTTTTGGGGAAAGGCATATTATCTCTGCCTAATCTATATTTTTGCCTAAATTTTGCTAACCAGTCCTCCGGGAGAAAATCGCCAGTCATATTTTTCCAACCTGTTCCCCAGGAAATTCTAAGAATAAATTCTTTTTCGTCTTGTACACTATCTAATTTGGGGATTAAACCTATAACAGTTTCTAACTCTTTTATAATATTATCAAATAATCTTGTATTATTGATCTGCCTTAGAAATGAAATTTCTTTCGGTAATTTATTTCTACTATAAGCATTTATTGTTTTTGAAATACTCTTAAAAGTAAGACCGCTGTAATTAAATTTTAATTCTGCTTTAGCAATATCATTGTTTAATAAAAATTCATCAATACTGAAAGAAAAACCAGCTTTTGCGCCTGCTTTTAATCCTTCATAAAATATCGGTGTAGCTTCTCTTATCTTATCTGTAGTACATCTTCTGGGAACATTCTTCCAGCCAAATTCAGTCCCTGCATTATTCTTAAGATTCAGGATAAAACATTTTTCTAAATCTATGTCATCTTCCTGAAATTGTGCATCAAATATTTTTATTGATCTAAATAAATTGTAATTAGAATTCTTGCCGAGAAGTTCTTTTAATAATGATTCAGAAGCACGCTGGGCATTATTACTGGTTATATTATTAAGAAATATCTCCTTCTTTTCCGTACCTAGTTTTTGCATCATATCCGAAATTATGATACTACGCAATGCACCTTTCAAAGATGATCCGGGAACATAAGGTTTTCCAAAGCCATTTCTTTCATATTCAAAAATATATCTGGAGTTGGTTTCCATATAATAAGTTTTTGAATCAGGAATGTTCTTTAATTTACTTAGCTGATAATTACCTTCATTAAATCTTTTTAGCTCATCTTCATTATTCTCAAGATATCTTAATAAAGTTCCCTGTTTTATAATTTTTGTAGTTTGATTGCTGCTTATGAAATCAATATCCTTAGCTAATTTAACGCCACTGCCTATGTGCACCGGAGAAAGAATTTCTAGTGAACAAGGAATTTTCACACCAAGTTTTTCTCTAGATTCTTTAATTTTTTCTTCAATTATTCCCATTTATGCCTCCTAAGAAAGGGATAAACATGGCTTGCCCACTTCTATAAATATTATTCTGCAAATAATCGGGATAATCATCTTTAGATAATACAAGTTGGATAGAACCTTTTGGATCAAGATTTGTATTAAATTTTATAATTGAACCCTCTGCAAACATTCTTAAAGATTTTCTTCTAAGAGTATTATTCGAAAGCCACCCTTTTCGAATATCAAACTCATAAAATGATTCCTTCGGTAAAATGGCATTAAATTCCTTTTCACTCGGTGAATAAAGAGACAGAGAGTAATATGAATCAGGTGCTGCAGTGGACTTAAGCGAAAAGTCTTTTATTTCTTCAACTTCAAATAAACCCTTACCAATTGTTCTATCTGCTCCGATTCCTTCATCGCCGATAAATCTTAAAACAGATTCAAATTTATTAATAAGTTCATTCTTTACATTTGCTAAAAAGAAAAGTCCTGCGTCTTTACCGAAATAAACCTCTGTTTTATAAAATATTTGAGTCGAGTTTGAGATCCTATCAACTATAACATGAGGGTTTTCATTGGTCTCGAAGATTAGATCATCTTCTTTAGATTTTTGGGTTCTCCAGCATCCATTCAAAATATAATTTTTATTGATGAATGTGTGATTAATTTCTTTATGATTTATAATCTCTTCCAAATATTCTTTTGAAACAAATTTAATTTTCTTGAAATCTTTAATCGTTTCATTATTATCAATATTCGGATAATAATTCAGAGGTCTGGGAAAGAAATACTCATCATTCAAGAAAGGAAAAGCAGATGAAAGGATCAGCGAATCCGGTTTTAGAAATTCTTCAACTACAACTGACCCATAAAATTTATCAGCAGCAGAGCAGATTGCGCTAAAAAGAGTATCGGATTTTATGAATATTTCAGAAGGTCCATCGACCGCCGTTCCTGAGTCCAGATGAAAGGATGAGTGAAATTTTAATTTATATGCTTTCATTTTTTTAGCTGATTATTGCTGGTTTTAGTTCTTCAGGAATAGAAATGTTATCTAATTGTTTCCATTGATTTTGATTTTCATATGCAGCTTTATCTTTATATTTTAGAGTATCAATATCGATTTTAACTTCTCCACTTCCGCGTGTACCTTTACCGCCAAGATAATCATTTTGAACAAGCGCAAGAGACTCAAAAACCTTATTTAATAATTCATTTAAGTCATCGTTATCATAGACATTCAAAATTAAACGCATATTAAAAACGGCGCCGGCAGGAACCCTTTCCAATTGACGAGGCACTGCGGCAGAAGTAATTCTATCAATTACAACTTCTGTTTTAACTTCAGTGAAAGGCATATCAGTATCTTTCGACTTTGAAAGAGAACTGACACTCTCTTTATTCATTTCACAATCGCGAACTATTAAACGAGATGTAGGTTGTTCTTTTCCTTTCATTTGTTCCGGCATTGTACCGAATATTTTACAAATTGGGTCATTTGGATCATCAACATAAGGAGCTTTTTTAATATCGCCCATATTGTCTTTCGAAAATTTTCCTTCAACTTTTTCAATAAAGCTTCTCATTTTACCTTTCAAAGAGCTGCCTGGAATATATGGTTCATTAGTTAAAGGGTTACGAACAACTGTAGCATCAGCACCGCCTATTGCCATTCCGACACTGCTTCCACCAATATGTAAACCAGTTTTTGCGGTAATTGTACCGCTGATAAGTATTTTCTTTACAAGTTGACCACTCATTTTATTTACCTCTCGTATGCTTTATGATAAGCTAAAATAGCTTCAAATAAGTTTGCAAAATTTTCGAATAATAAAAATTGTTTTTCTCCTGCTACTATCGTATCAATACCTTTTCCTAAAACTTTTTCTAAATCTGCGGCTGCAGTCTCTGCATTTTTTCCTCCGGAAGCTTTCCTTGCTTTAGCATAAGCTAATTTTGGCTTTAATAATAATAAAGGAGTAATTGAAAAATCTTTTTCACCGCGCATTTGGATATATTTTATTTCGCTAAAAACATTTCTTATCTGTGATGTAGATAATCTATTTTTAGCGAGGTATTTCCCAAATTCTTCTGCAAATTTGATGGCTTCAACATTAATTCCCGAAGTAATCCATTGTGGGATTTTCTGTACGCCGTCTATTCCATTAAAGATAATTGGCATTATTAGCTCTCCTTATGTCTTGTTAATAAATCTGTCCATGTTGCTATAATCTTTAGCAAATTAATTAATTCCTGTTCTGTTGAGTTACTTGTAAATAGCTGAGAAGAAAACTCATTAAGTTCTTTTTGGTACTGTTTATATTGTCTTCCCAGACGACTAAAAGAATATGCCGCTCGCCATCGCCATTTCGCCCAATTTTGATATTTACCAGTTTCATATTCTTCATAAATTGAATATAGTCTTGTTAATAGTCCTCTGCTTATCTTTTTACTTACGCCTTCCTCATCTGGTTTTCCATTTTCTAGCCATACATAAAGTGTTTTAGTATATTCACTAATTATCTTAAAGTCAGACCAGCTGACAGGCGTATTTTTATCCAGGAAACAAATACCATCCTTATACTTAAGAACTTGATCCTGCCGATTTTTTCTTTCTTTTTTCTTGGCAATGCTTTCAAATTCTCCGGCTTCTAGAGCAGCTTTATAAATAGGGTATTTATCATCGAATAGATAAATGCCCCCTGAAATTGAAAAATTAGGGTTATTGCAAGTAAATTCTTTAAATTCATTATTAATCCATAAAGCAACATCAGGTAATATAGACCAATGCCCCACAATAAAGACATCGTCACCACCTGAATAAACAATTTCCATTAGGTCAGACACTCTTAATTTATCATTATCTTTAGATTTTTCTTTTACTATTCCGTCTTTAATTGACCAGTACATTGTTCTCAGTTTATTTAAATAACAACTAAAGAAAAAGTCCATCATAGAAGAAAGCTGCACTACTCTACCAAAAGTAGCTTTTGTACCAAGACCATCTTTAAATATGCTGCCAAGGTTATCAACATCTAATCTTAATACTCCTAAACGTTCGATACCTTTGCCTTTAGTTATAACTTCTTCATAAGTATCGGGCAATCTCCAATCTCCACCATAGAATTTAAATCCTTTTTCAGAATCACCTTTAAGTTTTAGAATATCGGTATCGTTTACAAGTAATTGTCTTAAGTGTTTAGCATTATATTTATTTTCTAATTCAAAGTCTTTTTGAATTCTAAATGAATTCAAAGTAAGTATGGAATAATCGGAAATCTGTTCTGAGTATATTATTGTATTCAGATTATTTCTTAGATCAGCACCAATTTTTTGTGCTATAAACTGTTCTTCAGATATAAAATCCTTTGTAGCCTTTCCATCATTATCAATAATTTCATATATAACTTTTTTACCCACAGAATATTTATTAAATGATATATTATTAGTTATATATTCTGCAACTGGTTTACTCTGTAAAAGATCGGATTTGTCAGCTAACTCATTCCCGGTTGCAATGCATAATTCAACATTGCCGGATGCACCGGTTGGTTTGAAAAAATTATAATTCCAATTTTTACTGAATTTATGTCTTTTGTTAGTTTCAACAATTTTATTAAGCTTATCCCATTTTTCCGAAATTAGGTGTTCTTTTTTATTACTATCAAATTGGAGATCGGTACCTGATAGAGCTATTTTTCCAAAAATTACGTTGAGATCGCCATTATATTCTTCAAAAAATCTTTCTTCCAAAAGTTTTTCAATCGAGTCAAGACTATTGTTAACCCTTTCTGTATTTGGCGCAAGTATATAAAACTTTCCTCCGCTTGAGTAAATAAGGTTTGTAATTGGCAAATTTAGATTTTCATCAAGGATATAGTAGGCAATATTATCAAGCAATTGCTGAATATAGAAGGATCTTCCTTTCAATGCCTTAGAAGCGCCTTTGTGGCTGATGTTATATATATATTTTTGAATTCCAGTTATATCTGCCAGGATTAATTGGAATCTTTCCTCATCTCTATTATTAATTTTTTCAATAGAAATATTTTCTACTTTTTCATATTTCTCGATTAAAAAATCATACATCGAAACAGCTAGCGCTGAAGTAATTTTAGAATGTTCAAATAAGGAAACATCCGATCTTGTTTTATATGAAGAAGAAGGGATACACCATAAATATTTTTTAGAAATATTCATTAATGTTTCTATCTCATTTTTGTCAGCTTTGTTTATCTCACTATAAAATTTGTCCCACCAATCTTTATAACTATTTTCTAGTTCATCTAATTTTAGATTATCCTTATTTACCGGAAATTGATATTTACCATAACTAATTTCAGAAAGATTTTGGAAATAAGTTGGATAGCTTTCATTCTTATAATTAATTTTCGAAAATATTGATTCCAGAGGCTGCTGGAATCTTACTAAAGGATCAGAATTTCTTTCACCACTTGCTAAGTTATCTGCTTCACAAACGATTTCAGCTAAAATTCTTTTTTCTCCGCTTAAATTCGATGTGCGAATATCATCAATATGATGATTCCTGACTAAAAGATTGATTAACTCATCTTTGAATAATCCATTAACAAATGCTGATGAATATTCCTGATGCTTTAATCTTTCAGATAACGAAATACCTCTTTGTTGAAATTTCCCTATATCATGGAAAAAAGCCGATAGAAGTATTTTAGTTTTCATATCCATTATAAACCTTTTAATATACTATACTAAAATCATAATAATATTTCTTTTGTAAAATCTTAGAAACATTTCCGAAACGTTTTAATTTTTTACTGCTGCTAATCCAAAGCCAATAGAATTCTTTTCACCAAAACCGCATTCATAACCTGTGGACATCAGTTCAGGGTCGCCATCCAGACTGAATGGGATTTTAAGCCCAATAATGTTAACAGGTCTTTCATTATTTTTTTTGACTGTAACTTTTCTAGTAACTCTTTTATTTTTTCTCTTTGCATCTTCTAAATATTTCTCATTCCATTCTAGTTTAACCCCACTGCCTTTGTATTCTGATTTATTGATCAGATAATATTTATTAGATAAATTTTTATTCATTACTCGGTTAATTTCTTTTATATCATCCTCATTAGTAAAATAATGAGGTGCAAGCTTCCCATTATGCTCAGCAATAGTAGACATCACTAATGGCGATAAAAGATCAAAATTCATTTTTTCATGAAATGAAGGTTCAGGGATTATTTCAGCGTGACTGATATGGAAGAATGATTTATGATTGTCAGCAAATAGCTCCACTTTCTGCTCGTTAAATGTGCCGATTAAAAAATTCTGGATGAAATCACCAATCATCGGAGAGCTGACAATTAGGTTTACATTCGGAGTATTTAATTTTATTAAGTTGCTGACTATTTCAAATTCTTCGAAACTTAAGGAAAATGAGAAAAGTTTATAGGGTTTATTGTCTAATTCGTAACCTTTATTATGGAGAAAATCTGAGAATTCAGGAGAGCCTAATCGAAGAAGTTTATAAATAGCAGCAGATAACGGATAATTATAATTAGCTGAAATAAAGTCAGTTTGAACAGCCCTTAGTTGAAACAATAAACGCATAATTTCTATTTAATTCTCCCTATGCAGGAAAGCTGCAAAAATTAAATTGCTAATAAATTAGCAATATTCCACCAAAATTTTTTATAATTATATCAATCTATTGAAGTTAAAAAATTTATTATATTTAAATTATACTTTTAATTATTATAATCAAAATAATAGTTTGATATAATTATCTTCCCTTTGTGGCAAATTCCAATTCTAAACTATTTATTACGAAGAAACAACTTCTTTGCATTTCGGGCACAAATGGGGCCTTTCAACATGATGTTCTTAGATGGGAAATATTATCAGACAAAGAATAACAATCAATTGATTCCAATTGGGTTTATAGAAAAAAATATTTGGGGTTTTATTTAATAAATGAGAAACCCATCCAAATTTATTATTTCATTTTATTTAATATTAGATAAAAATTCTTCAATTTTATTTTTTTCACTTTGCATACTTTCTATATCTGAATTGATATATTTTTGAGTTGTAGTTAAACTTGTATGCCCCATCCATTTCTGAACATCACTAATAGGGACACCATGTTTAATTGCGTTAGAACCAAATCCGTGACGTAAGCAGTGAAAATGATAATCTTTTTTAATTTTAGATTTTCTTACTGCTATTTTAAATTTTTTTGAAATATAATCGGTTCTGAATTTATTTCCTTTTCTATTCTTAAAAATAAAATCATCTTCTGTTGTAACATTTGGCATATACTTATTTAATAATTTCAATATACTTTCTGAAATTGGGATTATTCTATTTCTTTTGGTTTTAGTTTTAAATTCTTTATCACCAATAGCTATAGTTTGTTCTTCAATATTTATATTTCTCCATTTTAGATTTAATATCTCATTTAATCTGGCTCCAGTTCCAAATGCAAAGAATATTACGTCTTTTATTGTTTCCTCTTTTACTTGTTCTAATATTTTATTTAAATCATCAGCTTTAACAAATTCGGGTTGCTCGCTAATTACATCTTTATAAAAATTTTCGGTAATTGGAGATTTTTCAATATATCCATTTTTAACAGCCTTATTGAAAAATGCTTTAATATTACGGTAATATATTTTGCAACCTAATTTTACATCCTTCCGCAATTCAACAAAGAAAAAATTAATTTTTTGATAATTTATAGCAGATAGCTCTATATCATTGCCAAAGTATTCTAATAAATATCTTAGGGATAACCAAACCGATCTTTTATAACTATCAGATTTAAATGTTATTTCTTTATCTATATATTGGAAAGCATAGTCTTTTAATCTAATAGATGAGGTACTTAAAAATTCATATTGCTTCCTTGTGGAATCGGCATCATAATTAAAATAACCTTTGAAATATTCTTCATATTTATTTGCAATATTAAATTCGTTCTTCATTTGTCTCCTTTTATTTTGTTATTTATTTTTCAATTTCATTATATAAGTTCTCATATTTTAATTTTGGTTTGTATCCGGTATAATTAGTAATTTCTTTTCCAAAAATATCGTTAAGTTGTTCCCCATGTTCTCTAATTGTCAATATAGAATCATGAATTGTCAAAACTTCATATATATTATATTCGTTAACAATTTTTGGATAAATTGTATCTAATACACAATGTGATTCTATTGCTTGGAGTATTTTTGGTAATCGAGGATGATTATGTTTTTTAATTAATGAAAAGAATTTATAAATATGAGGGAATTCCTTTTTAAATAATTTTTTTAATAAACATTTATTTAAAAAGCTTCTATATCCATCCTCGTCATTTTTATATTCTTCACGCCATAAGTAATCCCATCCACTTCTGAATGAATAATTAGAAGAAAATAAAAAATAGAAGAATAATGTTTTAACATCGCTCCTATCTAATTCAACATTGTGCTCTTCTTTAAGCAGATATTGAAATCTATCATAAATATTACCATCTAATACATAATTTTTATAACTCTCAAATTCCTTACTCGGAATTTTTTTTATATATTGTTGTATATCCTTAATTGAAACTAGATGTCTATTTGGCCTCAAATTATCTGGTTTTGTATTGAAATATTCTGAAATTATATGATTATTCTTTTCCCAAAATTGTGGATTAAATAACATTAACGAGAAATAAGGTTGAGAGTTGGAAATATCTACACTTACTAATCCTTGTCCATTATATCTTAAATAATTCTTTAATTCTCTTTTTAATCTTGTTAGATTACTATGATATCTATATGATGTATTATCTCTTGAACTTATAATATTTTTATTTTGAATATTTAATACTGATATTTTACGACGATTTTTTTTATTTATATCTTTTTCAAGATTAATTTCATCATAAACAGCTTCATCAAATGATAATTTTCTAAGTACATTATCTTGAAATATTTTTGTATCAGGATTAATAATCCTTTGAGTATAATTATCCGGACAGTCAATTGAATTATTATTTTTAGATTCATTTTTTCTTAAACTCTTAGGATTGTTTTGCAATTTTGCAATAAGTTTTTTATCAGTTAACTCAACTGATTTTATTTCTTGATTTTGATACAACTCTGTAAACTCATAACATTTTGAAATGTGAGAAGATGTAGAATAATTATTAGTTAATGCTAAAATTTTATTATTGATTAAATAATCTATATACTGATTGTAATTACGTTTAATTTGTTGAAGAATAGTTGAATTTAATGGAACTGCACCCTTTTTAATCCATGTGTCGTTAATTTTCCAATTTTGATAGTAAATTAGGCTGATTAAATAGATTAAAAAATCTTTGCTAAAATTTTTTATTTTTGTGTATGGAGGATTATTTAATAAAATCTTATTAATATCTAAATTGTTGGGCAAATATCTTATCATGACATACCTTTTTTATATAAATATTAAAAATCAGTTGACTTTTTAAAAGGTATGTACTACTTGATCACTATTTAGCTAATATTAATATATTATATGACAGAAGAAGATTTTAAAAATAGATTTAGTACTGATATAGAATGCAGACTATATTTTTCAGAAGTCAAATGGGATGGAAAATTTATATGTAAAAATTGTGGTTCTAATGAGCGCTGGGAAAATAGAGGGAATTATAGATGCAAAGGATGTAGGACTATCCATTATGCTACAGCAGGGACAATGTTAAATCAGTCAAATATTAATTTAAAAAAATGGTTTGAAATAATTTGGTATATCGCAAATAGCAATTGGGAAGAAAGATTAACAGCTGGGAAAATAAAAAATAAATTTAATCTGGGAAGCAATAAAACAGCAATTGAATTAATTAATAAAATACATAAGGCGATGGAAAATATTGAAAATTATAAATTATCAGGTGATATAATAGCTTATTTTGGGTATATAAAATGGACAAACACCATACCTGATTTTAAGAATGGATTTAGAATATTTTTAGCATTAGAATATGATGGGAGACAAAGAATTAAATTAAAAAATTTCTCAAGTCTCATAAAAGAAGACAAGTTGATTAATGATAATATTGATCCTGGACGGAATTTAAGTATTATTAAATATAATGATAATTCTAAATTTTATTATACTTTAATGGGAGTTGGCATACTGATAGGGAATAAAAATGAATTATTATCTATTTTAATTAATAATTTAGGAAAATATTTAAAAAATTTAAGTAAAAGTTTAATTGATAAAAAAGGATTATATACAGAGTTTACGTTTAGATATAATCATAAAGATAAAGACAATTTTCAAATATTTAGTGAATTATTAAGTGAATTTGTAAAAAATCAAAATTTATATAATTAATACTTTTTTTTTATACATATTAATTTAATTCTAAATTTATAATTATCATATAATTATTATTTATTAATTTATTATAAATATATATTATTATTTTCCCTATTTATGTTAGTAAATTAACTTATTAAATTAAAAGAACTTACAGAATCTTATATTTCCCATGGAAATCTGTTGTTAAGGCCGATTTTTATTATTTTAAGATATTGAAATAGATTATGCTATCAGGTATTTTTTTATTATCAAAGTATTAACTTTGACTAAAAAAATTGTTAAATTTGAAGTGTAAAAATTCTAAAAGTTGGAATTAAAATAATTTGAAATATAGTATAAGTTGAAAGTTTTTATAGGATACAATATTCCTTGAATTTTTCATTTTTGACTTATTTATTAATAGTTCATTGAATAGCTTTAAAATCAAATTTTACTGAACAAATTACTGTACAAGTAAGAAAAATGTTTGTTGTTTGAAGAGAAAACCAAATCCCCCTGCTGATTAAGAGTCAGATGCTCTACCAACTGAGCTAAGGGTGCGGCGCAAAATTAACTATTTTCATTTTGCTTTCAAAATCTTTTTCCCCTCCATGTTCTATTATTTTTTTAATCCAATGCTTTATCTAAATTAAAAACGAATGCAAAATAATTGTTGGAAAAGAAATTAATTTCTTAAATTCAAGTTGACCGCCTAATGATAAGAGGTTAAAAGCCCTTGAAATATGAGGTGTTTTTTTTAGTCTACGCCCTAAAGGGCAGAGTATATGAAAAGCCCCAAAATATAAAGAACTTTAGCACATCATAATCGAGACGGGCTATTTAAGTTTTAAACTTCAATACTGGACTAATTACCTTATATTTAATTCTATTATTTTGCGAAAATTTTTACCCGTAATTTTTACCACTTAGATTTTTTTACTTTCTTTATTATTGGCTTTCGTCTTTATTATCTTATTTTATTGCTTTGGCACATTCTTTACTATATTTAATCTGTGTTTTGGATTGAACGGTTTTTTTATTGTTAATGGAAAAATTGCTTTTAATAAAACATTATTGCAAAAATTACCAACATCACTTTATTACCGGTAATAATTTCTATCTGATGTTTTTATTTAAATAAATTCTTTATTATATTTGATTATAATAAGTTGTGCTTTGAAAATATGTTTGGTTTTGTGTTACAATCTTAAGGGTTTTGTGAGTGGGTCAGCAGCAGCTTTTATTAATTGTTCTCGGTATAATTGTTGTCGGCGTTGCAGTTATGTTGGGTATTAACGTGTTTAGACAAAATGCAATTGACCAGAAAAGAAATAGCGTTACTAATGAATGTATAAACCTTGCTTCTATGGCAATGTCCTATTTCAGAAAACCTAAAAGCTATGGAGGCGGTGAAAATTCTTTTTATGGTTGGGATGTTCCGCCTGAGCTTCGCCAAACTGCTACCGGTTCGTTTAGAGCTTCTGTTTATGACGATAGCGTGGTTATAATCGGAACCGGTAATGAAGTTACTACCGGCAATGATTCTGTTAAAGTTCAAACAAGTGTTTATCCTAACAGTTATTTAACACGCATTATAAATTAACATTTTGTACAGCGATGGCTGATAAAAAAAATAATTTTTCGATAATATTTTGTATAAAAATATATTCATTGTTTTTGTTCTCTTAAATAATAAATAATTAATTAACTAATAAATAAATTCACATATTTTCAATAAGGAGATCATATTATGGGTCAACAACAACTTCTTTTAATCGTTCTCGGCGTTATCGTCGTTGGTATCGCTATTGTAGTTGGTATTAACTTGTTTAATGCTAATGCGGAAAGCTCTAATAAAGATGCTATAACTGCGGATTGTACAAATTTGGGTGTTATGGCACAACAGTATTATAAAAAACCAGTGTCTATGGGCGGCGGTGGAAACGCTTTTGACGCTACTAATGGTGGAACAGGTTGGTCAATCCCACCAGCATTACTAACTACTGCAAATGGTTCTTATACTGCATCGGTCCATGCTCAAGACGTCACAATTACGGGTAAACCACTTTCAACAACGGGGTATACTTGGACTGTTACGACAACTGTTACCCCTACTTCGCTTGTTACAAGTGTAAGTCAATAAAAACAATAACGGAATGCAGTTTCTATTAGGCTGGTAGAATTTTTATATTTTATCAGCCTATTGTTTTTTAAAACAGTACAAAAATATTTTATAAAATGATATTATAAAACTTATGTTTGTTTTAGGGATTTTTTCTTTCTTTCAAATAATATTTCTTCCGGGGATAATACTGCTGAAGTTGTTAAAAATAAAAACGGACAGCATTATACAAACATTTCTTTACGCATTTGGGTTTAGCCTTTATTTTAATTATATGTTAATCTGCCTTTTAGCCTGGCTAAAAATTTATACCTACAAAAGTATTTATATATTATTCTTAATTGAAGTAGTAGTGTTTGGATATTTATTGATTAAACAAAAATTTAATTTTTCATTTGTTGTGGAAATAAAGGATTATTATTTAGAGTTTATTAATTTTTTAAAAAAACTTACAACCGTTCATAAAATAGTATTTGTTTCTTCATGTTTAATTATATTGTTTTTTATTTCATTTATTCCGGTAAATTCGTGGTCGGTAATATCAGTCTTTGATGCAGTAGCAAGAGACAAATGGGTAATAGATTGGGCTTCAAATAACCTTCCGATGTATACAGGCCATTATCCGCAATTAATTATATCAAATTTGTCTTTATTTTATGTATTTATTCATGGTTTGGCAATACAGCTTTTTCCTAAATCAATAATGCCGCTTTTCTTTATAGGAATTCTTTTAATATTTTTAGATTTATATCTTCAAAAAAAATCCATTATATATTTAATAAGTTTAATATTATATGGAATTATAATAGTGTGTTTTTACACATTAATTTTTAGCGGTGATTGTAATCTGGATATACCTGTATCCTTTTTTGGATTTCTAACATTTTACACAATAATAAAACACGGGATTAATAAATTTAGCACTCAAGGTGTTTTGCTTGCAGCTCTTTTTGCCTCTGTTTCTTCTGAAACTAAACTTGCCGGGATGTATATTGTTACTTTTACAACAGTGTGGATTATATATGCTGTATATAAAAACAGAAAGGAAATATCAAAATCTAAATTGATAAAGATGCTCATTTGGATTTTATTAATCTTCTTAGGAAATCTTTTTTGGTATTTTATTAAACCAGTTGATATGTATAATGGGTTGAGTGATTGGATTTCGATGCTTAGTCCAAATTATTTTGATAGGTTTTTAAATGCAGCAAATATGCTGTTATACAGTTTTGGTTGGTTGTTATCAATATATTTATTAGCGACATTAATTTTTTCTTTATTTGTAAAAGAGGTGAGATACATTGTTTTAATAATGATTATTCCGCCGCTTTTCTTATGGATGTTTTACTATAGTTATGATTATAGAAATTTAAGTTTTTCGATTCCATTTATGGCGTATGTATCTTCGTTTGGGCTAAAATATTTTTACGATAATAATCCTTGGATGCAAAAAATAGTTCAGAATATTAATTCAAAAAATTACTTTGAAAAGAAATATTCCAAAAGAGAAAAAACATTTTTTAGTTTAACGTTTATTTTTCTACTTGCAGCATTCTTTCTTGTAATTAGCTCAAATGCTTTCTTCAATTTAGGGATGAAGATTTCCTATTTCTTACACATACAATATTACATGGGTTATAGTACAATTTATACAACAGAATTTGGCTATTACAAGCCAGTGGAATATTTTATAGGCGCATTAAAAATTTTAAGCATAATTTTATTCATTTTGTTTGTCTTAAGAAAAACGAGAATAAAATTGTATTATATATTTGGAATTCTTTTGTTGCTTATCGTGTCTTTAAACTTTACTTTATTTACAAAAGAAAATCTTGTTCAAAGACAGAATTATGATCAACAAATGGTAATACCGCGTAATCTTTATTGCAGGATTTACACTTATGTGGTAGATTATGGGATTAGAGGCAATGTTTTTACGGACTATTATCAGGTTTTTAGGTTAATACCTCCTGAAGGAATTAAATTTAATTACACACCAATAAATATTAATACATTACCTGTTCTAAACCATACAGCAGACAAAGCATTTTATTTGTTATTCGATAAAAATAAAATAGACAAAGAGACGAGTAATTATATTAATGGTAAAATAAAGAGCAAAGAATATAAGGTTCAATTCGATGATGGTGAGTTCATCCTTCTAAAAGCAGTGTAATCATTTTGTATCGATAATTATGTTCGTGCAGCAAACTATCTACACAATATTATTTTGAAAGGCTTTGAAAAAAATATTTCTAAAATGAAAATGACTTATATGTGTATGTTTGTTTGTTACAATTGATGACATACAATAAACAAGGCACAGGTGACAAATGGTTCTTTCAAATATTGTTTGATTCATAAGCAAAGTGCTAAAGGGACAAAATAGTTATCGGTGTAATTTGTTTATTTTTTTTTATATTTGTATAAAAATTTCTAAGGAAACAATATGAGTAACTTGGCAAGAAAATATGCCGATGAAGTCCTTTTACTTCCACGTGAATTCAGAGCCGAGTTAGTTTGTAAGCTTTTAGAAAGTTTAAATGTTCCTTTTCAAAAAAATATAAATGAAACCTGGATTAAAGAAACCGAACAAGATGACCTAAGTAAATCGATTACAAAAGCCGTAAAATTTGTTTCAAAGCGGTCAAAGATTTAGAGCTCTTAGTTGCATCATTTTAGAAATAACATTCACATACAATACTTAGTTATTCTATAAAATAATTAAATAGTGAATCAAAAGAAAAATATAAAAGAACTTTGAACCAAAGTAAGTTACGAATATTAAATAAAGAGTTTTTTTGATTTTTCGATAATAAATTAAGCGTTCTCACAATTTAACTTTGTATATCTTTTTGAGGCTGAGAATAAATAAAATGGATGGGTTGTTTTAGAGACTTTGCTTAAATTAAAACCAGAGTTAAAATGCAATATTAGTTATGAAAAGTTTTTATGGTTGAATTAAGATTTACAGCAGAAAAAGGAAACGGGCAGATTTTAAGCGGTTCATTATCGGCAAATTCTTCAAGCGAGGGCAAGAAAAAAATATATAGGCTTGCCGAAAAGAACCAGCTAAAAGTAAAATCAATCGAGAAAAAAAGTACCTTTCTTTATAAAGTAAGAAAAGGCAATGAAAAGCCAATAACAGGAGAGCAAAAAGCATTTTCTAAACAAGAAGTAGAAGAAGCATTTTCCAGGCTTGGTTACAATGTGGTTTCTGTAAATAAAAAATTATTTGAGTTTCAAATAAAGCCTCCCACATCCGACATAGTAACCTTCGTTAAAATTAGTGCAGAACTCCTTGAACAAAAACTTCCTTACAGCGAAATTCTTACTTTGCTAATAAACGATACTGAAAACAAAACCTTAAAAGAAACATTAAAAGTTATAAATAACGAGTTAAAAAAGGGGGCTGATAGCGAAGCTACATTCCTAAAATATCAGTCTGTGTTTGGTAAATTTACTGCATACATGCTCGGGCTTGCATCTAAAAGCGGAAACATGACTGAGATTTATAGAGCAACCGCAAAGTTCCTGGAGAGAAATCAGGAGTTCAAGAAGAATTTAAGAAGCGCATTAATAACACCGGCGGTAACAGTATTCGTCCTTTTTCTTGCCGTTTTATTTTATGTAGGTTACATCTTTCCGGAGACGGCAAAGCTGTTTGTTAAGTTTAAAATTCCATTACCGCCAATGACGGCATTTACCTTAAAGATAAGTGATTTTTTAATTAACAATTGGGCTTTAATGGTTCTATTGGTGGTTGTTCCTCCCATTTTATTTTGGCGTTTTATTTCTACAAAAAAAGGCGGGTATCTTTTTGACAAATATCTTTTAAAACTGCCCATGGTAGGAACATTAATTCATAAAACAGTAATTGAAGTTTACTGCAGAGTGTTTTATACTTTATACAGCGGTTCAGCCGAAAGTATTGAACCGATAAGAATAGCTGCCGAAGCCACAGGCAACAGATATTTTGAAGATAGAATAAAAAATATAGCAATTCCACTAATGGTTAAAAAAGGAACCGGTATAACAGAAGCCTTTGAAGCAAGCGGAGTTTTTACCGAAACTGCAATTGCAAGGTTACACTCCGGCGAAGAAACCGGTACAATTAAAAACACCTCCCTCCAACTTGCAAATTATTACGAAAGCGAAACGGTTTACAAGCTTAAAAATTTTATTGAAATGGTTCAGGTTTTTATTGCTATGATTATTATGGTAGTAATGATTTTATTGACTCTTGTATCGGCTGAAACAGCAACAATACACCCAACTGTCCCCGGACAAACAGGCAGCATTACTTATGTTGAAAGAAATATAGGATGATTGATTCCAACCTTGAAATGACAGATAAAATTGGTTATCTACTTTTCAAAAAAGGGATAATCGATGCAGCAATGCTCGAAAAAGCATTGAACGCTAAAGCAAACGATAAAAGTAAAATTAAGAGAAATCTTGCGCAAATCTTGGTGCAAGATTTTAATTATGACCACGATACTATTTTTAGAGAAGTGGCAATACTTTATGCTTTTAGAGAGCTTGACCTTCGCCCCGAGGAAATTTCTAAAGAAAAATTAGATTCGATAAAACAAATTATAAATAGCGCTGGCGAACAGTTAAAAACCCAAATGCTTGAGCATAAAGTTATTCCTTTCATGTATGATGAACGGATAAAAGATAAATTAATTTTAGCTGCTACCGATCCCACCGATAGAAATATTCCCAAAATTGCTTTCGGTTTGAATGCAAAAAAATATGAAGTAATTTATATACGAAAAAAAGATTACGAAAGATTAATCAATATTATTATTCCTCCGGAAAATGTTTATTTAAAAATGATGGAGGAGGCTAGCCCTGAAATTGAAATTGAAAATGATGAAAGTTCACTTGACGAACAGGAACTTGATGCCGAAATTAATAAAAGCGCACTTATAAATCTTGTTGAAGGTGCCCTGGTTGAAGGTGTTAGAAAAGGCGCTAGCGATATTCACTTTGTCCCTAAAGCCGGTAATAGAACTGAAATTCTTTTTAGAATAGATGGTAACCTCCAGCTTTGGCATGTTCAAGAAGGAACTTTACCCGAGGCTATTGTTGCCGTTGTTAAAGACCGTTCTAAAGGCATGGATCGTTTCGAAAGGGAAAGAGCACAAGATGGTTTTATTCAGCGGGAAATTGATAACCATATTATAAGATTTAGAGTTTCTGTGCTTCCCATGGTTGGCACTGAACTTAAAAATAAATTTGAAAGCGTTGTTCTTAGAATTCTTGATGATAGAAAAGTTATTAAAGACCTCGATAAATTGGGGCTAGTTGGATATGCTAAGGAAGCATTTGTCAAAGCAATAAATCAGCCTCAAGGAATGGTAATACTAACCGGACCAACCGGAAGCGGCAAAAGTACTACCTTGGTTGCAGCTCTTTACCAGGTTATTGATCCTACTGTTAATGTGTTAACAGTTGAAGACCCTGTTGAATATGTTATCGAAGGTGCTAGGCAGCTTAAGATTGGTTACAAGATGAACTTTGAAGAAGCGATACGCTCTATATTGCGCCACGACCCCGATATAGTCCTTGTTGGTGAAATGAGAGATAGAGAAACTGCAGAAATAGCTATAAAACTTGCTAACACCGGTCACTTAACTTTTTCTACATTGCATACAAACGATGCTGCTAGCGCTGTTGCCCGTTTATTTAAAATGGGTATTGAGCCTTTCCTTATTGCCTATGCAATAAATTTAATAGTTGCTCAAAGATTAGTTAGAAAATTATGCCCCGATTGTAAAAAGCGTGTTTCTAATTTTGATGAAACTTTAATGAAAGCTGCCGGCTTAAATATTGCCGAATGGCGTAACTATAATGTATTTGAAGCTAAAGGCTGCGAAAAATGCAACGGAAGCGGCTATAAAGGACGTATGGCAATTCACGAAGCTTTATACCTGACGAAAGAAATTCGTCAAATTATTGTTAAATCCGGTAATGAAATTGACGAAGAAAAAATTAGAGAACAAGCAAGAAAAGACGGCACTCTAAGTTTAAGAGAAGCTGGCTTTGAAAAAGTTAAACTCGGGTTAACTTCAATCGAAGAAGTTATTGCTTCTACTTCAGAAGAATAAAAGGCTTTTTACTATTATGAAATTCTTTTTGAAGTTTTGAAATTTTTTTTTATTAAAATCATTTTGTTGTTAAATTGCTTTATATTTTTCCCATATTATTAAATGTTGAACGGCTCTTAACTTAAATAGGTGATGGTTTGTCGGTAATTGATGATGCAAAAAATATTTTATCAGCTTATGCCAAAACTATTCCGCAGTATTTAAATGGGACGGATAGAGCTATCTATTTGCTCGAAAATCTTGAAAACCTTAAAAGCGAGGAAAGAATAATTCTTAAAGAAGCTTTTAATAGATTTTTAATAAGTATGATAGAACGCGAAGCTTCGGATATTGAAATTGGCGGGCACGGCAACGGCGGCTTTATTTGGATGAGAGTTTTTGGCAAAAAAGAAAGAGCAAAAGAATTTCCTCAATTTTCTGTTGAAGAAGCTGCTGTATTAATTATTAATTTATTGAATTCTAATCAAAGAAAAATCTTAGCTGAAGTACGAAACCTGGATTTTAGCTATTCTTTTTATTATGAAAGAAAACATGCCGATATTCGGTTTAGAGCTGATGCTTATTTTGATCTTGATACTCTTACTTTAAATATGCGGGCTATAAATCCTTCAATAAGACCCTTAAACAGTTATGGCTTCCATCAAAATGTGCTTAGAACTTTAAGCCACAGCTATATTAAATCCGGTCTTACTCTTGTTACTGGAATAACCGGCTCTGGTAAATCTACAACCCTTGATGCAATTATAGACGAGCATAATAAAACTGACCCCGCGCATATTGTAATAATTTCTTCACCTGTTGAGTATGTCCACAAATCAAACATCGCTATTGTTAAACACAGAGAAGTGGGAAGAGATGTATTATCTTTTCATGAAGGTGTAATACAATCTCTAAGGCAGGACCCCGATATAATTGTAATTGGTGAAATGAGAGACCCGGCAACAATAATGGCGGCTTTGGAAGTAACAGATACCGGACATAAAGTGTTTTCTACTCTTCATACTTCCTCCGCAGTTGAATCTATCGACAGAATTATTGCAGAAATAAATCCAGTTGAACAAGAAAGAGTTAGACACAGACTTGCCGATGTTTTAGTTGCTATTATTTCTCAAAAGTTAGTACCAAGCCTTGATGGAAAAAGAGTTCTTGCTAAAGAAGTGCTTATTGTTACACCAAGCGTTAAAGCTGCTATAAAAAACAATAATACGAGCGAAATTTACATGATGATAAATCAAGGGGCACCTCAAGGAATGATTACAATGGAACAAGATTTGAAGCGATTATATTTAAACAGACAAATTTCTATCGATAATGCAATTGCGTACGCAAATAATAAAACAAGAATTCAGCAAATAATTTCGGCGGTTTAATGAAGCCAGTAATTTGCATATATTGTGAAGGAACCGACACAAAGGTTGTTGCCGTTACTAAAGAAAAAGATAAAATTAAAGTTCTTAAAGCTGGAACTTTTGATTTGTTACAACCTGCAGTTGAATTTGAAGACTCATTAAGCGGACTTCAAATTGACAGCGGTGAACTTTCACTGGAAGGAGCAACTCGAAGCCCAGAAACAAGCTCAAATCTTGCTAAAACGGGTCTTGCTCAGGTTAGTGATATGCTTAGAAATCTTAATCCCAAAAATTGTCTATTTCTACCAGCTTTAACGGAACCGGCAATTTATTATCATATTTTTGAAGGCTCTAAGATTGGCAAATCATCCAAGCTTGTGCAGGATATTATAAATGACATCCAGGAATCTAAAAACGTTACCATTGAAAAAGAAAATCTTAGTTATGTTGAACTAGCGGATAAATCGCTGCTTACTGTATTTATAAATAGCGAGGCAGGATGTATAAAAGTTGTAAAGTCTATTGCTCAATATAATGGAAGAAGATATTACAAAATTCCATCCGTAAAAAGCGCAGAAATTTCCCTTGCTTATTATATTGCTAAAAGAAAAAAATTCTTTCCTGATGATCAATCTTTGATTGTTTATATTGGAAAAGAATATAGTAAGCTAATTTTTCTTCAAGGAAGAAAAATTAAACATATTGGCGCTACATTAGATATTGGAACTATAAACCTTCACACTTACGATGTGTATTTTTCAAAAATTCTTTTGGAAATGGAAAACGGAGGCATTCAGACTCTTGATAATATAATTGTTTGCGGCGAAGATGATTCTGAAAACTTAATCCTTTCTTTTTATGGCACTTTTCCCGAGGCAAATGTTTCTAAGCTTGAATTTGAGGAACTCGATTTAAGTTCTTTGAAGCAGGACGTAAAAGATAAATTTTCATCATATAGCATACCTCTTGCTACTACCATAGATTATTTGGATGAAGTTGAAGAAATTCATAAAGGAATAAACCTTCTTCCCAAGTATGTAAGAGAAGATCAAAAAGTTTTTCAATTTGCTTGGCATGGTTTTGCAATACTTCCATTATTATTTCTTGCGGCGTTTTTAATTACAATGAAAGTTCTTAATAACCAAAAAGAAATTAAAGAGCTAACAAACAAAATTGAGGAAAAGTCCCAATTACTTAAAGAGAACCAAGCCATTCTCGGTAAAATATCAGACCTTCAAGCTAAGATAGACGGCTTTTCTCAAACCCAGGCAATATTAGATTCGGCATCGGTTGGTACTGGTATTTGGTCAAAAGCAATTTCAGAAATTTCTCTTTACTTTGCCGGCAGAAAAAATATTTGGCTTACACGGCTTACAAGGGACGAAACAGGACAGGTTTCGATGGAAGGATATGCATTAACTAAAAGTGTGTTGACTGACTTTGCTTATTCATTAAAATATGCCGAAATAAAAAGCGTTAACTATGAGGCTCTGAGAGATAAGAACACTTATAAATTTATAATCATACTCAATATTTCTAACTTTCAAAAAGAACTAGAATAATGAATAGAAAATTAAAAAATACGTTCGCATTGTTAGGGTTGCTAGTTCTAATTCTTGCTGTCGGCGGTGTGTATATTTTTATTTTTCAGCGCAGTAAAATTAATGCCGATAAAAAGAAGTTGGATCAACTGAATGAATATCATTACGATACCGGTCAGCTTAATGTACAGTACAAAGAACTTTATACTAAGTCCCTTTCGCTTGATTCAATATTAGCTGCAAGAAAGTTTAACATCCCTCAAAATCTTTCTTCTATCGCTTTCTTTAATTTTGTAAATCAGGAAAGTGCAGATTTTTCTCAGAACTCCCAAGTGAACGTAGAGTTTGTTGCGCAAAAGCCCGATAAGCAATTCTTTTTTTATGAATATAAAATGACGGGCAGCGGTGATTTTAATGATGTTTATCATTTAATTTATGCAATTGAACAAAGCAAAGAATTAAAAAAAATTAAAACTATTTCGCTTGCAAATCTTGTCTCTACAGACAAAAATGGAATGCCTATATTTCAGGTTGGTTTTACTTTGGTTGTAGATGTTTACTATTCGACAAACAATAGATTTGCTACAGAAAAATTTGTAGAAAATAACCTAAGTACAGCTCCGCTTTATGATATTTTTTATCCTTTAATTCGAAATCAAATCCCTCCTAATGTTGACAATTTGTTAGACGTCCAGGGGGCAAAACTTTTAGCATTAATACCGCAAGGAGCTTTTCTCTCGGATAGTAAAGGCAATACATATTTGCTTTGGGAAGGACAGCCTGTTTACTTAGGATATCTTACTAAAATTGATTACGACCATAACACGGTAAGTTTTATTTTGAATAAAGGCGGCATTATTGAAAAAGTTGATCTGTCCTTGGATAATATGAATAAGAAAAAATAATATTGAGAGCTTGATATGAAAAAAATAAGTTTTTTATTTGCAATTATGGTAATCTTTTCTGTTGAAAGTTTTGCCCAAAATTATCTTGAGCAAACACTAAAAACATTTAAGAACCCAGAAGAATTAGTATCACTTGCTCCTACCATTTCTTTTAACCAGGCAATTGAAGTTATTAGCAAAGTGAGTGAGAAACTTACTGGCAGAAATATTGTCTCAACTGTTAGCATCGATTCTGCAATCGGAGTTCAAGTACAAAATATGAACTACATGCAAGCCCTAACTATGCTTGTTAAAATGCAGGGGCTTGTTTATGAAGAAAAACCAAATGAAATTATAATAAAAAGCCCGAACATTCCAGAACAAGAAAAGAGAACCAAAGACAATTATGTATCACCGGATACTCGCGAAGTTAGAATCTCTGCCGTATTTTTTGAAGAAGATGTTTCAAAAGCAAAACAGGAAGGAATAAATTGGCAAACTGCTTTTCAGAATGCAGGTCTTAATATTGCTAGTAGTTTAATTTCATTACAGCCGGATACAGGTTCTGCTTCTGGAAATTCAACAACAAAAACCCAGATGACCAATTATTCTATTAGCGGCTCTTCCAATTTTGGTGCCGGAGGATATTTTGGAAAAGCTACTGCAATATTTCAGTTTTTTGAAAATCATAATCTTGGCGAAATTATCTCGAGCCCAAACATTACAGTTTTAGATGGAACAAAAGCCCGCCTGCAAGATGGTCAGGATATTTCAATTCAAACAAAAGATTTTTCCGGAAACGTTATTACAAACTTTTATCCTGTAGGCTCAATTGTTGATGTTACTCCTTATATAATTACCCAAGATGGAATGAAATACATCCTTCTTAACATACATGTAGAACGAAGTTCTTACACGGCGGGTACTACAACAACAATTATAAACAAAACTTCGGCAGATACAAGAATTGTAATGTTAAACGGAGAAGAAACGGTAATTGGAGGAATGTTTATCAATCAAAACACAACTATACGTACCGGTGTTCCGTTCTTGAAAGATTTACCGTGGTGGTTTTTCGGTTTGAGATATATTTTTGGAAGTGATCAACAGGAAGTAATCAAAAAGGAACTTGTTATTCTTATTAGAGCCTCGCTTGTTCCTTCCCTTAAAGAGAGGCTTAATGAAGAAGTGTCTAAAAATCCTTTAAAAGAAGAATTAAAACAACGTCGCGAAGAAATGAGTGGTTATGAACAAAATCATTCGTCAAACAACGGGAAATAAAAAATGGAATCTATTTTAATAGTTGATGATGATTTAAAGCTTTGCAAAGCTCTTAAAGAAGAACTAACGGAAGTAGGTTACGATGCAGAATCTGTTAATAACGGTCTCGCTGCTCTTAGATTTGTTCAGAATAAACCCGTTGATCTTATTTTGCTTGATTTGAAAATGCCTGGTATGGATGGGTTTGATGTTCTCAACGAATTAAATTCAAGAAAAATAAAATCAAAGGTTATAGTTTTAACTGCTTATGCAGATGTTAAAAGCGCTATCGACTCGGCAAAACTTGGTGCAAGTGATTTTATAAGCAAACCGTATGATTTGGATGAGCTTTTGATTACCATAAGAAAAGTTTTGCAAAAAGATGTATGAGTAATGAAAATAAGTTATCGAATCTTGGTAATAAACTTTGCCATTGTGGTATTAATTTTGGCAAGCTCGGCAATTGCATTTTATTCGGTTGTTTATAACGTATTATCCTCACAGCAATCTAAATATCTTCTTAATGCCGCAAATGAATTAATATATGCTTACCGTAATTCTCTTCTTAAGGTCGACGATGAGTTTAATGCGCTAACAAAAAAAAATCCACAAGATATTTTTAACCTTAATGTCAATACATTTAATAATGTCGATTTTGCTTTTGAAGTTGAAAACAAAAATAACGGCACTATTATAAAAAAAATTTTTAATCAAAATGTCCTTGGAGCAAAAAATACAACTACTCTTCAAGATTTTTTAAATAATAACCCCTTCTCTTATTTAAAGAAAGTTAACTTATCAGACGGACGGATTATTTATTATGGTAAAGTTCTAAACAATGAATTCTTAAATAGCTTATCAAAAAAAATAAATGCCGATTTAGCAATTGTTTCCAACGGAATTCCAACAATAATTTCAAATGAAGCAGTAAATCAATTATATTCCTTTGCTTTAAGCCAGGCGGCTAAAAGTCTTTCAACACAAAATAATTTTGACTTATTTAAAGATAAAAGTTCCTCAAGTGACATTCTTGCTACAAAATATAATCCAACTCAGGATTTTGAGCAAGGCAGCAAGTTTCAGTTTATTATTTTTACTGCATTAAATGAAGCAGGTGATTTAAGAAATAGTTTAAAATATATCCTTATAATAATTGGTTCTGCCGGAGTCGTTTTGTCCTTAATCCTTTCACTTGTATTTACCGATAAAATAAGAAAGCAAATAAGACAGCTAAGCCTTGCTACAAGCGTTACCAAAGAAGGTAATTTTCAAAATAAAATTGCCGTCCAAAGCAATGATGAACTGGGTAAGCTTGCTATCGCTTTTAATACTATGCTTGACGAATTGCAGAAAAAAGAAAAAGCAAAAAATGAATATTCAGACTTTATCACAATGCTGAACCAGAAGCCTACGCTTTCTGAAGTTTCTGATGCAGCATTAAAAAAAATAATTTCAACATGCGGCTTTACGGTTGGTGCACTGTATTTAGTCGAGAATAATAAAATTGAACTTTTAAGTTCTTACGGACTTGAAGTTGAGCATTCTAAAGTTTACTCCGGATTATTTAAATCTTTAATCGATAACAACGAAACAATAGAAATAAATTCCCAGGAAACATTGCCTGTTGTATCCGCCGGAATAGTAGGACTAAAAATTCGATACATGATGTTTGTTCCGATATTTTATAATGGTAGGGCAATTTCAATTTTAGAATTAGGTTCGTTTGATAAACCATCAGATGAAGTAAGGGACTATTTAAGCAAGATAAAAGAACAACTTGCAATCGGTTTAACAAATGCGTCTGCTTTTGTTCAACTCGAAAATTTGGTTTCGGAGTTGAAACAGTTAAATGAAGAATATCAAAAACAAAATATCCAAATTAGAAAACAAAACGAAACATTGGTTGACCTTCATAAAAAGCTGAAGGAGAAAGCAGACGAACTTGAAATTCAAAAAAGGAAAGCAGAAGAAGCTACCAAACTTAAATCTCAATTCCTCGCAAGTATGTCTCACGAACTTAGAACTCCAATGAATTCTGTGCTTGGTCTTACCGAATTAATTTTGGAAGATAAATCGCTTAATGAAAAAAACCGCGAAAGGATAGAAGTAGTTTTAAAAAGCGGAAGAAGGTTGATGAATTTAATAAACGATATTCTCGATCTTTCAAAAATTGAAGCAGGGAAAATGAATGTTCACAACGAAGAAATAATAATTGAAGATTTAATAAGCGAAGCAGAAAGTGCAATTATCCCTCTAATTGAAAAGAAAGATTTATCCTTCAAAGTTGTACGTAAAACAAACACTCGCGCAGTAATTAAAACAGACAGAGGAAAGGTAACACAAATATTAATTAATCTGCTTGGTAATGCAGTTAAATTTACTGAAAACGGTTTGGTTGAATTACGCGTTTCTTCTGATGAAAAAAAATTTTTACAATTTGATGTTGTTGATACAGGTATAGGAATTTCGGAAGAATTTCAAAAAATCATTTTTGATGAATTTAGACAAATAGACGGTACAACCACACGCAAATACAGCGGAACTGGGCTTGGGTTAGCTATCTGTAAAAAACTTGCCGATATGCTTAATGGTTCTATCTCTGTTAAAAGTAAATCCGGTAAAGGTTCAACTTTTACCTTGTCAATTCCACTAAACTATATCGGAATTAGAGAAAGCGACAAAAAACCAAAAATAAATACTACAGCATTAATTAAGAATAGAAAAAATCCAATCTTAATTTTAACAGATGATTCGGAAGTAAAAAATACTGTTGAACAGTGTTTAATTTCAAATGGCTACAATGTGGAATTTGCAAAAGACGGAACAGAAGGTTTTCAGAAAGCTTTAATGCTCCAGCCGTTTGCTATTGTTCTTGATACTATGCTTCCTCAAAAAGATGGTTGGACGGTTCTAGAAGAATTAAAACAAGAACCGCTTATGAGGGATATCCCTGTAATTGTTATTTCAAATATTGGGGATAGAAATCTTGGCTTTGATTTTGGCGCATTCGAGTATCTTGTTAAACCAATCTTCCCTGAACAATTGTTTGACACTGTTAAAAGGCTTGAAAATCTTATCAAGAAAAAAATAGAAAAGATTGTTATTGTTGACGACGATGAATTACAATTCGAAAAATTTAAAAATGCTTTTAAAAATGAAAATTTAAGAATAGATTATATAAAAAACAGCGAAATAGCATTTAGTAAAATTTTGGAAATTCAACCCGACATGGTAATAGTCGGTTTAGTTATGCCGAACATTGACGGTGTTGCTTTGTCTTATAAATTAAAGTCTAATTCCGAAACAAGGCACATACCCATAATAATTAACACGGATAAAATGCTTTCTGATGAAGAAAGAAAAGCTCTAAGTAATGTAGCAGACGAAGTGGCTGTAAAGGATGAAAAAAATCCGCATAATATATTGAATGTATTCAAAGAACATCTTGATTTACATTCAACTAAAACTACTGAAACCAACTTTGTAAATAATACATTTAACATTCAAAATGTTCCAAAAGAAGAAGAAAATAAAATTAAACAGGGTAGTGTATTAATTGTCGATGACGATCCGGATTCGCTTTATACATTGAATGAAATTGTACAAGCATGTGAATGTAATACTTTACTTGCCAAAAGCGGAGCGGAATGCCTAAAAATTTTGGAACAGAAAATTCCCGATCTTATACTTTTAGATATAATGATGCCTGAAATGGATGGCTTTCAAACTTTTAATAGAATAAAACAAAATGCAAAATTGTCCGGTGTTCCAATTTTTGCAATAACAGCTAAAGCAATGCTTGAAGATAAACAGGTTATATTAAAATATGGTTTTGACGATTATATTGCTAAACCTGTAAACACAGGAGTTCTTGCATTTAAAATTGAACGGTTATTTTCGAAATTAAAACTAACATAAAATGAAAAAAATTCTTGTTGTAGACGATTTGCCCGAAAATGTTTTTATGGTACAGGGGCTGCTTGAACGCGAAGGTTATGAAGTTATTACAGCTTACGATGGAAAATCTGGCTTGGAAAAAGCTGTTAACGAAATTCCAGATTTAGTACTATTAGATGTTATGATGCCAGATATGAATGGCATTGAAGTTTGCCGAAAACTTGTGAATGACAAAAAAACTTCTCAAATCCCTATTATACTTGTTACTGCCAAATCTGGTGCTGAAGATATTAAAGAAGGGCTCGGCGCAGGCGCTTTTGATTATGTTAAAAAGCCTTTTAACCGTGTTGAATTACTTGCAAGGGTAAATTCTGCCGTTAAGTTATCCGAAACTCAAAAACTTCTAATCGAATCTGAAATGAGAAATACTTTTACTGCAACAGTTGTAACTGCAAACCATAAAATTAAACAACCACTTACTTTAATGAGTTTATCCGCCACCGCAATTAAACGAGAGTTAAATAAAGAAACTATTTCAAAAGAAGCTATATTAAAAAGACTTGAATACATCGAAAATGCTGTTAGAGAAATAAATGACGTGCTTAATCAATTGAACATGATTAAAAAGCCTGTCTTTTCAGAGTATGTAAAAAATATTAAAATGGTGGACTTTAACGGAAGTTCCGAAGCTGATAGAGATACCCTAGGTTAAATAAATTAAATTAATTTTTGAATCGTCGAAAGCATAGTATCAAATTCGTATGGCTTGGGCACAATACTGTTTATGCCTTCCTTTAACTCGTCAAATGTTTCACCAGAAAGTGTGCTGCCAGTTGATAAAATAATCGGGATATTAAATTTTAATTCTCTTATTTTTCGTATACATGTTAAACCATCCAGCTCTGGCATATTAAAATCAATTATTGCAAGGTCAACTTTAATTTCTTCAGTTAGAACTTTTAACACTTCAAACCCGGTAACAACTTTTATTACGTTGTAACCATAAGATTCAAGCATCTCAGCAAGTAAATCTCTAAGCATCAATTCATCGTCCGCAAGAAGAATTATTTTTTCTGTAACAGAAGGCTTGGTTATTTTTGTCGGTTCATAAGAAGGAATAAAAACATCAAAAGTAGTTCCATTCCCCAATTCACTTGAAACTTCTATATGACCTTTATGTGCTTTTATTATTCCATACGTTACATATAATCCGAGACCGGAACCTTTGTCCTTTGTCGAAAAATATGGGTCAAATATTTTTTGCAGATTTTCTTCTTCAATGCCTGTGCCGTTATCGCTGATCGAAAACATAACATAATTGCCGGGATCGAGGAAAGGGTGCTTACTGTTGTTGGTTCTATCTATGGTTATATTTTTTGCAGACAATGAAATTTTACCTTGTCCATCTATTGCTTCTTTTGCATTAACACAAAGGTTAAGCAAAACTTGATAAACTTCCGTTCCGTTGCCTAAAATGTCGTATAAATTATCCTCGATGTTTTTTTCAAATATAATTTTTGCCGGGAATGTTTGTGTTATAACTTTGGAAATTTCGTTCAATAAGATTATTGGTTTTATTAATTCTTTTCTTTTTGGAGTAGGTTTACCAAAAGAAAGCAATCCCTTTGTTAAATCGCTAGCTCTAATAGCGCAATTTTCAATATTATCTAAAAGTCTAATTGTATCTTCTTTTTCTGGAACTCTCTTCTTTAATAAATTAACACTTCCAAAAATGCTGGATAATAAATTACTAAAGTCGTGAGCCATTCCGCTACTCAGTTTGCCTATGGTCTCCAATTTTTGAGCCTGCAAAAGTCTGCTTTCAAGTGCAGCATTTAATTCTCTTGTTGTTATGCTGTTAATTGCAAATGATAGTAAAGCCGCAAATTGCTCCACACTATTTATATTTCTTAACGGCGAATCGTTTTCTTTTTTGGCTAGAATGATTGCAGCAAGCAGCTTATTATCAAAACTGCATGGAGTAATCATTAACGACTTACATTCAAGACTGCGTAATAAATTATAACCGATATTGTTGGATGAATTTTCTATAATTAAAGATTTTTTATTAATGCTAATCCATTTGGTTATAAATGAAATATTTTCATTAATACTTTTCTTTGCTTCGTCTATATTATCTATAACAGATTCTGGGTCGTAAAAAAAATAATTATTCTCATCCTTATCATTGTATAAAGCCAAAACAGCATAGGAGCTGTTGCTCAAGGAAAGACATCGCTGCAAAATTTTCATAGAAATCTTTTCGATGGAATCTTCCTTTGCAAGTAGTAAAAGTATTTGTTGTAATTCTTCAGGGAAAGAAGAAGTATTTTCCTTTTCGATAAATGTATCTTCAGTATTTTTAACTTTTAACGGTTCCATTATTATTTGAAGAAAATATCCCTCAATTTTCTTTCCATCTTTGAGTGGTACTACTTCAAGTTGTTCAATGTTCCCGCCAAATAAAACCGGAAAAGTTTTTTTCCTCTCGATGACTAAGTTTTCGGGAAGGTTTAAGTTAAAGAGTTTTATAAAAGATATATTTTTAACTTTCCTTCTGTTTAAGAAAACCTTAAAACCTTTGCTAAAGTAGTTAATTTTAAAATTTTTATCTGCAAAAGCAAAGCATTCAGTAAGAGAATTAAACGCCTCCTTAAGAGCATATTTTGATAAAAATTTCTCGTTCATGAATATCGAGTTTCTTTTAGTTCGTACTTTTTAATTTTTGTATAAAGAGTTTTGGGGCTGATACCAAGCTGTCCCGATGTTTTTGACCTATCCCAGTTGTTTAAATTTAACACCCTTGCAATGTGTCTTTTTTCAAGTTCTTCGATGCTTAGTACTTCAGTTTCATTATCATAATCATAACCGATTTTCTTTACTAAATTTTTAGGAACGTTTGTTGGGAGGTTTAAATCTTCGGGCTCGATAATATCATTTTCGGCAAAGATTAAAGCTCTTTCAATTATATGTTCAAGTTCTCTTATATTACCGGGAAAGTCGTAGTTAAGTAAAGTTCTTTCTGCATCCGGAGAAAGTTTTTTTTGCGCTCTTATAGGCGATTTTGTTTCAAGGAAATGGTTAGCCAACAAAAGGACGTCTTCTTTTCTATCTCTTAATGGTGGAATTGTAAGAGTTATTACATTTAATCGGAATAACAAATCTCTTCTAAAATTTTTTTTATCGGCTTCCTCTAATAGATTTCTGTTTGTAGCTCCAATAACTCTTACATTTGAAGTAAGATTTGTTACTCCGCCAATTCTTCTAAACTCGCCGTTCTCAAGAAATCTTAAGAGTTTTGGTTGTAACGCTAAGCTTAGTTCGCCTATTTCATCGAGAAATAATGTTCCCCCGTGGGCTATTTCAACAAGACCTTGCTTTGTGTTTTTTGCATCGGTAAAGGCTCCCTTTTCATGTCCAAATAATTCACTTTCGATTAATTGATCTGGAAGAGAGGCACAATTTATTACTACAAATGGCATGTCACTTCTTGAAGAATGTTTATGAATGTATTCAGCAAACAATTCCTTTCCCGTACCAGTTTCTCCTTCAATCAAAACATTAGAATCGGAAATTGCAGATTTATTTGCAAGGCTTATAACTCTCTGCAGTTCTTTGCTTTGACCTATAATTCTTGTGGAAAGTTTTCTGTCAACCTGTTCGGCTAGTAAAGTTGTTTTTACTAAAAGTTCTTTATGTTCTAATGCCCTATTTATGGTAACGAGTAATTCCTCAAAATTATATGGCTTGGCAATAAAATCATAGGCGCCTAATTTTATACATTGAATTGCACTTTTTACTTCAGATTGAGCAGTAAGAATAACTACTTGGATTGACGAATTATAATCGACTACAAATTTTAGTACTTCTTCGCCCTGCACGTCTCTCATGTTAAGATCTAAAAGCAGGAGGTCATAATTTTTTCTTTTAATAGCTTCAATAGCAAAGCTGCCATCATAAACAGTATCGACCGAAAAACCTTCTTCAAGAAGTTGTTCTTTCAGTAAATAACAAAGGGTTTCATCATCGTCACAAACTAAAATTTTTGAATTTTTTTGCATAACACTCAATTTTTTAACTAATTATTAAATTTTAAATTTGGAATAAGGTTCTCCAATATTTATATTTGAAATCTTAAAAAAAGGGCGCGTAGCTCAGGGGTAGAGCATCTGCCTTTTAAGCAGAGGGTCGGTGGTTCGAGCCCACCCGCGCTCACAAGACTGTGAAAACGAATTTTGTATACATACTTAAATCTGCCCAATATGAACTTCATTATATTGGGCATACATCCAATCTTGAAGATAGAATAAAACGTCATAATACCAATCGAAGTAAATACACTCATAACAAAGGGCCATGGGAAATAATAGCATACACACAATGCAACTCAAAATCAGAAGCATATAGATTAGAACAATATTTAAAAAAGCAAAAAGACATAACATATGCAATAGAAGTTATAAAAAGACACAACCCAAACGGGCAGAGCACTCCGATTTAATCGGAGGGGTCGGTGGTTCGAGCCCACCCGCGCTCACAAGACTGTGAAAACGAATTTTGTATACATACTTAAATCTGCCCAATATGAACTTCATTATATTGGGCATACATCCAATCTTGAAGATAGAATAAAACGTCATAATACCAATCGAAGTAAATACACTCATAACAAAGGGCCATGGGAAATAATAGCATACACACAATGCAACTCAAAATCAGAAGCATAACTGCTTTCGGTTAAAATTACCGCCGTAAACTTCTTTATTCCCCAGCACAAATAATTTATTTAATTGGAACTTTAACTCTAAAAATACTATCAGTAAAAATTACCAATTAAATTTATTGTCACATATAAAAATAATTTAAAACTTTTAAATAAAACAGATTAATAAGTACTACCTGTCATTTCTACAAATTAAATTTTGAGTAAAAATGCCAAGCTTGCATTAAAATCTAATTTGTTTTAGTAAGACAAAAAAACAGATGATTTTATATAAATAATTATAATACATAATTTAAAGAACAGCAAACATTTACATTTTGCATTGTAATCAAAAAATTATTTAAGGAGATTAACTATTAATTCAGCCAAAAATACCATTTACACAAAATTATTATATAGGCTCCTCTTGAAGCATGACATGAATGCGTCATCAATCTGTTTCCAGTTAATTTTTTCTTTCAATATGAATAAATGATATTTCTGATTCAAAATATCCTTTAAGGAAAAGTTCATGCTGATCTGTGATTGTTTTTCTATCTTTTTATCATTTTATTTCATACCCATTAGTCGGCACTACCATACTGTATTCATACTTCTGTCAGTCTCTGAATACGTTCTGAATCCGTTCTGAATTCGATCTGAATCCGTTCCTCTTCAGTTTTTTTTCTTTATACTCTGGTGTGTCTTCCCGGTAAGTTTATTTTACCCCTTTGTAATATAAATATGGTATTGTCTTTATTCCGGTGTTGAAAACTTATTCCGCTAAAACAATTCCTAAATAAATTTTCTTTTGCAATTATAATAAATTAAAATATAAAATGAAATTAAAATTATATTCAAGTAACACATTACGAATTGTATTGTTAAAACATATCTTCTTTCTGTTTTATTTTTTAATTCTATTTGCCAGCGTTTCTTAAATATAAATGCTACTTCTTCGGCTGTTATATCGAAATTATTTGTTTTTGCTTACAACAAAATTACGACTTTCGGGAGCTGCTTTTTGCTGCTCCCTTTCTTATTTTTGTCGGTTAATAGTGAAAAGAAATTATAAAATAATTAAATATCTCTTTTTTCTTTTTTATTTAATACTTATTTTAACCAGTGGTTTATGAGTAATGATGGTAGCGGTATTGCGCTGAATTTTATGGGCGAAGTAGTTTTTTGGACGATAGTTCGTATTTCAATTATAATTCCTATTCTATGGATTCTTGAAGGATATTTTCATTCCGAATTTTGGTGGACATTTGGAATGTTAATAATTTACGGATTTGTCATTCACCCCGCAGTTATTCATTACAGGCTTTTTCGGTCAAAGAATAAGGATGTTATAGAATCCACTCTTTGTTCTACCTGTAAGCATTTTGATCAGTCTGCTGTTTTGTGCATGTTGTACGATAAACATCCCACTAAAATTTATCTTCCATGCGAAGGAGTTGACTGGGAACCTAAACCGCTTAAAACGGATAGCGAGAATATTCATAGTTAATATGACTATTTTATTATTTCCCTTCCGTTAAAGAGTAAATGTTTATATAAAAAATCTCATTTAATAATAAAAGGAAACTTATGGCTCTAAAAGACAACCAGGTAGTAACAATTATCTTTACCTTAAAAGATGAAAATGGTATTATAATTGAAGAAACCACAAAAGAAAATCCCTTTTCGTTTATAAGTGGTTATCAACAAATTTTACCGCGGCTTGAGGCTCATATTGGGGAAATGCTTATTGGCAGCAAAAAAACTTTTGTATTAGCTCCCGAAGATGCATATGGAGAATATGACGATGGCGCAATTCAAAAAGTTAAGCGCTCTGAATTTCCGGCAGAAACCGAACTGGAAGTTGGAATGGGTTTTATTGCTGATTCGCCAGATGGCAATCAAATGCCTTTCATTATAGAAAATATTCAAGGAGATGATGTCACTCTTAATTTTAATCATCCTCTTGCTGGCAAAACTTTAACCTTTGAGGTTGAATTGATGGGGCTTAGAGATGCGACACTTGAAGAATTATCGCATGGGCATGTCCATGGAACCGATGGTCATCATCATTAATTTTATTTTGTAAATACATCTAAGAGTCTGTTTTTATTATCATTTAATAATCTTCTTTAGGCTCGAATTTAAAAGCAGACTCATTTATTTTTTAGAAAAATATCTTTTATGCATCCCAAATGGATCAATAAAGAGATATTTCTAAGAAAAGAAAATTTTATTTTTAAACTGTCTCTGTTATGTTCCAGCTCGTTGTAGATAATGATATAATTTTGAAGGAACTTAATCCTGATAATGCCGGGCTTATTTTTAACGTCATCAATTCTAACAGAGAATATCTTAGAAAATGGTTAAGTTGGGTTGATACTACAAAAGCCGTTGAAGATACTATTTTTTACGTTCAATCTGTTGCCGATCCGGATATTTACAAAAGCAGAATTGTCTTTGAAATTTGGTATAAGGAAATTTTTACCGGGTTAATTGATTTTCATAGCAGCGACCAAATAAATAAAAAAGTGGAAATAGGCTATTGGCTTGCTGAAAATTTCCAAGGGAAAGGCATTGTTACTAAAGCTTGTAAAACTTGTATTGATTATGCTTTTAATAATTTTGACATCGAAAAAATAAATATAAAATGTGCAATCGGAAATATTAAAAGCCAAAAAATTCCTCAAAGATTGAAATTTAAGTTAGAACAATATGAAAAAAATTTTCAAGATTCTGCCGGCGAAGAGATAATTATTGCTGTGTTTTCTATGCATAAAAATGAGTGGTTTGATCTATATTTCCGATAAAAATTACAGTATAAAATTTTATTTTCTATAAAAATAATTTTGTTTGTTTTGAATTGATAAAAATATTTCTAAAAGTATTGTTTTTTATTTATAGAGGTTCTCTAACTTGAAGGAGAAAGTTAGATTCATTTTTGTAGACCTTCTGCGCGGTTGGGCATTATTAGTGATGATCGAAGTCCATGTCTTCAATGTAATGCTTTTGCCTTCGTTAAAAAACACAGATTGGTTTAATATCCTTAATTATATAAATGGTCTTGTTGCTCCGTCTTTCCTTTTTATTTCCGGCTTTGCTTTTATGCTTTCTACGCAAAATAAAATTGACGAGTTAAGAAAGTTTAATAAATCATTTTGGAAAAAATTGAACAGAATTTTCCTCATTTTGATTGCAGGATATTCTTTGCATGTCCCAATCTTATCTTTTAGAAGGTTTATTAATTTTTATAGCCATGGAACTATTGTTAATGCTTTTAATGTTGATATCCTACAATGCATTGCTTTCGGATTACTATTATTATTGGCTGCAAGAATTATTTTTAAGTCCGATAAAGTTTTTAATTCCTTTATAACAATTTCATTTGTTTTAGTTTCGATTTTAGCTCCTGTAATATGGAAAATTGATTTTGGAAGATTTCTTCCGATACCGCTTGCTGCATATTTTAATCCTCAATACGGCTCATTGTTTCCCATTTTCCCATGGCTTGGATTTCTTTTAGCTGGTGCAATGACATGCAGATTTTTTTTGGAAGCCAGGGATAATAATACTGACAAAAATTTTTTTAACTTTTTGCTCTTCTCTGGTTTTGCCTTCGCACTAATTGGGCACATTTTGCTTTCGAACATTACACCGGTATCCTTTCATGCCGTTCATCCCCATCCTCTTTTTTTTGTTCAAAGACTCGGTTATGTTTTTATCCTTTTAGCTTTATGTTGGTATTATGAGAATCCACATTTTCATTTGTTTGGTTATAAAAAAATAGACACGCTCGAAAAGAATTTTAAATCTTCTTTTGTAATTGATGTAGGAAAAGAATCATTATTAGTTTATTGGCTTCATCTACAGATAATTTATAGAAGATTTTGGGCTGGGAAAAGTATAGTTGATCTTTTTGGCGAAAAATATAACGTGATTGGATGCATAATTGGTACTGTACTGCTTGCAATTTTAATGATAATTGTTGCTAAATTGTGGGGAAGGTTTAAAAGAAAATACCCCGTAGCAGCCTCCCGAATAACATTTGGAGTGGTCTCTGCCGGAGTAATTATTTTCTTTTTAGGATTTTGAATCATAAGCTACTTTAAATTTTTATTAACTTCTATTCCCAATATTCTCTCTTTATAATCAATCAATTTACGTTTGTATTCTTTTTCCATTAAAGATGAGGAAATCATAAAATCAGCTGAGGCTCTATTGTTTGCAATTGGAATATTATAAAGCACAGCTATTCTCAGCAGGGCTTTTACATCGGGATCATGAGGCATCGGTTCAAGCGGGTCCCAAAAAAATATCAAGAAATCAATTTTCCCTTCTGCTATTTTTGCCCCTACCTGCTGATCACCGCCGAGCGGCCCGCTTTTAAATTTATAAACATTTAGGTTTAATTGTTCAGAAATTATTTTTCCCGTTGTGCCTGTTCCAAACAACTCATGACCGGCAAGTAAATCTCTGTTATACTTTGCCCATTCAAGAAGGTCTGTCTTTCTATTATCGTGAGCAATTAGCGCAATTCGTTTTTTCTTTTTCATAATCAAAAATGTTTTTGACATTTACTTCTCCATCAATAAACATATAATTTTTTATAAAATTTATCCGCCAAAATAAATCTCATTTTATCAAAATAAAAGTTTAGATTTTAAAAGGGATTTCAAAATTAGCGAATTATTTATTATTTGAATTTAATTAAAAAATTATTATTATGTTAAAAAATTATTTTCGGCAAAAGCTATGCAGAAATACAAAATTACTTCCATTGGTGAAATCTTATTCGACGTTTATCCCGATGAGAAAAACATCGGCGGCGCACCGTTTAATTTTATCTATCATATAATTAAAATTGCCGGAAGAGGAAATTTCATAAGCAGGATAGGCAATGACGAACTCGGAAAAGAAATATTGCAACTGATGTCGAAGAATAACATAGAAAGCGGATTCATCCAGATTGATGATGAGCATCCTACAGGTACGGCAATAGCAAACCTTGACGCAGAAAAAATTCCTCACTGGAAGATTGAAGAAGAAAGAGCGTATGATTTTATAAATCAAACGAAAGATTTAAAAAAAATAATTAAAACCGAGACAAGCTGCCTTTACTTCGGTACATTGGCTCAAAGGAATGGCACTACAAGAAAAACCATTCAATCATTATTTAATGAAAAGATTAAATTTTTCTGCGACTTAAACATCCGGCAGAAATTTTATTCCAAAGAAATAATTGAAAAATCTCTTTATGCCGCAAACGTTCTCAAGCTGAATATCGACGAATTGAAAATTGTCAATGATTTATTAATGAAAGCGACTTTTCATTTAGAAGACGGTAATAATTATTTCGAGATGGAGAAACTCGCAAAGCAAATGATTGATACATTCGGAATTGAACTATTATGCATTACTCTCGGCGAAGACGGAGCAATACTGATCAATGCGAACGAGACAAATCATTTTAAAATTAAAGTTGATGAAATTGTCGATACAGTCGGAGCGGGTGACGCGTATGCCGCCGTACTTTGTCTTGGTTACCTTCGCGGATGGAGCCTTGAAACGATTAACTTGCTTGCTACAAGTTTTGCTGCGGATGTTGTTAAAATTAAAGGCGCATTACCAGATGATGAAATGTTCTATGATAAGATAAAAAGAGATATTTGTGATATAGGAGTTGACCATGATGAAGAAAGAATTGGAAAATCGCAATAGCAAATTATATATTCAGCTTTATAGTATTCACGGCTTGATGCCACGACCTTAATAATTACAAGCACGAACCAGGAAATAAACGAACAGTACGGCGAGTATAAAAGCATAGACCGCGACAAGTTTAAAGTTATTCCTCCCGGCGTTGATCTTGAAAAGTTTTTCCCGTTCAACGTCGACCTGCCGGTTAAAGATAAAACCGTTAAAATAAAAGCTATTATTATGGAAAAGCTGCTTCGCTTTTTTATTAATGTTGACAAACCGTTGATCTTAACTTTATGCAGACCCGCCAAAAGGAAAAATATTTCTGGGTTAATAACAGCTTACGGTGAAGACAAAGAACTTCAGAAGAAAGCCAACCTTGCCATCTTTGCAGGGATAAGAGAAGACATTCAAACAATGGAGGATAACGAAAGAGAGGTGCTTACCGAAATTTTGCTGCTTATGGATAAGTATAATCTTTACGGTAAGATGGCAATTCCCAAAAAGCATGACAGCGAGCTGGAGGTGCCGGAACTGTACAGAATTGCAGCCGAAAGCGGCGGGTGTTTGTTAAGGCAGCTTTGACGGAACCGTTTGGTTTAATGTTAATCGAATCAGCCGCTTGCGGCATACCGGTTGTTGCTACCGATGACGGCGGTCCGAGAGATATTATTAAGAACTGTCAGAACGGGATTCTTGTCGATGTCTCGGATCCCAAAAACATTTCCGCAGCTTTAAACAAAATTTTAGACGATAGAAATTTATGGAATCAATTCTACCGTAACGGCATTGAAAATGTAAAAGAGTATTATACCTGGGAGGCGCATATCGATTCATACTTAAAAGAGCTTTTCAATTTATTGAGTAAGCAGTTTGTTAAAAAAGATGCCGCTCATTTCTTCGGAGTAAAGCTTGTCCGCATGGAAAAGATTATAGTCACGGATATTGATAACACCTTGCTCGGGGACAAAACTTCTTTGAATGAGTTCACCCGGTTAATAAAAACGCTGCCTCCCGAAACCGGCTTTGCCGTTGCAACCGGCAGAACGATCCGTTCGGCAATAGATATTTTGAAGGAAAACGACGTTCCTTTGCCTGACATAATTATTTCTTCAGTTGGTTCTGAAATTTATTACAATCACAACGGAGAGTCACTTTATTCAAAAGGCTGGGAAGCACACATATCCCGGCAGTGGAAAAGAGAAAGAATTGTTCATCTTCTAAAAGATTTCGGATTTTTAAAATACCAGGAAGAAGAAACTCAGAGGAAATTTAAAGTGAGCTATTTCATTGAAGGAGGAGAAAAAAATATTCAAGAGATTAAGAGAGTTCTAAATGACAATAAAATTAAACACACATTGGTGTTCAGCGGCGGAAAATTCCTTGACATTCTTCCTCTCCGGGCATCTAAAGGAAAAGCAATTAGATATTTATCCTACCGCTGGAACATCCTGCGGAAAAATATAATTGTAGCGGGCGATTCCGGAAATGATGAAGAAATGCTAAAAGGCGAAATGCGCGGCATAGTTGTTTCAAACTACAGCTCTGAACTTGAATCGCTTAGGGAAGAAAAGCGAATCTACTTTTCCAGGAAGCCTTTTGCCGCCGGAATTATTGAGGGAATGGAACATTACAATTTTATAAATAATAATAAAAATACGGAGAACAAAGTTGAGCAAGAGCTTTAGCGATTTTATAGATGAAAATAAAAAAGATTTCTTCAGATATCTCAACCGGCTCTCAAAGCACGAAAAAAAGCTTTTAGTAAAAGGAGATTTAATAGACGTCTTTGCAGATTTTAAAAATAATGATGAAGGTGCTAATCATAAAGTTATAGAAGGCGTAGTTAAAAAGATAAACGAGTCGATTTGCATCGGAAACACTGTTTACTTTGAGATAAGAGAAACCATTGCGAGCCCGGACTTTTATCTTTTTAACATCGAAGAAATGTTTTACGAAGAAATTTCTGTCGATGAGTTTTTGAAAGCCAAGGAAAGATTCATCAATCCGGAAACAAACAACAATATACTTACGCTGAACTTCAGCACGTTTTATGATAAATTTCCGAGCATCAGAGATTACAGGAACATCGGAAAGGGAGTTGAATTCCTAAACCGCTATCTTTCGAGCTATATGTTCACTCAGCCGGAAAAACTTCGCAAGGCGCTGTTTGATTTTTTATTCGTTCATAAATATAAATCTCAGCAGCTTATCTTGAACGAAAGAATCAAAGACCCGAAACAATTAATTTCCTCAATTGAAAAAGCTTTGATATTTTTAAGGAAACAGCCTGAAGATGAACCACTTAATAAATTTAGTCTCGAGCTTCAGCAATTGGGATTTGAACCGGGACTCGGGAACAATGCAGGTAAGATTGTGGAAAGCCTTGAAATGCTTGACGGATTGCTCCATTCGCCGGATCACCAGGCGCTGAAAGATTTTCTCTCCCGCATACCGATGATTTTTAACATTGCAATAATTTCGCCGCACGGTTATTTCGGTCAGGAAGGCGTTCTCGGAATGCCGGATACCGGAGGGCAGGTCGTTTATATCCTTGACCAGGTTAAAGCTCTCGAAAAAACATTGATGCAAACTTTAGAAGAATCGGGACTTGAAGCCAAGCCGAAAATAATAATTCTTACAAGGCTGATTCCGAATGCATATCAAACAAGGTCCAATCAGCGCCTTGAAAAGGTACACGAAACAAACGATTCCTGGATACTTAGAGTTCCTTTTAAAACTCACAATAAAAATGTTACCGATAATTGGATTTCCAGGTTCGAAGTATGGCCTTACCTGGAAGACTTTGCCGAGGAATCATACAAAGAGCTTCTTGCAGAGTTTGGAGAGCGCCCCGATTTTATAATTGGTAATTATTCCGACGGAAATATGGTAGCGACAATTCTCTCGAAGAAATTTGGAGTAACCCAATGCAATATTGCACATGCGCTTGAAAAAAGTAAATACCTTTACAGCGCGTTATATTGGAAAGACCTCGAGCAGTATTACAATTTTTCAATACAATTTACCGCAGATTTAATCGCGATGAACGCAGCCAACATTGTCATCTCTTCGACCTACCAGGAGCTTGTCGGTACGGATGAAAGCATTGGTCAATATGAATCGTATGAAAACTTCACCATGCCCGATCTTTACAGGGTTGAAGGAGGAATAAATCTTTTTCACCCAAAGTTTAACATTGTTCCGCCGGGAGTAAACACGAAAATATATTTCCCGTACACCAACGAAGAAGAAAGAATAAAAGAAATACGCGAAGATCTTAATAAGATTTTATTTGCAAACACCGACGACCCGGAAATTTTCGGCAAACTTGAAGATCCCGAATTAACTCCTATCTTTTCTCTTGCAAGATTGGATAAAATTAAAAATCTAACCGGCTTGGTAAACTGGTACGGTGAAGACGAAGAGCTTCAAAAAGAAGCAAACCTGATTATTGTTGCCGGCAAGGTGGATGCAAATCAATCAAGCGACGGCGAGGAGAAGGAACAGATTGAATGGATGCATCATTTGATCGATCAATACAAGCTTCAAAATAAAATCAGATGGATAGGTAAATTGTTTCATAAAGGTCAAACCGGCGAAGCTTATAGATTAATAGCCGATAGAAAAGGAATTTTTGTTCAGCCGGCGCTGTTTGAGGGCTTTGGACTTACGGTTCTCGAAGCAATGCGGTCGGGGCTTCCGGTTTTTGCAACTAAATACGGCGGTCCGCTTGAAATTATTCAGGATTGTGTCTCCGGCTTTCACATTGATCCGATCAACGGGAAGGAAACGACATCAAAAATAGTGGAGTTCATCAAAATGTTTAAGAAGGACGCAAATGTTTGGGATAAAATTTCAAAAAAAGCAATTAAAAGAGTAGACTCAAATTATAATTGGCACCTTTACGCGAATAAGTTGCTATCGCTTGCAAAAATTTACGGCTTCTGGAGATACACTACGAACATAGAAATGGAAGAGATGAATGCTTACATTGATGTGCTTTACCATCTGCTTTACAAGCCCCGTGCAAATGCCATACTTGAAGCTCACTCTGCAAGGTGAAAGAAAACGTTTTAATTGTCTAACTGTTCAATAGCTAAATTGTTTTTAAAAATATGACAATTAGGTACTTAAACAATTTTTTAAATTGCTGAAACCATCTTCTTCAATCGACTCTAATTTCCGTTAGAATCTTTAGTAAGAAATAACGTTTGAGTCGGATATGCAAATTCTATTTTTCTCTTTCCGAATTCTTCAAAGATTTTTAAATTGATGCTTTCTTGAATATTCATGTACTTGTTATAATCTGCACTGTTTACGTAATAAACAAATTCAAAGTTTAAACTTGAATCACCAAATGATGCAAAGTTCCCTCTATCGAAAATAGTGTCTGGCTGGCTTTGAATTATGCTTTTAACAATTGTAGGAATTTCTGCGAGCTGCGCTGCAGTAGTTTGATAAATTACTCCTAATGAAAAAACAACTCTCCTCTTTTCCATTTTCTTGTAATTGTGAATCCTTGAGTTAGTTAAGTCTTTATTGGCGAATATTAATTGTTCACCCCCAATTGCCCGCAGCCTGGTTGTTTTTATGCCAATAAATTCAACTGCACCGGATTTATCACCTACTGTAATAAAATCGCCTATTTCAAACGGGCGGTCAAAAAATATAATAAAGTAGCTGAACAAGTCGCCCAGTATTGTTTGAGCCGCAAGCGCAATAGCAATGCCGCCAATACCAAGTCCGGCAATTACTGCGGAAATATTAAAACCTAAATTATCAAGAAGAAATACAAAACCTATAACCCAAATTAAAAAGCTCAATATTGTAGTTATGCCTTTTAGTTCTTTCCGCTTTGATTCATCGTGCCCTTTTTTCTTAAAGAAAATATTAAGAGCATAATTTATGGTTGATGTTATAACCCGGAGGAAGAAAAAAGTTACGAGTATAACAGACACTTTATTAAAAATACTTTCAATATGGGGATTAAGAGTTAAAGTTGTAAGCGCAAGGTAAAACCCGCCGTAATATAAAAGAGGTATTACAGTTCTTTCAATTTCTTTAATTAAAAAGTCATCTAAAGTAGTTTTAGTTTTCTCTGCCCATTTTTTTAACTTCGTTAAAACAATTTTCCTAAAAATTTTTATTGTTGCAAAACATACAATAAAAACAACTAATGCCGTTATGTATATAGTTATGCTGTTTCCCCAAAAAGTTTTATCAAAAAAATTTTGAATCACGCACACTTCTCCTATAAATTTTTTCCTAAAATAAAATGAGATTATAGAATAAATATAATAAATAGGCAGGTAAAAATTTTTAATTTCACTAAATTATAAAGTTAAATTCTAATGTGGAAGGCATTTATAATGATTTGATAAAAATATAAGACTACTCATACCACGATATAATTTCGTAACCACCGGTGCTTGGATAAGAAGGTGGTACGCTTAGAAGCAAACGATTGTCGTATGTATAATTTTTATTGTATCCACTAGTAACATAACCCCCATTAATAATACCCACGGGTTGCCTTATAGATTGTGTTATTCCTCCTAACAAATAAATAGTACCTCTTTTTTGCCCATTGTTATAGTCCTGCGCACCAAATCCGCCATTCTGCGCATATATAGCAGCATCAATATATACATTATTGCTGTTGTTTTGGTTGTCTGCTACAAAAACATAATTTTGTGCTGCAATTCCAAGCAAATCTGTAGAACTTGGATTAACACGCGGATCGGTATTGTAAACAATGCTACTGTCTATATAAATGCTTCCTTTTACCGTACTAGTAGAATTATATGATGAGCCAACAGTAAATTGTCCTTTAACAACACCTTTTATTCTTAACATGGCGTTTTCTGCAAAAATAACTCCGTTTGGCGCAAATGTATTAGCTGGAACAGTTTTTACAGTAGTTACCACCCCAACTTTTTTCCCGGATTTATTAAGACTATCCCGTATGGTAGTATAAGTAATACTGTCTCTTTTAAAATTTAAATATACGCTGTCCATCCCGGTAAAAACAGCTCCACCAATTTTAGCAAGCGAATCCAAGTTTGATATTCCGTTTGAAGGAATTGGGATATTGACTCCCGTTGAAAAAGTACCGACGATTACCGGACTGTCATTTTTTTTGTTACCTGTGTAATAATTTATACCTTTTAATGTTGAAGTTGAAGGACCTAAAAAAACCGGGTGACCGTAAGAATTCAAATAATCCTGAGTATGAAAAGGACCGGAAACAGTATCGCCATTAGTCCACCATACTCCGTTTTCGGAAATAGAAAAATAAGCAAACTTAGAAAAATGGCTAGGCTGCAATGTAACTTTTACAACAGAAGTAATACCATTGTAAGTAGCTGTAGAAGTGATCACTTTTATATTTTTAAAAGTATCTATAACTTGTACACTTACATTTAGACTGCTATTTGGATTATTAAAAAGTTTTATATTATTATAACCGGCTTGCCAAAATCCGTTAAGAAAAATTTGGTTTGCAGCCAGGTTAGCTCCGCTTTCGGCAATATTATGAGCCACAGAGGTTGAGTAATAATTTGTCATATTTGTAACAGCTTGGTTTGAAATGCTGCCAAAGTTTTGTCCAAGTACAAGATAAATCATACTAAAACCAACGACCAAAAATAAAAGTGCTCTTCCGCCCATAAATGTTTCCTATCTTTTACTCAAATTTGGAGAAATTACGGTAAACTGTTTCCATATTGCAGTTTGAAAATTGGAATTATAAGGCGCATCATTTTGAACTTGCAAGGTAACCTGCATACTATTTATAAGAGAAAAATTTTGAATTGGGAAAGATAAAGTATCACCTAAAGAATTAAAATAAAGAAGACTAAACTGAGTAACAGGCCATAAAGTAGCACCCGCAGTGTTGCCATTTATTATGCGATGTAAATATTTAAAATTTGGATTAGGCGAATTTTTGAAAGCATTAGAGTTAGCATCAAGATAATAATAAATAGTATCTATCTTTCCGTCACCTGTCCAATAAGGATTATTACTTTTGCTTGTATCAGAAAGGAATTTAATGCTTGTAGAATCTGCATAAACAATAGATAAAGTTGGATTAGCCACTTTAGTATAATCTGTGCAATAGCCAACTTTTTTAAGGTCGTATTCTATAGTTTCGGCTAAAGAGGTAACGTTTGTTTGAACGATCAAATCCTGCCCATAGTCATAGCTATTTTCAGCAGCGCCGGCATTTGTTCTAAATAAAATTAATAAAACCAAGCCGCCAATTAAAACAGAAGCTATAACATCTAACATTGTAGAATAGCCCATAACAACCTACTTAAAATACCAATAACTAAAAATTCGGGACAAAGTAACAGTATCTGGCATAGATTTATTTTTATCCCAAACCATAACAGTAATCTTTTTATTCCATGTTTGATAATTTGTTACAAAGTCTTTTCCTCCAGAAATAGCAACATATTGAACTATACACGAATCTCTGAAAACTTCTGCAGGATTATTTGAAAGTAATTTTACAGAATCATTTATACTAAATTTATTATAATCATCAACATCATCAAAGTCGGGATAAACTTCCCCGCTTTCCGGTCCTAATTTTGACGGGCTTGTAAACTTTGATGAATCATTTATTGCAGCTGAAACGGAATTTTCATCATAAGCCTTTGTGCAAATTTCATCCAATCTCGAAGAAGCTAAAGAAGTTGCTATAATTTCAAGTTTTGAATAAGACAATGCCGAGCCAGTATTTAAATAAACATTGTTTACTCTCAAAATTAAAATTGAAAGCAGCAACATTGCGAGAATTGTAATGAGTGATTGTCCGGTATTCATCTTGGCTTATTATTATTTATAAAGGAAATATAACATATCTTGGGCCACAAAAATAAAAAATGAGATATTTTTCAAAATAGAATAATTTGTCCCATTAAAATATTTTATTATCGAATAAAATTAAGAAAAGTGAAATACAATAGTGTTTTTAAAAGAATTACACAACAAGGACTCAGTTTATTTTAAATACAGAACTCTTGAAGCATTACAAAATGCAGCGCGTAGCGTCAAGAACGGTAAAAATTACATGTAAAAAATTAACATAAAAATAGTTTTCTTTGTAATAAAGTGGTTAAATTCACTTTTATTTTGCTCTTTTTTGTAAAGTTGAAACCACTTCAGAAAATTCAATTTCTTGCTCGGCAAGCATAACAAAAAGATGATAAATTAAATCTGAAGTTTCATTTAATATTTCTGTTTTTTCTCTATTTTTGGCGGCAATAACAGTTTCAACAGCCTCTTCGCCAACTTTTTGGATAATTCTATCAGCGCCGGATTTGAATAAAGTTGTTGTGTAGGAATTATCTGGCAGCTCTTCTTTTCTTTTTTTAATCAATTCAAATAGGTTATATAAAAAATTAAAGGAAGGAATTTTAGGAATGTCAAAGCATGAATATCTTCCAAGATGACATGTGTTGCCTTGTGGCGAAGCATAAATAAGTAAAGTATCGTTATCGCAATCTGGTTTTATATCAACTAAATTTAGATAATTTCCGGAGGTTACTCCTTTAGTCCACAATGTTTTTTTTGTTCGACTATAAAAAGTAACAAGTTTAGTAGAAAGAGTTTTTTCAAAAGCTTCTTTATTCATAAAACCGAGCATAAGAATTTGACCGTTATTATTATCAACAACAACAGCGGGCAAAAGCCCATTCATTTTGTCAAAGTTCAGCTTATTTATTAAATCTTTTTCCAATTTATGATTCCTTTAGATATTGTTTAGAATAAAAATTAAATTCTGACGTTAATACCGTTTTCTTTTAAAAATTCCTTTAAAGATTTTATTTGCAGAATGTTAAAGTGAAATAAACTTGCAGCAAGGCACGCATCAGCATTTGCAAATTTGAAAGCATCGAGAAAATGTTCTTTGGTTCCAGCCCCGCCGCTTGCAATAACTGGAATAGATACAATGTTTGTTAATTGTTTGAGAAAATTAACATCGTAACCTTCTTTTGTACCATCTTTGTCCATTGATGTTAAAAGAATTTCGCCTGCACCAAGTTCGGCAGCAAGTTTGCACCAATCCAATCCAATTAATTCAGTTTCTTCTCTTCCGCCTTTAATAAAAACCTTATACTCATTCCCGTTAAATTTAATATCGATAGCTGCAACAACAGCTTGGCTACCGAATTGTTTTGCCGCTTCGGTAATTAAATTATGGTTTTTTACAATTGAAGAATTAAGCGAAACTTTATCTGCTCCGGCTTTAAGCAAAGCTTCAATATCCGAAAGTTCGGATATTCCTCCGCCTACGGTAAATGGAATGCGTATTGCTTTAGCAACTTCTTTAACAAGAGGTACAAGAGTTTTCCGTTTTTCAGCCGAAGCAGTAATATCGAGGAATACTAATTCATCCGCACCTTCATTTGAATATCTTTCAGCCAATTCAACTGGTGAACCAGCGTCTATTAAATTCACGAAGTTTGTTCCTTTAACAACGCGTCCATCTTTAACATCAAGGCACGGAATAATTCTTTTACAAAGCAATTTGTGCAAGCTCCTTTAAATCAATCTTTTCTTCATATATTGCTTTTCCAACGACTACAGCATATGGATTTATCTTCAAGAGATTCTTCACATCATTAATATCTTTTATTCCGCCCGAGGCAATAAGTTTTATTTTGGGAAAGCGTGAAATTAAATCTTGATAAAGTTCCAAATTAGTGCCAATAAGCATTCCATCGCGCGAGATATCGGTGCAAAGAAATTTATTAACGCCAAGATTTTGGCAATACTCAATATGCGAATAAATAGAAATTGAAGTATCTTCAGTCCATCCGCTTACTTTTACGTTTCTATCTAAAATATCAACAGCAACAATAATATTATCGGGATCATTTTTACTTAAGATCAATTCAAACTCATTTTTATTTTTTATAGAAAGCGATCCGATGATAATGTTATCTACACCGATGGAAAACAACTCTTCAGCAGATTTAACATCTCTTATACCTCCTCCAAATTCTACTTTCAATTTTGTCTTTCCTTTAATTGATTTTATAGATTCAAGTGAAGTAAATTTTCCCTGCTTTGAACCAAGCAAATCTACAACATGAATTATTTTAAAACCGAAAGACTCGTACAACAATGCCTGCTGAAGAGGAGAGTTTTTATAATAAGTAATGTTGTTAAAGTCACCTTTTGCAAGCCTAACAACTGAGTTGTCGTAAATATCTATTGCAGGAATAATTATCATAATTCGCAAAAGTTTTTTAAAATTTTAAGGCCTGCATCGCCAGATTTTTCAGGATGAAACTGAACTCCATAAAAATTATCTTTTTCAAGCGAAGCAGAAAAATCGATGTTGTTGTTTGTAATTGAAGTGGTAAAATTATTTACAGGTACATAAAAAGAATTTGCAAAATAAAACCGTTCACCGTTTTTAATCCCATCAAACAATTTGCTTTCTTTTAGTAATTTAATGTCGTTCCAGCCCATATGCGGAACTTTTGTTTTTGTGGAATCGAATTTTTGAACAACGCCGGGAAAAATTCCAAGGCAGGTAACATTTCCTTCTGTAGAAGAGTCCATCATTAACTGCATTCCGAGGCAAATTCCAAGCATTGGTTTTTTTATTATACGGAGCAAAGAAAACAAATTAAGCAGATGAAGTTGTTTAATAGCATAAGAAGCTTCACCAACACCAGGGAAAATAATTTTATCTGCCTTACAAATTTCCAGTTCGTTATTCGAAATTTTATAATCTTTGTTTAGTTGAGATAATGCATTAGCAACGGAGGCAACATTTCCCGCGCCGTAATCAATTACAGCAATCATAAAACACCTTTTGTCGAAGGCAGAATACCTTCATTTCTTTCGTCAAACCGACAAGCTTCATTTAATGCTTTTGCAAAGGCTTTAAAGATAGATTCAATTTTATGATGATCATTTTTTGCTTTTGCCTTGATATAAATGTTCGCTTTTAATCCAGATGCAATTCCCCTAAAAAATTCTTCTGTCAATTCCGTAGGAAATTCTCCAACTTTCTCTCGTTCAAATTTAGAATTAAAATTTAGATAGGAGCGACCACCAAGATCTATAGCACATACTGCAACAGAATCATCCATCGGAACAAAAAAACCATAACGTTTTATTCCGCGTTTATCACCAAGTGCTTCCGAAATAGCACTGCCCAGTGTTATACCAACGTCTTCTACAGTATGATGTTCATCTACGTTTAGATCGCCGTTTACCTTAATTTTTAAATTAATATTTGCGTGACGTGCAATTTGTTCAAGCATGTGATCAAAAAAACCAATACCAGTCTTTATATTCGAAGAACCTTTTCCATCTAAAGAAAGTTCAATTTTAATATCGGTTTCTTTAGTTATACGGCTTTGGACAGATGTTCGTAATTTTGTTAATAAAACATTGACTGCTTTTCCAAAACTATTCACATGCGAATTTTTCTTTACCACAATTGTATTAGCGTCAATTTTCTTAAGAGCAATGCAAAAAGTTTTATCAAAATCAGATGATAATAAATTATTTAACTGAATTTCTTCAAGGTAAAGGATTTTGCCTAATTCTGTCTTCATAATTTCTGATGAATTTTTAACTTCAAAAGAGAAATTTTTTTCAGAAAGACTTTTTAATCCGCTTATCAAACCTTTTGAAAGCGGTAGGTTAGTATTAAAAAATTTATTGTCTATAATTAATTTATATTTCATAATGCTCAAAATCAAAGATACAAATTTAAACTATTTTTTTTATAGCTTGCCACAAAATATCGTTTTCTTCTTTTGTGCCAATAGAAATACGAATACAATTCGAAAGTTTAGGTTGCGTACTTCTATCGCGGATAATTATTCCATTCTCCAAAAGTTTTTTTTGAATTTCCTTAGCATTTTTACATTTAACCAATAAAAAATTTGCATCGGAAGGGTAAACCTCTAAAATAGCGGGTAAACTTTCAAGAAGATTTTTTAATCTCTCGCGTTCGCTAATAATTCCTTTTATGTATAAATCCTTACGAGGAGCATTTTTTATTGCAACTTTAAGGGCATAACGTGTTAGTGCATTTATGTTGTAGGGCGCTTTTACATTAAAAAGAATCTTAATGATTTGAGGATTAGCAACACAAAAACCTAAACGAATTCCTGCTAACCCCCATGCCTTCGAAAATGTTCTCATTATAACGAGATTATCATAATTTTCTACTTCGTTTAATAAAGTTTCATTTGCTGCAAAATCAATATATGCTTCATCAACAACAATGATGGAATCAAATTCCTTGCAAAGCGATAAAACATCGTTTTTATTTAAAAGATTGCCAGTAGGATTGTTTGGTGAGCAAAGAAAAACAATTTTTGTTTTTTCATTATAATTATTTTTTATTGTTTCAAAATCAATCTGGAATTTATCTGTTAAAAGTACTTCTTTAGTTTCAACATTGTTGATATCGCAGGCAACCTTATACATTCCATAAGTCGGTTCTGGAATAATTACATTATCTTCTTTGGGATTGCAAAAAATTCTTACAAGCAAATCGATTATTTCATCAGAGCCAACGCCGAAGAAAAGATTTTCCTCTTTGATATTATAATAGTTGCTAACAAGCTTTTTCAAATCCTTTTGATGAGGGTCTGGGTAGCGGTTTAAATTAAGTTCCCTAACTTCCTCAAAGGTTGAGCCCCAATTATTTTCATTAGCATCCAGTAGAATGCCTTCGTTGCTGTCGTAAATATCGCGGGCAGAAGTATAAGGTTTTAAATTCAAAATATTATTTCGTACTAAATTTTTTATGTCCATTTTTTTATGTTAATGTTACTAAATTTAATGTTTAATTAATTATTTTAACCTTATTGAAACAGCGTTTTTATGTGCTTGTAAGCCTTCAACATCTGCTAAAGTTTCGACTGTATCAGAAATATTTTTTAAGCCGTTTTTAGTAAGATTTTGGAAAGAAATAGATTTCATAAAAGATTCAACCGAAACTCCGCCAAAAGTTTTTGCATAGCCGTAAGTAGGCAAAGAATGATTTGTCCCGGAGGCATAATCGCCTGCACTTTCGGGAGAGAATTGCCCTAAAAAGACCGAGCCGGCATTAAAAATTTTAGATTTTATTAAATCAGCATCTTGAACATTTAAAATTAAATGCTCTGGTGCATAACTATTGCTAAAATCAATTGCCTGTTGAATGTTTTCTGTAATTAAAATAAAAGAATTATCAAGGGCACGAAGAGATAAATCTTTTCTTGGGAGTGTTTCAAGTTGCTTTTCTAATTGAGCAATAATTTTTTTTGCTACAGATTCACTATCGGTTACAAGTACTACTTGAGAATCAGCACCGTGCTCTGCTTGTGAAAGAAGATCCGCTGCAACAAAAGAAGGTTTAGCATTTTCATCAGCAATAACTAAAACTTCACTTGGACCAGCGGGCATATCAATTGCACTTCCGTTTGAATCAATACTGACTAAAAGTTTTGCAGCAGTTACATATTGATTTCCCGGACCGAAAATTTTATTTACTTTTTGAATATTTTTATCTCCATATGCCATTAAAGCAATTGCATGTGCACCGCCGATTTTATAAAATTCTTTTATTCCACAAAGCTTAGCAGAATAAAGAAGCGAATCGTTTATTTTTCCGTTTCTAGCTGGAGAACAAACAACAACTCTTTTGCAGCCAGCTATTTTAGCCGGTAAGGCAAGCATCAGCATTGTAGAAGGCAAAACTGCGCTACCACCGGGTACGTAAAGTCCAACATTTTCGATCGGTCTATATTCGCGAGAACATTTTATTTCTTTTGATGTTTCAATCTCATAAGAAGAAGGTTTCTGCTTTAAGTGGAATTTTTCAATGTTGTCCATCGCTGTTTTTAAAGCGACTTTAATTTTAGGGCTAAGGTTTTTATCCGCCTCTAAAAATTCGTTTTCCTCAACAAGGATTTGATTGCCTTCAAATCCATCAAAGTGGGCGGCATATTTCAATGCTGCACTTAGTCCATTTGACTTAACATCTCTTAAAATAGGTTTAACAACCTCAAAAATCTTTTCGGTATCGATAGCAGGTCTTTTAGTTAAAGAATAATATTCTTCGGGTGATAAATTTTTTAAATAGAATGTTTTCATTGTATCATATTCTCAATAGGAAGTAAAAGAATACCAGAAGCGCCGGCAGCTTTTAAAGCTTCAACTATGTCCCAAAATTTATTTGATGGAATTACTGCATGAACAGCCAACATATTTTCTTCGGCAAGATGGAGCACAGTTGGGCTTTTAAGAGAAGGAATTATTTTAATTATTTTATTCAAAGAATTTTTAGGAACATTCATCATCAAATATTTAGAAGCTCTTGCAGTAAGAACAGAACGAATTCTTCTAAGTAAATCGTTTAAAATAGAATTTTTTTCATCGTCTTTAAAGTTAGTTGAAGCAGAAATAAGTACAGCCTGAGAATCGAAAACCTTAAAAGATTTTTTTAACTTATTCATCATCAGGGTATTGCCCGTAGAGACAATATCGCAGATTAAATCTGCAACACCAAGTGATGGAGCAATTTCTACTGAGCCGCTTAGCTCAATTAATTTTGCATCTAAATTATTTTTCAAAAGGAAATCTTTTACAATTCGAGGATAACTAGTTGCTATTGTTTTTCCATTTATGTCGTCCAGATTTTTTAATTCTCTTCCTTCCGGGTAAGCCATCAGTAAACTGCATTTACCAAATCCTAATTTTTCAAGGACTGATGACTTGGTTTGCTTTTCGTATATTACATTCTCTCCCACAATTCCAACATCTGCTACGCCATCTTGTACATATTCGGGGATGTCATCGTCGCGAAGGAATAGAATATCAAGCGGGAAATTAGATGCAGAAACCACAAGGCGTTCTGAATAATTTTCAATATCAATTCCGCATAGTCGTAAAAGTTCAAGCGACTTGTCCGTAAGTCTTCCTTTTTTTTGAACGGCAAGCTTTAAATTTCCATTCATTTTTTTATCCTTTAAAAGCAAAAACCCCAGCACTTGCCGGGGTATGATTATAATTCGTTATTAAATTTTAACGCAATCCGGCATCATAGCAATTATGCAAATGGTGATGGATTGTATGTGTATTAAATTTCATTTATCGAATTCATTTTTTTTACCGCGTAAATCTAAAGAAAAAAAATTTCATTTCAAAAAGGATAAATTTTCTAATTTCATTTTACATAGCATTTTTATCAGCCCTTTTAAATTATAATTGAAAAGTTATTATTGATATGACATAATTATTTCTAATTGAAATACTTTTTATTTGTTAAAAGTATAATTATTTTATACCAACATAATTTGAAAGTGTGAAATGAAAAAGCTTGATTACTATAAAGTGCCAAGCATTTCTTCTTTGCAAGAAATGTTAATTAATTCTGCCAATAAGCATCAAAACAAAATTGCGTTGGAAGATATTGCCAAAACGCCGATTCAAAAAGTTAGTTATAATCAACTTTTAGAAAATGTTTTAAAGTTTGGCACTGCTTTAAAAAATATTGGAATAACCGAAAGAACCCACATCTCAGTAATAAGTGATAACAGGGTTCAGTGGGGAATTACTTATCTAACTGCTATGGTATTTAATTTGGTTATTGTTCCTATAGATAAAAATCTTAACACGAATGAAATCTTAAATATTATTCACGAATCAAACGCAGAAGCAATTGTTTTTTCGGAATTTTTTGAAGCTTTATTCAGAGAAAAAAAATATGCTCTCAAAAAATTAAAATACTATATATCAATGGATCTTCCTGCTGAAAAAGATGGATTTTATTCGATGAGCGAATTGATAAACAATGCTGGTTTTGTTTCTATTAATGAACTTCCTAAAATTAATCCAGAAGATTTAGCTGAAATTATTTTTACCTCCGGTTCGCTTGGCAGGGCAAAAGGAGTAATGCTAAGCCAAAAAAATATTTGTGCTAACTTAATGGCAATGACAAAGATGATAGAAATAACACCTAACGATAAGTTCCTTTCCGTTCTTCCTATGCACCATACATACGAATGTACATGCGGGTTTTTATGTCCGATTTCTATGGGTGGTTCGGCACATTATGCACGTTCATTGAAAACAATTCTGGAAGATGTTCAAAAGGTTCAAGCAACAATTCTACTTGGCGTCCCTTTATTGTTTGATAAAATATTTAAGAGAATTTATAAAACCATAAATGAAGATAAGGTTAAATCTAAAGTAGTTCCGCCTTTAATTAAGGCAACGACAATTTTAGAAAAAGTTGGGTGGAAAAGCGTAAAGAAAAAAGTGTTCAATGAATTGCATGAAAGATTTGGAGGACATATAAGAATCTTTATTGCTGGAGGTGCAGCACCAGATCCTAAAGTTGCAAAAGGTTTAAGAGATTTCGGCTTTGCTTTTGTACAAGGATACGGTTTAACAGAAACTTCACCTATCCTTGCTTTAAACCGGTTGGATTATTTTAAAGATGATGCTGCCGGACTTCCTTTGCCCGGAGTTGAATTAAAAATAAATAATCCTTCGGCTGATGGCATAGGCGAAGTTTATGCTAAAGGCGAAAATGTAATGCTTGGCTATTATAAAAATGAAACTTTAACCGCAGACGCTTTTGAAGACGGTTGGTTTAAAACTGGTGACCTTGGCTTTATTGACTCAGACGGATTTCTACACATTAGTGGCAGAAAAAAGAATGTAATTATTGCAAATAATGGCAAAAATGTTTTTCCTGAAGAAATTGAAGATCTGCTAAATAGAAGTCCGTTTATTTTAGAATCATTAGTCTTTGGACAAAAAGATGAAAAACATGATGAGATAATCGTTGCTCAAATTGTTACCGATGCCGAAGCTTTTATCGAATATGCCGAAGTGAATAATCTGCAAATAGATCCTGAAATGATAAATAAAATTATAGACAATGTTATAAAAGAAGTAAACAAAGAGCTTCCGCTTTATAAACAAATCCGGAAGTTTTTTATAAGAGAAAAAGAATTTGAAAAGACAACCACCCAAAAAATTAAAAGGTACCTCGTTAACACTGAGGAACAAAAAATAAGAAATTAGTTTTCTTTTTTTGTAGAAGATTTTTTTTTGTTATCAAAAATCTTTTTGATAAAATAAAATAGGATGATAACTATAAAAACAATAGTCGAAATTATCATCAAATGATGCCTTAGCAACAAAAACACCCTTTCCCAGCGATGTCCGAAAAAATAACCGATGGAAAAGAAAGTTGATGTCCAGATAAAAGCCCCTGAATAAGAGAATAAAGCAAACTCCCTCATTTGTAATTCGGATGCACCGGCTAAAATAGCAATAATATGCCGTACTCCTGGTATAAAATATCCAACAAGTAAAGACCAGCGTCCGATTTTTTCAAACCAAATATGAGCTCTTTTCAGCCTCTCTTCTGTTATGTGAATATAATGTCCGTATTTAATTAAAATAATATGACCGAAAGTGGCGCCAATAGCATAGCTGATAGAAATACCTGAGATACTGCCCAAAAAAGCACTAAGGAAAGTTGGTATAAGATGAAGATGTCCACTAAATACAAGATAGCCAGAAAGAGTAAGCAAAGTTTCATCCGGAATCGGTAGTCCCACAATTCCAAGCATTAGAAGCGCATAGATTGCAAGGTATCCGTAATGGGCAATTAAGCTATAAAGCGTTTCCATTAATGCATCCGGTATTCTTTTAAGAAAATAATTTTACAAAGATATTTAAAATTATTCTAAAACCTAAAACTATTTTCATCTTTTTAAAATCAAATTTATGTTAAAATAAAATTTCGGAGATTAAATTTTACTTTTATATATTTACTCACAGAATATTTTAGGCATGCGTAAAGCATGATTTTTTTAATGTGGAGTTATTATGAAAAAACTTTCGATATTAATAATTGTATTCTCATTTATTGGTTTTTATGGGTGTCAAAAGAAAAAAGATAATGCACCGGAGGCACAAAATACAATTCCAGGTATACATACCATACAGGTGGTTGATAATATTGATGCGGCAGAATATACTTATCTTAAAGTATCAGAAAACGGCAATCAATATTGGATAGCCGTTCCCAAAATGGATGTTCAAAAGGGCGAAACGCTTTATTTTTCTAAAAGTCTTGAAATGAAAAATTTCCACAGCACTACATTAAATAAAACATTTGATTCAGTTTTATTTGTTTCGGATATTTCAACAACACCAGTTTCACAATCACTTTCAACAGTACACCAACAGGCTTTAAGTGAAGGGAAAGAAAATATTTCGATTGAACCGTTAAAAGGCGGAAAAACAGTTGCTCAAATTTTTTCTGAAGCAGATAAATTAGCAGGAAAGATTGTTCGTATTCGTGCAAAAGTTACCAAATATAATCCAGACATAATGAACAGAAACTGGATCCATGTGCAGGATGGAACTGAGTTTAATGGTAGTTATGATTTATTGGTAACAAGCAACGATATTGTCCAGTTAGGTGAAACAATTGTTGTTGAAGGAACAGTAGCAATCAACAAAGATTTTGGTGCTGGTTATACGTACAAAGTAATGCTGGAAAACGCAAAGGTTATTTCTAACAGCAGGCCAATGTAAACAATTTATAACTTTCTGAAAGAAATGTCTTAGATTTTAAATCTAATTTTGTTTTATTTTTTGTTTAAAAACTTATAAAGCTATTGCTTTTTTATTTTATTAATCAGATTTTCGACTTTAGATTTATATTAGACTTGTTAACATGTTTTTCAAAAACGTATTAAATGTTATACTTAAAGTTTCGTCTTAAAAATTATGTGTTCTTATATTGTTTTTATTGAAATTTATTTATAATATAAATAGGTTCATTTAAAATTGTTGCATAAAAATTTATTTAAAATAATAAAATTGCTTATTGACTTTTAAAAAAATTTTTCTGACGTTACAATTAAGTTTTAGAATTATTAGTTTTTATTTTTATTTAAAATATTTGGGTTGTGTTATAGAAAATTAAATTTACTTTCTTCATTAAAAAAATATAAATAGGGATTGCCTTCCAAAAGAAGAAAAGTAAATGCTCTATTAACACCGTTAATGTTTTTAAGTAGTAAGTAGTCAAGAAAATATAGGAGAGAGAGAACTATGTTTTGGACTTTTACCGTGCTATTTATTAGTGCGCTAAGTTATGGCTTTGGGAGTAAAGCTATAATCCGTCGTAATCATATCTTTCCTTCTATAATTAAAATTGGATAAAAAAATAAAATCTGTTTTTAATTAAAATAAAATGTTGAATGCTAAGAGAGAGAAGAGCATTCGATATTTTGAGGATACATTAAATCACTAATCATAGGAGAGAGAATATGATAGTAATTCTTACATCTTTTTGCCCATTAAGATTTCGCCTCTCTTTTTTCTAAGTCAAGATTTAGAACGAATATCAAGTTATGCGTTTTTTAAATCGTGATATCAGTTTCGGATCAATTTTTAAAATTAATCATATCAAGGAGGTTATATATGAAAAAAGCTGATAATAAAAAGCTTTTATATATAGTCAGTATCAGCTTAATACTATTTTTAGCTGGCTGTGTGGATACCGGTGTGGATAATATTCCGACCAGTATCAACTATAATAGTCAGGTAAAAATAGTTAACCTGGCATCAGGTGTAGGTACGGCTACGGTAACAATGAAAGATGCTTCTGGTGGTTCTATTTCATTTGGACAAATATCGTTTGGAAGTGATGCGCCAGCTGAAGGACAATCCTATCAGACAATTCCAGCCGGAAACAAAACTCTATCCATCTCATATAGCAGCGGTGGTGCAAGTAGTTTATTATTAACTACCGAAAGCAACTACAAAATGAGAATTTTTCTTATTGCTGATACTTCAAATGGAAAATCTTTAATTAAGCGAACTGAAAGATATATATGGCAGACAAAGAGCTCTGCTACAGATAAATATCTTTATCCAACTGATACAGCCGAGGTTGCCTTTTTTAATGCCTCGCCAGATTTTACCGTTGATACGGTAGATGTAAACGGAAAAATTGTGGTATTCTCTAATGGTGATACTACTGTTTTTTCTAATCTTGCAGCCAAAGCTTTGGGATTAGGCGATGCAATGGGCTATGCCAAAATTAAAGCAGGAAACTACACATTTAATTTTATTTCAAACGGAATTAAAGCGACGTTTAGTGCTACTTTATCTTCTCAAGGAAGATATACTATAGTTATATATGATAAAGCTAGCAGTTTAAAAGGTAAAGCTTTTACCGACGATTAGAAACAAAATTTAAAATTTACGGAGGTAAAAAATATGTTTCGAAGAATTTTTACAATAATCGTTCTAATTTCCCTGGTCGGTACTGTAGCGCTTGCACAAACTACCGGTAAAATTATAGGAAAGGTTGTTGATAAGCAAACTGGCGAGCCTCTTGTTGGTGTTAATGTTATTATAGTTGGTACCAGTTTTGGAGCAGCAACTGATATTAATGGTGAATACATCATTAACCAAATTTCGCCTGGAACAGTTACACTGCGTGCTTCCTACATTGGATACCAGGAAATGTTGATTGAAAATGTTAGAATAATAGCCGGTTTAACTCAAACAGAAAATTTTCAATTATTGCCAACTACAATTGCCACAAAAGAGGTTGTTGTTATTTCACAAAGGCCTTTAATTCAAAAGAGTGCAACAAATGCAGTAAGAATAGTTAGTTCTGATGATATTCAATCCCTTCCAATTAGAAATGTTGCAGGTATTATTGCATTGCAAGCAGGTGTTGTGCAACAAAACGGATTAACTTTTATACGCGGTAGTAGACCAGATGAAACTGGCTATATCTTGGAAGGAGCAGACATCAAAAATATTCTTAATAGAAATGGAGGTTCACTCATTACTGTTTCTCCCGATGCTTTGCAAGAAATCCTTGTACAGGCAGGTGGTTATACTGCAGAATATGGTAATGCTAATGCTGGTATTATTCAAGAAGATTTTAAAACTGGTACAGATAAATATCATTTTTCGTTGAGAATGGAAACTGATAATTTCGGTAATGCTAACACAAGTGATAGATTTCTTGGAACCTATTCTTATGGCTATTCTGATTATTCAATTACAGCAAGCGGACCATTGTTTTCAGATAAATTGAAAATATTCTTAGCCGGTGAAAATAATTTTGTGAGAGATTATTCACCACAGTTTTTGTATGGTAATCCACAGTATTTCTCAAACGGACTTCCATGGAGCACTACTTATCTTCATGATGACGGACTTTATGGAGGCAATAAAAATGATTCTGCAATTGTTGCATGGAAAGCGGGCTCCATCCCAGGTAGAATGCAAAACAGTTACACTTTTAATGGTACAGCACTTTTAGATGAAAAACCTTTATTAATTAGATTGGCAAGCGCCTTCACTTGGCGACGAACTAGAATGAATGATAACGCCGATGGCAATATTGCTTCAATCCCTTACGTGTATGATTTAGCTAATATTTATGATATAGCAAGGTTACCGCTTTTGGATCAAAGTAATTTCTTGCTAAACTTAAAAGGAACGTATTTTATTTCTTCAAATTCCTACGTTGAAGCAAATGTTAATTTTTTAGATAACCGTTCTAAACAATATGACCCGTATTTTGGAGATAACGTACTTGCTTATAGCGACAGTTTGCAAGTTGCACAATATGGATGGACTTATAAAGATTTTACTACTTCTCCGCCAGCTTATGATTTTTCGGGCTTTCCATTTATTAGACCTGGTACTCAACTTTCAAATTATGCAAAAGCTAGAAGAAATTATATTGGCGCTTCTGTTGCTTATACTACAGAATTTGGAAGAAATGAAATTAAAGCCGGCGCTTCTTACCAAAGATGGACTGTTAGAAACTATGGCGTTGGTACTTTAGGTTCGTTGTTGTTAAATACTCTGCAAAATCCTGATTTAGCAAGAAATACAGATTCGTTAATTTTCTTATTTGAAAATCAAGGATACCGTGGCTTTAATAATTATGGCTTTGATTTATTTGGAAATTCAGTAGACTCTGGTCCTTTTGCACCAAAGCATCCTGTTTTCTCGTCAGGATATATTGAAGATAGAGTCGAATTAAATGATTTAATTATTAATGCTGGTTTAAGGTATGATTATATTAACATGGATAGCTGGGCTTGGAGAAACCCTGCATTACCAACTTATAATTCTAAAAATCATTTAATTCCAGATTCATCTTTGCAAAAAGGAAGCACGTTTAATTATCTATCTCCACGACTTGGCTTTTCTTTTCCTGTTACCGATAGAACAGTTTTTCATTTACAATATGGTAAATTTGTTCAATCACCAAGTCTTGACGTAGCTTATAGGGGCATGTTGGTAGCAACTACACAATTGACCGGAACAAACCTTTTTGTAAATCCTATAGCTTACAATCCAGAACCTATTAGAACTACACAGTATGAAATCGGATTTACACAGCAGTTTACAGAATTTGCAGCATTAGATATAACAACATTTTATAAAGACATTAAGGGGCAACTACAATATGCAGAAATTCTTACTGCTCCTGGAGCACCTAAAAGCAAGTATGCTGCATTTATAAATCAAGATTTTTCTACAACTAAAGGCATTGAGCTCAGTCTGAAGATTAGAAGAGTTGAAAGAGTTCAGGCAGAGTTTGATTATACTTATTCGGATGCACAAGGTACAAATTCTTTTTCTGGAAGTGGTATTGGCTCAGTTGAAGTTAATAATAATGTTCCTACTGTTCTCCTTCCACTGATTTATAATCAAACCCACAGAGGCACGCTTATGTTAGATTATAGGTTTGGAAAAGATGACGGCGGACCAATTCTACAACAATTAGGTATTAACGTTTTATTTACGTTCAATAGTGGACATCCATATACTTTAGCTGCCGGAATAGATCAAACCGGTCTTGGACAAACTGCTGCTTATACAGGCGGTTTAATCGATCAAAATGATACCAGAGCCAGAAGGACAACTGGTCCAGTTAATCAAGCAACCACACCGTGGGATTATAACTTTGATTTGCGTATTGATAAGACAGTAAATATATATGACTTTGACGTAAACTTCTATGTATATGTACAGAACTTATTAAATACCAAAAACGTAATAAATGTTTATGATAGAACTGGTAATGCATATAGCGATGGATTCCTTGAATCTAATACAGCTTCTGGTTTATCTCAAACTTTTAAGGATTTTTACGGCGCTTTGAACACTTCTAACAGACAGGCAGCTTTGGCTGTTATGGGTGTTGATATGTTTGGAACGCCAAGGCAATTAAGAGCCGGTGTTTTAATCAATTTTTAACGGAAATTTAAGGTTACCTCATGAATAATATAAAATTGCGGAGGTTTTTTATATGAGAAAATACAATTTTTTAAGTCTAATATTATTGGTATTCTTTTTCTTATATGCTACAAATGTGTTTGCATTTAAAGAAGGAAAGAAACCTAATAAAACTAACAAAAAAAGCATTGCAAAGGTTTCTACCGATCCTGAGCAAAGCGTTGTCGATATAAACAATATTACCTCATGGGTTAAGAATGATGGCTTTCACGATTGGGTTGTTGCTTCTTCATGGAATGGTTCTTTCCCAAGAGGTGATGCTGCTGGTGTTATTTTTGCCGAAGGAATTGTTTGGGGAGGGCAAGTTAATGACGGTGTTTCACCTACTGTAAGAGTAAATGGCTCTACTTATGGAACTGGAAATAGCCCAATAACAAGATTGTTTAGAGTTAGACCAGATTATACTACAGCTGATCTTACAGTGGATGCTGCTAATTTTTTTAACAAAGCTACCGGTGCTGTTACAGATGCAGATAAACAAACCCTCTATGATCAGTATGCAAAAGACTGGAATGAATGGCCTGCCGATCAAGGTGCTCCTTATGAGGATGTAAATGGTGACGGTAAATATGACCCAACTGTCGATGTGCCTGGTATTCCTGGTGCTTCACAAACTCTATTTATTATGTACGATGATGCGCTTTCTTCTACCCTCTACGGTTCAATTCCAATTGGTCTTCAAGTGCAGGAAACTTATTGGGCATATTCGTACACCGGTGCATTGGGAAATGTAATCTATAAAAAAGTAGATATGGTGTATAAAGGAACTGCTACTACTTCGCCAAATGCCACTATTGATAGTATGTACATAGTTCAATGGGCTGACCCAGATGTTGGCAATTCTTCGGATGATTTTGCTGGATGCGATACCACATTAGGCTTGGGATATGCTTACAATGCAACAAGTAATGATAATATATATACTTCACTTGGATTAGCGCCGGCTGCCGTTGGGTATGATTTTCTTCAAGGCGTGTCTAAATATACTGGTAATCCTTCTGACAGTGCAATATTTAATCTTAAATGGAAAAAAGGTTATAAATATGTTAATCCTAAACCTATGAGTTCTTTTATCTATTTTGCTGCCGGTGGTAACTGGGAAGACCCGGATTTTGATTACCAGGGAACTCTTCAATTTTATAATTTAATGCGAGGATATTTGCCTCGACCACCATATCCGAGCTCTAGTCCATTTCCTGCTGGCGTAGCAGATGTTACTCCTTTTGGTACATATTTACTTGATGGAGATCCTGTTGCTGGTACTGGTAAGATTGACGGTAACCAAGCCGCTGGAGGTGATGTTGCCGGTGACAGAAGAATAATGGTAGTTAATGGTCCAATAAGTTTAAAACTTGGTGATACTGCCGAGGTTGTGGTAGCTCTTATTGGTGGTTTAGGAACAGCAGGTGCTAATGGAAATCTTAGTAGTGTGGCAGCATTAAAAAATAATGACGACGTAGCTCAAAAAGTATATGATTTGCTTTTTCAGTTACCGTCTCTTCCACCGCCGAACGTTCAGATTGCTCAACTTGATAAAAAATTAGTTCTAAATTGGGGAAATGATCCCATCAGCGTTTCGAAAATTGAAAACTTTTCGAACCAGGGATATTCCTTTGAAGGATATGATGTTTACCAGCTTAAATCTCCAAGTTCAAGTATAAATGACCCAAGTAGTGCGGTTAGAATTGCATCTTTTGATTTAGCGGATGGAATTCAAGCCGTTTATGATACTACTCAAAATTCTTATGGTGATAAAATTCCAGTTCTTGTTGCGGCAGGAGTTGATAATGGAATTCAAAGATTTTGGACTGTAACAAAGGATGCTTTTAAAAATTCACCTTTAATAGATGGACAAGCATATTATTTTGCTGTAGTTCCTTATGCTGTTAACCTTACACCAGAACTTTTACCTTTCCATGTTATTCAATCTGCGGTGGTTGTTAATACCGTTGTCCCTCAAACTTCTGCACCAGGAGTTCGTTATCCAAATGCTTCGGGAGATACTTTGAAAGCTATGCATACTGCTGGAACTGGTAATGGAAAAGTTCTTCCAATTGTGATAGACCCAACGGTAACTAACGGACATACTTACCTAGTTACATTTCAAACGGATGCTCAGCAGAATACAACATGGAGTCTGACTGACAAAACTCTAAATAAAGTTATAGCTTCTGGTTTAACTAACCAAAGCGGTGACAATACTTATCCAATAGCCGACGGTGTGTTAGTCAAAGTAATTGGTCCTCCTCCCGGAATGAATACTTATAGTATCCCTTCCGGTGTTAGAGATTGGACTTTTGCTAATGCAAACAGCTTCGGTCTGGAAGGCTTTAGTGGTGCAATAGGTATGGCTTATAATCAATGGTTTAGCAGTTCGACGGTATTGCCTACTCAATTACATAAAGTGCTTATTAAATTTGCTTCTATTGATTCGGCATATAATATAATAGATCCAACAGATCCCAATGTATCATCTGCTTATAGGTATTTACGAAAAGCAAACGCAGCACCAGCAGATCCATTGTTTGCACCTTTCATTGTTAATCCTGGTCCTGGTTACGCTTATCAGGATAGGAGACCCGCACCATTTGCTGCTTATGATGTAGATAATAATAACCAGAGGCTTGATGTTGGTTTTCTTGAAAACAATGTCGTCGGTGGTAGAGTTGATGGAAAATATGACCCTCCTTCTAACAATGATGGAATAGATAATGTTGCAACTACAAGAGAGTGGTTCTTTATATTTGCTACTAATTATAGCACAAGCGATAATTCAGAGCTTACAAAAGATATATTGAATGAAACACTACCAATTGAATGGTGGGGTACTCCAAATATGAGGGGTACAAATTTATTTAAATCAGGTGATTCATTTGAAATAATTCCAAATTATGTAAATTCACCTGCGGATGTATTTACTTATACAACCGCAAAAGTTGATACAAACATTGCGCTGGCTAAAGATGATATAAGCAAAGTCAATGTATTTCCAAACCCCTATTACGGTTATCAATACAGGGAACTATCGAGAGATGCTAAGTATGTAACATTTAGTCATCTGCCATCAGTCGCAACAATCAGAATATTTGATTTAGCAGGTGTTTTGGTCAAAACAATCCAGAAAAATGATCAAACACAATTTACAACTTGGAATCTCCAAAACGATCACAATTATCCTGTAGCCAGTGGAGTATATGTAGTTTATATCGATATGCCTGGCTTAGGGACTAAAATATTGAAGCTGGCTATTGTTCAAGAACAGCAGATATTAAAAGTATATTGATGTTTTTAAGCGGTGTTTCGCTTTAATATGAAATACCGCTTCTTAAAAAATTTAAATTTTTATCGGAGGAAATTATGATTCATTTTAAAAGGCTACTGTTTATCCTTCTAATATTTGCATCTGCAACGATGGAAACTTTTGGTGGTGGTCAAAACAGAGCCGGTACTGCTGCCGCACCAGAGTTAAGAATACCTGTGGGTAGCCGGTACTTGGCAATGGCTGGCGCAAATATATCTTCTGTTAACGGTTTGGAATCTATTTATTGGAACCCTGCCGGTGTTGATGCAATTGAAACTAGTGCTAATGCTATCTTTTCTTATAGGCAATATTTTGCCGATATGAATATGAGCTTTGCAGCTGTTAGCGGTCGCTTTGGCGATCTTGGTTCTCTAGGAGTTTCATTTAGGGACCTAAATATTGGGCAAATAAATGTTACTACTATGGATCAACCAGATGGAAATGGGCAAATAATAAATCCAACTTATTTTATTCTTGGTTTAACATATTCTAAACAACTTACAGACCGTATTTCCGTAGGAGCTAATTTTAATTTGATTAACGAAAGTTGGCCCGGTGTTAGCGCAACTGGCTTTAGCGTTGATGTTGGCGTTGAATATCGTAATCTTTTTTCTGTTCCGGATTTTGATCTTGGAGTCGTCGTTAAAAACTTAGGTCCTCAAATGACTTATGGAGGAACTGGTCTTTGGGTCCAAGCAAATGATCCTACAAGTGATAGAGGAACTACATTTTATGAAATCGGTGCTCAGTCATCCGACTTGCCGTCTGAAATATCCATTGGTTTATCTTATAGCAGGAAAATCGATGAAGATAACCTCGTTCAAGTAGCTGCTGCTTTCGTAAATAATAACTATGCTTATGACGATTATAAAGTGGGGTTAGAATATTCATTTAAGAATATTATTTATTTAAGGGGTGGTTATTTGTTTTCACCACAGGCTACCTCAGATACGCCAAATATTTTTCAAGGCGTTTCTTTTGGCTTAGGATTAAACTTGAAGAACTTTACGGATGTTGATTTGTCGGTTGATTATGCTTATGTTCCAATGAAGTACTTCCCTGCAAATAATGCTTTTACTTTAAGAGTTGGTTTCTAAAATTTTAATGTCCCTGTAGCCGTGTATCTGAAATACGATACACGGTTTCTTTATGAAAAAATATTATCCAGTATTTCTTACCCCAGCCGCTATACCATTAACAGTGGAGCGTAGTAACGAAAGTAATTTCTCTTTCTTTGATTTAGAAATATTCTTTTCTCTAAATTGTTTGGTAAACTTTACCTGAATAAAACTTATTGGGTCAATATACGGGTTTCTTAAAAGAATTGACCTCTGAAGAGATTTATCACTGTCCAAAAGATTTTCTTCACCAGTTATTTCTAAAATTGTTCTGCAAGAAAGCTCATATTCTGAATTAATTATATTAAAAATTTCCTCAGCACTTTTTCTATCACGGCATAAAGAGAGGTATTCTTTTCCAATAATCATGTCAGTTTTAAGAAGGACCATTTCAATATTTGCAACAATAGTCTGAAAAAATTCCCATTCGCTGTACATAATTTTCAAATCATCCCATGTACAAAAATTAGTTTTTAAGCATTTATCAATTGCACCTCCAAACCCAAACCATCCGGAAATTGTTTGTCTATTTTGAGTCCACGAAAAAACCCAAGGAATTGCTCTAAGCATTCTTAAATCATTACCGGATTTTCTTGTTGAAGGACGTGAGCCAATTTCTATTTGTTCAATAATATCTATGGGCGTTATACTTCTAAAGTATTCAATAAAATTAGGATGATTTACTAATTTTCTATACAAAGAAAAAGCATAGTCGGAAATTTGGTCCATCAAATATTTGAACTTAAAGAATTTGTCGTCTTCAATTTTCAAATTTGTTTTAGCAGTTGTAAGTATTACAGCAGAAGACATTAATTCAAGACTTCTTTGTGCAATTTCTGGGATAAGATATTTTGAGGAAATCATCTCTCCTTGTTCTGTAATTTTAATTTTGCCATCAATAGTGCCTTTGGGTTGAGCTAAAATGGAAGTATTTACGGGACCGCCACCTCTTGAAATGCTACCACCCCTGCCATGAAATAAAATAAGAGTTATTCCTTTTTCATCGCATAATTTTTTTAAATTTATTTGTGCCTTGTAAAGTTCATAGTTAGAGGTTACGAACCCACCATCTTTATTGCTGTCGGAATATCCTATCATAATTTTTTGAATTTTGTTACGAAGTTTAAGATGTTGGTAATAAGCAGGATTTTCAAAAAGTTGTTTCATTATTAAATCAGCTTTCCGTAAATCTTCTATTGTCTCAAATAATGGAAGTACATCGAAATTTGAATGATGAATTTTTTTGTTGTGAACATGAATTAATCCGGCTTCTTTTGAAAGAAGCAAAGCACTCAAAATGTGGCTTACTGAAGAACAATTACTTATTATGTAATCGTTACATGCATTATGCGCAATATTTTCCTTACCCCACTTTATAATAGATAGCTCATTTATCACCTGTCGTGTTAGCGGCTTCAAATTACTGAAAGTATTTTTTAAAGGTCGTGCACTTAAAATTTCTTTTGTAAGAAGCTCTATTTTTTCTTCTTCGTTTAATAGAGAAAAATTTTTAACGACTTCGGAATACTTTAATAAGTCTTTTACTGCTTCTAAGAGAAGGGATGAATTTTGTCTTATATCGAGTGCAACAAATCTAAATCCGAAAGTTTTTGCTTTGTAAATTACGGGCAATAATACTTCCTCTGCAATTATTTTGCCTTTGTTTTCTGAGAGACTTTTGTACATAAAATTTAAATCATTAATAAACTCTTCAGAAGATTTATAACCTAAAGGAGAATTTTCGAGCGTTTTTTTTAGTTTTAAGGAGATCAGTAGAAGCTTAGAACGATATATTTCCGAAGGATCTCGCAAAATACTATTGGTTTTTTTTATGCCAAATAAAATTCTTCCTTTTTCTATAGACCTAATCAATTCCTTTGATGCACCAGAGATACTTAAGGAAGGGCTTAATGAAGAATAAAGAGAATCAAGGTCACGTTCGTATAAATTTATTATTTGTTTTTTATTGTTTGTTAAAGTCTCTCTTGTAATATCTACAGTAACATAGGGATGACCGTCTCTATCTCCGCCCATCCAAGAACCAAATTTTAATATAACCGGAGAAAAATCCTTATAATCAAAATATTCTTTAAGTTTAGAGTTAAGAGTATAATAATAATCTGGTATTAAATCATAAAGAATATTTTTAAAGAAAAACAAACCGTGTTGTATTTCATCATGTACGGTAACTTTATGAAATCTTATTTCGTTGGACTGCCACAGGAGAGTAATTTCTGCTTGGAGCTGTCGAGTAATGCTTTTTTCTTCCTCTTGGGTGTTAATATTTTTTTCTCTCCTTAATAAAAGAGAACTTATTCTTAATATTTTTCTTAGTATTGTCTGCCGTGTAGCCTCGGTGGGATGAGCCGTAAATACTGGTATAATCTCAATCTTTTCAAGTATGTTTTGAATAGTTTTTTTGTCTAATCTTATATCCTTTAAATTCGACAAAGCATCTTCTAATGAACCTTTTATTGTTGAATTTTTATTAACAGTATCGGCACGCTGCATTCTAACTCTATGTACTTCATCGGCTGCATTTACAAGTATGAAGTAGATTGAAAATGCTCTTACAACTTTGTAGGCTTCATCAATGTCTAAAGAATTTATAACTGAGATAATTTCATCTCTTGTTTTATCGCTATATAAAGTACGAAGTTGTTTTGTTAGAAAACGCAGTTTTTCAACAGTTTCATAAATATGCTCACCAACCTGTTCTTTTAATACATTCCCAAGTATTATCCCGAGTTCTCTTATGTCTCTATTTAAAGGTGCATCTTGTATAGATGTTTCAAGAAGATTTATTGATCGTTTGCTCATGATATTAAAATTATTATAAATTATTACTGCAATAATAAAATTTTATTACTTGTTTTAAAGTGCTCGAATGGAATTTACAAAATAAATCACATCTAAAATTCGAACCAATAATAAATTGGAGCAACATTATGAAAAAATCAAAACTAATCTTAATATTTTTTTCAGTTTCATTATTGTCTTTTTTTTCAGGCGCTATTTTTATCAAAATAAGCGATAAAAACCCCATTACGATTCAAATGGTTCAACAAGCAGAAAAAATATTAGGCTTAAGCTTTTCTGAAGCGCAGCAAGACTCTATGCTGGATTTGATGAACGATCATTTAAGGAGTTACGAAGTTATAAGAAAAGCTGATTTATCAAACAGTATCCCGCCGGCTGCGTTGTTTAATCCCATACCACAGAATTTTACAGCTCCATCAGGTAGGTCTTCTTTTACTGAAAGCAATTACTCTAAAACAAAAATGCCAAAGGACGTAAACCAACTTGCCTTTTATTCGATAGGTCAACTTTCCTACCTTATTAAAACTCATCAGATTACTTCTGTTCAATTGACTAAATTTTTTATTAATAGGTTAAAAAAATATGGTTCAGAATTACATTGTGTTGTTACTTTAACAGAAAAACTTGCAATGAAAGAAGCGAAAGAAGTCGATAAAGAAATTGCAAAAGGGAAATATCGTGGAATGCTTCAAGGAATTCCATACGGTGTTAAAGATTTGCTTGCTACAAGAGGATATAAAACAACTTGGGGTGCTGCTCCTTATAGAGATCAATTAATTGATGAGGATGCTACCGTAATTAAAAAGCTTAAAGAAGCTGGTGCAGTGCTTGTTGCAAAATTATCAATGGGAGAACTTGCGATGGATGATGTTTGGTTCGGAGGATTGACAAGAAATCCTTGGGATACCACGGAAGGATCTAGCGGTTCGTCTGCAGGCCCAGGAGCCGCTGTCTCAGCAGGACTTGTTCCTTTTGCAATTGGTACAGAAACTTGGGGCTCGATAGTTTCACCTTCTACACGATGTGGTGATACAGGATTACGACCAACATACGGAAGAGTTAGTCGCTTCGGCGCAATGGCTTTAAGTTGGTCTATGGACAAAATTGGACCAATGTGCCGAAATGTTGAAGACTGTGCTATAGTCTTTAAATATATTTTAGGACCTGATGGAATTGATCAAACTCTTTATAACTATCCTTTCATTTATAAACCTATCAAAAAGTTAAAAGGATTGAGAATAGGATATCTTGTTGATGATTTTAACCATAAATATTCTTTCAAAACCAACGACTCGTTAACCATTGAAGAAATGAAAAAATTAGGTGCAGTGCTTGTTCCAATTAAGTTGCCTAAAATTCCGGCTAACGATATTTCATTTATACTTGATGCAGAAGCCGGAGCAGCCTTTGATGTTATAACAAGAGACGGAAAGGTCGATTTGCTTGCAAGACAGGGAAAGGAAAACTGGCCAAATATTTTTCGTGCCTCACGTTTTATTCCCGCTGTTGAATATATAAATGCGAACAGACTCCGCTACTTGCTTGTTCAAGATATGGAAAAAATGTTTGATCAAAATAAAATTGATGTCTACCTTGCTCCTTCTGATGAAGGGGATAATTCATTAGTAACAAATTTAACTGGTCATCCGCTTGTTGTTGTGCCCAACGGATTTTATAATGGAATGCACCCCACAAGTATAACATTTGTTGGGCGTTTATTTGAAGAAGGTAAAATTCTTGAAGTTGCCAAAGTTTACCAAGATGCAACTGGATTCCAATTATTGCATCCTTCTATGTTTTAATGATAATAACAAATTCATAATTTGTCATACTCAGTGTATAGAATAATTTCTTTCTATACGCTGAGTTAATAAAAAATAATTGAAATAAATTCTACCAAAGTAATTTAGTATTAACTCCAATTCTAAAATTATTTTCACCACGGTAATTTAATCTCCAGGTGAAATCCAATTTGAACGGGAAGAGAGCCTGTCCAAGTTCAAATCCAGCTTCATAAAAAGGGTGGCTAAATATTTTGGTTGAAAAAATAGTCCCTGTTTGATCTTTTGGTAAAATAGATTTAGAGCCTTCTCCAATATTCGAATAGGCAGCATTACAAAATGTAGATAATTGCAAATCCCAGTTTTTAATGTAAGGTAACCTTAATGCGCGAAATATTTCATCTCCAAATTCATGCTGAAGGAAAATCTCAACAACTCTGTCACCAAGAACTTCATTTAAATTTAATGTTCTAAAAGTAAAATCGCCGGCGGTTAAATCAATATTACCTGGAAGCGCAAATAAAGATTGGTATGGAAGTTTGCCTTTTGTGTACATCCCGAAAATTTTAAATTTAAGTTGTTGGCTTTTGAATGTATTCAAAACACCTTCAGCCGTAAAATCATAGGTAGCATAAAACAAACTGCTTTTTAAGAATGGCTTATCTGAATAAGTTATATCACCGTCAAAAGTAATATAAGATTTTCCCTCCGATACTCTTCTTCTTGAATAACCGTCTTCAATATAATCTCTAAAATCAAGACGAAAGCCAGCTTTAAGTGCGTTGATTTTTGTATCATAAATGGCAGGGTTTTCATTAAATTTTTTATCCTTCGCAAAAAATGAAAATTCTGTGTTTTTAAAAGCTGATCTATCAGTATGGCTTAATATTCCAGCTTTTAATTTAATGACGGGTGAAACATCTCCAGAAGCAAAAAAAGAAAAACCATTAGTGTAATAATAATTTCTGAAATCATATTTTGAGATAAGTGCAAGTAAAGATGAGAATAACTCGCTATAATTTTCAGAATTCTCAAAAAGAATATTAAGCTTGTTGAAAGCGCTAAAGTATAATTCATAATTACGGTAATTGCCTAAAAGATAAGAGGCATCAAAATCAGTTTTAAATTTTTTATCTGAAAAGCCATAGGCAAAACGAAGCGTGGAATTTAATCTTTGGTTATATCCCTTTTTTAAGAACATTCCAAAGGAAAGAGAATTTCCCTCCACGCGGTTAAAGTGATAAAATGCGAGCGGTGCGCTTATAGAAAATTTATTGCTCAAATTAATTGTAGAAGACAAAAGTGAAAAATTATTCCAAAAATTTTGGGGCATTGAAGTAATACTATCAATTCTTTGATAAGCTTTTAATTCATCCGGAGTATTTGGTATTGTTATAGCTTCTTTCCAAAAAGATGAATCTTTTTTATCTGCGTCAGGTAGAACGGTTAGAATTGATTTATCGAAAAGACTTCTGTTTAATTTAGGATTGATTTTATAATTGTATAAAATTGTATTTAATTCAAAGCCGAATTTTGCAAGGTTAAGAACATTTGCAGTAACATATAACCTGTAATCTACCGGAAGATAGACCGAATCATTATAAACATCGAATTGTTGAAAAATGTTAATACTATCTAAAATACCGCCTATGTTTGCGGCTCTATTTAATTGAAGGTCAATTTTAATCAATGCAAAAGTACTATCTTCAACGTAAATATCTCCAAAAAATCCTGGGTCGTTTTGATTGTTGGGAGTCATATAAATTTTAAATACTGGTTTATTATTTATTGAAGTTACTTTATCAATATAAAAGAAATAGTAATCGAGTGCGTTAGGTGCAAGTGGACCTGGCAGGTCTCTTCCAAAAAAATTTATATAATTTTCTGAGAAATTTTTTACAATGCGTCCTCCAGTTAAAATATTGATAGAAGGAGGAATATTGGCTGTTTGTTTTCTTGCAGTAATTACTTCTTTGTAAAAATCGGGTCTCATAAAATATCCAATACTTTCGTTTTCTAAAATTCCAGATATTTTTAATGCCGAAGTATCACTTTTAATTCCGATTCCAATATTATTTTCATCCGAACGAAAATCATCTTGTGTCTTTATAACACCTTTAGTATATGCTTCAAACTCATAACTTTTCAAAATTTTATTTTGAGCATTTTTTCTTTCAATTGCATTATGAATAATTTTTATAGCCGGATTTTCACCGGGATGTACAATAACTTCTGGCAGATTTATAGTAGATTGGTGAAGAAAAAAATTAAATTCATAAGTGTTATTTTCTAAATTTAAAGCAAGTGTATCCGTGCTATATCCAATATAGGAAACCACAATTTTGTATTTACCTTTAGATAGCCTTAATTCGTACTGACCTTCTTTGTTGGTTGAAGTTCCAATTGAAGTATTAAGTACTCTTACGTTTGCATAGCCTAAAGGCTTATTAGTTAAGAAATCACAAACAGTCCCATGAAAAAAGAAATTCTGCGCTAAAATTGAAAAAGAAAAGGCAAAAATTAAAACAGGTGTTAAGAAAAGCTTCATTAGATAAAATTTTATTATTAAAGGTTAAATTATCAATCTTTTATTAAATTTAAAAATTGTGATAGTATATAATTACTCATAACTTTTTATTTCTGAAATTCAATTTTAACACCACGACAATATTCTAAGAATAGTTATTCTAATACAAAACATGATTGTTATTTTTTTTATCTTTACTAACTGAAAATATCAATTTGGTAATTTTATATGAGTCAGAAAATTATTTCGGTACTTTTTTTTATTGTTTTATTTTTACCATCTGTTTTAGGGCAGAATACTACCGCATCTGCTGAAAAATTCAAAAGAATAACTGCGGAAAAGATAATCGATAATTATATAAACGCAATTGGCGGCAGGGAAAACCTTCTTAAAGTTAAAGATAGAACTACTTTTTTAAGGGGAGATGTTTTGGGCAAATTTGTTTCAATAACTATTTACCAAAAAGCTCCGGACAAAATGAGGCAGATAATTGAAGCGGGTCAATTTAAACAGAATATTTATTTCGACGGGAAAGAAGGAATAATGACTGCAGGAGGAAAAACTTTTGACATCAAAGATGCTGAATATGAAAGCCTTAAATATGAATCTTCATTATATCTGTTAGTAGAACTTGATTCCCTTGGTATTAAACTTAAGTATGATGGGCTTGATACTGTAAATGGTTTGCAAGCTTACAAGGTTGAAATGATTTTTCCATCCGGCACAAAATGGACTCAATATTATGATACAAATACTTGGCTTAAAATTAAAGAGTCTAAAAAGGTTGTGCTGCCGCAGGGAACTTTTACAAGAGATACTTATTTTGGCGATTATCGGGACGTTGATGGTGTTAAATATCCTTTCTCGGTTGAACAGCAACTTGGCAACCAGCGTGTAGATTATGTAGTGTCCTCTATAAAAACAAATACAAATCTTAATGATGATCTTTTTACAATAAAATAACTTCGACAAAAAATTATGCAGCAAAAATACTCAGTAATTGTTTTTGATCTTGGAAATGTTTTAATCCCTTTTAATTATGATTTAGTTATTAAAAAATTTAATGAAGTAAGCAAAGGCTTAGGTGAAAAGTTTTTAAATTTTTATAAAGAAAATTATTATATTCATAGGCAGTTTGAAAGAGGAGAGATTTCCGAAGATGATTTTATAGACAAAATGCTCTTCGTTCTTGAACACAAAGTCGATAAAGAAAAATTTTGCAGAGATTATTCTGCCCTTTTTACTGTAAATGAAGACGTTGCGGATCTTCTTCCGTTGCTTAAAGAGAAATATAAATTAATTCTTCTTTCTAATACAAATCCTATTCATAGGAAATATGGATGGAATTATTATGATTTTCTAAAGTATTTTGATAAACTTATTCTTTCCTACGAAGTTGGTGCTTATAAGCCGGAAGAAAAAATTTATAAAGCGGCGGAAGCATTTTCCCAAAAACCACCCCAAGAACATCTTTTTATTGATGATGTTGCTGAATATGTGCAGGGAGCAAAAAATATTGGTTGGGATGGAATTCAGTTTTCAGGATATTACAATTTATTAAATGAATTAAATTTGAGAAATATTTTTTAAAACCTGTTTTCTATAACCTTTTATGATGGTATTTAATGAAAGAGCATAAAGATAATTTTAAATATTTTTCGGAACAATTTGCCGATATAATGATTTTGCGGTACTATGTGCCTGGCTTTGATGAATTAACTCTTAAACAAAAAAAACTTACTTATTATTTATATGAGGCAGCATTAAGCGGAAGGGAAATTATTTACGACCAAAATTATAAGTATAATCTCTTAATTAAAAATGTTCTTGAATTTATTGTAAGGCTTTATAAAGGCAACAGAAATACAAATGAGTTTAAAAAGTTTATGATTTATGTTAAACGATTTTGGTTTTCAAATGGCATTCATCATCATTATTCGATGAAAAAAATTATTCCGGATTTTTCTTCTGATTACTTTAAAAAGCTTATTGAAAATACGCAAAAGCCACCATTAAACTTAGTCGAATTTCCCGCAATGAAATCATTAGTTGATAAATTAGTTTCACTAATTTTTGACCCTGAAATAGCGTCTCAACGTGTAAACCTCGATCCCAATTCCGATGTAATAAAAACTTCCGCTAATAATTTTTATGAAGGTCTTACTCAAAAAGAAGTCGAAAAATTTTATAAAACAAAAATTGATAAAAAAATTTCAACTCCTGTATCATACGGGCTCAATTCAAAGTTAGTGAAAGAGAGTGGAAAAATTTTTGAAAGAACCTGGTATGCTGGTGGTATGTACGCTGGTGTAATAAAACAAATTATTTTTTGGCTTGAGCAAGCTACTAAAGTGGCAGAAAATAAAAATCAAAAAATGGCTCTTCAAAAACTTATCCAGTTTTACCAAACTGGTAATTTAAGGCGCTTTGACGAATATAGCATTTTGTGGCTTAAAGATAATAAATCTGTTGTTGATACGGTTAACGGTTTTATAGAAACTTATGGCGATCCGCTTGGTTATAAAGGCTCTTTTGAAGGTATAGTTTATATTAGAGATAAACAAGCAACTAAAAGAATTGATGCAATAAGCAAACAAGCTCAATGGTTTGAAGATAATTCACCGATTGATAAAAAATTTAAAAAGAAAAAAGTAAAAGGAATTTCAGCTAAAGCTATAAATGTTGTTGTTGAGTCTGGCGATTCCTCACCTTCAACTCCAATTGGAATAAATTTACCAAACTCTAATTGGATAAGAGAAAAATATGGTTCTAAATCTGTTAATCTTTGCAATATTGTTTACGCCTATAACAAAGTAAAGTCCGAGCTTGAGCTTAAAGAATTTACTTATTCGGAAAAAGATGTTCACCTTGCATTAAAGTACGAAGATATCTCAGATGACCTTCATACAGATATGCACGAAGTAATTGGGCATGGCTCGGGGCAAATTTTACCCGGTGTCGGAGCTCCTCACAATACTTTGAAAAACTATGCTTCAACTATAGAAGAAACCCGCGCTGATTTGGTTGCACTTTATTATCTTCCAGATAAAAAATTAATTGATATTGGTGTAGCAACAACCTTTGATGTCGCAAAAGCTGGATATAATAAATATTTCCGAAATGGATTGCTTGTACAGCTTGCAAGAATTGAAATTGGTGATAAAATTGAAGAATCTCACATGCGTAATCGTCAATTGATTTGCAGATGGGCTTTTGAAAAAGGAAAGAAGGAAAAAATAATTGAAAAAAAAACTAAGGATGGAAAAACTTTCTTTGTTATAAATAATTACAAAAAACTACGTTCTTTACTCGCTCTTCTTCTTAAAGAAGTTCAGAGAATTACTTCCGAAGGAGATTATGAAGCAGCCAAAAAATTAGTAGAAACTTATGGTGTTAAAATTGATTTAAGACTTCATAAAGAAGTTAAAAAACGGTATGCTAAATTAAAAATTCCTCCCTACAAAGGATTTATTAATCCTGTCCTTGTTCCTGTTTATAAAAATGGAAAGATTGTCAATATTAAAATTAAATACCAGCAAGATTTTACTGAGCAAATGATGTATTATTCAAAAAAATATTTCTTTAAATCCAATTAACTTTCTCTTCGTCTAAATAGTAAAGACTAAAGATGATTCTGAATAACTAAAAAAACGAAAAATTCAAATAATCTAAAAGTGCAGGTATAATGATTGATTCTAAGAAAAATCATAATTTTTTAAACGGATTAAGTAAAAATAAAATAATTGAAAAAATTAAGTATAATAATTTTTCCCTTACATTTTTTAAAAAAATTTAGTTATATTTGCTACTTTTAATTTCCCGAACTTGGGATTTTATACATAAACTAAAATAATACATTATTAAGCCAATGGCTTAAAGGAGTAAGATCTAAATTGAAAATAACGAAGCAATTTACAAATCGCGAAAGTAAATCGTTAGATCAATATTTGTTAGAGATCGGCAAAGTCGATCTGATAACTCCTGAACAGGAGATAGAATTAGCCCGAAGAATTAAAAAGGGCGATAGAATGGCTTTGGAAGCATTGACTAAGGCAAACCTTCGATTTGTTGTTAGTGTTGCAAAACAATTTCAAAATCAGGGCCTTTCTCTTGGCGACTTAATTAACGAAGGCAATTTAGGTTTAATTAAAGCCGCAGAAAGGTTTGATGAAACGAGAGGCTTCAAATTTATTTCTTATGCTGTTTGGTGGATAAGGCAGTCAATTATGCAAGCAATTGCCGAACAGTCGAGAATGGTTAGATTGCCATTAAACCGTGTTGGCACTTTAAACAAGCTTGGAAAAGCATACTCAAAATTAGAGCAAGAGTATGAAAGAAAACCAAGTGCCGACGAGTTAGCAGAAGAATTGGATATGAAAGCCGATGAAGTAAGTGATACTCTTCAGCTTTACGGAAGACATGTTTCGATGGATGCTCCTTTTTCTGGAGATGACGATAAGAACAGCTTAATTGATATTCTCCCAAATGAACAGCAGCCTTCTCCAGATGTTAAATTGATGCAAGAATCTCTTAAAGCTGAAGTGGAGAGTGTTCTTTCAACTTTAAGTGAAAGAGAAGCAAGTGTTCTTCGTCTTTATTTCGGAATAAATAGCGAACATTCTGCAACACTTGAAGAAATAGGCGAAAGATTTAATCTGACAAGAGAAAGAGTAAGACAAATTAAGGAGAAAGCTCTCCGCACTTTAAGACATCCTTCCAGAAGTCAGAATCTAAAAGCTTATTTAGGTTAATAATTTCTGCTATCTGGTAGATAAATTTTAGAAAAAATTCCATCCCGGAGAAATTCTGGATGGAATTTTAACTTTAAAATTGCTTTATTTTCCCCCGCCAAAATTTTATTATGGAAATGAAAAAGGTCTAAAAATATTATCCGGTTTTGTATTATATTATTTTTGATTAACTTCTCTCCACAAAAAAATGAAAAAAGATGATGCCGGAATCAAAGCAAAAAAAAGATTTTTTTATTAATTCAAACAAATTCTATTTTCTGATAGGACTTGTTGTGGGGATGGCACTACTTGCAGTAATTGGGATTTCTTCTTTTAGTAAAAATAATTATGGAAAATCTAAGGAAGGGACTAATTGGGAATTTGATTATAAAATTGTACCTCCTCCTCTTCCAAAAGAATTAAAATTTGCCGGTGAAAAAGTTCCAATGGGAAATTTTGAAGTAGCTGAAAGAATAGACAGAGAACTAATTATAAATGTCTTTTGGAATTCTTCTACTATCCTTGCAATCAAAAGAGCTAATAGATGGTTTCCGGTAATAGAACCTATCTTAAAAAAAAATAATATTCCAGATGATTTTAAATATATTCCTTTAATTGAAAGCAATTTATCCAACACTGTTTCTTCTGCTGGTGCTGTTGGCTTTTGGCAATTTATTGAAGACCAAGCAAAAAAATATGGACTTGAAGTCAATACGGAAGTGGATGAAAGATATAATGTAGAAAAATCTACAGAGGCGGCTTGCAAGTACATCAAAGATTCTTATGATGAATTTAAGAGCTGGACTTTAGCTGCTGCCTCTTTTAACATGGGGGTCAATGGATTGAATAAACAAATAACCAGACAGAAAGTTCATAATTATTACGACCTGCTTTTAAGTGATGAGACTTCAAGGTATATTCCAAGGATTGTAGCAATGAAAGAAATTTATACGCATCAGGAAAAATATGGTTATTACATAAGTAAAAATGAACTTTACCCTCCACTTGATACTTATGAGATCGAAATAAATTCTAGTGTAAAAAATTGGGCAAATTTTGCGTTGCAAAGAAATATTAATTATAAAATTTTAAAGTATTTTAATCCATGGTTAAGAGATACAACGCTTACTAACAAAAGCGGTAAAACATATTTAATTAAGATGCCCGTAAAAGGAAGCCTTGAGCCAGTAACGAATAATTAAATTTATTTTTCATTAATGTTTTTTTGATTACACTCTCCTTTTAAGTATTCATTTAAAAATTGAAGATAAGCATTATGAACAAGAATATTGCTCTGACGATTGTATATTGCGCCATGTTCGCCTGGAGGATAAATTCGAAGAGTTACATCCTTTCCAGCATTGGTCAAAGCAGTAACAAGCTGCATTGTATTATTGATGTGAACATTATCATCCATCAGTGAATGAATTAATAAAAGCCGTCCTCTTAAACTATCGGCATAAGTAATAGCACTGCTTTTTATATAGCCTTTTTCATTGTCCTTCAATAAACCCATATAAGCTTCAGTATAAATATCGTCATATAAACGCCAATCAGTTACAGGGGAGTTGGCTATTCCAACCTTAAAAATTCCTGGATGTGTTAACATTGTGTATATTGTACTATATCCGCCATAGCTCGTTCCCATAATTGCCATGTTTTTATAATCAACATAAGGAAGAGTTGCAAGATAATTAGCTGTTTCGACAAAATCATGACTTTCCCATTTGCCAAGTTGTTTATAAACAATTTTTTCAAACAGCTTACCATAATTAGCATTGCCTCGGTTATTTACATCAACAATTATGTACCCTTGCTGGGCTAAGTATTGTTCAAATCCATTATAAGAAAAAGCATTGTAAACAGATTGCGACTCGGGCCCGCCATAAATTGATAAAATCACCGGATATTTTTTTGTCGAGTCAAAATTAAATGGTTTAATCATGGAACAATCAAGTTTTAATGTATCAGAAGTTTTGAAGCTAAATAATTCTTTATACGAATATTCATGTTTTCTTATAAAATCTTTTACATCATTATTTCCTTCAATCTTTTTCAGCATTTCCCCTTTTGTATTCCATAACTCAACTTGAAGCGGAGATAAAGTATTCGAGTATGTGTCAATATAAAATTCACTATTTGGAGACATTAAAATTTGGTGATAGCCAGCTGTTGATGTCAGCCTTTTTTCAGATGTTCCGTCGAATTTTATCGAGTAAAGTTGCTCTTCAAGTGGAGTTGCTTCTGTTGAGGTATAATAAATAATTTGTGAATTAGGATTAATGCCTACAATTTTTATTACATCATAATTTCCAGTAGTTACTTTGTTTAACAGTTTACCATTGTAATCATAGCGATAGATTTGGTTCCAATTGTTTCTATCTGAAATCCAGAAGAATTCATTAAGATTTTTTGGGAAATACATTTTATTACCTACATTAGTGTAGAAATTAAAAATAGAAATCCACGTTTTAGATTTTTCTTCCATAATTAATTTTTGATTTCCGGTTGTAACATTAAAGAAAAATAGTTTTAAATCCGTTTGAGCTCTATTCAAAACAATCATTGCTAAAGTGTTTGGCTCACTGGTCCAATAAATTCTTGGGATATAATAATCGCCTTTTACATCTGGATTAAGCCAAATCTTTTTATTGTTCAATACGTTTATTACTCCAATTTTTACTTTAGGATTGGGGTCACCCACTTGAGGTATAGGAATTTTTTCATACTTAGGATGAAATCCAGCAAAGTCCGTCAATAAAACCTCCGGAACGCCTTTTTCATCAAATTGCCAAAAAGCAATGTACTTGTTATTTGGAGACCATTCCCAAGCCTGTGACTGACCGAATTCTTCTTCATACACCCAATCATAATGTCCATTATATATTTCCTCGTTTGCATCATCAGTAAGTTGAGACTCCTTTTGGGAATTGAAATTGAAAACATAAAGATTCCCTTTTTTTTCATAACCGATCATCATTCCATCAGGTGAAAGCTGAGCTGTTCGGGCATCTTTTACTGCACGTTTTAAGCTTTTATCGTAAAGTGAATAAATAAAATAATCAGAAATACCAGAGCGACGGTATATTTTTCTAAAATTGGATTGGAAAAGAATATGCTTAGAATCATTTGCCCATTGAAATGATTCGTAATTGAAGACAGAGTCTGAATTAGGATAATTTAACTTTTTTGTATCTAGTATAAGTTTATCTTTCAAGCTGCTTGGGTCGAAAGCTCTTATTTTACCTTCTAAGGTATATGAATATTCCATCCCATTATTTATCCAATTTAAACTTTCTGGTGTCCCTTTGCCTCTAAGTGTTTGTGTTGCATTCAAAGCTTCTGATAAATTTTGGTATTTTGTTTTTTGTTGTGCGTAAGTTAAAAATGCAGCAAAAAAAATTATACTTATAACTGAACAAATGTTTAACAAAAAATTTATTTTTTTCATTTCGGTTTCTATTTGGATAAAATATTAGAAGAGTATTTTGAATAAAGTGTAAAGTTTTTAAGCGGGTTTTGCAAAATAACTCATTTATTTTTCTCGATGTAATCTTTTTTAGTTTAATTTCAACTTTGCCAGAGTTTTTTACTGACATCAATGAACTTAAAAAATAAATATTCTAAAATCAAGAAGTTGGCTTTTAAATCGAGTAAGATTCATTATAACCATTATTTACAAATGGATTATTCTATTTCTTTAATGAAAATGGCCTCAAAATTGTAAAAATAAAAAATGGGAAAATAATTTTATTTGGAAACCGTATTAAGAGGTATTATTTTTAATATTAGCTTTAATTAAATTTTGTAAAAGCAAGAAATTTTATAAATCGGTTCTTAAATAATTATTTTAAAATATTAAGGAAAGAAAAAGTGAAGAAAAACTTATTAATCGTTTTGATTTTTTTAATGTTTGCTACAGTTGCTACCTTTGCCCAAAAAGTTACAAAAATTGGGTATATTGATTCACAATTGATATTATCTCAATTGCCATCAGCCATTAAGGCTCAAGGTGATGTTCAGGCTGCTATAGATCAAATTAAAAATTCAATCGACAGCCTTGGGCAAGCATATCAGCAATCGTTGAGCGATTATCAGAAACAAGCTAATATGATGACAGACGCTAAGAAAAAAGAAGCTCAACAAAAAATTATGGATATGGAAAATCAGTATAATACTTTAAGAGGAAAACTTGATACTAATGGCGAAGTTGCACAGTTAAGCCGTAAGCTTATGAGTCCAATTATTGATAAAATGAAGAAGACGGTTGAAGAAATCGCAAAAGCAGAGGGCATTCAATTAGTCCTTGAAAAAAGCGACCAGCTTCAAACAATATGGTATGCTGAGCCTTCGATGGATATTACTTATAAAGTACTTGATAAACTTAAGACAAGCAATTAAATTGCTTTAGCTTTTATGGGAAAGGTGGTTTCCCAAAACCACCTTTCTATATTAATTAATTTTTTATTTTTTAAGATAAATTATCCTTTCTGCTAGCCCACAAAAATAAATAATGTTTGACTTCCGCTTCTTCGTTTCTCTCAAACATTGTCTTTGTACTGTGTGTCTAACTTTTCTTTACAAATTCTAAAAAATGGCTAAGCGATTTTTTTAATATGAAAAATTTTTGTTTATAGATTTTAATTTAAAATATAAAGTTAAATTTTTTTATGTTTCTTATTATCAAGTAATTTTTAGAACATTACCAGGTAGCAAAATTGGGATGATGGTATTTCTACTTTAAATAATTTTGCATGTTCTACAAATGACTAAAATGGCAATATTATCTTAGATAGTTCATCGGAGTAAAAATAATTATAAAATAACTTTATAGTCTCATTGACAATGCAGGGGAAAACCATAAGCTGTGGAAAAAAATAATAGATAATGGAATTTCTTAATCCATGAATTATCCTAATTACGAAATATAACTTATGAAATTTTATCTGATCATTTTATACAGAAAAAAATCGCGAAAAAATTGTTTTTAGCCTTTTAACAAAAGCAAACAGACAATTACCTGGGTGCCAAACATTTTTGATTGCATCATAAATCCACTTCACATTTTTTTAGATCTAATTTGAGATAATGAAGCGGTGGACGTTCATTTTGATAGGAAACTGTTCATCTGGCTTTAATAATATAAAATTGTTAAAAAATAATCGGGAAGTTTTCAAGAAAAGTATTTTATTTTATAATTTTTTTTAATCTGTCATAACCATTTTTACTCATCGGTAGTGTTGTTTTATCATCAAGTGTAACTTGGTAAGATTCTTTTTCTAACAGTTCAATTTTTTTAATTAGTTTTAATGAAGCAATAAAGGATCGATGTATTCGTACAAATTCTTTTGGATCAAGATGGTCTTCAAAATATTTCATTGTCTTTTGCTTTAAATACTTACCGCTGAAAGTACAAATCATAGCGTAATCATCTTGAGCTTCAATCCATTTAATTTCATTTATTGGAATGATATTTATTTTTGAGCCATCTTTAATTACTATTCTTTCAAGATATTCATTTAAATTATTATGATGAGCAATCAAATTTTTGATAATTTCGGTTTGTTTGTTTTTCTCTTTAAGCAAAATGGTTGCTTTTGCAAGAGCTTCATCAAATCTTTCAAGTGAAAATGGTTTTAGGAGATAATCTGCCGCATTTACCTCAAAGGCTTTTAAAGCGTATTGATCAAATGCAGTTGTAAAGATAATTACAGGTGGTTCATCAAGCAGCTCGAGCATTTCGAAGCCGTTTATTTTCGGCATTTGAATATCGAGAAAAACTATGTCTGGTTTTTCATCGGATATTATTTTTAGTCCTTCAAAACCATTTCCACATTCACCAATAATCTCAAAGTTTTCTTTGCCGAGGAGATATTTTTTAATTACTTCTCGGGCAAGTACTTCGTCGTCAACTACAAGGATTTTAATTTTTTTCATCAGTAAATAATTTATAAAATGATTTACAAAATTAAACTGGAATAAATAATTTAACTCTAAAAATATTTCCTTCTGTTTGAACAGTAATTAAATTTGGCTGTCCATAAATTATCTCGAGTCTATCTTTAATATTCTTCAATCCTATGCCTGTCCCTTTTGAACAAGAATTGCCTGGCTCAAAATTATTTTCTAGTGATATTTGTAAAAATTCTTCATTTTTTTTGCAAGATAATTTTAAAGTAACCTTTTCAAGAGATTCATAAACAGCGTGTTTTATGGCATTTTCAAAAAGGGGCTGTAATATCATAGTAGGAATTTGAACATTGATGCAGTCGGCTTGGATATTTTCCAAGTAATCGAATTTATCTTCAAAACGGATTTTTTCAATTTCAAGATACAATTTTATATTCTTTAATTCTTCACCAATAGAATTTGTTTTCTTATCGTTATTAGCAAGAGTGAATCGAAGGAACTCGGCAAGCTTTAAAATCATATCTCTTGCTCTTTCAGGGTTAATTATTGTTAAAGCGCTCATGGAATTGAGACTATTAAAAATGAAGTGAGGATTAATCTGAAATTTGAGTGATTTAATTTCTGCTTCTGTTACCAAATTTTTAAGTTCAATTTCGTTTGTTGTTTTCTGCTGCAGATTTTTGTAATAAATTACAATATAATAAAAAGAAATCATCAAATAATAAAACATTGCGCCAATTGCAAAACGCCATAAGAATGTAGTTTGAAAATGGGAAATAAAATCTGCTTTATAGTTAAGTACGCCAGTTATAAAGTAAAACCCCGCTGCAAGCCAAACTCCAGAAGTAATAAATCCAGCCAAAACGTGTCCCAAAATAATTTTAGAAATATTTTTGTCATTAAATGACGAATAGCTTGCAGTGTACCAGTAGCTTAATCCTAATCCACAAAGTATGAAATTGAAAACAAAGTTTTCAAGTATAGCAGTAGTAAAGCGAATATTTAATCCATAGTAAAAAAGGAAAGTATTTATAATTGTAAGAACAATCCAAAATACAATATAAAGAGATAAATTTTTATTCGATTCAAGAAAAGGATTTTTGTACATTATTTTTTATCCGGAGTATATTAATATGATTTAATCTCACCGCCGCCGAAAATTGCCAGTCCTTTTATAATTAAAGATCTTGACAAATCGACAGGAGTAGAAGGATCCCTCTTAGATTTATTAGAAAAGCCTCCAAACAAAGGTGTTACGTTAATTATAATATTCCAATCTCGCGGAACGTATAAAGTAGTCCCGCCAAAAATTGTAAGGATGTCAAGAACATTTTCTCCTTCTGCAAGTTTGGCATTTGTCAAGTCAATTTCGGAACCGCCGAAAATTGCGGTAACATTACCTCCTTTAAACGAGTTGGACAAAACAGTATGGTGTCCGCCAGAAAACACGGAAACAATATCTATGAAATCTAAATTCAAATTTTCCTTAGTAAAACCTTTGTGTGATTGAGCATCCCAATGGTAAGTCCTTTTCTTGAAGATAATCATAAACCCAATACCAATAATTATAACAGGAAAAATTATACTATCGTCAACCGAAATATTTGGGAATATACGAGGTATTAAAAGCAATGCCCCAACGATAATAAGTAAAATTGCCAACCACGTTCTTTGGGAACCGGACAACATTAATATTCCAATTACAAAAAGGAAAAACCCCCAAGAAAATACAACATGACCTACGTTCATTTGAAGAAAACTTAAAGTTTGTAGCAAGTACAATCCTCCAATAATAATAAGGATAATTCCTAAAAAGGTTCTGTTGCATTGTCTACATCCATCTCGTTTCATTTTATTTGCCTCTCAAAAAGATCATAATCTCAATTAATCAAAATAATAAATACTTATAATAAGAATTGAAGAAATTATTTGTGATAAAATTTTTTAGTCGTTAAGTTCTTTACAGAAAAAACCGTTTTTACAAATTTCATTTTCAATCTTATTGCTAGATAAATTTTCTGAAATAACTCTTAAAATTTTATCTTCATCTTCAATATCAATTGTACATTCGCTTACCGAAGGAATTGCGTATAAGATTTTTTCAATTCTTCCGAAAGCCTCAAGTGAGTTTATGTTTGTTTTAAAAATTAGTACATCTTTCATTTTAAAGTCCTAAATGATTTTATTTACATACTAAAATTAATTTTTTAAAGTAGAATTAAACAGTAAAAATCGGCGAATACCTTTTAATTACCGGTAAAAAAAATTAGTGGAAAAAATTAGTTTTAACAAAACTCTCTCTAAATAATTTATACATTTTTTCGATAATAAATTCAGATAATAAAGAAGATATTTCGATTATTGAAGAAATGAAAGCCGGTATTTTTTATTATCTTATGGATCAAAATTTGTGTTAAATAAGCGGACTGTTGTTTGATGATTACCTGCAGCTTCTTTATTGAGGGTGAAATTTTTGAATTTCCAGGTTAACTGCTACAACAAACAACAGTCCATTTTTTTGATTATGATTATTTTCAATACCTGCCTTTTGGTTATAATTACTTCCTAAAAAATCCTTATATTTCAATTCATTAAAAAAATTTTTAGGTAAGATTTGGCTAAAGAAAAAATTTTAGTTACTGCAGCACTACCTTATGCAAACGGACCAATCCATTTGGGACATTTAAGCGGGGCGTATTTACCTGCGGATATTTACGTGAGATATCAAAGGCTTAGAGGCAATGATATCATTTTTATTTGTGGCTCTGATGAACATGGAGTTCCCATTACAATAAGTGCAGATAAAGAAGGAGTTAAACCAAAGGTTATCATCGACCGGTATCATAAACTGAATAAAGAAGCTTTTGATAAATTTGGGATGAGCTTTGATAATTACTCTCGAACAAGCCTTCCGATTCATCATGAAACTGGCAAAGAATTCTTTTTAGAATTTTATAACCGCGGCATCTTGAATGAAAAACGCTCGATGCAATTTTATGATGAAAAAGCAAAAATGTTTTTGCCAGATAGATATGTTGAAGGTACTTGCCCTAACTGCGGCTATGAGGAAGCCCGAAGCGATGAATGTGAAAATTGTGGTGCACTTTACCAGCCAGAAGAATTAAAAAATCCTAAAAGCAAAATCACTGGCGAAACCCCTGTTTTGAAGGAAACTTCACATTGGTTTTTCCCTCTTGGCAAATATCAGAAACGTTTAGAAGAATATGTTGACAGGATGAATAAAGAATTTGGATGGAAAGACAATGTTTTACAGTATTGTCAAGGCTGGTTTAAAGATGGGCTTGAAGACCGCGCAGTTACAAGAGACCTGGATTGGGGAATAAAAGTTCCAATAGATTCTGCCGAAGGCAAGGTACTTTATGTTTGGTTTGAAGCTGTTCTTGGTTATATTTCTTCAACGAAGGAACTTTCACAAAAAAAAGATGAACCTGATCTATGGAAAAAATACTGGCAGGACCCCAAAACTAAGTACATTGCATTCATAGGCAAAGATAATGTGGTTTTTCATTGTATCGTTTTCCCTGCTATGTTAATGGCTTGGAACGACGGCGAAAAAGAAAAATATGTTTTGCCGCAGAATGTGCCGGCTAATGAATTTTTGAATTTTGAAGGAAAGAAATTTTCTAAAAGCAGAAATTGGGGAATTGATGTTGCAGAATTTCTGGAACTTTTTCCACCCGATCCGTTGCGGTATACACTTGCGGCAAATCTTCCAGAAAATCACGATACTGATTTTTACTGGAAAGAATTTCAATTAAGGAATAACAGCGAACTGGCTGATATTCTTGGTAATTTTATTAATCGTACTTTTACTTTTGTTCATAAGCATTTTGAAGGCAAGGTACCTGCAAAAGGTAATCTTGAAACTATTGATACCGAAATGCTTAAATTAATTTCCCATTACCCATCAAAAATTTCCAAATTTTTTGAGTCTTATAAAATAAAAGATGGCGTTAATGAAATAATGAACCTTGCGCGAGCAGGAAATAAATACTTTAACGATTCCGAGCCGTGGAAAACTGTAAAATCAAATAAAGAAAAATGCAGTACAACTCTTTATGTTTGTCTTCAGGCTATTTTTACCCTTGCAGAATTATTAAGTCCGGTTATTCCATATTCATCAGATAAAATTTTAAAGATGTTAAACATTGAAAAAACAAACTGGGACGAATGCGGAAATGAGTTCTTAAAGGAAGGTCATAAGTTAAATAATCCTGAAATAATCTTTCCAAAGATTGAAGATAAAATTATAGAAGAACAAATGGCAAAGCTTGGCAAAGACTCTAACGAACAAGAACTTAAAAAAGACGACCTTATTTCAATTGATGACTTTATGAAAGTGCATCTTAAAGTTGCACAAATTATTGATGCTGAAAATCTTCCTAAAAGTGAAAAACTATTAAAGCTAAAAATTAAACTTGAAAATGAAGAACGGCAAATTATAGCTGGAATAGCCAAAAGTTATAAACCAGAAGATTTAATTAATAAAAAAGTTGTAATAGTTGCTAACCTTAGGCCAGCTAAATTGATGGGACATGAATCCCAGGGAATGATTCTTGCTGTTGAAGATGAAAAAGGCAACCTAAATGTTTTGACGGTAAGTGAATTCGTTAAAACAGGTACAAGAGTTAAATAACCTTATTTAAAATCGTGTAATAATTTAGTATGTGTATTTTTATTTTCAATTACCTTGATTTTCAAAATATCAATAATTAAAATTATCGGCTAAATTTATAAGAAATCGGAGGATGTAATTAGATGATTTTTAGAATTATCTCGCTTTTTTCAATCGTTTTAATGCTTGTTTTTTATTCTTGTTCACCCAAAAGCTCAGATGTTGTAGCTAAATTTGATGACCAGACTATTGGGCTAAAAGAGTTTGAAAATGCTTACGTAAATAACGTTGGCAGTTTACAGCAGGCAGAAAAAGACAGCTTATCTAAACTTGAAAATTATCTTAACCTTTATGTAGATTTTCGAATGAAACTTAGAGATGCATTTGTCCGTGGTTTCGATAGTGATTCTACTTTACAGGCAGAAGTTCAAAATTATAAGAATGAAATTGGTCGAACATATATCATTGACAAAAAGTTAATAAACCCTGCGATAAATGAATTATATAATAGAAGAAAATGGGAGTATAGAGTTAGCCACATAATGATAGTTCCAGATTCTTCCGGCGAAGAACATGCAAAAGAATTAGCAGATAAAATTCTTGATAGCCTACAACATGGTGCAAATTGGGATGAAATGGCTGCAAAATATTCTAAAGATAGATATACAAGTAACAACGGAGGAGATATTTTTTATGTTACCGCAGGGCAGCTTCCTCCTTCTTTTGAAGATGCAGTATATGCAACTGAACCAGGGCATATTTATCCCAAAGTGGTTAAAACAAGATATGGTTTTCATATAATAAAAGTTACTGATAAAAGACCTCGTGTACCGGAAATAAGAGCTAGCCATATTCTTGCTGCTTTTCGTGATTCATCCGGCAAAATAGATTCTGCCGCTGCAAAAGCTAAAATAGATTCCGCCATGCAAGAATTAAAAAATGGTGTAGACTTTGCAAAAGTTGCCGAAAAATATTCTGATGACCCCGGAAGCAAAATGCGTGGGGGAGACCTTGGTTTTTTCAATATAAGAATGATGGTTAAACCTTTTGGCGAGGCAGCATTCAATCTTAAAAAAGTTGGTGATATTTCTGGCATAGTTACTACTCCTTATGGCTATCACATAATTAAATTGACCGGCATTAAACCGGAGGCACCTTTTGATGAGCAAGAAACTGAATTAAAGAAAATTTATAAAGAAACTCGTTATCCGGAACAATATGCTGCTCTAATTGACAGCTTACGCAACGCTTTTAAATATCACCTTAATGATTCGGTTATGCAAAAAATTTCAAGTATTGGTGATACCATAAAAGTCGGTACAGACAGTTTAAAATTTGCACCTATTGAGAATCTTCCACTTTTTACTTATGAAAATAAATCTTTTCTTGTAGGGCAATTTCTCAAAAAGATGAACGATAATGCAGAGTACAAAAATCGTACATACTCGCCAGGTATTGTAAATGTTGCCGAAAAAGCAATAAGCGGTGATGTTATGATGGATAATGCAGTAGATTCTCTTGAAAAGACCGACCCTAAATTTGCTCAGCTTATGCAAAATTATAAAGATGGTATTTATATCTTTAAGTTGCAGGAAGAAGAAGTTTGGAAAAAAGTTAATCCCGATTCTACAAATCTATACAATTATTATTTACAGCATAAAAGCCAGTATAATTGGCCCGATAGAGTTGAGTACAAAGCAATTTTCTCAAAGAAAGATTCTGTTATAAATAATTTTTATTCACTGCTTAAGCAAGGAATGAATTTCGATTCTCTCGCAAAAGACAATCCCGAGCAAAAAGAAAATGAATATTCAAATCAAGAACCCCAGCTTGTTGATGTAAACTCTTCTGATGTAGCAGAAAAGGCAAATTCACTTCAAACAGTTGGAAGTTTTTCAGAACCATTTATTATAAACGGCGGATACGTAATTGTAAAGTTGTTAAAGAAAGATTCTGCGCATCCTAAAACTTATGAAGAAGCCAAGATGGAAGTTTCAGGACAATACCAGGATATGGAAATAAAAAAATTAGAAAACGATTATATTGAACGATTAAAAAAATTATATAAACCGGAATATTATTACGACAGACTTAAAGAAGCATTTAAGACCAATTGATTTTATTAGCTGTTTCATCATTTTTGCTGCAGCTTTTAATGGCTGCAGCAAACCTTCGCCTCAGAAAGATTTTGTTGCAAAGGTAAATGATTCTTATTTAACAATGGAACAGCTTGCTGATATGATAGATACCGCTTCGACAAATAATTTTTATAGAAGCGAGATTATCCGTAACTGGATAAATAATGAACTTCTTTACCAGGAAGCTGTAAAAAAAGGTATCCTTCAAGATGAAAAATTTAAAAAGTTAATTAATAAATCTACAAAAGAATTAGCTGCTTCATTACTTCTCCAAAAATATTACCAGGATGCTAAAGTTAGCTATGAGCCAAAGGATGTTGAAGATTATTATAATCAGAATAAAGAAGAATTTATAAGATTTTATGATTCGTATTTTGTAAACATAATTTCATTTAACAACGAAGATAAAGCAATTCAATTTAGGTCAACTGTTTTAGAAAGCGATTGGGAAAGAGCGCTGAACATTTTTAAAGATGATTCGTCATTAGTGTATGAAAAGACGAAGGTGCTTCTTTATGCGTTTGAAATTCATCCTATTGCTCTTGAAAGAATAGTAACTTCTTTAAACCCAGGCGAAGTAAGTATTGTAATTAAAGACGAGCCAGGCAGATTTACTGTTGTAAATGAAATTCAAAAATATAACAAAGGTACCACTCCACCTTTTGAAGTAATAAAGACTTTAGTTGAAGGTAGATTTGTTGAATTCAAAAAAGAGAATCTCATTCAGAGTTATATAAAAGATCTTTACTCAAATAATGATATAGAAGTTAGAAACTAAGGTGAAAAATGAAATTTAAGATTTTTGTTTTATTCTTTTTGATTACTACCGTTTGCTTTGCACAAAAGGTAATAGATAGAATAGTTGCAGTTGTTGATAATGAAATCATTTTGCAAAGCGAACTTGATTACCAAGTTAGACTTGCAGCAGCACAGCAAAAAGTAGATCCATCAACGCCTGGGCTTGAAAAACAAGTACTTAATCAAATGATAGAAGATAAACTTGCTTATGCTCAGGCACAGTTAGATTCAATTACTGTTAGCGATGATGAAGTTCAAAATCGTATCAATTATCAACTGAATTATTTTGTACAGCAATATGGCTCTAAAGAAAAAGTGGAACAAATATACGGCATGAGCTACGATAGGATTAAACGCGCATTAGAGGACCCCATTCGAAAGCAACTAATGGTTCAAAAAATGGAAGAAAAAAAATTTGGTAATGTTGATGTTTCAAGAAATGAGGTTCAAAAGTTTTTTGACACATATAAAGACAGCATTGGAATTATTCCCGAAAAAGTTCAAATTGCTCATATTTTTATTATCCCCAAAGCTACAGAAAAGATGAAGGAAGTATATAAGCAAAAAGCGGAAGCTATTCTTGATTCAATAAAACACGGAGCAGACTTTGCGACAATGGCAAAAAAATATTCCGAAGATCCCGGCAGCGCCTCTGAGGGCGGCGATCTTGGTTGGGTGGGTAAAGGTGTTTTCTATCCAGAGTTTGAAGCTGCTGCCTTTGCACTTAAACCGGGTGAAATTTCTGGAGTGGTTGAATCACCTGTTGGTTTTCATATTATTCAAATGATCGATAAGAGAGGGGATAAAATCCATGTTAGGCATATTCTTATAAAAATTAAAAAAGGCGACCAAGCAGATTTAGATGCAATTTCGTTGCTTAATTCCATTCGTGATAGTATTGTAAGCGGAAAAGGTACATTTGCAGAATATGCTAAAAAATACAGTGAAGATAAACAATCGAGCCCTTATGGCGGCGACCTGGGAACTTTTTTTATAAATCAACTTGATCCACAAATGACGGAAATAGTTTCCAAACTTAAAGTTGGGGAAATAAGTTATCCCAAAAGAATTGACTATGGTAAAGATAATTATGGCTATCATATTGTCCTTCTTGAAAATCGGATACCTCAGCACCCTGCTAGTCTTGATACTGATTATCAAGAAATCAAAAAGTTAGCTGATAACAATAAAAAACAAAAGGAATACGAAGATTGGATCAATCAGCTTAAAAAGAAAATCTATTGGAAAATTATGATTTAACTTTTAATTGAACAAAATATTGAGTTAAACTATTTTTATGATTAAATGGAAAACACTTTGGAAAATTTAGAATCTGCAAAAGATGATGTTCGTCTTGTTGAACTATTAAATGAATCAGTAAATAAAATTAAACTTGAAATTGCCAAAGTGGTAATTGGGCAAGATGAGATAATAAATCAACTTCTTATATCTTTACTTTCAAAAGGGCATTGCCTTTTGATTGGAGTACCTGGTTTAGCAAAGACTCTTCTTATTAAAACGCTTGCCGAAGTAATGACACTTAAATTTAACCGTATTCAATTTACGCCCGATTTAATGCCAAGCGATATTACAGGTACCGAACTTATTGAAGAAGACCCTGTTTCCAAGAAACGGAATTTTAAATTTATACCTGGGCCAGTATTTGCAAATGTAATTCTCGCTGACGAAATTAATCGTACTCCACCTAAAACCCAAGCTGCTTTACTTGAAGCAATGCAAGAACATAAAGTAACCGTTGCTGGGGTAACTTACACACTTGAAGAACCTTTTTTTGTACTTGCTACGCAAAATCCAATTGAACAAGAAGGAACCTATCCATTACCTGAGGCTCAGCTTGATAGATTTATGTTTAATCTTTGGCTTGATTATCCTTCTCATGAAGAAGAAATAAAGATAGTACAAGCGACAACTAGCGGCTACGTCCCTCATCTTTCAAAAGTTGTCTCTGGTGAAGAAATAATTGTTTATCAAAATTTAATACGTAAGGTTCCCGTTGCAGAAAACGTTGTTGAATATGCAGTTAAAGCTGTTAATATGACAAGACCCGTTAATGGCAGCTCACCTCAGTTTATAAAAAATTGGATTAGCTGGGGGGCTGGACCAAGAGCTTCACAATATTTAATTCTTGCAGCAAAAACACGTGCTGTTATGCAAGGAAGATTTTCTCCTAATATCGACGACGTCAAATCCGTAATGATTCCAACATTAAGGCATAGAATTATAACAAACTTTAGTGCTGAAGCGGACGGGATAAATTCTGTAGAAGTTATCAAAAAGCTTCTTGTAGAATTGAACTGATGATTTTTTGGTTTTTCATCTTATTAGCTTATACAGCAAAATATTTTTTCTGGATAAGAAATTAAAATTGTTATTAAGTACATTAAGATTATCAATTTAATAATATATGTTTATTAAAATAATAAAACTTTTTAACTTATCCATAAATAATTTCAATATTAAAAATAATATTAACAAAAATCTTCTAAATAACTCTTTTTTAAAGAGAGAAAATTTCAATACATAGAAAGTTTTTCTAAAAATAGGGGCACAAATTTTGTTATTGTCTCTAAAATCCTTTTTTCTGAAACACCTAATTAAGTTGAATAATAAAGAGATAAATTTTCAGATTTGTAGTTAACAAACAAGGAGTTCAAAAATGGCATCTTCCGGATCGACAATAACAATGAACCAACCTTATACGCAAGAAAATGGAAGTTATGGTTTCGCATTAACAGTCTTAACTTCTTTATTTTTTATGTGGGGGTTTCTCACATGCCTAAATGACATTTTAATTCCCCATTTGAAGGCGGTTTTTACACTTAATTATGCTGAGGCAATGTTAATTCAATTTAGTTTTTTTACTGCATATTTTATAGTATCTCTTCCGTCTGGAATTATTGTCGAAAAAATCGGTTATAAAGGAGGAATAATCACTGGGTTAATAACTGCGGGAATTGGTTGCCTTGCCTTCTATCCTGCAGCGGAAATGCAGTCTTATGTTTTATTTTTACTTGCTTTGTTTATTTTAGCTTCAGGGATTACATTACTACAGGTGGCAGCTAATCCTTACGTAGCGATTCTTGGTAAACCTGAAACAGCGGCAAGCAGATTAAATCTGACTCAAGCTTTTAATTCTCTGGGAACAACAATCGCTCCTTATTTCGGCTCTCTTGTAATTCTTTCTATTGCTGTAAAAAGCACGGAAGAGATAAGGAAATTGAGCCACACAGACCTCACTGCTTATCAACTAACACAAGCTAGTGCTGTGCAAGTTCCTTACTTATGGCTTGCAGCTACTTTGTTTGTTATTGCCGGAATATTTGCAATTGTAAAACTGCCTCATATCGAAGCTTCTTCAATTGCATCAAGCGGGGGCGATGGTGGAAATCTCGAACTTCAACATGAAAGCGCTTGGCACTTTAGGCATCTTATATTAGGAGCTGTGGGCATTTTTGTTTATGTTGGTGCAGAAGTTTCGATAGGAAGCTTTTTGGTAAACTATATTAGCCACAAAGATGTTTTGGGTATAGCAGCAGATCAAGCTGCAAAATTTGTTTCATTTTATTGGGGTGGCGCAATGGTCGGAAGATTTATTGGTTCGGCAGTTCAAAGAAAAATAAAACCTGGCTTATCTTTAGCCTTTAATGCTGCGTTTGCAATTTTATTAGTAATTACCTCTATGCTTTCTTTCGGCTACCTGGCAATGTGGTCTATTCTTTTAGTCGGTTTATTTAATTCGATAATGTTTCCAACTATTTTTACCCTTGCAATTGACGGGCTAGGAAAACATACGGGACAGGGCTCTGGAATTCTTTGTATGGCTATTGTCGGTGGTGCAATTATTCCTGTAATTCAAGGCTTCATTGCCGATAATATAGGAATTCATCACGCGTTTATTTTACCTGTTTTGTGTTATTTATTCATTGTATATTATGGAATAAAAGGACATAAACCTTATATTAGACAAATTGCTAAGGTATAATATGAGTAAAATTGATGTAGTTCTTGGAATTGATGTTGGTGGTACAAATTCGGCATTTGGATTTGTAACTAAAAATGGTGAATGTATTTGGGATTCTTCAATTCCCACTTTATCCCAAAATCCTGCAGAAGATCTATTTAAAAGATTGAAAGAAAAGATTGATGAATCTTTTAAAAACTTAAAAGATGGCTTCAACCTAGTCGGAATTGGAATTGGTGCACCTAACGCAAATTATTATAAAGGTACGGTTGAACTTCCTCCAAATTTAAACTGGGGAATTGTAAATGTTCTTGATATTGTTAAACAATATTATTCCGTTCCGTGTGCCATAACCAATGATGCGAATGCGGCTGCAATTGGCGAAATGAAATTTGGTGCAGCAAATGGCATGAAGGATTTTATAGTAATTACTTTAGGAACTGGAGTAGGCAGTGGTATTGTTGTAAACGGGGAACTTGTTTATGGCGCAGATGGTTTTGCTGGTGAAATAGGGCATACTATTTATGACCCTAACGGCAGAGAGTGCGGCTGCGGCAGAAAAGGTTGCCTCGAAACTTATGCTTCAGCTTCGGGAATTAAAAGAACTGTGTTTGAATTGCTTGCTAACTCAAATGAAAAAAGCTCTCTAAGGGAAGTTTCTTTTAACAATCTTACTGCGAAAATGATTTCTGAGGCTGCATTAAAAAATGATGAAATTGCTCTTAAAGCTTTTGATTTTACTGGTAAAGTATTAGGACAAAAATTAGCAGACTCTGTAGCTCATACCAGTCCAGAAGCAATTATTTTATTCGGAGGTTTAGCTTTAGCTGGAGATTTAATTTTCAAACCAACAAAAAAATATATGGAAGAAAGCATGCTGAACATATTTAAGAACAAAGTAAAGCTGCTTCCTTCTAAACTTACCAAAGGCAACACTGCTATACTTGGTGCTGCGGCTCTAATTTGGAATGAGCTGGAAAAACAGAAAAAATAATCTTAGCAATATTTTTTTAACTCTTTCCATTTAAAAATTAAAACCCCAAACTTTATTTTGGGGTTTTTTGCTCCGCGAGCAGGGCTCGAACCTGCAACCCTTCGGTTAACAGCCGAATGCTCCACCATTGAGCTATCGCGGAATAATTCTCTAAAAATTAGAAGTTAAAATTAAGTTTTATTGCATTATTTGTCAAGGCTTTCTGTTTATTTTTAATCAAAAATTTATCTTAATCCATTGCTGTCCAAAATAAATATAAAAGAGGGAAAAAGTATTATTTAGGAAGCGTTTTGGACAGATTCATGTAGTTCTTAAAAACCATCCCTCCTTAAAATAAATTTTGTTGTCTGTTTTCCATAGAAAAATCCTCCGGCGCCTTAAAAGGATTATCCAGCCATTCTGCTAAAAGTATCTTTACAAACAGATTCATCCTCAAAAAGGCTATTAAATTTGACAGACTCCAATTATATTTCGAAATCTCTTTGAGGTATTTCATTAGCAGCAGAGTTATCAATGCTGTCCAAATCTGTATCCACATAGCATTTTCATTTGTCCCTAAAAAAGATTTGATTTTCAGGTGTTGCTTAAGCTCCTTAAAGAATGTTTCTACCTGCCAGCGCTGTTTATATAGCTCTGCTATTGTCGATGCTGTCCAAGAAAAATTGTTCGTTACTATCTCTACATCCGACTTGTCTGTTTCAGAATATAATACTACCCGCCTTAGGTACTCCGGATATAAATCCCTGGTGTCATCACCAGTCAATCTGATTTTCTCATCTTTAATTATTTGTTGGTCTTTTTCCTCCGGTAAGGCAAATTCCTCTACTTGTTCATATTTTATTGCATCCTTTAATCTAATTACAAAAATTATCTTA
>Ga0078972_1001113_pt1 | contig 104834 bp, 99 predicted proteins | sample YelNatPaOPGAMG01_FD_67568 | JGI IMG/M metagenome (GOLD analysis project Ga0078972, IMG submission 67568) | Hot spring thermophilic microbial communities from Obsidian Pool, Yellowstone National Park, USA - OP-RAMG-01 (SPADES assembly) (version 2) | ecosystem: Environmental > Aquatic > Thermal... | reverse complement strand
CCACCCTGCCTAAAGAAAAGAGGGAAGAGATGGCAGGCCACATACTCCGTGCCTTGGTAGCTCACGAGATCGGGCACGTGTTGGGTCTTACGCACAACTTTGCAGCAAGCACAGAGGGAAAGGCAAAAGGGGAAGGGCTTAGGGAGGTCATAAAATCCCTCATCGAAACCGGAACGCTCCCAAAAGATACGCCGCATGAGTCAAACTCCGTCATGGACTATGATCCAACTGAAATATTACTCCTAAAGGGAGCTATAATAAATGAGGACAAAGAAGCCCTCACATATGACAGGTATGCAATAGAATGGGGCTACTTAAACGGAGGGGATGAACCGAAGTACAATGGTATCCAATTCTGCAAGGACGAGGATGTGGGGGCATATCTAGACTGCCAGAGGTTTGACGAGGGCGAGCATCTCATTGAGAGGAGGGCATACACCCTCACCAGGGCACTAGAAGATACGCCGGTCACGCTTGCGTGGTCATATATAATCTCAAAGGTGGATCTGGATCCGGAAGCGAGGAGGCCGATTGAGGAGAGCACACCAAGCGGAAGATGGCTCGCCTTTAAAGTCGTAAGGGAGTTTGCAAACTTAGTCTCTACACTATCAAACGGAACGAGGCTTAAATCCATCGAAGACAAATACCCGGATCGGACGGACATAGATCGGGACAAGATAGAAGGAGAGGTCGAAGATTGGGTAGATGATGAAATAAGATACGCAGGCGGGGTTGGAGAGGTATTTAAAATTATAGAACCTGCTTATTTTGAAGGGGTGGTAGAGGGATTTTTAAAGCGCTTTGAAGGGATCATAACCTCTTGGAAGGGAGTAGACTACACCAAAGAAGGCGGGGAGGCTGCCACATTCACAAGCCAAGAGATAAAGTATATGAAAGGGCGCGCGGCGGAACTATTCCCCAAGGTCGAGGAAGAAATAGTGCTAGGAATAGATGAGGTATTGTCCAACTCAGATATAAGACCCATTGGCGAGGCAGAAAAATTAGAGGAACTGATTTCGAATTGGGCAATGTTCGTAATCACCTCGTGGAAGGATGGTGACTTTAGATACAGCATAGAAGTGAGGAAGAGCGGCCTTGGTATACTAAGAATGAAGGGGCCCCTCCCAAACTGGCTCTTGGCATATATCCCAAAGATAGCCACAGAGTATAAAGCGAGGCTTGAGGAAAAGTACAAGGCGCCAATAGACACAATCAACATCGGAAAATTCCCGCGGAGGGAACAGAAAGCGGTCGCAGACGACCTAGAGATATACTACCAGTTGATGAACCTAGGAGGAAGGGAGATAAATACCCAAACCACACCTCCCCTACCCATCCCAACACCTCTGGGTAGCAAAAGCGCAGGCGATGCCAAGGAGGTCATGAAGGCGCTCCTTGCGCAATGAAGGCTATAGTGTGGAGAGGACATGAGTTTCTATAGCGCTATTTGTCGGCGTGACCTGAGGGAAGACCTCCTCCCAAATCGCCCTTGTCTCCATACATAGATATATCGGAACCTTCCCTTTTAGTGGAGACAAAAATCTAAGCATCGTCCTGTAGATCTCTGACCTAATCGGCCTAAAATACCTAAACTTACCACCCACAGCCACAAGTTCACCGAAGAAAATCTTGGAAAGGGGAAATCTTTTCATCGCCACCTCTTTAAGCCCAACAGGGAACCTAAGAGTACCTATGCTTATCCACGCTATCGAGTTGTGTGGGACCTCTTCCAGCATCATCTCCACCGCCTCCCTATATTTATCTTCCCAACCATCGCCAAATATCACGGGATCAAAATGAAATCCTACCCGAAAACCGGCAGAAACAGCCTCCTTGGCGGCCGAAATCCGCTCTTCCAAGGTTGCGGTCCCAATCTCCTCTCTTTCTATGACCTCTCTTGAATTCAGCGACCATGCAATAACTGTATTCTCCTTCTCGCGAACGCCAAAGAGATGAGAAACATTTTTGGACTTGGTCTTAAGCTCTAATATGACATTCTTACACCCAGAAAAATAGTGAATGAGTCTCTCTGAAAAGCCGGTGATATCATCCAGCGCAATCGAGTCGCTAAGCTCACCGGTACCAACGCGAAATCTTCTCCCCTTATTTCTTACAAACAGATTCAGCGCCTCCATCGCCATCTCGTCTACATTCACATACAAGGTAAGTATGGGGTTGTTTCTTAAATAATATTGCAGTACGCAGTAACTACACTCCATCGGGCAATTTGAGATCACATCCATCGTCCAGTAGTTGCAACATAGCTCCTTGCCGGTCATGCCTTGACACGGTTTTACTGCCTTACCCTTCTGATAGGTGACAAAAAGCCTCTTCTTACCAATATCAAACTCTTCGGGTACTTTAATCTCTCTTATGTCATCAATCACCACTATGTCATCCGAACCTATCTTATCGAGTATGGCACGCGTACGGGGATGATCTTTAACAGATCTGTCTATGAAGACTTTCTCTGGGCGAAACACCATATGAAGCCAAACTTACGCCCTATACCACTCAAAAATCTTCTTCCACTGTTGTTTCTTTATAGCCTCCCCAAGGTGGGCGACAAGCAATTCAAGCTCCTCAGGGGCATCAAACTTGTACTCCAACTTCATGCTTGGATCCTCAAAGTACGGATCCACCTTGAGATCCGCACCTTCAGGAAGTTCTAGCTCCTGAATCAATTTCAAAAATTCCGTCTGCTTTTCCATGAGTCTTGGAAGCCTAATTCCTTTCAGTGTTTGTCTAAGCGCTCTTATCTTATCCTGCGGTGCAGTAAGCGGATTTGCAACAATTGCAATGAGCTCATATCTTACCAACACATCTTCAACAGAAATACCATCGCGCGCCGATATCTCACGGATAAGATCCAAAAGCTCATTTAGTTTGCTGGCGCTTGGCTTCACGCTCTCCAAGATCGTGAGGAGGGCGTTCTGGGCAGATGGCGAAAATTCAGCAATACGGGCTGCACTAGATAGAGGAAGTTCGCTCCTTACAATATATGTCTTTACGGGCTCTATCACTTCAACTAAAGACGTGAGTTGATGAAGGATTTTATAACTCTTCCCTTCGCCCATGAGAGGAAGGTATCTCTCTACCAGCTCTTCTTCCGGAACACCATATATGCGACTAAGCTTTGAAACCACTATCGCCTTCTCAATCAAATTCAACTTCCTAGAGAAGACGTTATCATGGAGATTGTGCAGGAATGAGTGAATCGGCGAAATATCCACATGCTCGTATATAAGCGCAGGTACAGTCTGCTTCCCAAGCTCTTTGGAAGCGAGTACCCTCTTGTAGCCGGAAATTATCTGATATCTCCCGTCAGCGGTATGTCTCAAATGTATCGGAGAGACGACGCCTATCGATCTGATTGAAACCTTGAGCGCCTCAAGGTCTGGCAAAAAGGTCATCCGAAATGAATCGTCGGCCACGTTGATATTATCAATTGATATATACTGAAACAGCATGGCGGCGCATGATATACACAGATAACAAAAATTCAAGATTAATTTTTATTTTGAAAAATAAAAAGGAGGTGCTACGAATAGATGTCAAAGGAGGTGTAAGGTGTACAAACTTGTTATATTGCGCCATGGCGAGAGCATCTGGAATAAGGAAAACCGATTCACAGGATGGGTAGACGTGGATCTTTCGGAAAATGGGGTCTTGGAGGCAAAGAAGGCCGCAATGCTCCTTAAGAAGGAGGGTTTTATCTTTGATATCGCCTACACTTCAATGCTCAAACGCGCCATTAGAACACTTTGGATCGTACTGGACGAAATGGATCTCATGTGGATACCCATCGTAAATTCATGGAGGCTGAATGAAAGACATTATGGTGCGCTCCAAGGGCTAAACAAGAAGGAGATGGCTAGAAAATTCGGAGAAGAACAGGTCCTCCTATGGAGAAGGAGTTATGATGTAAGACCGCCAGCGCTGGATCCAAATGATCCGGCCGTCCCACATTTGGATCCAAAATACAGCAACGTCCCAAGAGAGGAACTTCCCCTTTCAGAATGCCTAAAGGACACGGTGGGAAGGGTGATACCGCTGTGGCAGGAAGAGATCGCAAAAGACATAAAGGCGGGAAAAAGGGTGATCATCTCAGCACACGGAAACAGCATAAGGGCACTCGTGAAGTACATAGATAATATTCCAGACAGCGAGATAGTAAAACTAAACATACCAACTGGAATCCCGCTCGTGTACGAATTTGACGAGGAATTAAAACCTATAAGGCACTACTACCTAGGCGACCCAGAGGAAGTGAAAAAGGCTATGGAAAAGGTGGCAAATCAGGGCAAGGCCTGAGGCAATCTACTCTCTGTCATCAAAGTTAAACGCAATAGAATAAACACCCTCTTCAAATCTGATGCGGAGTTTATATCCAGAGGTATGGAAGACAGATAGCATCGCCTTGTTGGTCGGCAAGACAGAGGCAACAAACTCGCGTATGCCGCGGGTCTTGGCAATATCAATCAATTGTGCAAGAAGCGCCTTGCCCATACCGCGGTTTTGCCAGTCGTCGCGGACGAGGAAGGCGACTTCAGCTACTTTGTCTTCTTTGTTGGTCCTGAAATAATTTCCGATCGATACAATTTTGTCACCAGATGCCTCAGGTGAGATCGCAACTACCGCCATGTCTTTTTCATAATCAATGTTCACATATGGCATTGCGCTCCTGTGTGGCATGCCCTTAGGTCTTGAAAAGAACCTGTGGTATACACTTTGCTCCGAGAGGGAATAAAACAGCTCTCTTATTTCATCCTCGTCGGTTGGCTTTACAGGCCTTATCAAGACCTCTGTCCCATCTGCAATGATAATACACCGTTCCACATCAGAAGGATAAGCGAGATAGCCTCCATATGGTTCCACCTGATCATCGTAAACATAATGCATCTTCTTCGCCTCGCGAAGCAGTTCTGCCCGAAATTTGGGATGGGCAATATTTATCAATTCAAGCGCACGCTCTCTAATGCACTTACCATGCAGATCGGCCACACCATACTCAGTTACAACATAGTGCACATCACCCCTAGTCGTTACAACACCGGCGCCGTTAGATAATGTAGGAACAATCCTTGAGACAGTGCCGCCGCGAGCAGTTGAAGGAAGCGCTATGATCGGTTTGCCGCCGGGCGACCTTGCTGCACCACGTATAAAATCCACCTGCCCGCCGATCCCGCTATAAAACCTGCACCCCAACGAATCGGCACATACCTGACCAGTTAAATCAACCTCAAGGGCTGTATTTATGGCCACCATCTTTGGCTGACGCCCGATGATAAAGGGATCATTTATATAATCGGATGGATAAAGCTCCACGTTAGGATTTTGATTTACATACTCGTAAAGCCTCTTGGAACCCATAATAAAAGAGGCTGCGGTCTTATATGGATTCAAGACCTTTTTAGAATTATTGATCACCCCAGATTCTATGAGAGGAATCAGGGAATCGGTGAACATCTCTGTATGTATACCCAAGTTCTTTTTGCCGGAGAGGTTGCTCAAGATCGACTGCGGAATGGCACCTATCCCAACTTCTATTGTAGACCCATCTTCAATCATAGAGGCAATGTGGCGTCCAATGGCTCTTACAACATCGTCCGGAACCGGAGGTTCAAACTCAATAAGAGGCCTCGTGCCGAGCACCATGAAGTCTATACAATCAGCGGGGATCTGTGTATCTCCGTTTGTCCACGGCATATTAGGATTTACTTCTGCTATAACCAGTGTGGCGTTTTCTGCCGCGCTCTTTACAATGTCTACAGAGATACCGAGGCTCACCATCCCATTTTCGTTCGGCGGTGTAGTCTGTATCAACGTAACATCCAGTGGAATTCTTCCAGATTCAAATAGCTTTGGAATATCAGAAAGAAATATAGGTGTATAATCCCCAAGCCCCTGTTGTACCGCTTCTCTTACATTAGGACTTATAAAAAAACTGTTAAATCTAAATCTATTTTGAAATTTATCATGCGCATATGGCGCAACTCCCATCGTCAAAAGATGGCATATCAAGGCATCATCTACGGCTGACTGCGAAACAAGGGCCTCAATGAGAAGTTGTGGAGCAGCGCAACCGGTACCTATGAATATCCGCGAACCGGTCTTGATGTGCGAAACCGCCTCCGCGGCAGAAACGATCTTTTTAGAATATATCTCCCGCCAATCAAACCCCATAATACTTCCTCTCAAAATCGTTAAATCAGGTGTTCTCCACCGGCAGACTTATTCTTATCCGCGCATCAACCGCAACAGCACGCGACCGTGCTGCGCTGACCTTAAGTGGATTGATATCCATCTCCTGTATCACAGGAAAATCCACCGACAATTGAGAAAGTCTTTGCACACATTCCGCAACAAGTTGGATATCAACCGGTTTTTCGCCCCTTACACCGCGCAAAAGATTGTATGTCTTTGTACCCACAAGCATCTCCACTGCCTCATCCGAAGAGATCGGCGCGAGTTGAAACGAAACATCGCGCAGGACTTCCACATAGATACCGCCCAGACCAAACATCAACATCGGTCCAAACTGCGGATCGCGCGTCATACCCAAGATCACTTCCCACCCATCCTCTACCATCTCTTGCACAAATATCCCCTGCAATCTTGCGTTTGCACACCGGTTACGCACTCGTATCATCATTAGCTCGTATGTATCTATCACCTCTTGGTAACTCCTTATGTTGGTCCTAACACCACCTACATCAGATTTGTGAATGATATCAGGTGATATTATCTTCATCACCACAGGAAACCCGATCTCAGAAGCGGCTTCAGCCGCCTCTTCTGGCGATTTTACAACCTTGCCACGCGGCACTTGAAAACCATATGATGCAAGTATCGCCTTCGAATCGTATTCGCTGATGTTTGTAATACCTCTCTTTCGATTGAGATTTAATACCCTATCAACTTTGGTTGTATTGACGGCAAATCTCTTGACTACCCTCCTTGGCTTTTCAAGCCACTTTACATAATCAGCCAAGACACTAAGTGCGCCAACTGCACGCTCAGGCGTGGGATAGTGTGGTATCTTATTTTTTTGGAGTAATTCTATCCCTTCCTTCACCTTTTCTCCGCCAATAAATGAAGCGACAACTGGTTTATTACACCCTTTGGTCGCCTCGACTATATTTTTTGCCGCCTCAACAGGATCAATCATTGCCTGAGGCGTGAGTAAAACCATAACGCCATCAATACCATCGTCCTGAAGTATTACCTCGAGGGTCATGCCGTAGGTCTCCGCCTTCGCATCGCCTATCATATCTATCGGGTTGTGGAAATTCGCATTAGGCGGTAAAAATTCCTTAAGTCTGGAAACGGTCTTGTCAGAAATCGCAGCGCATACAAGACCTACATTTTCAATGGCGTCCATAGCCATTATCCCAGGCCCACCGGCATTTGTCACAACAGCAATCCTCTTGCCGCGGAGGAGCGGCTGATATGAAAATATTTGGGCATAGTCAAACAAAGATTCAATAGAAGATGCCTGGATAACACCCGACCTCCTAAATGCACATTCATACGCTACATTTGTACCTGCAATGGAACCGGTATGAGACGAGGCCGCCTTTGCGCCGGCAGAGGTGGTCCCTGCCTTGATGAGGATTACTGGTTTTATCCTAGTCACCCTCTCCGCCGTCCGCATAAAGTGATGCCCTTTGGAAATATCCTCCAGATAGCCTGTGATCACACGGGTGTCGGCATCGTCTGCAAGCGCCTCTATCAATGTCTCCTCATCTATGTCCACCTTGTTTCCTATCGAGATAACTTTGGAAAAACCTATATGGCTCCTTGCCGACCAGTCCAGCATAGCAGTACATAAGGCACCAGACTGCGAGATAATGGCAATATCTCCCTTCTCCGGATAGTGCGCCGCAAATGAGCAATCCATGTTATTGGCGGTATTTATGAGCCCGAGGCAATTTGGCCCAAGGACACGGACTCCAGATGAAACTGCGGCGCTAAAGAGTAGCGACTCTAACTCCCTCCCCTCTGGCCCTATCTCCTTGAAGCCGGCTGAGATAACGATGGCGGCAGATATCCGCTTTCTGCCGCAATCAGTTATGGCCTGCGGGACAAGTCTTGCTGGAATAACAATGACCGCCAGATCGACACCGTCGGGTAGAGATAAGATATCGGGATAACACTTAAGACCCATCACCTCGCTCGCCCTCGGATTCACAGGATAGATAAGACCCTTGTAACCATGATTAATGAGATTGCTTAATATGGAATTGCCGACCTTCCCTGCTTCACGCGAGGCGCCGATGATAGCGATGGATCTGGGGTTGAAGAATTTGTCTAACATATACTCCCGCTTTCTAAGTTTGGATTCTTAATAGATGCATGGAGATTGTCAAAGAAAAAATATTTTAATTGCCGAGGAATTAACTGTAAGAGGCGCCTATGACCTCCATCACAAAGTTGGAGAGGCCATGAAAAAGGATGGAGGCGGTGATAGAACCTGTCCGCTCCCTTAGGTATCCGAAGAGTAGCGCAGGAAAAAATATCGCAAAGTGCCACCATTCAAAACTGATAATACTGTGTGAAACCGCAAATACCGCCGCCGTGATAGGCCAAGATGGTCCAAGCTGGGCGCCAAGCACCCGCCACTTCTTTGGAAACGCACTATTTAAAATTGACTGGAGATATCCTCTAAACAAGAACTCCTCAGGAAAGGCGATCATTACCATGTTATATAAGAGAAGACTCGCTGCCGATGGCGGTAGCGTAAGATGCGGTCCTTGAAGACCAACTACCACCACCTGCCATACATGGGCAGCGAGAAAAAATAGCGGAAAGACAATGACTGCCGCAACGAGGAATGCGATAGAAGAGGTGACATATCCCCTTATATCCCTATCTAAAAAGTCTGGTCTGATCCTTTCATGGCGGAGGACGAAGATGGGGACATAGACAAATGAAATAGCAAACACAAGCGGTTTCAATTCCCTTATAACATAGATGGACCTAAACGCCTCCAATGCCTTCGTCAAGGCAAGGAGTGCTGCCAACACCAAAAATGCCTCTCCAACCAAACGCCTATTTGTCACTGATCTCCTCTCCTGCCTTCCTTCTGGACAACAACTTCCAAATCAAGACGCCGGCAACAAAAAATATGCTCATCACAATCTGACCTGTAGATATCCTGCCTCCAAAGTAGAGCCCCCTGTCTGCATCGCCGCGCAGGAATTCTATAAAAAACCTCGTCACACCATAATACATAAGAAATAGCGCCGAGATCTGACCATCAAAACGCCTCCGTCGGTAGACGGTGTATAAGACTACCAACATCAGGGCTGCATTCATCATAAAGTAGAGCTGGGTCGCATGTAGGGGGACATTCGGATAGTAAAGGTAGGCGGTGGATGCGGGATTACGAAATACAAGGTGTATCGGGAAGTTGGTGGGCTTGCCATAGCAGCAACCTGCCATGAGACAACCCACCCTTACAAAGAAGATGATGACAGGGGCAGAAAGCGCGCCCACATCCAGGTACTTAAGCAATGGCAACTTTCTTTTCCTGAAGTATATTATCCAGGCCACTGCGGTAAATATAAATGCGCCGAGAGAGACAAACCCGCCCTGCCAGAAGTAGAACACCCTTATAGGCTTCTCTATGTAGTAATCCGGGGCCTCCACAACGATATGAAATATCCTGGCACCGATAATAGACATGATGACACCTATAAGCGCCATATCAAGTATGACGATCTCAGAAAGCCCCTCGCGCCTTGCTATGCGCCTGGCAAAATAAGTAGAGGCAAGCGCCGCTACCATTATCATGAAGAAGAAGGATTGGACCTCAACACCACCTATCTTGAAAAGTATGGGCCTCATGATCTCTCCTCCTTAAAAAATATCGCACCAATCAAGATAAGGATGACTGCAATAGTGATGGCACTATCTGCTATATTGAACGCAGGCCATTCCAATCTCACAAGTCCAATGATGGGAAGCGAAACTGCGGCATCCCTGATGTGTACCGATATAAAATCCGTGACCTCACCAAATCTAATCCTGTCCGTGAGATTCCCAAAGATACCCCCCAATATTAGCGAAAACACAACGGGCAGATACACGCTACTCCTCTTTAGCTTGGCAAACATGACGAAAATTATGACAACGGCAAGCACAGAAACCCCATAGAAAAACGGTGTTCGAATAGAATCTTTTAGGTTAGAGAGGATACCAAAGGCGGCGCCGTAATTCGTAAAATGTACTATATCAAGATAGCCGCCAATCACGCTAACTCTCTCACCAAGGTCTAAGTCCGCCCTTATGAGCGCCTTGGTAAGTTGATCCAGCGCAAAGACAAGCGGCGTAATAAGTGCCAAGATTTTGTATTTCATCTAGGCTCCCTTAATAACAGCAGCGCACCTCGGACATATCTCAAGGGAAGCAGAGGTCTCTTCTGCAAAAAATTTCCAACATCTACTACATTTCTTTCCATTAGCCTTTTGCACGGCTACCTTAAACAACTCATCGCCATCTAGCGAAGACGAATATTCTCCATCTGCCACTCCAAACTCACACTGCGAAACAATAAATAGATCTGAGATGTTCTCCCCGAGGGAATTTAAAAACTCTCTGATCTCTTGGGATGTCTCTATAACGACCCTTGCTTCTAAGGAATTGCCTATTATGCCATGAGCGCGTGCAAGCTCCAGCGCCTTCAAGACCACCTTCCTGAATTCCAAAAACCGCTCCCACTTTGCACCAAGCTCACCATTAATCCAGTTATCATTTAGATCTGGCATAGGCAGGAGAAATACAGACTCTTCTTTCTCCTCGTATGCCGGCATAGCAAGCCATATCTCATCGGCCATAAAGGAGAGTATCGGAGCCATGATCCGAACCATCGTATCCAACACATGGTAAATCGCCGTCTGTGCCGACCTCCTTTCCAAACTCGAAGCGCCCTCGCAATATAACCTATCTTTCAAGACATCCAAATAGAATGAACTCAAATCCACCACACAGAATTCATTCAAGGCATGATATATCACATGATACTCATACGATTCGTATGCCTTAAGGCACCTCCTCTTGAAGAGCTCTGCTTTATGGAGTATCCAACGATCCAACCCTCGGAGTTTGGAGTAATCCAACATTGACGCCTTTGGATCGAAGTCGTAGAGGTTCCCAAGTATAAATCTCGCAGTATTCCTAATCTTTCGATATGCCTCAGTGAGGCGCCTTACTATCTCTTCAGAAACTTTTATATCATTTCTGTAATCTTCGGCCGCCACCCACAACCTCAATATCTCTGCGCCGTATGTATCTATTACCTTCTCAGGTGGTATATAGTTTCCTGCGGACTTGGAATATTTTTTCCCCTCATTGTCAACCACAAAGCCGTGGGTGAGACAAGATTTGTAAGGAGAAATGCCCCTTGTTGCCACGGAAGAAAGGAGCGCAGAGTGGAACCATCCCCTGTGCTGATCACTCCCCTCGAGATATAGGTCAACAGGGACGTAACTCCCTTCCCTTCCTTCAATGACCGCAGCATACGAAACGCCGGACTCAAACCAAACATCTATTATGTTTCTCCCTTTATCAAAGGAATCGCCACCGCACCTGCCGCATACAAAGCCTTTTGGGACAAACTCATCCGTAGGATCTGTAAACCACGCGTCCGAACCCTTCTCTTCAAAGATTAGCGCTGCCCTCTCCGCAATTTCGGGCGACACCACTTCATCTCCGCAAGACCTGCATATAAGGCTCACTATGGGTACCCCCCACGACCTCTGTCTTGAGATGCACCAATCAGGCCTCGCCTCCACCATTCCATATATCCTGTCTCTCCCCCACTTTGGTATCCATTCGACCTTGTCTATTATATCCAGCGCCTTCTTCCTCAAATCATTGTGCTCGATGGATATAAACCACTGCTCTGTCGCGCGAAATACGACCGGATTTTTACAGCGCCAGCAGTGCGGGTACGAGTGTAAGACCTTCCCCTCCCATACAAGCGCGCCCGTCTCCTTTAGCTTCTCATTTACAATCCGATTTGCATCCCAGACTGAAACTCCCTTTAAATACGGAAGTCCAACCTCGTCCGTAAAACACCCTCTCACATCCACCGGCGCAAACACGGGGAGGTTATACTTCTGCCCTATCTCATAGTCTTCGCGCCCATGGCCTGGTGCCGTGTGGACACACCCTGTCCCAGCGTCCATAGTGACATGTTCACCCAATATCGCCAAAGAGGCGCGATCTATAAGAGGATGTCTAAACTCGAGCATCTCTATCTCGGACGGTAGGACCTCTCTGTAAACCTTGTACGAAGAGACCCCCATCTCCTTCATTGCGCTTTCAAGGAGTGAGTCTGCCATGAGCCACCTTTCGCCCCCAACATCTACCAAAAGGTACCTAAACCTTGGGTTTAAGGCGATGGCGAGGTTGGAAGGTATCGTCCATGGCGTAGTTGTCCATATGACTGCGTACACAGGGACGCCATCTGGAGACAATCTCTTAAGGCCTTCGTCGCCTAGTCTAAATTTTACATATATCGACGGAGAACTATGGTCCTTGTATTCAACCTCGGCCTCCGCAAGCGCGGTCTGGCAGGAGGTGCACCAAAAGACCGGCTTCTTCCCCTTGTAGACATAGCCGCCTTTGACAAACTTGCCAAATTCCCTCACCACTACCGCCTCATAGCGTGGATTCAAGGTAAGATATGGCTCCTTCCACAGGCCCAACACACCAAGCCTCGTGAATTCCCTTCTCTGTATGTCAACATATTTTAGGGCGTAGTCGCGACACGCCCTCCTCACCTTTAAGACGTCCTTTTCTTTTCCGATCTCCTTTTCCACCTGAAGTTCTATTGGAAGACCGTGACAATCCCACCCAGGAATAAACTCGGCAAAGAACCCGCTCATGTTCTTGTATTTGATCACTATGTCTTTCAAGACCTTGTTCAATATATGGCCAAAGTGGATGTCGCCATTTGCATATGGTGGCCCATCGTGTAGGATGAACGGCGTCTTCCCCTTATTTCTCTCCACCATCCTTTCGTATATCCTCTCCCTCTCCCACCTCTCCACCATGAGAGGTTCATTTACCTTCAGGTTTGCCTTCATCGGAAACGCTGTCTTCGGGAGATTTAATGTATCCTTGTAGTCGCTCATCTTAAGTTACTCCTCCACGCCTAAGTTTGTAACCGTTATATCCTTTTCCCTTGCGTGCAGTGCCACCTTTTCTAAGAATTCCCTCTCCTTCTCGCCTGTGGTTGCTACACGCCTTACCAAACCATTCACCTCTGTACTCACCTCTACCTTTGTCTCACCGCTCCCCAATGGCACTACCTTTATCACCAGTTTGTAATACGAAGGGCCTGGATTATAGTACCTACCGCCCATAAACTCGGTGGAGTGCGATGCGGCACCGGTAGGGACCCACTTTGTCTGGATTACCCCGCCCTTCAAATCCTCCTCCCCATCCGGATATCCCAGCTCACCCATCGCCCATTTGATCGCATAGTAGAGTGTATTGGGATCCGTCCTGAAGACCTTGGAGATACCTTGGGTCCTCACGACGTTCCCAGTGACGAGCGGTTTTGCACACCCAGTAATGACCATGGACGCAAAGACCAAGCCAGCAATAATACTCTTCATCTTGCTACCCTCGCTTTTATAAAGCCGCGCGCAAGGAGTGTCAGACCCACCACAAAGAGCAATATACTTATCCCCTGCGCATGGCTCAAAATCCCTCTCATAATAAAACCCCTCTCATCTCCACGGAAGAACTCGACACAAAATCTCAAGATAGCATAGAAGACGAGGTAAAAAGAAAACACCTCCCCATCAAATCTCTTCCGCCTCCTGATCAGCACGAGTATGAAAAATATGAGAAATTCTCCAAGCGACTCCATGAGCTGGGTTGGGTAGAGCGGGATACCTGGGGGCGCTATACCCCTTGGATCGTCGGGAAACACTACTGCTATCGCGCTCCCATGAGCAACGGCGCCATAGCAGCACCCCGCCATAAAGCAGCCTATCCTGCCAAAAGCATGTCCCAGCGCCACGGCAGGCGCGATTACATCTGCATACACCGGAAGGGATAACCTCTTCCTCTTTGTATAGATGAGGACCACGAGGATAGCAGATATCAGCCCGCCATAATACACGAGCCCACCCTCCCAAAGCGCAATAACAGACCATGGTTCCCGAATGATGCGAGATGGGTCTGTGATAATGAGGTAGTTTAGCCGCGAGCCGATTATCCCAGAGAATATGATCCAAAATATGAGGTCCAGCACGCTGTCGGTATCTAGCGAAAGCCTCTTACTCTCGCGCACTACCCATAATATACCCGAGACAAAACCGAGCGAGACGAGGAAACCGTAGGTCCGTATCTCTACGCCCCCAAAGATGGGGATCTTAAATAATAAAGGATGCATGATGGGATATATAAACGATAAGGAGCATATGTGCAACTTAAAACTTAGAGGAATCTAGGAATCCCTGCTAAGGATACCAGACTTAAGCGCCACTTACCTGTACCTTACTAGCACCGCACCAAAAGAGCCAGACGAAGATGGGTTTAGACTTATTGACGTAGACGGAGATGATATGTTGTAGAAACCGATGCCAGACGGATACAGACTGACCGGGCTCCCGCTATACTCATATATTGCAGGGCCTGTCATCAGTGTCCCCCTCCCATCCTCGGCATCGCATATGAGGCATATCCCCTGCCATCTCTTCGTCTCGTCATTCCATGTACGCGGGCGGTAGGTATACCTTGGATCCACGCTGATACCTCTTCCGCTTATCACGAGGGCGGCAGCCCACCTCATAAGAAATTCGCCAAACTGGTCAAAATTCTCAACACTCCCAGCAAATGCCGCCTCGATATTCTCAACACCGGTCTTGCCGCTGTGATAAAGGCCCCATAGGAAGGCATCTTTGTCCTCCGCCTGTTCATACAGGAACCTCAAGAAGAGATATGCGGCGCCCCTCCTACCCAAGTTCGCCGAGGAAGAGCCGACCAACGGATATGAAAGTGGATCTCTAAGGAATATGTTGGCGCGGGAGTAGTTCTCCTGCCCATATCCAACCAGATCCTCTGTGAGGTGGGAAAGCCCTTCATTCAGCCAATTCTCCTCGGGGTTTCCCCCTCCCTTTAGGACATGCTGGTTGTAACTCACTACATGCTGAAACTCGTGTGGGAGGACCGCTGTCAAGAAGTTTTCTATCGCAAAGTCCTTTGGGATGGTAACGCTACCATATTTCCCATCCGGGTTTGGGACAAGGGCATAGATAATCTCCATCTCATTACTCACCTGGTTGCTGGAGGACCTAGGATAGAGATCCGAGGCAAGGAAGAAGCCTGTGATGATACCCCCTCCCATCGCACCCAATCTATTTACCTGAGGGGTGAGGAGGGCAGAGACCTTCCCATCTCCGTCTACATCAGAGGCCTCTCCAAACCACCCCTGTATAGATGAAACGGCGCTCTCAAATTCATTGCAGAAGCGGGCTATATCCTCATCCGTAAGGAGGTCCTTATCCCCCTCCACCTCAGTATCTACATATATAACCACATCCTTCTCCACACACCTTGCCCTCGCAGTAACAGTGGTATAACTCCCCATGTTGGTCAGGCTGTTCAGCACCCTAAACTCCCTTGTATCCCCAACACTTATCGAAGGTGTTACAGCCGCCGCCTTGAACCCCAACCCACCATCCACATCTTGTCTTGCAAACCGACTGTCAGATGCGATCCGCCTCTCGTTCTCGCGGAGTATCTCTTGGAACCTTTCATCCAAGTCAAGCGCTACCGCCTCCGAGTCATATGCCTTTCCAGAGACCGCACCGTCCACACTATCCATAGCCGGCACAGGGAGGTCTTCGTCCCCGAACGCCACAGACCTCAACCCTCCCCACGTATCCAGCTCTGCTATGGCGAGGTAGTATGCGCTATCCGGCTCCGTCCCCTCAAAGTTTATTTCGGCCGGCTCACCATAGGCAAACTCAAGCATCATCACATCCCCTACCTTCATATCCTTGGGAGAGGTAACCTCATTCGTAATGGTCACGCCCCCTTCGCTTCCCCCACTCCCGATCCCATAATAATCGCTCGAGACACTGGAAGTGTCACTACCACATGATGATGTAATTATTAACCCTACTAAAAACATAAACAACTTTGCGATATTATTCTTTGTGGGTTTCATAGCACCTCCAATGCTCGCCGTCTGTGAGCAAGGGATGTGCCGTTTTAAAACCCACCACCCCTAAAATAAACACATTGTAAATCAAGTAATTAAGATAAAGATAATGCGACGTTGGAAGATTTGTGGGTTATTTTTAACCCTATTATTCTAATTTTGAGCAATTACATCAGGGTTAATAAGAGTAATTAAGGGATATTACGTCGATTATCTTTTTAAAAAATTGGTATCAAAAAATGGGGTAAAACTTGACAAGTACCTTCTCTCTGGCCAAGATGAAGATAATAAATAATAAGATGAAGGTTAGATGGGAGGCAGATCTATTATGTCCCGAAGTAGCGGTCGCCGAAGTCACCGAGCCCAGGCAAGATAAACGCCCTCTCGTCTAACTCCGGGTCTACCTCGCCCGTGACGATCGTCACACCGGGATATTCCGACTGGAGCCTCCTAACCCCCTCGGCAGACGCGATGAGGTTTATAAAGATGATCTTGGCCTCCTCAACACCGTGCCCTTTTAATATCTTGATCGCCTCGCACGCAGAACCGCCCGTCGCAAGCATGGGGTCCAACAATAGGACATACCTCTGGCTGATGTCTGTGGGGAGTTTGGCGTAATACACCACCGGGGAGGCATCCTCCTCTCTCCGCTGGATCAGGATCTTTCCTATCCGGATCTTCTGACAGACATCCCGAAGCGCCTTCTCCATGCTCTCGCCAGCGCGCATAATGCTTACGGCACATATCTTCCCCTCGAACTCGAAGCCGCTGTACCTCTTGTTGAGCGGCGTGATGACCTCTTTCTTCTTTAGTGGGAGGAGTTCTAGACCGCGCTCTACGAGGATCCTCGTCAGGCGGTCTGAGTAGAATATGAAGACGTCACGAGGGGTCTCCCTGTCCCTGATGATCGTCATGAGCGCCTTCACCTGAGGCGACTTATCCAAGATGATAAGCTTCCCTGTCACCGAGACCATGGCCTCGTCACTCCGGTGTCTTTGGGGTTAAGGATAAATTGCACGGCGAACTACAACCGCTACCACCACTGCTACTCCCGCCGCTGCATGGGAGCATGGACTCACTGATCAGAAACGCTGCCAATATATAGATCCCTCCTTTTCGGCTTTTGTTTGTATTTTGCATCCTAATAGTGGAGGCCTACCATACCCGATGTATCTTTGCAAACAAAAAGAGGGCCTTGGTTATCTTTGTATCATTCATATCACCTCACTTCCTAGGAAACTTTTAGAGATGGGTGCCGAAGGATAGGTCGTGGGCGAAGGTGTAAGATATCCCAGGGCAGAGCCGTACAGCAGGTACTACTTTGAGAGCCCTGCTGAGGGATCCGGACCTAGATTTGGACTCAGCATTATTGCGCCGGTCGTGGGGACAGGTCCGTCTGGCCTATATCGGGCGGGTGGTATTGGGGGCGAAGTGCGGATCCGTCTGACCGAAAAACTAAACCTCGGCCTTGCATACACATACAATCCCATAAGAGAAAAGATGATCTTTCATGGCCACCACCTCGAGTCATTCATCGAGCTTCCAAAGAGGCTAAAATGGGGGAGATGGCGCCTCGGCGCCATTGCGGAGGTATCAAACCTTCGTTCGTGGGAAGAGACGAGGGTCGGGGGAGGTATCATCGGGATCTTTGTCGGCGTCGACGTACCTATAGTCTCGTTCGGGAGTGCGATGTCTATCAGCCTTGACTTCAAGTCTGGAATGGGCGTCGCACTCAAGGACTATGGACCAGGATTTTTTATACTCGGTGGGCTAAAATTTAACTTTATGGACTTTTGATGGATACTGAACACCTAAATATCTCTTTCCTCAAAGGGCTGCCGACCGAGGCGTGGCAGGAAGGTAAGGCGATACATTCACAAAATGAGATAGACAGGATGATCCTCCGTCTGGCTGAGATGGACGGTAAGGGAGACGAGCTCTCCATCGAAGACGTAAGGCTAGCCTATAAAGACCCAGACCCAACGCTTAGCAAGATCTCATCCCTAGGACTTTCGGCCGAATGGCTTTTTAGGGATCTAAGGAGCTATCTTTCGCGCCTCTGGATATATCGCGAGATGTATTCAGGCACAAAGAAGGGAACAGCAGACGACGCGGTCTGGATCAGGCTTGTACTCACAACAGAGACGGACCTAAAAGAGATAAGGGAGTTGGTAAGCATCTTCACGTTTATCATGCCGAATGTGGGACTTTCAGAGATCATCGGCAGGGCACTCTTTCAAGTCAGGGAGGAGACGCTAGTAGCCGCTGCCCTCGAGGCCGCAGAAAGGCTCTCGTCCGAGGAGATACGAGGGCTACTCCTCCTCCATAGGTCATTTAAGGATATGGCACTAGCCAAGTCCAGCGCCACATCACCAAGTGGGGCAAGAGGTGCGGTAGAGAAGGAAGGTGGGGGGAGGGAAGGGATAATACTCAGGCTATTAGACATCGCGTTTTTCCACGGACAAAAGGGGGTTGGATTTTCCAATGTCCTCCTCGAGATAATAGAAGGCGAAAAGGAATCCGTCCTCAAAAAGTTTCTCAGCGACATACTAAGGTTTAAAAGAAAGCTCGAAGACGCTACCAAACCTAGATTAGATGATATAATAGCCTTGAGGACCTTCGTCTCAGAAGAGGAAGAGGAGGCGCGTGGTTTCAAATATCCGCCACCTGCCAACACCTTTGGCGCCTGCGTCGCAAGGGTGCTTGCTAACATTGGCGTTGCAGACCGAAAGGTGGTCTCTAAGATAAAGGAGATCTTAAAAGGCGCCGCATATAGCGACGAGATAAAGGCGAACTGCCTCTATTCCCTCCGTGAGATGGAATATGATTCGGAAGGGACAAAAAGAGATGCGGCGCGCATCATATATGAACTGGCAAGGCGCATGCCGGTAAAGACCGACGAAGATGGAAACCTCTCTCACTATACACTGCAGGTACCGATAGCGCTGGGCAAGTTAGGATTTGCGTGGATAGACGGTGACGATGTGGTGGACGCGCTGGCCAGGTTTGTGTACTACAGAAGGTACGCGGAGTTAAGGATGGTTGCCTTATATGGTTTAGGTCTCCTTGGAACAGATCCGAAGACATCCACTGCAGACCGGATAAAGATCTTGGGGATCATTAGCGACCTGATAGGCGACCCGGAGAGTCAGGTTGTCGGAAATGCGGCATATATATGGTATGAGAAGGTATGGAAGAAGGTATACCACGAAACCAATCTAGATAAGGGCTCATCTGACAAGAGATGAGAGACAAAATTAGTACTTAAGAGCAACTGACAACACCTTGCTTATCCTTTCCTATTCACAACTAATTTTTTCCTTGAATCTACACAATCAAAGGAATAATGAAGGTAAAAATTTCAAAGGAGGAGATATGAAACGTCTCGTATTTGTACTCTCTCTGGCTCTGATTCTCCTGCCTGTTGCATCATCTATGGCAGCGGGCAAAAAGAAGGCTGGAGATGAGAGGATAGAGAAACTCGAAGAAGAGGTAGTAAATCTAAAGGAGAGGTTGGAAAAGGCCGAATCGGACAAGAAGGGAGAGGCAAGCACAAACCATCCGCTAAAGATCTATGGCCTCATCGTCTTAAATCCCACATTCGCCACTGCAAAGACTACCCTATATGGAACCAGAAACTCCGCAGCGGCGCTCTCCAGCGTAAAGGATAAGACCGCCAATGCATCCGACGGCAACAGCTGGTTTGGGCTCACTATCCAAAATAGCCGCCTAGGTATCATATGGACGGGGAAGGAGATTGCAGACAATGTCAAGGCAAGCGGACTGTTCGAAATAGACTTCGTGAACATAATCAACAACGCAAGCTACGGTACCTCCCCCATCCCACGTATCCGCCACCTCTCATTTACCCTGGAGGGAAAAAACTGGTCAATCCTTATGGGGCAAAACTGGGATATATTCTCGCCACTAAACACCAATTCGCTCTCGCTCGGAAACAACATCTGGTATCAGGGAAATTTGGGCTTTAGGCGCCCGCAGCTCAGGTTTACATATAACATACCCGCAGGAACGAATGGAAAGGTAAGTCTTGCGGCGAGTGTAAATCATCCATCCAACACAGATGACCTATACAGCGGCGGCATGGAGGGCGGCATCCCATACGGTGAAGGACTCATACAATACACAAAGGGGCTAAAGTACGGCGACCTCATCGTTGCTGTCTCTGGGACCGGCGGCACGCATCGTAGCAATGGCAAGAATAAAGAGATGTGGGGGATAGCGGGTAGTATAAACATACCGCTCCACAACTACCTCACATTGAAGGGCGAAGTGGAATGGGGTAAAGATCTGGGCGACTTCCTTACATTTGCAGGCTCTACCGGCGGCGTAAAGAACCTTGGCGGATGGGGGCAGATATCCAGCAAGTGGCATAAGAAATTCGAGACAAATATTGGATATGGCATAGATGACATAAAGAAGACCTCCATAGCAGACGGAAGCGTATCCAGAAACCAAATCGCCTTCGGAAACTTCAAGTATTCCCCTTGGACACCATTCTCAATCGGAGTGGAGTATGAGTACATGAGGACTACATATAAGGGGCATGGCGCCTCACCCGCGCATGTCGTATTCGGAAACTTTGCATACTCATTCTAAAAAGACATGGGGGGTTCCCGTGCAAAAACTTATCATCACGGCGGCAATCACAGGTGCTGAGACGACAAAGGAGGCAAATCCAGCCCTCCCTATAACGCCGGAGGAACAGGCCATAGCGGCAAGGGAGTGTGTGGAGGAGGGCGCCTCTATCATCCACCTCCATGTGCGGGATAAAAGCGGCAGACCTTCGCAGTCGGTAAGTCTTTTCAAGGAGGCGATAGACGCAATCAACGAGGCGTGTAATCCAAGGCCGATAATCCAGATATCAACGGGCGGCGCCGTAGGGGAGTCCTTTGAAAAGAGGATGGAGCCGGTTCGGGCATTAAGACCTGAAATGGCATCACTAAACATAAACTCTATGAACTTTGGGGACGATGTATTTATAAACCACCCAAAGGATGTCAAGAGACTTGCAGGACTCTTTCTGGAGCTCGGCGTAGTGCCTGAGATCGAGGTCTATGATGTAGGCGACATCGAGCTTGCAAAGAGGTACGCGAAGGAGGGGCTTATCAAGACACCTATGCACTACCAATTTGTCCTCGGCGTCCCCGGTGGGATGAGCGGGTGGGAAGAGAATCTAAAACACCTGCTCAAATTTGTGTCAGAAGGCGATACATGGGGCGTGGCCGGGATAGGAAGGTATGAAATACCTTTAGCATCTCTCGCGATAGAGCTCGGTGGATTCGTACGCGTGGGCCTAGAAGACAACATATACATAGAAAAAGGCGTGCTCGCCAAAGGGAATGCAGAGCTGGTAAGAAAGGTAGCAGACATGGCGCGCCAAAAGGGAAGGGAGATCGCAACGCCGGAGGAGGCAAGGAATATCCTAGGCATCCCTAAAAGGACGTAAATTTAAGGTGTGTAACCTAGCAGTTTAAAGCCCTGCCTCAAAATTCAAAGAGCGCGCCACCACAACCCTTCCATTTTGTAATTTTACAATTGCACTCGGCCAGCAGAAGATGTAAGATAATTTTCATGAAAGAGAGGCGGAGGTACAAGAGGTTTGGTGTGGCGCTTCCAGCGATACTCAGGCACAATGGGAGGCTCTTTCCTGCAGAGACTGTAAATGTGAGCGAGGGCGGTTTCTGCCTCCGTCTAGAGGCCGAATCGCCTGCCGAGATCCAACCGGGAAAGAAGGCAGAGGTAATACTAGACCTTTCGGAAGGCAAGCGAGATATCTCGCTCATAGGAGAGGTGGTGCACACAAACGCAGGCGGCAAAAACCTAGTTGGGATCAAGATACTAGAGTTCTATACCCCTTCGCACGAAATCCTCACCAACTTCATCTCTCAGATAGAGGGTGGTCAAAAAATAGAAAGATAAGAGGAGCGCCAAACGAAACCTCGCCACTCAAAGTATTATAGGTATTCCGCTTACCTCTCTCGGCAACGCCACCTCAAACCCTACATTCCTTCGAAGCAAAATCTCTGTCTCACGCCTGTCGCAGGTACTTAATATGCGTGCCCTAAGGTCTGCGACCTTAGTATTATAACAAAACCTCTTTGAGCCGTCTGTATCATCATACCCAACACCCGCAATCATGCTGCGTCTCAACTCAAGAAACCCATCTACCAAATATCTTCCAGCGCCTACCTTGAAGCGCCAGCCTCCTAGATTTAAGATATCCTCAGGTCTCTTCAATCTAAACCAGCGAAGGCCTCGCACCCACAAACCATCAAGGCGTAAGCAACATACCATACCCCAAATGCCATCTGCTATAGGCGAAGCCGCTATCTCCAAGACATTGCCACAAGCGCCAAGGCTGGCATCGTGCGCATGGAGCCATATCCATGACTTCGAGTGGGACCTACCAAAGACATGTCCCACGTGCACCAAGGCATCTTTTAACAGATATTCCCTGCTACCGTGTCGTACTGTGCCGCTCCCTGTTGCGGCAATACATGGGTATGTAACCTTAGAGCGCGGGAATGGAAGCCTATACAAGGCCATTGGGTAGTGGAGAACCAGATCACCTCCCTCGCTCCATCCGATATCCCACTTCACTGGGCCACTTGCCCCACACACAGAGCCGCAAGTCCCAGCCATGTCAAGAGACCAGTTACCAATCTGAATCAAACTATCTTTACCTTCCTTGACCTCAGAGACATCATATACATCCTTAAATGCAGAGGGAAACGGAAGGAGCGGATTGTACTCTACGCACCAGACTGCGGCATATGGAGCAGATACACCTTGGCGCGGCATGAGTACCGAATACCTAAACCACCATCCAATCCCAGATGCCGGGTCGTTTACCTGAAGATAGAATACATCGAAATATTCTCTTCTCTTGTCCGGCGCAAAGCGCATATTATGAGATCTTGCTACAAGGCACATCTAGACTATCCTCCCCACAAGGTCGTACTCATATGCCCTCTTGACCTCCACAAGGTAAAACTTGCCTACATCGCCGCCTTTTCCTTCGATGTACACAACGCCATCCACCTCAGGCGCCTGAAATTCAGTCCTCCCCACAATGAGGTACGGCGTATCTAAATGGCCATCTATGAGCACCTTTAACCTCTTCCCCTCAAACGACCCAAGCCTCCTCTTAGAGACCTTTCGCTGCGCCTCCAATACTATCTTCTGCCTCTCTAGCTTTACCCTCCTCGAAATCTCTCCTCCAAGGCGCGCTGCTGCCGTCCCTTCCTCCTTAGAATAAGTAAACACGCCCACGTGGTCAAAGTAACCCTCTTCTATAAATCTCACCAACCTCTCAAATTGTCTCTCTGTCTCGCCGGGAAAACCGACTATAATAGAGGTACGGAGTGAGATGTCGGGGATCTCATCCTTTATCCATGAAATGAGCCTCCTTATCTCAGACGAGGTCTCCCGCCTCCCCATCCTCCTCAACACATGGTCATCTATGTGCTGAATGGGGATATCCAAATACCTGCAGATACAAGGACACTCCTTCATCGTAGATATAAGCTCACGCCGTATGGAACTCGGATAGGCATACATAAGTCTTATCCACTTCTCGCCTCCAAGCGATGAAAGCCTTCGAAGTAGTGTAGAGATGTTGCTTGCTCCACAAAGGTCCCTTCCATAAGACGTAGTGTCTTGCGCAATGAGGTTTAGTTCCTTCGCACCGCCTGCAAGGAGACGCTGCGCTTCGGTAGTTATGTCGTCTACACTCCTACTCCTATACCTCCCCCTGATCTTTGGTATCACACAGAATGAGCAGTGATGCATGCAACCCTCAGCTATCTTGAGGTATACGCTGTGAGGGGGCGTAGAGACCTTCCGCGGCGTATTAGCATCATAGATGTAGCGCGGCGCCTTGCTTACAAAGAGACCTTGCTTCGATTCTACCAAGGATGCAATCTTGTCGTACTCATCCACCCCTAAAAAGAGATCCACCTCAGGAAAGAGGCGCGCCACCTCCTCTTTATAGCGCTGAGTGAGGCAACCTGTAACCACAAGCCTCTTCTTTCCTCTGCAAGCCTCTTTATAAGAGGCGGCAGCAAGTATTGCGTCTATTGATTCCCGCTTGGCATCTTCTATAAATGCGCACGTATTTACAATGATCACATCGGCATCGGATGGATCTTTGGTAATGCTATATCCTGCCTCCTCTAGCACCCCAAGCGCCACCTCCGAATCCACAAGGTTCTTGTGACACCCAAGGCTAATCAAGCACACCTTCTTCATACGACCCCATACAAACACCAAAGGTGGTGTAAATCTAGAAAAAAATTCGCAAGGCCTCCAAAGTTCGGTAAAATGAAATATCTTTCTCAAAGGGAGGCGGCGCCACCACAGGGATAGAAGGGGGATAGAGATTCTTTTATCCCTTGAATGGGGTGAAAAGGTATGTAACTATTCTAGAGAATGGGTCTTTCATGTGGCATAGTTGGACTTCCCAATGCAGGGAAATCGACTATCTTCAATGCCCTGACATCTAGCAATGTCCCGGCAGAAAGCTACCCCTTTTGCACCAAGGATCATCACACTGCAGTGGCAGAGGTTCCAGACAAACGTCTCCAAGATATAGGTAGGATATTTGGCGTAACCAATATAACACCAACACACATAGAATTTGTGGATATAGCAGGGCTCGTCAAAAATGCACACAGCGGCGAAGGTCTTGGCAACAGGTTCCTCCACTACATAAGCGAAGTGGACGCCATCCTGCATGTGGTAAGGTGCTTTGAGGACGGTGAGGTGGCGCATGTGGAGGGGAGGGTAGACCCTGTAGGTGATGTAGAGATAATAAATACAGAACTCCTCCTCGCAGACCTTGAAAAGGCTGAGAGGCAGATACAAAAACATGTAAAGGTGGCTACCACGGGGGACAAAGAGGCAAAGAGGCTTGTGGAGGTCCTTACAAAGATACGGGATGGGCTGACCAGAGGTACCTTTGCAAGACAACTCGGGTTAGAGGCGGATGAAATAGAGCTCGTAAAAGACCTCTTCTTCCTCACGTTAAAGCCGGTCCTATATGTAGCAAACATAGGCGAAGCAGATATAAAGGACCCAGGGCCAAATCTCACCGAACTCAAAAGATATCTAGGGCAGAAGGGGGAACCCCTTATCGAGATCGCCGGTAAGCTGGAGGCCGAGCTCACAGAGTTTGGCGAAGAAGATAGGGCAAGTCTCCTAAAGGATGTGGGGCTCGCCGAATCAGGACTTACGAGGCTCGTAAGGAAGGGTTACGAGCTCTTAGGGCTTATCACCTTCTTCACAAAGGAACGGGGAGACGTCAGGGCATGGGCAATAAAACATGGCACCAAGGCACCGCAGGCCGCAGGAAAGATACATACAGACTTTGAGAGGGGCTTCATAAAGGCAGAGGTATTTACATACGAGGAGCTCATGCGGTTTCAAAGCGAAGATGAACTAAGAAAGAGGGGGATAGTGAGGACGGAAGGAAAGGATTACGTAGTCCAAGACGGTGATATCATCCAGTTCAAATTCAATGTATGAGGAAATACATCAGAATATACTCCAGATGGACATCCTAAGGAGATCCTTCAGGCTCTTGCCTACTTGAAGGGCGGCGGTCGCCTCAAATCCTGAGTGCATCATGCAGTTTGCGCAGCGCCTGTCCAACCGCCTGCTGTAATAATCCCAATCTACCCCATGCATAAACTCGTCGAAACTATCGTAGTGCCTGTCTGTTATGAGATAACACGGCGCCTTCCATCCCTTTATATTGTACGTAACATTCCCCCAAGGCGTACATCTGTAATCCCTCTTCCCCGCGCAAAACTCCAAAAAAAGTGGCGTGCTCCAGATGCGGTACTTCCGCTGGAAGGAGAGTATCTCCAAAAACTTCTCCTGTATCTCCTTCCTCTCCATAAATAGGGTCTTGTCGCCTACATATTCATAGCTAAAGCCGGGCGAGATAAGCATCCCATCTACGCCCAGGCGGGTTAGATATTCAAAGAGCTCCTTTATCTCACCCACATCCGTCTCTTTATAAACAGTTGTATTCGTACAGACTGTAAATCCGTTTTTCTTTGCAAGCGCTATATTCTTTACTGCACGCTCAAACACGCCCCTTCTCTCCACAATGGTATCATGCGTATTTTGGAGCCCATCTAGGTGGACATTGATGTTAAAGAGTTTGTGCGGGCGAAAGAGGTGGAGTTTCTCGCCCAAGAGGACGCCATTTGTGCAGAGGTATACAACCCTCCCGCGCCTCAAGATTTCACTGACCAACTCCGATATGCTGGGATAGAGCAATGGTTCGCCGCCGCTTATAGAGACCACCGGCGCATCTGCTTCGTCTACCGCATGCAGGCATGAGTCAAGAGATAGTATCTTGTCAATGGAATCCTTATACTCCCTGATCCTTCCACAGCCGCTGCAAGAGAGGTTGCAGGCATGGAGCGGCTCTAGCATAAGGACTAGCGGAAATCTCTCTCTGCCCTTGCGGCGCATCTTCCATATATGACTTGCTACCCTAATGGTCTGTGCTATAGGAAATCTCATCGGAACTGGATAAAATACCACTTTCCCTATTTATGCAAGGAGATATTTTTGAAAAGGGCGTAAGGCGATGCTAAAATATGTAACTTCATTTCTGTGCGGTATACTCTTCTTCTCCCTTGTCCTAACTCTCATCTATATAACACTTTTTTTGATATCCAGGAGGAGAAAGGTAGCATACCTCCTAATCTTTATAAAATTTCCCCTTACCCTCCTCCTACTTTGGTTTATACTGGGTAGGCTTAGGCTTGTAGCGATCCCATTCCTAGCGGGACTTACTTTTTCATTGCTCATCTTCCTTATATACTGCTATAAGACAAGGCATGGAGAGAAAAGACCTCCTCACATGGCTATTTGAAGAGGTTGGGATCAAGCACGCCGAGACGTGGTGGATAGGCGTGGGCTACTCTCTCTTTTCCCTCATTGTCATAGCGCTCATTGCACTCATCTTGAGGTCTTATGTGAGAAGGGGGGGGCTGGCGCCTAAGGCCGGTGCGGGTCTCTACAACATAGTAGAGGTGGTGATAGAATGGTTAAGGGGAATTGTGGTACAAGTCCTCGGTAAAGATGCCGATGAGTTCTTTCCTATTATAGGGTCTGTCTTCATCTACATCCTCGTCTCAAATCTCATTGGCCTTATTCCTGGTATCCTGCAACCAACCGCAATCATAACCCACAATCTCGCATGCTCCCTCGTTGTATTCGTGTATTACAACATCATTGGGATGAAAAAGGTTGGGTTCATTAAGTACATCAAGGGATTTTTGGGGCCTGTTGTATGGATGGCACCGCTATTTGTGGTGGTCGAGATAATCACGCACTTCGCAAGACCTCTCTCACTAAGCCTAAGGCTCTATGGAAACATGAGCGGAGAACGTCTGGTGGAGGGGATGTTTGAAGGGTTTGTGCCGATCCTCGTCCCTGCTATCTTCATCCTGCTTACAATGTTTGTAGCAGTTATACAGGCATTTGTATTTTCTATCCTCACAACAGTTTATATTGCATTGGCTATAAAACATGAGTAATATACCACTTCACTCAAGGAGGATACCATGAAGTCGATTGCCATTGTGCTTACCTTGCTTGCAATCTGCCTCTACCATGTGGGCTCGTTTGGGCAAAGTCCAGAGGGGGTAGAGGTCAAAACTTCCTCGCCGTCAGATAGCAAGGCGACATACGTAGCAGGCGCCGAAGGAAAAGATAGCGCTGCTTTCAGTGAGACGGGGTGCGCCACATGGGAGAAGGTGGAGACCTTTAAGGCCAAGGCTAAGAGAGATGGTTACTTTGCCATAGCGGCGGCAATTGCAATAGGCATAGCCGCGATAGGTGGCGCATTGGGACAAGGGAAGGCGGCCTCCCACGCCCTCGAAGGGATAGCCAGAAATCCGGAGGCGGCTCCAAAGATGTTTACGCCACTTATGATATCTCTTGCGCTGATAGAGACAATTGTAATATATGCCCTTACGATATCGATCCTAATGATGCTTAAGATTAAGGTGTAAGATCGCAAACGGCCTTGCTTGTGCGCCCATAGCTCAATTGGATAGAGCGCATGGCTACGGACCATGAGGTTAGGGGTTCGACTCCTCTTGGGCGCGCCAGTAAGGCTGTTTGCCTCTTTAAGTCTTACCTAAGATAGACTAGTATCGCCAAAGGAGGTTTGATGCGTGTAAGACAGCTCCTCCTGGGTCCTATGGAAAACTTCACATATCTTATAATAGATGAAAAAGAGGGGGTTGGTGCCATAATAGATCCTGGATGGGAGGAGGAAAGGCTCATAGATGCCATAAAGGGTGAAGGTATAAGGCCGCTCTTCATCCTCCTTACACACTCACACTTCGATCACGCCCAGCTTGCGCCATCGCTCTCGGAGAGGTTCGGCATACCCATATATCTGCATGCATCGGAGACAAGGTGGTTCGGAAATACACCCAAGCCTACTCTCAAGCTAGAGGGAGGTGAAAGACTCGTGCTCGGCGAGACGGAGATAACCGTTCTCCACACACCTGGGCACTCTCCGGGCTCTGTATGCTACCTTTCGAACGGCGTCCTCTTTTCGGGCGACACACTCTTCGTAGACGCAATAGGGAGGACTGACCTAGAAGGCGGTGATGCTCAAATGATGTATGTCTCGCTCTCCAAGTTAAAGGAACTCCCCGAAAATACCATCGTATACCCAGGCCATAATTATGGCGCAGAACCGGCAAGTACAATCGGCGAGCAGAAGAGGCGAAACATATATCTCTCCCCGATGACACCGGGCGAATTTATGAGGCTCGTGTGTTAGCAAGCGCCCTCTTGACACCCAAGGCGGCGATCACACCCTGTGCCATTGATACAGCAGGATGCTGAATCTCTCCGCAGAGCACATCGCCCGCAGCAAATATAGAAGGATTAGATGTAGAGAAGTCCTCGCCTACAAGCACCCTACCAAGCTCGTCTGTGGCTACCACACCCTTGGCGTAAGAAATAGACGGTATCAGGTTTTGCGCACACACAACCGCTGTAGAAACAGCGAGCTCCTTCTCGCTTCCACCCTCAAGTATCGTCACAGATGTAAGCGAAGAGGTGCCATTGAATCTCCTTAGGCTGCTACTGTATATAAGGCTTATATTCTTTTTGGATTCCACCTCTCTCACCAACTTTTCATCCGCATCTATCTTGAGTCCTGGGATAACAAAATAGACGCTGGCGGCGCGTCTTGAAAGGAAGATGGCTGCATTGGCCGCTCTTTCATTCTTTCCAAATACCGCTACATGCTTGCCATGCACATCCGGAAGGAGGTCTGGAAAGAAATAATAGACACCGCGCCCAAAGAGCTCCAGTTCACCCGGGACCAAGCCGTGTCCCTCACGAATAAGCCCGCTGGCGATGATAACAAATCTGGATTCCCATATCCCCTTGCCGCCTGTGACAATGGCAAGGTCTTCCCTTGCCGTCTTTCTTATCTCCTCCACACTCGCCTCGATGAAAATGGCACCGCCTGCCTCAGCACGTCTTCTCATATCCCCCAAGAACTCGGCGCCGCTTACCTTCTTGTTGCCTCCGCTGTAGAAAGGGACCTCTGGCACATTATACCAATAGCCCTTGTAAGAAGGCATGGAAAATACAACGGTCTTTATCCCTGAAAGGGAGGCCTCTAAGGCGGCGGACATGCCAGCCAATCCACTACCCACGACTATGAGTTCACTCCACCTATCCATTCTTACCTAAAATAGTTTAAATTGGGTCTCATTTACAAGACTTGGCGCCTCTATCTCCCATTGCACTGGGAGACGCGCCTTTGCCTGATCAAACTTTGTCAGGTAAAATATCTCTTTGTGTCTCGCGCCATACTCAAATATCTCCTTCGTAATCCTTACATCATCCAAACAATACTTCTCAAGCTTATCCCACTCCCCCGCCTCGTAATACTTGATAGCATCTAACCCATTTCCGCTCTTTGTCTCTCCTAGGGTTGCCTTTGCGACGCTATTTAGACTCACCCTGTGTCCAAGTGCCTTTGTAACCTCACTCAAGATATCGAGCACAGGGATGTCACTTAATCTTATCTTAAAATAAGGCCTTAGCACAGGGAGGTCGAATCGCTCTATATTAAATCCAACTAGGAGCGGCTTGCTAGCCAGCCTCTCCTCTAATCTCCCCAGATCCTCTTCCCGAAATACCTTGTATTGCATATCAAGGTAATCAAATACCCCTACAACAGTTACACCAAGCGATTCAGGCGAGCGCGAGCCTGTATCGTCAAATGTCCGCTTTGTCTCCAGATCCAAGACGAGTATATTTTGTCCCATGTGTTCAATCTAGCATCTACAGATGCCTATGGCAACATATTTAAACCTGTTTGGTGCAGACACAAAACCAAACAGAAAGATTGTCTATTAAAAAGTCTTGTAAATGAAGATGCAAAGGGTTATTTTCGCTCGCCTATGGAGGAGTTTGATTATAAAGCGCTTGGATTTAGGTGCGGCGTGGAGATACACCAACAACTTGCCACATCTAAAAAGCTATTCTGCAGGTGTCCTGCCCCATACGCCCCATATTCTGACGAATATCAGGCAGAGATCCTAAGGCACATGAGGCCAACCCTGTCAGAGATGGGTAGTTACGATGGGACCGCCCTCATGGAGTTCAAAACAAGGAAGGAAATTATATACAGACTAAACCGCGAAAACGTGTGCACATATGAAATGGATGACACGCCGCCATTCCCAATAAATGAAGAGGCGCTAAACATAGCCATTGAGATCGCGCTCCTTCTGAATTCGGCAGTGGTAGATGAGCTGCATATCGCAAGGAAGCAGTATCTGGACGGATCCATACCAACCGGATTCCAGCGAACAGCGATTGTGGGGATGGGAGGGTATATACCATACAAAGGAAAGACAATAAGGATAAGACAGGTTGCCATAGAAGAAGACGCATGCAGGGAGGCCTCGAACAAGGGACATGTAATTACATTCTTTACAGACAGGCTTGGGATCCCGCTCGTGGAGGTGGTGACCGAGGCAGACATGGAAACTCCCATCGAGGCAGGAGAGGTGGTGAGGGAGATAGGGAGGCTGATGCGAATGACCGGCAAGGTGAGGAGGGGAATCGGCTCTGTAAGGCAAGATGTAAATGTGTCGATAGAGGGCGGAAGGCGCGTGGAGATAAAGGGGGTGCCGAGATATCAAGATATACCGCTCCTAGTACACAACGAGGCCATGAGGCAGAAGGCGCTCCTCGAGATCCGCGATGAAATGAAGAGAAGGGGGATTCAGATTGCGGACTTTTCACAGGAGCCTATAGACTTAACAAAACATCTAAAGAAGACAGGATGTGAACGGTTTTTGAGAACACATCAAAGCGGCGGCAGGATCATGGGAGTAAGACTGCCAAAGATGGCGGGTCTTATGAAAAGAGGCATCGGTGGCGGCCTAGACTTCGCAAGTGAATTCTCTGGAAGGGTAAGGGTGATTGCGTGTATTGATGAGATGCCAAACCTCTACCACACAGACGAATGGCCAAGATATGCCAACTCTGAGCAAGAATTGCAATACATAAAGAACCTACTTGGTGTGGGCGAGGAGGATGTTGGTGTGGTTGTATTCGGCAATCAACAAGATACCATCACTGCATGTGGAGAGATCTTGGCAAGGGCGATGGAGGCGCTAGAGGGCGTCCCGCACGAGACAAGAAGGGCGCTCGCTCGCGGTATCACTACATTTGAAAGGATACTCCCAGGTCCTGACAGGATGTATCCCGATACAGACCATCCCCCTCTAAAGATAGACAGGGAAAGGATAAAGGTAATAGCAAAGGGGCTCCCTCCAAAGCCTTGGGAGCTGGAGGAAAGGTATGTAAGTCTTGGGGTACCGCGAACAATAGCCGCTTCTATCCCGACTTCTAAGTACAGGGCACTAATAGAACGTCTGAAAGATGAGATGGGAGAAAAGATAAGGCACGTTGCGGTAGTATTGTTTGAAGTAATGAAGGGGCTCGAAAGAAAGGGCATAGATACCGCCTCTATAAGCGAAGAGACGCTATATGAGATATTTATGTTATACAAGGAAGGGGTATTTAGTTACTCGCTCTTCCCCGAGATTATAAAGGAGGCCTCTTTGTCTCCCCATGTAGGGTCTAGTATCAAAGAGCTCGTCCAGGGCATAATAAAAAAGCGGATGGGTGGAGAGGAGAAGGCACTCGCCTACGCAGAGGAGCTCATCGCAAACCTAGGCAAGGCCGATGAAAGCAAGAGAAAAAAGCTCGCGCGCTATATCATGGGGAGGGTGACCGAGAAATTCTACATTCCAAAACCAGCCCTCTTTGTCCAAGAGATAGAGCGGCTCATAGATAAGAAAGCTCTTCGCTGAGGAGCGAGGACTCGCTGACTAAGATGTCCAAGGTCTTTATGTCGCCGGCGTCTCTCCAAAATCCTTCATAGTCATAGGCCCGTATTTCAACACCCTCCTTGGGATTTAAGATATCCACAAAGAGGTTTAGAAACCTTCCATCTGGAATCTTAGAGATATAAGACGGTTCGAGGACTTGAATGCCGGCATACATCCTATCCCCCTCTCCAATCGCCACCACGCGTCCATCTTTTGTGCTAATGGGGGTGTAACCTTCTTCGTGCCTCTTTACAACAAGGGTGGCGACAGAACGGTGCGAAAAATGTGTCAAGATAAGCCTATCTATTGGCACATCCGCTATGACATCCACATTCGTAACAAGGAAGGGGGAATCGCCGAGTAGCGGCAGGGCATGCCTTATCCCGCCGGCAGTCCCAAGTATCTCCTTCTCTTCGGAGTAGGCTATCTTTACACCATATCTCTTCCCATCTCCTAAAAACTCCCTGATCATGTTACCCATATGGTGGAGATTTATCACAATCTCATCTATCCCGTACTTTCTAAACATGTAGATACCATACTCCACAAGTCTCACCCCACCTACCTCAACAAGCGCCTTTGGTATCTTGTCTGTGATAGGGCGGAGGCGCGTTCCAAAACCCGCAGCCAATATCATTCCTTTATTTATCCACTCCATCATTCCTCCACTCTGGGAGAAGGTCTAAAAGAAGCCCCTTTAAGGGACTGTACCTAGGCACCTTTTCCAAGGCATCTTTCACATATAGAAGCGAAGGCGCGATATATCTCAGGTATGCAGGATTTCCCTTTACCTTCTCTATATACACAAATCTGCCTGCGTCTTTGAGCTTCCTCTGGATGGTTATGAGATAAAACTCCTCCCTTATCCTCTCTGGATCTAGGTTCCTAAGACTTGCATATTCGCGGATGAGCCTCTCCACAAGCTCTGAATCTAATACAACATACGAATCGCGTAGGAGCGAGACGAGATCGTAGACCTCTGGTCCCAAGAGGGCGTCTTGGAAATCCAACATATACAACCTTCCATCCTTCTGCATGAGATTCCTGCTCTGGAAGTCCCTGTGCGTGAAGATATAATTCATCCGAGAGATCTCTGAAGATATAAGGCGTGTTATCCTTACAAACTCCTCCTTCGTGGTGTGCGGCACCTCTATACCAAATCTCGCCTCCACACCATACTCAAGGAAGTGGTAAAACTCCCAATTAAGGAGCCTCTCATCAAACGACCTCTTGAATGCAATGCACCCATCGCTTGGGACCGCGCGGTCCTTAAGCCACGCAAGGAGGCCTACTGCCTCAAGGTAGATATGTGCCAAGCGGTCGCTACTACCGCTCCCCTTTGCTGAATCTGCCAAGGCATAAAATAGTACATCCCCAAGGTCTTCCAAGATAAGCACCCCACATCTAAGGAGGGGAGAAATGACCTTTGGAACATTAGCGCCGATGGAAGAGAGATACCGCGCTACATTTATGTACGGCAACTCCCCAAGTTCGCCCTCGTAGTTTGTTATCTCCTCCGAGACAGACGATGCCCCTTCAGGCATCTTCATGGCGATAAATGTCCCGTCATCCAGAAAGACCCTGAAATAGCGTCTATACGATGCATCCCCATATAGACCAACGACCTTCCTAACCTCCCTCCCAAAGAAATCAGAAACTACCTCACTTATTAACGCCTCCATAAGCTCCCCACTAAGGCACTAGATCAATCACGATCTCGTTTGAAACGATATCCCCTTCTGGAAGATATACAAAAAACCTATAACTCCCTGCCGCCATCCCAGCCGGCAGCAAGACCTTTATATACTCTGCCTCTGCCCCTTCACCCAAAACCCCACGCTCGCTTACTTCAAGGGGTGTCTCGCTTCCATCCGGACCGATGAGCATAACCACCAAGGCGGGGGCGCTAGTAAATCCATGCCCAAACAGCGTAACAACACCACCTTCTCCCGCCTTGGAAGACTCCACCCCTGTGATAATTATATCATCATAAGAGAGGCTCCCTCCACAACCCACACAGAAGAGAAAGGTAGTCAAGAAAAGGGGTAGAAACCTTGAAAAGCGATGCATACCTCGAATATACTTATGCCGATGTCCCTTGGTCAACGATTTAATGTGTGTTTAATGCGTGTTGTATGAAGGCGAAGATAAATGCTATACTCTAGGAACCCCATTTAAGGTACAAAGATGGACGAATTCGAGTTCATAAAGATAGTGTCTGGATATGCAAAGGACCTCCCCAATGTCATACAGGGGATTGGCGACGATGCGGCAGTTATAAAGGGGAGGGGTGGAAGGACCTTTATAATATCTACGGATATATCTGCAAGCAATGTCCACTTTCGGCTCGAATGGGCATCCCCACGGGAGATAGGTCGCAAGGTACTGGTCTCCAATATAAGTGATATTGCGGCGATGGGCGCAACGCCGCTTTATTATCTCATATCCATTGCAGTCCCAAGCTCCATCCAGAGGGGTACCATATTGGGTATAGTGGAGGGGATGCAGGAAGAGGCAGATAGATACAAGGTGGGTCTCATCGGAGGTGACACAAGCAGTTCCAAGGGCGGACTCTTTATCTCGATAACAATAATAGGGGAGGCGGCGGGAGGCGAGATAGTATACAGAGGTGGTGCCAATTGCGGAGATGCAATCTATGTATCAGGTGCGCTTGGAGGTTCGGCTGCAGGGCTTAGATGCCTCAAAAAGTGGGGCAGACAAAAAGGGTGGACAAGGCCTCTCATAGAGAGGCACCTCCTCCCCACACCTAGGGTGGCATTAGGCCGTCTCCTCGCAAGGAAGAGACTTGCCTCCGCAATGATAGATATAAGCGACGGCCTCCTAAAGGACATAGAACACATCACAATATGCCATGGGTTAGGGTATAAAATAGACGGCGCGAGTGTTCCGATATTCAAAGGGGTGGAGAGGTGCGCGGCCGAATTTAAAGAATCTCCCCTCTCCATTGCCCTTACTAGTGGCGAAGAATATGAGCTCCTGTTCACAGTAAGAAAAGACGACGAGGCGAGACTCCTTCGGGAGATAAGAAGGGGAGGGATACGCACCCCTATAACCAAAATCGGGATGGTCAAAGACAATCCCACAAGAGAGATATTTGTAAATGGCAAGATATTCAAGGTATCAAAGTATAAAGGATACTCACACAGGATAGGAAAGAACTGATGAATGAAGCATTCCCCAAACTTATCGTCATGCTGTTCCTGCTACTTCTCTCTGCACTCTTCTCTTCTTCTGAGACAAGCCTATTTTCACTCAAGAAAAGCGAGCTCATCAGATTAAAAAGATCAAGGCACAAGTATGCAAGATATGCAACAAAACTCCTCTCCAAACCGAGAGAGACATTGATTACTATACTAATCGGAAATGAGACAGTAAATGTATCCTTCGCCGCAGCCACTGCATCATTTATATACACGATAGCCGGAAGGAGCGACTGGAGGACAGAGCTACTCGCATCCATATTCGTTGCAACCCCGCTTGTGCTTATATTCGGCGAGATAGCACCAAAAAATATCGCCATCAGACTTGCCCCATCGCTCATCCCGCTCCTCGTATTCCCAATAAGGCTGTTTTATTGGCTCGCTACACCAATTAGGGTAATACTTACCTGGTTTTCAGAAAGGACGCTTCAGCTGATGATCACAGACTCTAAGATAGCAAAGCCAATGATTGTGGAGGAGGAATTCAAGAGGCTTATAGACATCGGTCACAGCGAAGGTGCCCTGGAGGAGGGCGAGAGGGACCTGATCCACTCCCTCCTTGCGCTAGGCGATACAAAGGTTTTAGAGATCATGACCCCTAGGGACAAGATATTTTCGCTATCCCTACTGGAACCATTTGAGGAAATCTTAAGGAAGGTGAAAGAGGCAAGGTTTAGCAGGATCCCGGTATATAAGAATACACCGCATGACATAATTGGCGCTATACACGCGCGGGACATATTTAGACTCTACAGGCTCGGCGAAAAGAGGCAATCAATAGAAAGCATCATAAGGCCTATTCAATTCTTTTTTGAGGATGAGCCGGTAGAAAACGTCCTCTCTGAATTCCAGAGGAGGCAGATACACATAGGTGTTGTGTTAGATTGCAATATGAAGGTAATCGGCCTAGTTACTATGGAAGATATATTTGGGATGCTCTTTAAAAAGGGGGCGGCTACAAAAATACGTGCCGCAAAAACGGAGATAAGGAACTGCAAATGAGTCCATTTGTGTTGGTCATAATAGTGCTTGTCTGTCTTATGCTTGAGGGATTTTTCTCAGGTTCGGAACTTGCCATAGTCACGGCAGATCCTGCCATGTTAAAACTAAAGGCGGACAAGGGAGAAAAGGGAGCGGAGTGCTCTCTAAAGTTCTTTGAAAGGCCCCAACTCCTATTCAGTGTAACACTCGTAGGAACGAATGCTGCAGTGGTGACCGCATCTTCAGCAGCCACATATTTTCTGATAAAAAATTACGGGGTGGAATATGCGCCATTCGCCATACTCCTCTCGCCGCTCGTCCTAGTCTTTGGCGAAATCCTCCCTAAGAGCATCTGTCAGGCCAAGGCAAACAATGTAGCCCCGGTTGTAGCGCCAATAATATGGTCTATATTTAGGATAATATATCCCATCGTATTTCCGTTCATCAAACTCACCAACGCAATGCTAGGGGACATAGCAAAGAGATGGACTTCAAAACATATCTCGAGGGAGGAGCTTGCCTCCATAATCTCCGAGGAGACCTATGGGCTAGATGTCACTATGAAGGAAAGGAAGATGCTTGGGCGGGTCTTTGAGCTGGCGGATGCAGAAGCAAAAAACATCATGGTACCGCTTATAAATGTGCAGGTGATAGACGTATCCTCCAAGGTAAGTGATGCCATGGCGCTGTTTGACAAAGGATACTCAAGGCTACCTGTCTCAGAGGGTAGGACAGACAACATCATTGGGATGCTGGCTTTTGAAGACGTCCTGTTTGCCGAGGAAAATAGGGAAATAAGGGAATTTATAAAGGGTGTTTCATATGTCCCAGAAGTAATGCCGATCTATGAACTATACGAGGTGATGCAAGAAAAGGGAGAAGATGTGGCGATAGTGGTAGATGAATATGGAGGAGCGGAGGGTATAGTAACCCTAGAGGATCTGCTGGAAGAGATAGTTGGCGAAATAAGGGATGAATATGAATTGGGTGAGCAACACTACAAGCAGATATCCAGCGGCAGATACTTTATAAGTGGAAAGATGGAGGTGGAAAAGGTCAGAGCCGAACTTGGCATAGAGATCCCACCAGGGGACTATGAGACCTTGGCGGGGTACATGCTCTCACTCTTTGGCCGCATACCGCTCGTAGGAGAAAGGATAGAGGATGAACATGCTATATATACCATAAGAAGGGCAAGCACGAGGGTCGTCATAGAGATAGAGGCAATCAAAAAGGTACCAAATGAAACCTAAGGTCTTAAATGTTGAAAAGCTCGTCTACAAAGGGCTTGGGCTCGGCCTTCTCAATGGAAAGGTCGTGCTCGTCCCCTTTGCCGCACCTGGCGATGTGTTGGAGATAGAGGTTACCGCATCAAAAACAGGATATATGCTCGGTGCAATAAAAAAGATACTTCAACCTGCCTCCTGCCGTACAATGCCGCTCTGTCGCTATTTTGGAAGGTGTGGCGGCTGTCATCTGCAACACATAAACTATGCGGCTGAACTCCTCTGGAAACAGATCATTGTCGAAGAGCAACTAAAAAGAATTGGAAAGCTAGGCGATGTCTCGGTAAACCCCACCATCCCATCGCCAAGGGTGTGGGGATACAGAAACAGACTTGAACTACATGTAAGAGGAGGAATTGTAGGGCTTGTAGACACAACAGGCAGGGAGATAGTAGATATAGAGAGATGTAGCATAGCAGACGACATAGTAAACTCCGAGATCGCAGCTATCAGGAGGGAGACAAGGTTAGCAAAAGGAAGAAATGGGAGGATCCTCGTCTCATCCGAAGCATCCGAAGTATTCGCGCAGACAAATAACTATGTAAACGAGATCTTAAAGCAACGCATTGCACACATTGTTCAATTAATTAAGGCAAGGGATATTGTGGAACTGTATGCTGGGACAGGGAATCTTACATTTGCAATCGCAGGTATGGTAGAAAGGATAGTTGCAGTGGAGAGGGACGGGCGCGCCGTAAAGATCGGACAGATTAATGCGGCAGAGAGAGGGATAAAAAATGCCACCTTTGTTACAGCAGATGCGGCCGATTATCTAAAGACTGCCAAGGCCTCCTTCGAACTTGTGCTCGCAGATCCTCCTAGGGGCGGCATGGGAAGAAAGGTGGTAGATGAAATAGGATTACTTGCCCCAAAACATATAATATACATCTCATGTAATCCGTCCACGTTGGCACGTGACGGGGCACTAATCACCAGATATGGATATAGGCACGTCTTCACAGAACCGATAGACATGTTCCCGCGCACATATCACATAGAATCCATAACGTTATTTTCCAGCACCGAATCACTTAGCCCACTTCCTTAGAGGTAACTAGCAACGCCTCCTCAATGATAGATATTGCACTGTCTAGATCCTCATCTGTGTGGCGGTAGCAGATATACCAGTGGTGGTACGGTTGGATAAACAAACCCCTCCTTATCGCCTCTGTATAGAACCGCCTCCTCCTCTCCTTGTAAAGACCTTGTTCGTCTTTATCAAATGTAAGGTAGGGCATAGGCGGTATGCCAGAGACGGTGACAGGAAGGCGGGAGGCCTTCGCAACCTCTTTGAGCCTAGAAAGGAAGGATGAACCCTTCTTCCATATAGACGCTGGGACATCATCCCTCTTTAGTATCTCTATAGTCTTTAAGGCCGCTACTATCTCTAGGCTGTTCGGGAAGAATGTGGATGAGATAAATACCTCCTTCTCCACAACCTTCATTATCTCAGCCTTTCCTACGACGGCGCTTATTGGATACCCGTTTGCCATCGCCTTCCCAAAGCAGGCAAGGTCTGGCGTGACCTTGTACATCTCTTGTGCACCCCCCAAAGATACGCGAAACCCCGTCCTTATCTCATCGAATATCAGCAAAACGCCGTGTCTCTTTGTAAGCTCCTTAACCCCTTCCAAATACCCAGACCTCGGTTCCTCTATGGGCTGCGCAGTGGGATGTGCAATGGGGGTCATAATCACAGCCGCTACCCTTCCTCTGTTCTCCTCTAATAGGCGCTCTAGCTCATCTAGATCGTTGTACCTAAATTCGATCGTGTCATCGCTTACGTGTTTGGGGACTCCACCCTTCACCTCTACACACCAATCTGCCCAACCATGATAGCCACACCTAAGTATCTTGTCGCGTCCTGTATATCCGCGCGCAATCCTTACGGCGGCCGAGGTGGCATCTGTACCGGTCTTCACTATGATCGCCATCTCGGCACAGGGAATGAGCTCGATCAACCTCTTTTCAAGCTCGTTTTGCACCGGCTGTATGAGGCTAAAACAAAACCCCTTTGCCATCTGTGCAACAACGGCATCGTCTATCTCCCTTTCGCAGTGGCCAAGTATGAGGGGCCCATACGAGCAGAGCATATCTATATACTCGTTGCCATCCACATCTATGATGTGCCCACCCCGCCCCCGCTCGATGAAGATTGGGTACTCGCCCTCTACAAAGTTATAGGGTCGCCTGATACCAAGCATACCTCCGGGGCAGAGCCTCTTTGCCTCCTCATATAACTCCATAGAGCGTCTAAGGTTTAACCTCTCTGACATATGACCTCCGTGTATCAGTGGCGCCTATGCTATATGGGAAGCTACGGCTAATCAAGGAGAACTTGAAGAACGGGGCATATTGCGCCCATACTACTTCGCCTCCTCCATAAACCCTAAGGAACAAACTTCGTCTCATTGACGAAGGGAGGCCTATGTGATAGGCGTCAAAGGAGGTGGGATGTCAAAAAGGAGGATTATATGTGGATGGGTAAGAGGGTGATTCGAAGGGCCCTTGTGGGGTTTGTGGTCTTAGGACTCGTCTCTCTGCTTGGTTGCGGCGGAGGTGGTGGAGGAGGTGGAAGTGGAGGTGGTGGCAGCAGCGGAGGTGGTGGCAGCAGCGGAGGTGGTGGAGGAGGCACCACACCAACAACCAAAACAGTCTCTGGGACTGCAGCCAGCGGAAGGCCGCTCGACTCAGCCGTCATATACCTAAAAGATAGCAAAGGAAGTGTAACATACACGATTGCAGATAGATATGGCCAATTCTCATTCGACACATCAAACCTGACGCCGCCATTTTATCTAAAGACGCAGGAGTTTCGTCTCTTCTCGTATGCAGAGGAGGCGGGGACCGCCAATATAACACCCCTCACCACAGCGGTTGTAGCAGTTGCAAATGGCGGCAATCCCGACATATACACGAATCCGCCCTCTCAGCTAAACATAACCCCTGCAGAAGACTCTTTGAAGGCGCTAATCGATCCCGTCCTGCAAAGATATGACGTCCAAGACGCGTATCTCATCACAACGTCATTCGAGGCAAATGGAAGAGGAATGGATGCAGTCTTGGATAGTATATGGATCTCTGTAAATGAAGATAACCAAACTATAGAGATCCAAAACCCATTCACAGGTGAAACTATTGGAAGAGGAACCTTTTCAAACGGAACCATTGAATCATCTGATCCGGTTACCCAAGGAGAAGCTGATTCTCTACCCAACTCAGTAACACACCGCAAATACTTTGCCTATGTAAAAGATGCCTACGGCTCACCAGAACAGGGTCCTAGCATGACAGATGTAGTTATGGGGGAAGATGGGAAGATATATGTCACTATAACAAACACAGAGGGTGACACAGGCGATATGTTCTTTATCTACGGGAATGGTATAAAGAATGAAAATAGTATCCAGTTCACGGCCGCCGTCGTCCTGTGTAGCGATACAGATCCAAACGGCACAGCGACCGCCGAATTTACAGGGACGATAGGCCAGAATGGAGATATGGCGGGAGATTTTACAAACATCCTTTCCCAAGGCGACGAATGTAGGGAAAATAATAGTAACATATACGGAGGGACATGGAGGGCAGAGGATGTGACCGATGCACTACCCGCCGAGGTTTCCGGCACATATGACGGATATGCAACCCCAGACGGGGGATGGCAAGAAGAGGGTCCAGTCCAAGTAGAAATCACTCAGAACAATGCCACAATTAATGTATCAATAACCCCAATCGGCCAGGATACGCCGGTCACAGGAAAGGGGACCGTCTATGGTAACTACGTGATATTCAGAACACCCATCATCCTCGGACGCGATGCATCAGGCAATGCCAAGGCAGAGTATGCCACATTCTTTGGCAAATTCGATGATAAAACCAACACCATAACAGGCTGGTATGGCGACGGTGTACCCCCAGGCGACTACGATAAGGACACGGATGGCAACAAGACACGCGCAAGAGGTATCTTCAGGGCTATAAAAAGATAGGAGGAAGATTATAATCAGGGGCGTGAAAATATGACATGGGTCAAAGAGAGGATTCGTTTCTAAATCCTGCCTCAAAGGAGGGGTTATGGAAGGAAACATGCAGCGCATTCAGGTACCCACCAACGAACCGGTCTTAGAATACAGGCCGGGCTCCAAAGAGAGGGAAAAGATAAAAGAGACGCTGAAGAAGATGCAGGGCGAGACGGTAGAGATACCCATGTTTATAGGTAGGGAGGAGGTAAGGTCTGGAGATATCGGGGAAGATGTGATGCCGCACAATTTCCGGCACGTGCTAGCAAGGTACCACAAGGCGCAAGAAAGGCACATAAAGATGGCCTGCGCAAAGGCGCTAGAGGCAAAGAAGGACTGGGAAAATACTACATTTGAGGAGAGGGCAAGGATATTTTCAAAGGCGGCTGACCTACTCGCGGGGGAGTGGAGATACATCTTGAATGCTGCTACAATGCTTTCACAGAGCAAGACGATACATCAGGCCGAGATAGACTCTGCCTGCGAACTCATAGACTTCTTCCGTTTCAACCTCTACTTCCTCTCTGAGATATATTCAATCCAGCCCATATCGCCAAAGGGTGTGAAAAACACGATGGAGTACAGACCACTCGAAGGATTTGTATTCGCAGTCACCCCCTTCAACTTCACATCAATAGCAGGAAATCTCCCAACGGCGCCGGCCATCGCCGGAAATACGGTGATATGGAAGCCTGCCTCATCGGCAATGCTTGCGGCATACTACATCATGCGCCTGCTTAAAGAGGCGGGGCTCCCGGACGGCGTCATAAACATGGTACCAGGCAGTGGAGGGAGCGTAGGCGACATAGTACTTGTGGATGAAAATCTGGCAGGCGCGCACTTCACGGGATCCACGGGGGTGTTCAGGAAGATGTGGCGGACGATTGGGGAAAATATCAGCAGATACAAGACATATCCGCGGCTTGTCGGTGAGACCGGCGGCAAGGACTTTGTCGTAGCACATCCATCTGCAGACATAGATGAGCTCGCAACGGCACTTACAAGGGGCGCCTTTGAATACCAAGGGCAGAAATGCTCCGCCGCCTCGCGCGCATATATCCCACAAGGAATGTGGGAAAGACTAAAGGCAAGGCTAGAAGAAGACTTGTCAAAGATAAAGGTAGGGGACATTTCAGACTTCACAAACTTCATGGGGGCAGTGATAGATAAGGCCGCCTTCGACAAGATAACCAGCTACATCGAATTTGCAAAGGCCTCCAGCGAGGCAAAGATAATATTTGGCGGCGGATACAGTGACGAGGTCGGATATTTTATCGAACCGACGGTCATACTCACCACAAATCCTCATTTTAAAACGATGGAAGAAGAGATATTCGGCCCAGTCCTCACAATATACCTCTATGAAGATAATAAATACAGCGAGGTACTGGAGCTCTGCGACAAGACTTCTATCTATGCCCTCACCGGTTCCATATTTGCGCACGACAAGAAGGCTATTCAAGAGGCGCTTGCAAAGTTAAGGCATGCGGCTGGAAACTTCTATATTAACGACAAACCAACCGGCGCAATTGTAGGTCAACAACCTTTCGGCGGCTCGCGGGCTTCTGGCACAAACGACAAGGCAGGCTCCATGTTTAATTTGATAAGGTGGGTTTCTATAAGGACGATAAAGGAAACCTTCGCACCGCCAACTGATTTTAGATACCCATTTATGTCAGCGGAGTAAGGTTGTCTAAAAAGGTTGGACAGAGATTGATAAAACCACCTCACATCAGAGTGTGATCCCAGCGCCAAAGAAGAGCGGCACCCCAAATCCCTTTCCGCCTAATTCTACTTCATTAATGTACTTTGGCCTCGACATGTAGAGGAACTCCGCCCTTACAAATATATCAAATCCGATATCTCCGCTCCCTGTACCTATCCTAGCACCAAGGCCGGCAAATCCACCTTGAGCATAGCCTATGGCAGAGTCATAGTAATTAGAAGATGCCCCTAACATACCGTCAAAGAGCTTCCCACCGAGCAGCACAAATGGTTCAAAAGACGAACTCTTCCTGCCAAGGGGAAATATCCTCACATACGGATTTATAAACGATGCGTAGACATCACCGCCGCCTCCGGCAAGCCAACCGTAATTGCTTTCAATACCAACGCTAGCAAATTTTGAAAATCTGTATTCCAACGCCATGTAGGCGCCGCTTGTCCCGTCCACCTCGTCAAACACCTTGTTTACAAAGTACGAACCTGCCGCGCCGAAGACGTAATGAAGCCCTTTATAACTCTCATCCTCCAAACTTCCGAAGGTCTCATCGTCCTTGTCCTCGTATTCGTAATCACCGCCCTTGTCCTTACCCTCCGTCCCCTTCTCTCCCTCGCTAGATTCCTTATGCTGTGCGCCATGGGCACCACGAGCCAATGAGAGCGGTTGCGCCGCAAACAAAAACGCCGCAACTAACAAAAACATCCACCCAAATCTCTTCATAATACACCTCCTTGGTCTTTTATATCCTCTTGGATGGGTAAGATACTAAATTTAATCAACCAAACATGCAACACAAAAATCTTAAAAATGTGGACCTCGGAATAGACATAACACACCTTTTTTATGACTGAGGAGGTCTGGGTATCATTGGAGGGGTCGCTAGGGAGTGGCGTTTGAGACAATCACAGCAAGCCTCGAACTGGAAGATGAGCACAACCTAAGGTAGGCACCTAGATGGAGAGGGATCGGATGCCAGCTAGGAGGGGATGATGATAGGCGAAGGATTGCTCAGTAATCAACCAATACACCTTTGTCGTCAAGGGCTTGGATCTGTCTCTTTGGGTCTTTATCCACAATGGGGTTTCCTGCCAACCCGACCTGATCGCCCTTGCCCAATCCACCTGCATTTGCATTCTTTAACAATGCAGATATGTCTTTGATTTGGTTGTGCTCAAGGCCCAGCGTCGTCAGCTTTGTAAGCCTTGATAAAGGGGATATATTGGTGATTTGGTTCCCTCCAAGAGTCAGCTCTATCAGATTTGTAAGCCCTGATAGGGGGGATATATCTTTGATTTGGTTGGTTCTAAGATCTAACTCTTTAAGTCCAGTACAATACTCTATCCCCTTGATTGAAGTTATTCCTTTGAATTGTGTATCCAGTTTGGTAAGCCCCTGGCATTCACCTACTGTCACATAGCCTTTTTTATCATTGAAAGAACTATCTTGTTCCTTTAGTGCCTTGATCACTAAGCCCTTGAGATTTTTGTCTTCAAAGGGAATCTTTGTAGATAGAGAGGTACATTTGCCATCGACACAGGTATATCCATCCTTACAGGAAGATGTCTCACTGCATTCTTTTCCTTTCTTGGGTGCATTTGTTGTATCTGAACCTGTACGAGCTACCAGAGGGAATAGGAGAAGGAGTGTTATTACTGAGAGGGAGGTGATCGTTTTTGTCTTCATACATCCCTCCTTTTGGAAGATTCTTATATAATCTACTGAACCATTAAGTAGACCTTATACCACATAGACAAAGATAAGAAAAACCAAATTTTTATCTATTGGTTATATCTCTTTTAATAGGCAGTAACTGGTGACAAATGCCGCATTGACATTAAAATGAAAACTATGGTCAATGCCTTGACTATCCCCCTTAGATCGACTCCTATTGACCTTTGGGGGGATATGTGGAAGTTTGATATAGGAAAAAGGAGGTCTGGTATGAAGAGGATAGGCGTATTACTCTCTGGTTCAGGACACAGGGATGGGACAGAGATACATGAGGCGGTATGCACACTACTTGCCATAGACAAAGGCGGCGCTAGGGCGATTGGGATTGCACCTAATATAAGGCAATCCCGGGTTGTAAACCACCTGACACAACTAGAGGAACCTGCCGAGAGAAATGTAATGATAGAGGCGGCAAGGATCATGCGCGGCAATGTGCTGGACATATCAAAGGTAACTGCAGATGACCTAGATGCACTCATCATCCCTGGCGGATTTGGGGCAGCCCTAAACCTCTCCAACTACGCAAAGGCAGGCCCAAGGTGCGAGGTAGAACAAGAAACAAAGAGGCTGATACTAGAATGCGTAAACAAAGGGAGGCCTATTGGCGCTATATGCATCGCGCCGGTGGTCGTTGCAAAGGCGTTGGAGGGGAGCGGCAGGAAACCACTCCTCACAATAGGGGATGACGAAGGTGTCAAGGGAGACATAGAGGCAATGGGGGCAAGGCACAAGGAGTGCAGCGCAACAGAGGTGGTAGTAGACGCGGAGAACAAGATTGTCACTACCCCAGCATATATGCTTGCGAAGAGGATAAGCGAGGTAGAGGCGGGTATCAGCCGCCTTGTCAGCGAGGTAATAAGGCTCTGCCAATGAAGATAAGGCTTGCAACTATTGGAAAGATAGGGCGCCTATTTGCGGCGGCGGCATCCGAGTATGAAAGGCGAATAAGAAGATATATCCCGTTTGAGGTCGTATCGCTCAAGGACGAAGAACCTCTTATAGATTCAACACACTTCCTTATACTATGTGATGAGGGTGGTGCCAAACTTACTTCCATGGAGCTTGCAAGGCTCATCTCCAAGATGATGAACGATGGGAAAAAGGAGGTGGTGTTTGCCGTGGGGGACGCCGAAGGATTCAGCAAAGAAGCAAAGGAGAGGGCAGATCTCCTCCTCTCTATCTCCAACTTCACGCTCCAGCACGACATATCGGCTATAGTAATGCTTGAACAAATATACAGGGCATTTACTATAATAAAAGGGGAGCCATACCACAGATGATGGACAGACATCAAATAGCGGCGGTCCTTGCAGAGATCGCCGCCATACTGGAGATAAAGGGAGAAAACGTATTCAAGGTGCGCGCCTATGAAGGCGCGGCAAGGATAGTGGAAGGGCTCTCTAACTTAGATGAGCTCATAAGAGAGGGGAGGCTCACCTCCATAAAGGGCATCGGCAAAAACCTCGCCGAACACATCACAGAGCTATACAAGACGGGGAGGCTTCGGGAATACGATGAGCTTATAAAAAGCATACCAAAGGGATTGCTCGAGATGTTAAAGATACCCGGGGTCGGACCAAAAAAGGTAAAGGTCTTCTGGGAAAAACTTGGGATAGAGACCATAGGCGAATTAGAATATGCATGCAGGGAAAATCGCTTGAGGGACCTGCCTGGTTTCGGAGAGAGGTCTCAGGAAAAGATACTGGAGGGGATAGAATATTTGAAGAGGTTTCAGGGAAGGTTCTTATATCCATATGCAATGGCAACGGCCATCCTCATCTATGAAGGATTACAAAAAGATAAAAAGGTAAAGAGGCTCGAGATCGCCGGAAGTCTAAGGAGGAAGAGGGAGACGGTAAAGGACATAGATATAGTCGCATCCACAGACGACCCAAGTCATGTAATGGATCTATTTATCTCCCTCCCCATCGTAGAGGAGGTGGTGGCAAGGGGCGATACTAAATCGTCCATCCTCACCCGCTCTGGGATAAACGCCGACCTGAGGTGTGTGAAGGACGAGGAGTTTGCACATGCCCTCCTCCACTTCACAGGGAGCAAGGAGCACAATGTCGCAATGCGGGCGCGCGCAAAGAAGATGGGCTTCAAGATAAACGAATACGCCCTGATAAGGGGAGAAAAGTCCATCCATTGCAAGAACGAAGAGGAGATATTTGAGAAGCTCCTGCTGCCATTCATCCCACCAGAGCTTCGCGAGGATATGGGTGAGATAGAGGCCGCTGAACAGGGCAGACTTCCAAAGCTGATAGAAGGAGGGGAGATAAAGGGGATTATACACGTCCACACAGACTATAGCGACGGTTCCAATACGATAGAAGAGATGGCAATAGCGGCAAGGGATATGGGATACTCATACATAGGCATATGCGACCACTCAGAATCTGCTGCGTATGCAGGGGGGCTTAGGCGTGAAGATGTAATAAGACAACACGAAGAGATAGATAGACTCAACAATAAACTAAAAGGGATTAGGATCCTAAAAGGGATCGAATTAGACATACTACCGGACGGCTCTGTAGACTACGACGAAGGGCTCCTCCAGAGATTTGAGTTTACGATTGCCTCCATCCATTCACGCTTTTCCATGGATGAAGAAGAGATGACAAGGAGAATATGTAAGGCGCTTGAAAATAGATATGTGGATATACTCGGGCATCCAACTGGAAGGCTCCTCCTCGCCAGAGATGCCTACAAGGTAGACATGAACAAGGTAATAGAAGTGGCTGCTCAATATGGAAAGGCGATCGAGCTAAACGCAAATCCAAACCGGCTGGACATTGACTGGCGCCTTGGCCCGCTTGTCAAGAAGCTCGGGGTAAAGATAGCGATATCGGTGGATGCGCACGAAGTGGGAGGGCTCTCTGACATGATGTATGGGGTTGGTGTTGCCAGAAAGTCTTGGTATACAAAAGAGGATGTGCTAAACACGCTGGAGTATCCAGAATTTCTAAGATGGATAAGGAGAAGGAGAGATGGATGAAAGGCAAAGGGTAGAAAACATAATAAAGGTGCTAAAAAATACATACCCAGACGCAAAAATACCGCTCACACACAGAAACCCACTAGAACTTCTCATCGCCACCATACTCTCAGCGCAGTGTACGGATGAGAGGGTGAATAAGGTAACTCCAGAACTCTTTAAGAGATACAAGACTGCAAAGGACCTTGCAGCGGCAAGACAAAGGGATGTAGAGGAGATAATAAGGTCTACCGGCTTCTACAAAAACAAGGCGAAGAACATCATAGCCTGCGCAAAGATGATAGAAGAGAAGTACGGCGGCAAGGTACCGTCAACAATGGAGGAGCTCACAAGCCTCCCTGGGGTGGGGAGGAAGACTGCAAATGTGGTACTGAGCGGTTCCTTTGGTGTCCCTGGCATAGTGGTGGACACGCATGTAAAGCGGCTTGCAGGAAGGCTTGGCCTTACAAAGGAGAAAGACCCTGAAAAGATAGAGATGGATCTTATGAGGATAGTACCAGAGGAAGAGTGGAGCAGGTTTAGCCTACTACTTATATTTCACGGAAGGAACGTCTGTATGGCAAGGAGGCCTAAGTGCCGAGAGTGTAGGATAGCGGTCTATTGCCCATCTAGGACCTAAAGCACCTCATCTTCTCTTTGGAGATGTCTTCTTAAGCGAAGTACTCGCCTTGCCCTTGGCTGCCTTTTGGCTCTGGAGTTTTTTCTTACCCTTGCTCCCCTTCTTGTCCTTGTCTCTACTCTTTTTTATATTTTTCTCGCCCTCTTCCCCAGCCTTACGCGCCGAAGATTCTTTCTTCCACTCTTCTATAAGGGCGCTAAACTTTGGATCGCTGGATACATTTGTAAAATCGTCACTTACAACTACCCAAGAGAGTATCGCATCTGGTCTTATAGCATACGCAAGCCTCAAATTTGAGACCACACCATCCACATCCCCCTTTGCCGCGAAGTAGTGCGCAAGCGCCTCATATTTCCTGAAAGAGTCTTCAAGGCCAGATATGTCCAGCTTCGCAAAGATCTCCTCCGCCTTCTGGTGGTTGCCTGCCGCATGATATAGGGCGCTCCTTAGGATACCTATAATCACCCTTTCATCAGCGCCCCTCTTCTTGGAGACCTTCTGGTAGCAGCTATCGGCCTTCTTGAAAAAAGGCAAACCTTCTTCTCCCATCCCCTTTAGGAATAGATAGATGTTGTGATATCCGACACAAAGATTAAAAAACTCCCTCGGTGTAAGTCTTTTAAATGCTCCCTCGCCCTTTTCTACGCGAACAAGTTCGTTCAAGAGGTATTTCAGACGAGGTGTATTTGCATCGAGCCTAATCGCCCTTATAGCCCCATCCACATCGCTATTCTTCAAGGCCTGGACTACCTCAGGAGGTATATAATCGCCTAGCGAATACGCCGATCTAAAGAGAAACATACAAAAAAGAACAAGTGCAGCTCGCTTTTTCATGGCTACTCCACGCCTTTGTAGCCGATGTCATCGTAGTCGCATGCAGAAGGGGAATTTGTGGCATTCCCATCTGTAAGTATGCCGATGCCGGATATCTCTCTCGATGGCACCTCGCCAAAGGCCTCCTTGGCATCTTCCAAGAGATTTGTCTCCTCACGCACCCAACCGCCACCCCCTCCGCTTCGTTTCACGATAAAAACTACCTTGTCGTTTTTCCTATAGCGAGTTCCTGCAGGAAGGCTAGACGACCAGACATACTTCAGCATCTTTCCTTTAAACATCCCAAAAGAGACGTATATCCCGCATGCGCTGTCATTCCTGCTTGGCACGCTCTCGTTTGCACCCTGCGGAAGTCTTCTTGCCCTCCACCTCCATGTAAAGATAGGCCATTTCTCTATATCCCAACTTGCCATCTTAAAGATAGGTGTGGACTCGCCCTTTTCCGCATCTGCTGCAAGATACTTGGTTCCACCCTCCTCCAAAACGCGATACACCGCCTCCGCCTGCGACTGTTCGCTAGGTTTTGCCCTCCACCACTTGGGAAAGCCACCCACCTGAGAAGAGGAAAATGTCTCTATAAACTTCGCGCCATCCGCAAAAAGCGGGAGGGAAACAAGGAGTGCAATTACTAATGAGATCTGTTTCATAGATAACTTGTGTATAAAAATTGGATGAGATTGTCCAGTGCTAACTTGTATACTGTAATGGGGTGACTAAATTGTTGACTTAATGCTTAAGGGTGTGTTTTATATCCCCCTTAGGGAGGCGGAATCTATGACAAAGAAGACCCACACAAAGGGAGGATTAGCAGGCCGAACTGAAAATGAGGGGAGATTGCATCTCCTGAATGATATAAGAACGTCGCTTGCAATCACAGCAGATGCGGCGAAGTTACTAATCGACCTTGAAAAGGAGAAGGCAAATCCTAGAAAGATGGAACTCTTAAAGACCATGGTGGAAAACCTAGATAAGATAAACGCCACATTGGATGCGGTAAAGGCGGTGACGGGAGAGGGTGGGGTAGAAGGGCGTGTGTACTTTGATATTATGAATCTCATCCAACAGGTCTGCGCTACACACGATATACTATTTCTGCAAAGGCAGCTCCACTATCACATCTCCGCCTCAGCGGATCTTCCGAAGGTATACGCCAATCCAGAACAGATCCTCATCGTCCTCTCCAATCTCATCGCCAATGCTATAAAATATGCCCCGCGCAACTCAGATATAGAGATAAATGTAAAAGAGGTAAACCTAAGGCAAGGGAGCGGGGTGGAGATAAGCATAATAAACGCCAATGAAGAATTCACGGAAAAGAATCGTTACCACATACTTGAAAAGTTTTATAAAGACAGCACTTCTGGATCTTCAGATGGTTTTAGTCTTGCGGTGTGCAGAGAGATTATTCAGCAGTCGCATGGCCAACTCTGGGTAGATATACCTTCCAAGGGGAAGGTTGCCTTTGCATTTGTCTTACCGTGCGTTGAAGTAAAGGGTGGGAAACCACCAAATTATCACACCTTCAAGTACGACATAACAATTGCAAACTACGAAGGCATCACAAAGAAGTATGGCATTGAAAAGGGAAGCCTTCTCCTATCACAGATAGAGGAATATGTGAGGAGGCTTGTAAGATATCCTATGGACGTAGTGGCTGCATTTGAGCAGAGCGGGACGGTAAGCACCATATACGAAACAGAAGAAGGGAATGCGCCATCTGTTGCCGCAAGGATATCTGAAAAACTAAATTCTGAACGATTCCATATAGGAAAAGAACCCGTGGAGGTCACACTCCAGTATAGGCTCTCCACACTACAATAGCGAAAAATATTAAGATGATAAAATTACTCCCCATAACCGGCGCCGTTGTCTGCTACGGAGTTTTGTTTGTGGCATTTGTCCTTACTTTACTGCGCATACAGGTAAGATCGCTCAAGGCACATATAATTGCAGGTCGGTGCGAATCAGTGCTTTCGCCGGCCAGAGAGTATATCTTATCACCACTCCTCTTTATCGCTGCAGTCTTACTTACACTGAAGTACATTATCAAAGGAGGTGTCTTTCAATATGGAATGGTCTTCGGCGGTATACTTGCATCCTCTCTGTCTATCTGGAGTTTTTATATAAGAAGGTCTAAGAAGCGCATATTCATCTCAAAGTTCATCTCAGAAAAAAACATCACATACAAAAAATATCTAAATCTCTACATGATATCTGCCTCTCCCCTCCCCGGTTATCCCGATCTGCCACAAGATAACACTCCACCTCAGGCAAAACCAAATAGATCAAGGCGTAGAATCGTCCCGCTTGTAAAAGGTATGTTAGTAACCTACCTCCTTGCAAGGGAGGTGATAAAAGCGGCCTCTGTCCTTGGTAAGGAGGAACTTGAGACATTTGTGGAAAAGATATGTATCGTATGGGGCGAAGCGGCACTCGCCCTCACGGCATCCACGCTAAAGATAATAGGCGGCACGAAGCTAAAGGGGATAAGTGGCAGGATGATATTCGTTGCAAATCATGCAAGCTTCATGGACTTTATCATCGTACCCCTCGCGATATACAAACTCAAACAAGAATGTGGCCTAAACGTCTTTCCTACCTATATGGCAGCGAGAGATCACTTCCTTGAAAATAGACTTATCTATAATGTGCTGGGGATTGGACGCGCCATGGAGGCGATCGGAACCATATTCGTAGAGAGGAGGAAGAGGGAGCGGGATCCGTCTGCTCCGACAAGTGAGGCAGTAAAGGCAATCGTAGATAAAGGAAGGGACATCGTCATGTTTCCGCAGGGGACAAGGGCACATCCCGTCAAAAGTCCTGAGGGAAAGGTTATCGGCAGGGGTTACTATACAACGATACGGCCTGAGTATGTGGAGAAGCATAAGGGACACCTAAAGAAGGGGGCTGCCCATATAGCGATAGATGGGGCACTTCTCCTCGCCAAAAAGAATATAGACCTCTATATCGTTCCAATGGGACTCCGCGGAACTGAATTAATAGCGCCAAGGGGTGCAAAGACCATTGGGAGTGGTGTAAATATAGAAGTAGAGTTCGGCGAACCATTCAATGTCTCCTCATATATCAAAGATCACAAGGATATGGAGCGAAACCTCCTCGTAGACGCCATCCATGAAAAGATAGATGAGATGTTAAAAGGTATTCTGGATGTAGAAAACGAAATAAGGCGAAGGCTTGTATTAGAACTTAGGAAGATATTTGGCGAGGATGGTCTGGAGAGGGAGCTTGAGCTCTTAGACGCATGGGGCTCTGAAAGGGAACTCTTGTTTTCCATAATAGATTGCATATACACATTAGATACAGGTGTAAAGGTGGCGTTCTTAAAAAGGCTCTTTGAACTGCTCAAAGAGACCTCAACGCCAACGGAGGAACTCGTAGGGTTCAAAAGGATGGTAGTTACAGAGATGTGGGCGCAAACCAAAAGCGAGAAGGAGATGCAAAGGAGATGAGAATTGCTCCTGCCATATTTATCGTCTTGCTCCTACTTGGAGGAACTCTACACGCAGGATCATATAGCGTAAGAGGCGAGGCACTGCTTGATGCAGCGCCGCCTGTAATCCACCCCATACCTACAGCGGCATACCTTGGGGCATGTGGAAAGATGGAGGCAGTAATACCGGTCGAACTCGTCAAGACACGGATATGGCGTAGAAGGATTACAAACATCGCTATGTGGCTCGAACCGATTGAATCAAGTGGATTGGAATCAAGTTCAACAAGTACTACCTATGAAACCTTAAAAATCAATGAGGATAAATGCAGGTTTGTCCCACAGATAGCTGTGGTGCCTGTCGGAACAAGGATAGAGATCTGGAATGAAGACAGGAAGGATCATCTGCTCTTGGTGGAGAGGGAGAATGGAAAGGTAGAACAATACGTACAGCGCTACACGGAAGACCCGAGCGCATTTACATTTGATACACCCAATACCAACATAATACCAAGGGGACAACCTGTAGTTATAAAGGCAGATCGCCCAGGCAAGATATCAATAAAATCAGGTATGCACAGGTGGATGGAAGGATGGATAGTGGTAGTAAAAGGACCTTTCATCCCTGCCGTACCTGCGAAGGACGGCTTATTTACCCTAAAAGACATAAGTGGTGGTGAATATAGGTTACATGTGTGGCATCCATACCTAGGCGAAAACAGCGGTATAGTAAGGCTCCCCGAGGACAACAAAAAGGTAATATCCATTTCATATCACGGGATCCCAAAGCAGGACGAAATTCCATCTACCTTGGTATCCACAGAAAAGGAGATCAAGGAGGGAAAGGATGTATGGGATGACATGGACAACTGGTAAAGGGGTTAAGACCTGATAATCTTCTTCATCTTTCTAATTACATTTCTGTACGGCGGGTTTTTAAAGATTGCAGCGCCAGCTACAAAGATATCTGCGCCTGCCGCCTTCACGCGTGAGATATTCTCCAGATTTATTCCACCATCCACCTCTATCAAAAATTCAAGCCTATTCTTCTCTCTCAACTCATAAAGATCTGAAACCTTTTTGAGACAACCTTCGATCATCTTTTGTCCACCAAACCCAGGATTTACCGTCATCACCAATACAAAATCCACAAGTTCCAAGTATGGCATGATGGAGCGGAGGGACGTTGGAGGATTTATAACAATCCCTGCTTTTAAGCCGGCTTTCTTTATCAGGCGGATGGAATGTCTGGCCTTCGAGGTCTCCACGTGTACCGATATCATCGAGGCGCCGGCATCTAGAAAATCGGCGATATATCTATGAGGCTCTTTTATCATCAAATGGCAGTCGAGCGGAAGAGAGGTTACATCCCTGATCTTTTTTACCACGGGAGCGCCGAGCGTAATGTTAGGAACAAAATGACCATCCATCACATCTATGTGGATGATATCTGCACCGGCCTTTTCAACAGATAAGATCTCATCCGCAAGGTGAGCAAAGTCGGCGGAGAGTATAGATGGCGCTATCATCTTCGGGAAACCTGACTTATCCACCAAACACCTCCCCCACCTTTATCCTGGTGCCTCGCAAAAACTGTGATGCTTGCATCCTTTTCTTCCCCTCCATCTGGAGTTCGTTTATCACAACGATGCCATCACCTGCAGCAACCCGTATCGCATCATCAACACAGACGATCTCCCCAGGCGAAGCGCATGGACTCTGCTCCTCCACATCCACATCGAATATCTTAATCTGCCTTCCCTTCCAATAGGTATATGCCGAAGGCCACGGCTGCATGCCGCGGACGAGATTTCTTATATCTTTGGCGCGCCTCTTCCAATCTATAAGCCCGTCTTCTTTCTGCAACATGGGCGCATGTGTGGCCTGCGAACTATCCTGTTTTCTCGGAACAATCGTTCCATGAAGAAGGCCTTCAAGCGTACTTAAAAGGATGGACTTACCTATTTTAGCCAACCTTTCGCCCAATGTTATGGATGTATCGTCCTCGTAGATATCCACAGATTCCTGCATCAATATGTCTCCGGCATCTAATTCCTCAGAAATCAATATGGTGGTAACACCGGTCTTCTCCTCACCATTCACGATCGCCCAATTTACAGGGGCAGCACCGCGATACTTCGGAAGGAGTGAGAAGTGTAGATTCACACAACCGAGCGGAGGTATCTTGATGATCTCCCGCGGGAGTATCTTTCCATAAGCCACCACCACAATGACATCTGGGTGAAGAGCCTCTATTCTATTAATTGCCTCGGCAACCCTTATAGATGAAGGTTGATATGTTGGAATTCCCCTCTCCCTCGCATATAAAACCACTGGCGGAGATGTAACCTCAAGCCCTCTACCGGAAGGTCTGTCTGGCTGAGCAATAACTAGGGGTACCTCATGTGAAGTGAGTATACCATCCAAAGGCGGGATGGCAAGGGCGCTAGAACCCATGAACAAGACCCTCATAGCACCTTCGCCTTCTTCCTAATCCCCTTTAAATACAGATCCCTCTCCAATGCGCTTACCTTGTCTATAATCAATTTACCATCCAGATGATCGATCTCGTGTTGAAAGGCAACTGCAAGCAACCCTTCTGCCTCAAGCTCTATGGGCTTCCCATCTCTGTCCAGCCCGCGCACTGAAACCTTAGAAGCGCGTTCCATCTTGACCAAAAGATCCGGGACGGAGAGACACCCTTCTTCCCATTCTATCCTACCTTCCGAAGAAGTGATTACAGGATTTACAATGGAGATGAGATTTGAAACCACCCTGCCATCTGGAAGTTCGGAACCAACATCTATCACAATACAGCGGAGTGGGACACCCACCTGTGGTGCGGCTAGACCAACGCCTCCCGCGTGATACATGGTATCGGCCATGTCGTCCAAAAGCCGCCTCACTTCATCGTCTAAGGCCTCAACCTCCCGACTCCTCTCCTTGAGCACGCTGGAAGGATATGTAACTATTGTCCTAATTGCCATACAAAGGCACGCTAACACGCCCGCGACTCCCCTGTCAATCAAATGGTCGAAATTGGATCTACATCAACGGATATCTCAACGCCGTATCTGCTCCTCTCCTTCAGCTCTTCTCTCAAAAAGCAGGCTACCTTATTTAATTGGGACACTGATTGACACTTTACAAGGATCTGCCACCTTATCTTCCCTCGAATCATCCTTATCGGGGCAGGGGCTGGACCTAATATCTCGCCAAAACCGGTCTTACAAACATCCTTCATTCTGCTTACTATCTTATGTGCTGCCTTTACTACACGCTCTTCTACATTACCAGATACGCGTATATTCACCAGCCTTGAGTAAGGGGGGTAATTCAACTCCCTTCTCGCCTCAAGTTCTTTGTCCACGAAGCCATCTATATCTCCTGTTGCCGCCGAGACTATAGAGATATGCGATGGCGAATATGTCTGGATTATAACCCTTCCAGGATGAAATCCTCTCCCCGCCCTTCCAGAAACTTGCGTGATAAGTTGAAATGTGCGCTCCGTGGCCCTGAAGTCTGGAAAATGGATGAGTTGATCTGCCAAGATAATCCCAACCAATGTCACATTTGGAAAGTCGTGCCCCTTTGTGACCATCTGTGTCCCTATCAATATGTCTATCTCACCACTCTTCATCTGACCCAATATCTCGCTCTTCTTTTTGTCTGTCCTTGCGAAATCCCTATCGAGCCTCACTATCCTAGAATACGGAAACTCTGAGGCAAGCACATCCTCTATCATCTGTGTGCCGGCACCCACCTCATCTATATCCACCCCGCCGCACGATGGGCAAGTACTGAGCGGAGGTATATGATAACCGCAATAATGGCAACTAAGCCTTGCCGTCACCTTGTGATATGTGAGGCTGATGCTACAATTTGGGCACTTTGAAATGTAACCACAGCTCCTGCATATAGTAAACTTTGCGAATCCCTTTCTATTGAGAAAGAGTATGACCTGTTTGCCTTCCTCTAAGGTCTTGGCTATGGCAGAGATAAGCGTAACACTAAGATAGGGATTTAAGAGCGTCGACCTTACCTCCTTTCTCATATCCACTATCTCTACCACAGGTGCCTTCCCTAAGTGCCTCTCCTTGAGTTCGAAGTAGAGATACTTCCCCTTCTTAACATTGGTAAAAGACTCGAGTGAAGGCGTTGCAGAACCGAGTACCACTGGGATATTTTCTATCTTCCCCCGCATTATCGCCACATCGCGGGCATTGTATCTAGGTGAGTCCTCCTGCTTGTACGCATAGTCATGCTCTTCATCCACTATGATGACCCCCAATTCCGCAATCGGAGAAAATATGGCAGAGCGTGTGCCAACCACTATCCTAGAAGAACCTCCTCTTATCTTCTCCCATTCGAGATACCTCTCCCTGCTGCTAAGACCGCTGTGATAGACGGAAACTACGCTACCAAAATATCCCATGACCCTCCCGGCAAGTTGCGGTGCAAGCGATATCTCCGGTATCAGGAGGATTGCACCCTTACCTTTGTCTAGTACTTCTTCGATAATCTTGATGTACACCTCTGTCTTTCCGCTCCCAGTAACACCGAAGATGAGGGAGACCTTGTGGGTAGTAAGAGAGGTTATCTCTCTGGCTATCCTCTTCTGCTTCTCATTTAACTCAACCTTCTCGCTCCTCAAAAATTGGGAGAGTCTTTCAGAGACATGCGGGAAGTCTCTTTTCAACGACTGTCTGGGAAGCTCCCGAAGTAATGGAGGCACTGCAAGAGAAACTACTTCACCTATTGGTGCCACATAGTATTCAGCAAGCCACCGAATCAATTTTAGCACGTCCTGCGGGATGATGGGCCTCTCGTCTATAAGAGATATAACCTCCTTTATCTCCACACCGGAAGGGGGTGTTACATTTACATCTAATATATATCCAATCTCCTTCCTTTTACCAAATGGCACCACTACGCGCATACCAGGCAGTGGTGTTATATCCAACTCCTCAGGGAGGGAGTATGTAAACGTAGAGAAGATGGGTCGATTTAACGCAACATCTATAAAACGCACACTAACCCCCATTCAAAAATCTGCGATCAGGAATCTAAACGCGATCAAAGCGAGGTGATTAGCCGCTCCAAATCCATTATCTTGTCCCTAAGCCCTGCCGCCTTCTCAAATTCAAGTCTGCTCGCAGCCTTTAACATCTCTTCCCTTAGGACCTTTATCTTATCTTCAAGTTCGTCTCTCCCCATACCCTCCCATTCAAGTGGAACGGTCACATAGTCACCTTCACAAACAGATGTGATGGCATCCCGTATCTCCTTCTTTATCCCTTGTGGGGTAATCCCATGTTTCTTGTTGTATGCCTCTTGCTTTTTTCTACGCCGATTCGTCTCCTTTATAGCCCTCTCCATCGATCTTGTCACTACGTCGGCATAGAGTATCACCTTTCCGTTGATGTGTCTCGCAGCCCTCCCAAATGTCTGGATGAGGGAGCGCTCAGACCTCAAAAAACCCTCCTTGTCTGCATCTAGTATCGCAACCAGTGAAACCTCTGGAATGTCAAGCCCCTCCCTCAAAAGATTTATCCCAATCAGCACATCATACTCCCCACGTCTCAAATCGCGTATGAGGGCTGCCCTCTCGATCGTATCTATATCAGAGTGCATATACCTCGCCCGAATCCCCATCTCCGCAAAGTATGCGGCAATATCCTCAGCCATCCTCTTTGTAAGGGTGGTAACAAGCACCCTCTCGTTCTTTTCCGTCCTCTCCTTTATTTCCTTATACAGGTCTTCTACGGCACCGCGAGCGCTCCTTACCTCTACAGATGGATCTAAGAGCCCTGTTGGCCTTACCAGTTGCTCAACCACATATCCCCGAGCCCTTTTTAGTTCATATTCCGCCGGCGTAGCCGAGACATAGATAACCTGATTTAGTCTGGAATTGAACTCGTCAAACTTTAGTGGCCTATTATCCAGTGCGGAAGGGAGCCTAAAGCCGTAGTCCACAAGTGTCTTCTTTCTGGAATAGTCGCCATTATACATCCCATCAATCTGAGGTATGGTGATATGCGACTCGTCGATAAAACAGAGGTAGTCCTTAGGAAAATAGTCCAAGAGTGTAGGAGGGGGTTCGCCCGGGAGTCTTCCGGTAAGATAGCGAGAGTAATTCTCTATCCCCTTACAAAATCCGGTCTCCCTTATCATCTCCAGATCGAAGTTTGTCCTCTGTTTCAATCTCGCAGCCTCAAGGACCTTCCCTTCCTTCTCAAGCTCACACACACGGGAAGAGAGTTCTCTTCTAATCTCTTTTATTATAGACTCAATGTCACTTTCCCACGCAATGTAATGGCTTGCCGCAAAGATGCCTACATCATTACACTCACCGACCTTCTTCCTTGTAAGAGGGTCTATCTCTATTATCCTCTCTACAGAATCCCCAAACCACTCCACGCGGATAGCGGTAGAATCGCTGTATGCTGGAAATATCTCCAAGATATCGCCGCGTACCTGAAAAGAGCCCCTAGAAAAATCGTAGTCATTCCTCAAGTACTGCATCTCAACGAGTTTACCAAGCACCCAGTCCCTGTCCAACTTCTCGCCCTTCCTAATGGTAATCATCGCCTTTCTATATATCTCAGGTGAACCAAGGCCGTATATGCACGAGACGGACGCCACAACGATGACATCGTCCCTAGTAAGAAGAGATCGCGTTGCAGAGAGGCGCATCCTGTCTATGGCATCGTTTATGGCGGCATCCTTCTCTATATAGAGATCCTCAGCAGGTAGGTAGGCCTCAGGTTGGTAATAATCATAGTAACTCACAAAATACTCTACTGCATTTTCAGGGAAGAGCGCCTTGAATTCGCCAAAAAGCTGGGCGGCAAGCGTCTTGTTTGGGGCAATGACAAGGGCAGGTCTTGCTACCTCTTTGATGACATTTGCCATCGTAAATGTCTTACCGCTCCCCGTCACACCAAGGAGCACCTGCTCGCGCACACCATCCTTGATATTCTTTACAAGCCTCCTTATGGCCTCTGGTTGATCTCCCCTTGGTTCAAAATTTGAGACGATTCGAAATGGCATAAGGTCACTTGAAGTGCCACTCAGTTACACCATCTTTTCTATCCTTGAGTACTACGCCCATGCGAAGGAGTTTGTCCCTGATCTCATCGGCGGTCTTATAATCCTTCCGGCTCCTGGCCAGGTTCCTCTCTGCAACGAGCCTCTCTATCTCAGTTATCTCATTCTCTCCCCTCTCCAGCTTCATGCGATCAAAATACACCTCCGGATCCTCACCGAAGAGACCAAATATATCTCCCCACGACTTTCTAAGGAGGTGTAACCTATACGAAAACCACTTGAAGAAGTTGCCATCCCTTTGGGGATCCGAATCGATGTACTTATTTATAATCCGAACTGCCTCAAAGATGGCCCCAATTGCAGCAGCGGTATTAAAGTCGTCGTCCATGTGTCGTGCTACATCCTTTTCTACCTCTGAAAGCTTTGTGAAGACCTCCTTCTCCAACTCGCTAAGCGGCGATACCTGTTTATCAAAAGGAGATGGGGCACCTACCCTTTTTATAACACTATAAAACCTGTCCAGCGCGCTCCTCGCATCTAACATATTCTTCTCTGTATAGTCTAGGGGGGAGCGATAGTGGCTGGAGAGGACAAAGCATCTGATCGCATCGGCGCCGTACTTCGAGATGGCGGTGGATATCTTGGTTATGTTCCCAAGGCTCTTGCTCATCTTCTCCGCGCCTATGTTCACAAAGCCATTGTGCATCCAATAATTCACAAACTTGGTCCCAAATGCCGCCTCTGACTGCGCTATCTCGTTTTCGTGGTGTGGAAACACGAGGTCCTTTCCACCGCCGTGTATATCGAATGGCTGCCCAAGGTATTTTGTACTCATCGCGGAACACTCGATATGCCACCCAGGCCTCCCCTTACCCCAGGGCGAATCCCACATCGGTTCGCCCTCCTTCCCGGCCTTCCATAGTGCGAAGTCCAACGGATCATCCTTCGATTCATCTACCTCAACCCTAGCGCCGGCCTCAAGCTCATCTATATCCTTACCAGAGAGCCAGCCATATCGCTCAAATTTTCTCACAGAGAAGAAGACGCTCCCTCTCCTCTCATATGCATAACCCCTCTCGACCAGCCTCTCTATGAGTTCTATCATCTCCTTTATATGTTCAGTTGCGCGCGGCTCTACTGATGGAGGTATATTTCCAAGCGCCAGCATATCTCTCCTATACTCTTCTATGTACTGCTCCGCTATCTCCTCAGTGCTCCTCCTCTCCTTAAGGGCACGATTTATTATCTTGTCATCTATATCCGTAAAGTTCCTCACATATCTGACATCAAACCCTTTAAAGCGAAGGTATCGCACTATGACATCAAAGTTTATGGCAGACCTCGCGTGTCCCAGATGACATGAATCATAGGCGGTGATGCCACAGGTATATATCCCAACCTTCCCCGCCTTTATCGGGGAAAACTCCTCCTTCTTCCGAGTCGGTGTGTTATATATCTTCACTGAACCTCCTCCAATAAAACTACCGCCATTGCGGCAATGCCCATCCCAGAGCCGATAAGACCCATCCCCTCATTTGTCTTTGCCTTTACATTTACCCTACCTCTCTCCAAGGAGAGGAGCTTCGCGATATTTGCCCTCATTGATTCTATATATGGAGCAAGGCGCGGTGCCTCGGCAATGACAACGGCATCCACGTTTACAATGCCAAAACCATTCTCCTGTATCATCTCAAACGCCCGAGAGAGGAGGTGTGTACTATCTATATCCTTATATGCGTCGTCCGTGTCAGGGAATGCAGTCCCTATATCCTGCAGGCCGGCCGAACCAAACATGGCATCTATTACTGCATGGAGCAGGACGTCCGCATCCGAGTGCCCCTCTAGCCCCTTCTCAAACGGGATCTCCACCCCACCTATGACAAGTCTCCTCCCGCTTATAAGCCTGTGCGAATCGTATCCTATGCCTACTCTGAAAGACATCCTTCATCCCCCATGATTGCCTGTGCTATATCAATGTCCCATGGGACAGTTATCTTGATATTCTTTGGACTCCCCATAATAATCCTCACCTTCGCGCCCAACCTCTCAACGAGCATGGCTTCGTCTGTAGCAGATATCCCAAGTCTCCTTGCCTCATCTATCGCCCTCCTCAAGAGGTGTGCCCTAAAGGCCTGAGGCGTCTGGGCATGCCAGAGTTTAGAGCGATCCGGTGTCTCATCTATATACACGCCACCATGACTTACCTTAATGGTGTCCACAACTGGGATGGCGGCAATGCAGGCGCCTTCACTTAGGGCAATCTCTACACACATATCTATGAGACGGGTCTCTACAAATGGCCTCACGGCATCGTGAATAACCACCACCTCTACATCGGATGGGAGGGCATACACCCCATTTGCTACGGAATCTTGTCTCCTCTCACCTCCCTCCACCACAAACCAGTCTTTAGAAAGCTCCGCCGAGGCAATCAGGTTCCTTGTCTCTTCCAACCATGCGGATGGAGAGGTAACTACTATAAGGTCTATAGAAGCGGAGGCATCAAAGGCCTCGAGGGTATGGAGGATGATGGGGCGCCCCCATATCTTTATAAACTGCTTTGGTATGTCGCCCCCCATCCTCTTCCCAATGCCACCTGCAGTTATGATCGCAGCCCTCTTCATAGTCAGCAAGATAGACATAAAACAGAGGGCGAGGCAAGAAAAAACCTGCCTCCCTTTAAGAAGGGAGGCAGGTCTTAAAAAGGGAATAACGCCAAAAGAAGACTAGATGTCTTCAAATATCTCGTCTATCTTCTTTTCCACCTCCTCCTCGTCTAGGTCCTCGGCAATGGCCAGCTCCTTTATGATAAGCGATCTTGCAAGGTCTAACATCTTCCTCTCACCAAAAGAGAGCTCCTTCCTGTAACGGAGTATAGAGAGGTCTCTCATCACCTCTGCTACTTCATAGATAGAGCCGGTCTTGATCTTCTCCATATACTCACGATAACGCCTGTTCCATGGCTGATTGTCTATCATCACATCCCTTTCGCGAAGGATGGCATAGACCATATCTACTTCACTTGCGTTTATGACCTCTCTCAGGCCCACATGCCTTACGTTGGTAGTGGGTACCATGATGGTCATACCGGTCTCTTCTATCTTGAGGACATAGAAGCGATGTTCGCTCTCGCCTATCTTCCTCGTCTCGATCCCGGCAATCCTCCCAACGCCGTGCGCAGGATATACCGCCATGTCACCTACCTTGAACTCTCCTACCATCCCTTTCCCCATCTCTCCCTCCTTGCATTAAAAATGCTGTAAAATCAATGAATTAAACTGCCTACCCTCTAAGCGTAAGGGTGTTTTATAGCATATTTTTACCACCCAAGTCAATCTCGCCCACGATATCAAAACCTTTTGAAATTTGGTCATATTTTTCAATGAGTAAACCAAAGTCCCCTCACTCAAAGTCTAGAAAAAAATTAATTTATCCTTTAATTCTAAACAATTATATAATATATTATGCCGTATCAAAAACATTCTTGTTGACTCACCCCTCACCATCATATATACATCCCCTATACAAGGGCAGGTAGCTCAGTCGGTAGAGCAGAGGACTGAAAATCCTCGTGTCGGCGGTTCGATTCCGTCCCTGCCCACAGGACCTACGCCCCTTCTGGAAGGGGTCACATTTGGAAGGAGCCCTAACCCTCCCTTCCAAAACAAAACTGGGGAAACGATCATCTCTGACCGCTCCCCCAGCTTGAGATCTTCCTTCCAAATTGGTTATCGGATGCTATAAAGATATGTTGCGTAAAATCAGCCTATGAATCCTAGCTTGGCAGCCATCTTCATGATGGCAATGGCGGCGTTCTCCTCTATGAGTTCACTATATTCGGTGGAGTCTATCATCCTCCAAAAGTCCTCATCGCTCATGCTAAGGACGTCTCTGTCTACAGTGCTATATGCAACCCTCCCTGTCGCCTCACGCACTACCTGATTCATAAACAGGTTCTGGTCGCGATTCAAGAGCCCTCTGAAGTGTGGATTGTTGTAGGCGGGGATATCCTCCCTCACAAGCCCCTCAAGGAATGTTACAAACTCTTCCCGCGTCCATCCGCTCTTCATACCTTACCCCCTTTTCGGAAACCCCTCTACACTCAAGGCAAGGGCAAACATGATCTCACCACCCCTAGGGGTATTTACAAGCCCAGGGTTCTCCTTAAAGTACTGAGTGGCCGCACGAGGACCATCCTGAATGAGCCTGGCCACGATGGGGTCTTTAGATATACCCGCCTTATTCCTCCAAAGGAGATTTACCAAACGCCTGTCTGGCCCTAGATATTTTTTATCCGGCCTTTCGCCCTGTACAATCACGCTATCCTTATTATTTTCATCTACGGTCTCTGTAACCTTGGGTCCATCACCTCCACCTACCTCTACGGGACGCGGCCTGATCGATTGAAACCCCAAGTAGGAACTATTCTTTACTACCATAGATCCTCCTCTGCCCACCTTTAGCAAATTCCTTGCCAGATGAGCACGTCTCATCCATCTTTCTCACTAATCCATCTATCTGTAACTTAATGTATTTTTTTAAGGCACCTAACGCCATACCCCTCCTAAGACCTCTCCTTCCACCAAAAACTGCCTGTTGCATACCCACACGGTGTCACCACTCCCCACCCCATCCAAACACACAAACCCAAGACCTCTAGAGATAGTACACACCTCTCTCTTATTATCGGCGATCTTTTGGCCAAGTTGTCTATAAATCTTGCAAGATTCAAAGAGAGGTATTAAAGGCCTTGTTATGTACGAGAGGAGGGATAGGCTCTACAAAAAGGCAAAGGAGGAAGGAAAGGTATCGCGCGCCTCTTATAAGCTCATAGAGCTTCAAGGAAGATTTCACCTGATCAAGAGGGGTAACTCCGTCTTAGATATCGGCGCCGCCCCAGGGGGCTGGAGCAAAGAGGCGGTAAAGATGGTTGGAGAAAAGGGGTTGGTCGTCGCTGTAGACCTCTCAAGGCTTGCCTTTGCTCCCCAAGGGAATCTCATATTTATCCAAGGGGATATACGAGATGATGGCGTATTGCAAAAGGTCAGGGAGATCTGTCCAAACTTTGATGTCGTCATCTCTGACCTCTCACCATCCCTCTCTGGGATAAAGTTCAAAGACAGGTATGAATCCTATCTCCTCGCCACACGCGCCCTAGAGATCGCCTCGCTCCTCCTTAGAAACGGCGGAAACTTCGTGACAAAGATATTTCCAGGTGAAGAGATGAGGGAGTACAAACTCTCAATGAAAGGGCTTTTTAGAAGTATCTCCGAGGCAAAGCTCTCTGCTACAAGGCGGACATCAGACGAGGTCTACCTCGTAGGCCTTTCATTCCTAGGAAAGGAGACCAAATAAACATGCCAGCCGCCCTTTGGGGTTGGCTGGCATGTAATCTGGCGGGAGAAGGAGTGGGGGATATGGCGGTGAAGACTACTACCTTCTCCCATGTCTTCACCGTTTGGGATTCCGATTGACAAATAGATCAAATTCGGTGTTCAATCTCCCCTCTCTGCAATCCACGCATATTTATCGAGTAGACGAATTTGAAGTTGCGAGGTTTTTGATGGGGAGGTTAAAAAACGGAGCGAGGATAGTCGTCCCTTGGCTGATTGCATTCCTCATCCTTACCCACCTGTTTATGGAGTATAGCCCAAGGGCGGTATGGGAGATGTTTCGCCGCTCTAATATGCTGTATCTCATCATAGTCTCTGCGGCATACTTCGTCTCTGTATACCTCGCAGATGTCATCTCCATGCAGATGGTCTTAAAGAGGTTTGGGTTTCATACGCCGCTTGGAATCCTGCTCGCTGCGAGGGGCACCACCTATCTTGTTATGAATATCAATTATCCTGCCTCGCAGGCGGCCTTCGCCTACTACCTCAAGAAGAAGGCGGGTGTCCCTATCAGAGAGACGATGGGAATCTTTATGTTTATTGGGGCAATCGACTTTTATATCCTCTTCTCGCTCGCCTCCATAGGTTCACTCCTCCAAGAAATATCTATCGGCGGCATGGAGCTTGGTGGCGTGGTGAGGGGGCTTACTATATCCCTATATATCCTCGCTATACTGATATATGTCATCTTCAAGTGGGACAATGCACCAAGGTGGATGAAGCGCCTTACAAACTTTAGGGTATTCATGGTCCTAAGGGAGGCATCGCTCAAAGACTATATAAATATAACCATATATAGGGTACCTCTCTATATCTGCATCTTGTTCGCATTCCACCTAGGTATAAAGGCCTACCACGCAGATGTCTCATTTAGACACATCTTCGCCACAATCCCGCTTGCGTATCTGATAGGTATCATACCTATAACGCCTAGCGGCCTAGGCACCACAAACTACACAATTACACAGCTTCTCCTCCCATACACCACCTGTAAGGGGACGTGTATAGGCGGCGCAGGGAGCCTCCTCTTCAGCGCTACCGTGACATGGATGGTCATCAACCTTGCCCTAAAGGCACTCACCGGCCTCGTATGGCTCGCCTCTTCACACAAGATAAGGAACCGGGGATAAAAACCACGGCAATGTGGCACAGGTATTGCATAAAGCTCCCCAGGAGGTGCATGAGATGCGGCCAGAAAGGGCAAGGCAAGGGGAGATAGGGGTAGAAATAGAAAGAGAGCTTAAATACTACTTCTCCTCTGCAATAGAAAAAGCGGTGCATGCAAGGGAGGTAGAGCTCTCACCATATGTATTGATATACGTAACAGACCTTATGAGCCGCTTTTCAAGGACCTCTGCCCTCTTTGAAGAGACGGACGGGAGGTTTGAGGAGACACCGCTCGCATTCATCCTAAAGAGGGCGCTTGAATCCACAGGTTGGGAGAGGATAAGGCTACTCAAGAGGCTTGGCGACACCTCACTCTACATCGCCGGATACCTCCCAGAATATATAGAGAAAAAGACGGTGACCGTAGGATACTATATCTCGATGGGCGAGGCGGCATACGAAACCCTCTCTGGCATCCTCTCGTGGGACCCCGTTATGGAGGGGTTGTATCAAGAGCTCGCAGCAAAGTTCTCTATACTTACAGACCTCCTCCTCTATATAAGGGACGTCTCACCCGGTTCCAACACAGAACTCCTAAGGTTATATGAGAGGTGGTTAAAGACGGGTGAGGAGAGTATAAGGAAACAATTAGAGAGGGAGGGGATAATCCCAGTAGGTCTGAACCGAGATATGGCCTAGATTGCACCACCCAAGGATTCAGTAGCAGATCCAAGACCCTAAAAATTACGGATAATTATACTACTAACCTAAGGCTGTCGGACCGTAAAAAGGCCTTGCCTTTTAAGATCGGATTCTCTATACTTAAGGTCAGCTTACAGGGCATTCTTGACAAGGGGGACGTTCTGTAATATCCTCATAGTTGTTTTGGGGGGGATTAGATAAGAAGTCCCGCTTAGGTTGCCCTTGAAGGGGGCGTTGATAGGTTTAGGTCGTCCCTGCCTTTTTAGGGCAGGGTTAAAAGGTTTGGGCACGGGCGGAAATCCGGCAGGGAAAGGAGGTGAAACTCTCCGAAATGTGCCACTCCGCTACGTGAGAGAGACTTTAATGTAAAACTAAAAAGGAGAGGAAGAATATGAAGAAATTAACGGTATTCGCAGTAGCAATTGCGTTGGCCGGCATAGCCCTAAGTGCATGGGCAGACGATCTGGAGATCAGCGGCCATATAAACACAGGGATGGGCTGGCAGTATAGGACGAAGACCATACACAACGCCCTGTTTGGTGGATTCACTGAGGAGGGGATGCTACCAGCTAACGCTGAGGTAGATACCGATAACAGGCTAACCCACAGGAGCGATGTGCTCTTCTATGTGGGTGATGTCGAGCTCGATCTTGCAAAGACCTTTGGCGAGAACATACGCCTCAGGGCAGATCTCGACTTCGTCAGGGCGAACTCCTACGGTTACTTTGGCTGGGGAGTAAACGACATCATCGAGCAGGCATATGTGACCCTAAATATTCCGGTAGGGAATGGGATGGAGTTCTTAGTCGGTCGCTTTAACGCACCGATGGGGCTTGAGGCGGTAGATACAAACGACAACGACCTCCCGTTCCACACTGTGGTATTCAACTACCTCCGTCCGAAGAACCTGACCGGCGCAAAGCTCTACTATGCATTTAGCGACATGGTAGACCTCCACCTCTGGCTCGCCAACAACCTGCAGGACGTAATAAGCACCGGCGGCAATGGTCCAAAACAGATCCCGGCCTTCGGTATGAGGCTCGGCGTAAAGTGGGGTGAGAAAGAGAAGGAGAGCACGGTAGGTCTCTCAGCTGCAGCGAGCGCTGAGGCAGACGATAATGACGCAGAGAAGATGGGCGAGTGGTCATACCTCGCTGATGTGGACGCGAATGTGTGGTTGACAGATGCCTTCGCCCTTGGGCTAGAGGGCCTCTTCCGCGTGGACGATGCGACAAGTGGTGCAAAGGACAACTACTACTATGCAGGTATCTTGAATCTACACTATGTATTCAGCGATGTCTGGGACGGCACACTCCGTTACACATGGGCATATGACAGAAATGGTGATGTTGATGGGCTACTACCATACGGAACCGGTGGCGCATCCATCAATGGTGCTGATGACGCATCTCAGTATCACGTCATTATGTGGAGCGACACAACTGGCACCTCACATCCAACTTCTGCCCTCGGCGCAAAGGTGCAGGATCACCAGATCGACCTCGGCATCAACTATCACATCACCGATGGCGCAAAGCTCTCGCTCATGGATCGCTTTGAGTACGTGATACCTGCGAAGGGCGGTGTCGCACGTAGTTATGGCAATTTGAACAAGACCGGTATTGTGAATACGCTCGCGCTCAACTTCGCATACGAGTTCTAGTCTGTTACGGCGGTACACAAAGAACCCTGCGTCGTATTCGGCGCAGGGTTCTTTTTTTATTTGAAAGGCGTTCTAGGACGATATATCCTCCTCCAAGCAAATGACCCGCGAGGATGAGATAAAGAGGGCATTCACAGAGGCAGGGACACCCCTTGTGGGCATTGCTCGTCTCGCCACCTTCCCAGAGGTGGCCTCTGCAATAGGAGAGAAGGCCCGTCTGGGGTGGCTTGCCGGCCTAGGTTGGCTCTCAAGGGTCCAAAGGGAGATGGAAGACCCATCCATCCTCTTTGATGGGGCAAGGTCCATAATTGCCACTGCATGGAGCTACACAGATCAATACTCACCCTACATTGCGAGGTTTGCCATCTCAAACGAGTACCATAGCATAATAAAGGAGCGGTTGAGCGCCGTATGGAAGGGTATTGGAGGGGGTAGGGCCTACATCTCTGTAGACAACTCCCCTGTCCCGGAAAAACAGATCGCCCGCCTTGCAGGACTGGGCGGGATAGGCAAGAACAGCCTCCTTATAAATCCAAGGCTCGGGTCATACCTCTGTATAGGGGTCATCATCACCGACCTTACCCTAAGACCAGATCCACCATTTGAAGAGGACCTCTGCGGAGGGTGCAGGGCATGTGTCATGGCCTGTCCAACAGGGGCAATTAAAGAGGGGATTGGGGTAGATTCCTCAAGGTGTATCTCCTATCTCACTATAGAAGAAAAGGGGCGTATACCCGAAGACCTCCTCCCGCTCATGGGGGCACATATATTCGGCTGTGACGTGTGCCAGGAGGTCTGTCCCTACAACAATAGCCGTTACAAGCACACACCATCTATCCCGCCGGCCATCCAACCCCCTCTAAGGATAGAGGAGGTCAGGAGGTGGATGGAGATGGATAAGGAGGGTTTTAAAAGATACTTCTCTGCTACACCTATCAAGAGGATAGGACCTTCAAGGTTCAAGAGAAATATTGCCATAGCACTTGGAAATGCGGGTGGATCGGAGGAATATGAGTTTTTACGTCGCCATTTACAATCTGGAGATGAGCTGGTAGATAGGTATGTAGAGTGGGCGGTCGCCCGATTAGAAGGAGGATCCCTATGAAGTTCACAGAGAGGCCAAAGTATCTAGAGGCATATATGATACACGGAAGGGACAAGACGCCACAGTGGGACTACACCCACCACCTGATACCCCCTATCACATCCTCAGTGACATTTAGGCTGGAGAGTGTGGAGCGCGGGGCGGCGGGATTTTCTCAATACGCAAAACTAGATGAACTCCCAGATGAACCCATCTATATATACGAAAGACTAGAAGACCCTACCACCGGTATGCTGGAAGATAGGCTTGCCGCAATGGAGGGGGGTGAATGCGCCGTAACATTTGCAACGGGCATGGCTGCAATATCAGGCTGTATCCTCTCCCTACTAAAAAACGGCGATCACCTCATATCTCACAAAAGCATATATGGATGCACATATTCACTCTTCCACAACTGGCTCCCGAGGCAGGGGATAAAGGTGGACTTCGTAGACATGAGGCATAGCGACTGGGAGAACAGTATAAACAATAACACAAGGGTTGTTTACTTTGAAACCCCCATCAATCCTACATTGGAGCTCATAGACATAAAGAAGGTAAAAGAAATAGTTGACCGACACAACAAAAGATTGGGAGATGATGAAAAGATACGCATCGTTGTGGACAACACGTTTGCGTCACCTTATTGTCAGCGCCCGATAGAGCTCGGCGCCGACATAGTGGTAGGCTCCATCACAAAACACATCGGCGGTTTCAACACGGCGATGGGCGGATATGTCGTAGCCCCAGCCTCTCACTATAACAAAATCCTCCTCGTAAGGAAGGATTTTGGCGGGGCACTTCATGCAAGGACTGCATGGCACCATCTGGTATACGGGATACCCACGCTCGCGGCGAGGATGCGCCAAGAGATGAAAACGGCAGAAACACTCGCACGGTACCTCCTTACAAAAAAGGAGGTGAGAGAGGTGCACTATCCTGGGCTAGAGTCCTATCCATACTACGACCTCGCAAAGAGGCAGATGAGGGACCATAGCGGCGAATTCGCCCCAGGCGCCCTCGTCTACTTCGTCATAAAGGGCGAGCCGAAAGAGGCACAGAGGGATGCGGCGCTCTTAATGAACTGGCTCGCAAAGAATGCAACGAGTTATACACTAGCAGTGAGCCTCGGATGTATAAAGACGCTCATCGAACACCCATCTAGCATGACCCACAGCGCAATCCCGCCACATGAACAGCTTGATGCAGGGATAGAGCCGGGCGGAGTGAGGATATCTGTAGGACTAGAGGAGCCGTCCATCCTCATAGAGGAGATGGACGCGGCATTCAGAAATGTATTCGGATCATAAGGCACATCATTTTCCAAGATGGTCTAAAAGTTTTAAGGGTGATTCTAAAATGAGGTCGGGCGATGCCCCTTTTAAATCCTTCTTATCCGAAAAACCCCATGCGACCGCGGCAATGTAACAGCCAAAGTTCCTAGCGGTCTTGATGTCTACCGGGCTATCACCCACAAGGAGTACCTCGCGTGGGGAGGCATCTGCCTTTGAGGCGATATAATACAACATGTCCGGCGCGGGCTTCCCTGCCCCTACATCTTCCGGCCCAACTACTACCTGAAAATACTTCCCAAAACCCACACCATCTATAGAGCGAACGGCAAGTTCTGTAGGTTTGTTTGTAGCAACGGCGAGGTAGTATCTATTATATAAAGACTTAAGGAGGTCTTCTATCCCATCATAAGGGCGGGTATTGTCTAGGAGGTGCCTAGAGTAACGATCTACCACAAGGCGTCTTGCCTCGTCCAAGGGAACACTCGCCCCTGCGCTCACGGTATGCTCCATCAGGTGCTCCACACCGAGGCCGACATACCTCATCACCTCATCCTTGGAGAGCGGAGGGAGGGCATAGTGTTCTCTTACGAAGTTTACAGCCGCCTGAATGTCACTACTCGTATCCAAGAGCGTCCCATCCAGATCAAATACAATGGTGGTAATGCCATCTATTATCTTCTTGGTCCCCACAAACGGTCCTTTCTGTAATCTGTCAGTTGAGATAGTACCGTATCTTCTCCGCCGCCTCCCTGATCCAAGGATTTCTGGGGTGGTGCTTTAAGGACTCTTTATAAAGCTCCTGCGCCTCCTTTATCCTCCCCTGCTCCTCTAGAGAAAGGCCAAGCATATATGGATATAAAACGGGTATCAAATCCTCTGCGCCTGCCTCTTCTAATAGGAAGTCCAGATAGAGCTTGTCTATCTTCTCCAAAGAAATGGCACCCACCGGGTACCTATTTTTTAAATCTCTCTCATCCATCGGTGAAAAGATATAGGGATTTTTGAAATAAAGTCAACCCCATCCACCTCAAATATCTCTGAACCGAAAATCCGATATATAAAGGTTCATAAATGTTATAAAACTAAAATAAATCAACTAATTACAGTACCCATGACCCCTTATCGGAAGGGGTTCAAACCTCTAAAAAGGCCTATTACCCATGACTAGCAACGAGTCTAATAGACGATTATCTTACGACCATTTATCTCATGCCCCTCGAGAACCTCCCTTGTATCTATACCTGCCCATCCAAAATACCGATCCAAGGTCTGCTCTATGTTGTTTCTTACAGCCCGAACCCCCTCTTCTATCTGAAGCGCCTCGTACCTCGTAAGCGCAGAGAGGGCGAGGCCTATATACAGGAGTGGGAGCGGATGTAAGAGCCCCTCCATCTCCATAAGGTAGCGGTTTGTGAGGTCGTGTATGACCCCAGGAGTCCTCGCCAAGATAAAGAGGAGATCTGCTACATGGCCCCTCCATTGTTCAGCGGCATACGCCTTACTCTCAAGGAGCATCGGCTCTATCAAATTCGTAACTAGCACCCTTATCGGATAGAATAGATTTACATGCATTCTAGAATCCCATTCTGTAAGGTCATCTTGGTTAAAAACGATCCACCTCTCTACATCTGATACAAATGCCACAAGCCACCTCAAGTGGTCTACCGCGTTCTCAGGCGAAACCTCGTAGGCGCGGGGCCATGAAGGGTGAAATACCCCGCCTATGAGTCCCACATACTCAAGCCTCTCGAGGGGAGTGAGTTTCCCAAGATCCTTCTCTATCCTCAATTCAATATCTCTGGGGGAGGCGGATCTACTTGTATACACCTCATCAATAAACCTGCTGGCAAGACTACGCGCGCCCGTGGCCCTATGGCTCCTTTGTTGTATATCCTCTGGCCTTCCAAAGACCGGATTGCCGAACCTAAAAGATATCCCTTGGGGTGTCGGTCTAATCTGGGTAGGAGACTCTACAGTAAATACATCCCTCGGCCCACCGCCGTCCCATCCTTCCACACTTCTAGTAACATTTTCATAGGTTGCAGTAGGGGTCTTTAAAGCGCTCATATCTGATATAACGCCGATCCTCCCTGCAAGTACCCCAAGATCAGGGGAAAATAACCTATTTACTACACACGTTTGGAACACCTCTATCACTCCTTCTTTCACGGGTTATGTGGACGAACCGCCATGAAACACAAGGAACAAAAGGCGGCGCGCAAGGCACACTGCGCAAAAAGAAACAGCGCTTGCTCCTAGCAAAAGGCACACAGCATGTCAAGGACTTTTAAGAATCTGCTGGCATTAAATACCTATGACCCCCACTCCTTCAGAAAATGGGGTCTGGGAGCAGATAAGATACGGTAAGTATGCCGCCTACGAGGAGATGGAGGAGTATGGTTGAGACATTTGCGGGGACAAGCCCCTTCGGATCCATGTAGTTTTTGTGGGCCGTTACTACCGCCTTTATGGCCATCGGGATGGTAAAGAGAGCGGTAAGGGCATATATAGGGAGATAAGAGGTCGCGACCGCTGCAATAATAATAAAGTATACAGCGGTAAGGAGTACCCCATAGAGCCAGACAGCACGTCTTGTGCCAAGCCTCGCCACCCAACCCAACTTCCCCACCTCCCTATCTCCATCCAGGTCCTGAAACTCATTCACATACAATATTAGGAGGACGAGGATTGCGATCGGAAGTGAGGAGATGGCGGGGCGAAGTAGCAACCTCTTTGTCTGCACATAGTATGTACCCACCGCCACAAGTGTACCGAAATTTAGGGCTATAAACACCTCACCTATGCCGCGGTGGACGAGCCGAAGCGGCGGGGATGTGTAAAAGAAGCTTGTCACTACGCCAAATACACCCAGCCACAGGACCGGCATGCCTACCCTGTAGGCAAGGTATATCCCAATCAGACTCCCAACGGTATAGAAAACAAGCCCCTCTATGAGTACCTCCCTTGCCCCAAGGAGGCCATTTTGGATCATCCTAGACCCACCTGTAAAAGGTCTTACAAACTTGGTATTGGCCCAATCGGCGCCGCTTGTGTGATCAAAATAGTCATTTACCACGTTAGCGCCCGCATGTAACGAAACTACGCCAGCTAGCGTAAGTAGAAAAAGCCATATGTCTATCCTGCCCGCATCCTTAAAACCCATCGCAGTTCCAAACAGAACAGGGATAATACTCGCGGTAAAAAATGGTGCCCTAGTTTCCTTTAGATACAACGCAAGCCTTTTAAAACCCATGAAATACCTCTTATTCGAAGATTGGCATAATAAAGCGCCTACATGCCTATTGTAGACTCCTCACTTGGATCTAACGTTGCATCGCCTTTGACATCCTTTACCTCAGCCAAGACAACCGTTATATTGTCATCTCCTCCCCTCATATTGGCAAGGTCTATAAGGAGCTGTACAGCCTCCTCCACACTGTTTCCTGCCACCACATCAAGTATCTCATCGTCGTCTACGAGGGTGGTCAGTCCATCCGTACATAGTAGATATCTATCCCCTTCTACCGGGAGGTCTACCCTTATATCTATCTCTACATCTTCCTGAAAACCCACGGAGCGTGTGATGATGTTTCTAAACTTATGGTTTCTCTCTGCACTCTCAGGGAGGAGACCCGCCCTTATCTGCTCTCCTACAAGGGAATGGTCTTTTGTAAGCCTCACAATGCGTCCATCGCGTACAAGGTATGCACGTGAATCGCCCACATGCGCTATATATATCCTCTCATCCCTCGCAAACATGAGGACGGCAGTGGTACCCATACCCTTTAACATGGGGTTCCTCTCCGCCTCTTCATATATCCTTTTACCCGCCTCCTTTATCGCGCTCGTGATCTGCTCTATATAATAATCAGAGGCGCTACGTACATCTGGAGGAGGGGTACTAACATCTTTAAGTATTGCATCTATTGTCTCTACGGCAAGCCTGCTCGCAAATTCGCCGCCTGCATGACCACCCATCCCGTCAGCCACCACAAAGAGTCCAGCATCCTTGTTTATAAGGAAGCTGTCCTCATTTTTCACCCTCTTCATCCCAATGTCTGAGATGCCATACGCCTCTACCTTCATCAGATCAACCCCTCCGATGTGTTTGAAGCATGATACACTGTGGCGGCAAAAATTGCAAACCAAAGTTTAACAGCCGCTTATGGATACATCTGGAAGCAGGATTTCGGGCGAACCCACATTTCCAAAGAATACAAGCCTATCCCCTATCAATATATCGCCGCCAAATATATCGTGGAGATTTCCCGATATGACAATCCCGCAGACCGGCCTCGTCTTCATGCCCCTCTCCACAAGTATCCCCTCTGCGCCCAGAGAAAAATCACATGTCACCGGATTTATAGTATGAACGCCGTACACAGATGTTATATAAATTCCGTTCCACATCTCTCTAAAGAGATCAGAGGTGGCGTGGCCTGGTATAACATACAAGTTGCTGATACCAATAGAAGGGGGCTCTAAAACAGTGTCCCGCCTAGATGAGCCATTAGACTCGGTTCCTAAGAGATGTCCAAAGTAGTTGTCCAACAACCAGTTTTCTATCGTGCCATCTCTTATAACATACTTCCGATGTGTAGGTGTCCCTTCACCATCAAATGGCGAAGATCTGTATCCATCCTTTAATAGAGGATCGTCTACTAGATTGAGCGAAGTGTGGTAGACTTTCTTTCCCAATAGGTCTGCTACCTTGCTCTTCCCCTTGTAGACATTGTTTCCATAAAACCCCTTGACAAATACCTCCAAAAGCTCTGCAGAGACGCTGGATTCGAGAATGATGGGAAGTCTAGCGCTCTTTACAGACCTCCCTCCCAACAGAGATACTGCCTTCAAAGATGCATTCCTTGCAACATCCTCAAACTTAAGTCCGTCAAAGGTATGAGAAAAACCAAAATCCAATGCAATCTTTGACTCATCTCCATTGCTAGCTATGACCAGGGCGCTGCACTCATAGATCGTACTTTCAAATGAAAGGTCTAGGCCGTACGAGTTTACGATGCGGACATACCTATCCTCGTCTTCATATCTCACCTTTTTGACACCGCTTACCAAAGGACTCGTGCTGAGTGCAACAGACTCCATCTGGAGGGCAAGTCCTATCTTTTTTTCAACCCCTATACCACTCCAAGATAAATCCCTCGCTTCCCATTCTATATGAGATATCTCAAAGACCTTTGAGAATGGAGCTTGTTCTAATGGGGACGCGACAGAAGATGCCAGGGCAATGCGGACGGCGTCACGAATACCGTCTTCGCTTAGCGCCGTAGTGTATGAAAAACCGAGGCGTCCATCCTTCACCACCCTGATCGCCAAACCAGATTCATTTGAGTTTACGAGGGACTCTATCTTCTTACCCCGCGCCTCAACAGAAATCCCATTCTTCCTTAAAAAGAAGAGTTCAAATGAATCGCACCTCTTCCCCAAGGCACTAGCAGCAACAGAAATGACACGCTGTTCATCCATCTTGGTTCCTCTTCTGAAGCATTTCCCGTGCATGTGCTATTGCGGTCTTTGTAACCTCTACGCCAGCAAGCATCCTTGCAAGCTCGCGTACTCTTCCATCTTCATCCAACGCACTAAAACTAACTACGACGCGCCCTCTCTTCTCCTCTTTCCTCACCGCAATGTGATGATCTGCAAGGCTTGCCACCTGTGGAAGGTGCGTAATCACGATGACTTGGCGATCTGCTGACATCTCCTTTAACTTAATCCCAACCATCTCAGCAACGGCACCGCCCACACCCACATCTATTTCATCAAATACGTACACTCCAGCGCCAGAGGCATATTTTGCAATGAGGCTCTTTACAGAAAGGAGGACCCTAGAAAGCTCACCTAAAGAGGCTATCTCAGAAAGGGGTTTTGGAGACTCGCCCGGATTAGGTGAGATGAGAAATAAAAACCTATCTATTCCCCTTTCTCCTCCTGCCTTGTAATCCAGTTTTGTATGGGCCGGTATAAACAATGCGTTTTTAAACCCAAGCGAGACAAGCTCCTCCCGAACTTGAGAGGCCAGCCTCTTCGCTGCCGCATCACGCTTGAGCGAAAGTCTTCCCGCAAGCCTAGACAATTTAAGCTCTATCTCCTCAAGCTCTTCTTCCATCCCTTCTAATTTCACATCCGGATTTTCTAAGAGGCTTAAGTCCTCTTCTATAGCATCCCTTTTTTTAAGTATCCCTTCGATACTATCTACACCAAACCTCTTCTTTAAGTTCTGTATAGAATATAGTCTCTCCTCAATTTCGTCCAACCTAGAAGGATCAAGATTCAATCGTCCAAGATAACCAGAAATATCCCTTGAAAGTTCTTCTATGGAGACCAAGGCGGCCTCTGCAGTAGAAACATGCTCGCTAAGTGAGGGGTCTAATCCCGCTGCCTCTTCAAGGGACCTTAAAACCGAGGCAAGTCTTGAAGATATGCTGTCATCTGAAGATATTAGCGAAGACTCTGCACCGCCAACCAACTCCAAAAGCCTTGCGCTGTTCTTCGCTATGAGTCTCTCCTCCTCAAGTTCCTCCTCTTCACCAGGTCTCAAGGCCAAGGCGTCTATCATCGAGAGCTCATGTCTCAAAAATTCCTCACGCTCCCTTATGGATGCAAGGCGCTCTCTGGTCTCCTCTATTTTTCTCTTTAGATCCGCCCATTGGATATAGAGGTCTCTGTATGCCTCCCGCTCTTTAAGCAGTAAACCATATCTATCTATTACATCTAGGTGAGAGGCCTCGTCCAAGAGGAGCCTCGACTCTTGCTGGGAAGATATCTCTACAAGATAGGGGGAGATCTCTTTTAGCACCCCTTGCGACACCGAAACACCATTTATCACAACCCTCCCCTTCCCCGATCTAGTAATACTCCTCTCGATCTTTAAATTTCTACATCCATCTATACCTATGGAAGAGAGTATGGATAGAAGCCCTTTATTATAGTCTCCAACCTCAAATTCTGCCGACACAACGGCGCACTCACTACCCGTCCTGATAAGTGTGGGAGAGGCGCGCCCGCCGGCTATCAACGCGAGCGCCTGTACTATGATAGATTTGCCCGCACCGGTCTCCCCTGTAAGGACATTTAATCCCTCCTTAAACGGGATGGTAAGGTCATCTATGATGGCGAAGTCTGTTATGTTGAGTTGTTTAAGCATCTTTTATATACAAAACGCCCCTGTCCTCTTCACCATTAAAGACGAGAGAAGCGTATGAACCGGTCGCCTCAAATATATCCACAACCCGGACGATATCTTTATACCTATCATAATATTCATCTTTAAGCACATTCATAAGTTGATTTGCACTACCTATAATAAAATCCTCATTCAACATAGAATTTGCATCATCTGGATATAAAGGTGCATACACAATCTTATCCTCTACGAGGTCCTGAAAAAAGTGCGTGCCATACGACACCTCAGGGAGATAGTCCCCTTCTCTCACAGAGACCTCTACGAGCGCCGAGGCATTGCATATCTCTGAATATCTGACGGGTACACCGAGCTCAGGGTTCGTAGATCCCCACCGCCCTGGCCCCATGAGGACAAACCTCTTCCCTTCAAGGGCGTGGTTTATCTTCCCGACGAGCCTGGCTATGGAATATTTTTCGCCTGTAGGCATGGCCCTATACGCAGCCGGGACAACATATACAATATAGCCGATATTGTCTATAAAGGCAGTTGGCACCAACCTGCCCGCAAAAAATATCTTCTTCTCATCTGGTACATTCGGAAGAGGGAGCGGTTTCAACTCCTCCCGCTGAGAGAGGGGTCTTGCCTGCACTAGATAAAATTCTGCATACCTGCCTTTTGGATCCGCGCGCACTGCAAATTCTATATCTACCGGTGTATAAAACACTGCTTCGAGTTCACCAAATAACCACTTCATAAGGTTCGGAAGATCTATGCCCAACCATCTTCCAGATAATACCTCATCAAATGTAAGTACTATCTGATGCCCTTTGTCCCAGAAGTTTGAGGCAGGCCTATACAGCCGATCACCATCCTTCAGTGAGATAAGGGTCTCTGAAAATGGGTATGAGTCAGTGCCGCAACCGATGAGCTCTGTAACTCGGATGCTCTTTAACCGGTCCTCTCTGAGATCCAACACGTCAACCAACCCTTGAGAAAACTTGGCAATTGCATTTACATCAAACCCCTCGGGTCTCAAGTGTGGCGCACCTGGCGAAAAGAGCCTGGCATATCCCCTACCAACCGCCCTCGTTCCAAAGCCAAACACCATCCTCACTATCCCATCTTCCTTTTTTATCTCCTTGCTCCAACAGAAGCCGTTCCTCGAAAAGCCCACACCAGCAAGGAGGGGAAAAAAGTAGCCCTTGTATTCTGTTCCAACGGCCTCCTGAATCATAATCGACATCTTTTCCTCTTCACCGAGCATCCCATGTCTCTTCCTATACTCCAAGGCGCTCGGATTATAGGTTGATGCATAAATCCCCTTGATAGCCGAAGTAAGCGACCTAAGCCTCTCCTCGATGGTGCCACTGGCACTGATAAAGACCGTCTCGTACTTGCCTGCAAACGAAGTCCCTGGATGGTCTTCTAGCCTAGAAGATGATCTAACAGCGAGTGGGCCATTAAATCTTCCAATGACCTCTTTTAACGAAGCGAGCTCCTCACAAGAAAACTCACCTTCAAGAAACTTATTTCTCAGCCCATCATAGGCACCGTCTTCCAGGTAGTTGTAGGAGTGGATTTTTGGAAGGAGGTGATTCTCTCCTATAAAGCTATCAAAAAACTCCGATCCAAGGCACACCGTATCTGGGAACCTTATTGCAGATGCGAAATCCGGAATATCACCAGAAGAGATGAGACCAGTGATATAGTCCCTCGCTTTGATGAAGCCCGCAGCCTTTCCGCCTATAAAACCATTTCCTACGATGGAGAGGTGTCCCATGTGAAAAATCTACAAAAAGGAGATGGGCAAGTCAACTTGAGGCTTTTTGCTACACAAAATTTACACTATTGATTTTACAAGGCCATGCCCGTATTATTTTTTTATGATCGTAATATTTGCCGCGTTAGAAGATGAAATAAGACCTATCAAGGATGAGATGGTCATTGACAAGTCCATCAGGTTAAAGGCCTTAAGTATATACACCGGAAAGTACCGCGGTATAAAGATGGCTGTGGTAAGAAGCGGTATAGGAAGTGAAGCAATGAAGAACGCAGTAAGATATGCCCTCCAGACGCTAAATCCATCCATGATGGTAAACATCGGTTATGGAGGGGGATTAGATCCAAATCTCCATCCTGGCGATATAGTCATAGCAGAGGAATTGATAAATGGGAGCGACGGCACATCTATAAAGGCAGATGCTGATGCACTAAAACACGCAATATCGGTGGCCGAACTAGAGGAGATACATTACAAGATCGGGAAGGTGGTGACGGTAAAAGCCCCGATACTAGATGCCAGCGAAAAGGCATATACCGGCGCAAGGTTTGGGGCTATAGTGTGTGACATGGAGTCATATCACTTCGCATCCTCCGCAATCGACGCCGGAAAGAAGTTTTTGGTTGTAAAGTCTATATTAGATCCCATGGACTTTGCCCTCCCGGAATGTATAAAGACTATGACAGGGGGCGATGTCTCTGAAAAGGGGTTTTTGTCAAGTGTGAGGGCACAAGACATCACAAGACTTCCACAACTTATATATTTTAGGCGTGAGGCAAGGAGGTCTATCGAAGACTTTATTACAAAGGAGGTAAGACATGAGTACGGCATATAGAAAGATATGTATATTCCTCATCGCGATACACTTGGGCCTACTCCCATCCTGCAAGGGATGTCATCAGAAAAAAGAGGCGCCCCTGCCAACATCGTCAGGGGCGAAGGCAAAGTTTCTCACGGCATCCAAGTGGTTGCCTAAGGATCCGGACTTTGTATTGTCAGTAGATACATATACCCTTACACAGACGGAACTCTGGCATACTGTTATAGAACCGCACCTAAACGCGCTCCCAAGACTTGGAAGACCACCGATAGATCCAAAGAAAATAGGCCTCATCGCCATGGCCATAAATGTAGATGGCGGTAATAAAGTGGTAGGTGTTATGGAAGGGGAGTTTGATAGCCAGAGCGTAATCAAAGATATAAATAATGCCCTTGGAGGGACTGCCGGGCTCAAAGAGGAAAAGTATCTAAACACATCTATATACTACGACACTAATACGTCGGAATATGCCCTCTCGCCCCTAGATGGAGGACTTATTCTATTCGGAGATACAGAATCTGTAAAAGAGATACTAAAGAGAGGAAGGCAAGAGACACAAACCGATTCAGGCGTATTAAAGATACTCACACAAGATATGGATTGGGGAGCGCCTATATTACTTGCCGGCATGATCCCAGCTGAAGCAGGAGGCAATGCCTCAAAGACCACAAAAAATCAACCTATATTGGCGGCAGACCTAGAAAATACCATAATAACTGCAAGGGTAGGTGTAGGGAAAGACCTAGATGCAGCTGTCTCTTTGAAAGGGAAGGACGATGCAACCTCTATACAAAAGTCATCGCTAACGCTTACATTCCTTACAAGCCTCCTCCAGAGCGCACTGCCATCTGCACAAACCAGTGTGACAGAAGAGAAGGATGGAAAGGTATCAACAAATATCCATATAAAGGGTGAAGAATTACAAAGACTTATTGAAGGGGCCAAAAAATGACCACACCATTCTATAACATCGGCAAGTGGCTTATAGTAGCAGGCGTAATCATGACACTAGTTGGGCTGATGTTGATCCTCGCCGCGAAGGTCGGTCTATTCAAACTCCCTGGCGACATACACTTTGGCGGAAAGGGGTGGCATATATACATCCCCATCACAAGCTCTATCCTCATATCTGTCTTGCTTACCGTAATCCTCTGGGTCATGAGAAAATTGCACCACTGATTACTTACATCCTATCCTGTCTAAAAAATCTTTGTGCAACCGTTTGAGCTCGAGGGCTATCACGCCGTTGTAGCGGAGCCACTTGCAGTAGAAGGATTGCATTGCAAGGATCTCTTCCTTGGTAGGCCTGCCCCTTGCCACGTAGCGCAAAAGCGCACCCTCTGCCATATTCCAGCGTTCTCCATACAAGTCCTTGTCGCCCTCCGGAAGCGGAGATTCACCCTGGATGCCAAGTTCTTTTATCAATGAATCTCGTACCTCATACGAGATTTCTCCACTCGCTGGATCCAGATATGCCATGGCAAATGGTTCAAACACGTGGATACCGTCTGCCATAGAAGGACTAAAGCCTATAGCATAGATGTATGAGACGAGGCGGCCCTTCAAATGAGCAGGAAAGGATGGCGTCACCAAGGGTCTAAGACCCATCTCCTGCAGTCTAGCGGCCTTCTTTCCAATACTCTCGATGTAGTTTTTAAATACCTTCCCAGCATCTCTCTGGATGCGATCTGATATACGAGAAGCGTCGGTTGAGGCATAAGTGAAAAGGGAGACAAGAAGGAGGAGAAAGATTGGAGCCACAAAGGAGATGTAGCGCCTAACATGCATCCAGCAGAGATTATTATCTATCCACTTCCTAGTCAAGCCTACTCTAAAGACTTTACAATATTTTTGTATTGATTTTAAGAGGTGGATATGGATAGGTCTAGTGGAGAAAAAGGGGGGTATAATGAGGAAAATCTTAATAGCAGTCTCTCTTCTGTCCCTACTTATATCGTGCTCAAAGTCATCTAGCCGAATTGTGACATTGGCGGGCTCCACCGCCTTTCAACCGTATGCTGAAAAGTTAGCGGAGGCATATCTCAAAAAGAACAAAGACGTCACAATCAATGTGCAGGGTGGAGGAAGCGCAGTTGGAATACAGGCGGCCATTTCGGGGAGCGCCGACATCGGCATGGCAGACCTAGTGGAACTCCCACCTGAGGCAGCAGGACTGGACTCGGTGATTGTTGCGAGCGATGGCCTCGCAGTGATCGTCCATCCTACAAACCGCGTAGACAGGCTCTCGTCAAACGAGGTAAAGGACATATTTACCGGCAGCATCGCCAACTGGAAGGAGGTAGGTGGTGATGATGCGCCGATACGCGTAGTATCTAGAGAGGAGGGAAGCGGCACTAGGCGGTCTTTCGACGAGCTTGCATTAAAAAACGCAAAGATCTCTCCCCTTGCAATATTCCAAAACTCCAATGGCACAGTGAAAGAGGCGGTTGCAAGCGATCCTCAAGCAATAGGATACATATCCATAAGCCTTGTAGACAAAAAGGTAAAGCCGCTCCTATACAACGGTGTAGCCCCTACCAATGAAAACGTAAAGAACGGGGCATATCCGCTAAAGAGACCTATATTTTTGCTTACTAAAAAGGAACTCAAACCGGCCGCACGGGCATTTATAGATTTTGTGTTGTCAGATGAAGGTCAACGTATACTTGAAAACGAAGGACTTATACCAGCAAGATGAAAGGCGATAGATTAATATCTGGTGCACTGCTTGTCTCGGCGTTTTCGTCTATCACCGTACTTACCCTCATTGCCGTCTTCATGTTTAAAGAAGGGGCGCCTATATTCGCAAAGACGGGGCTTTTTGGCATGTTTGGACAGGAGTGGGATCCCCTCCATCAGAAGTTCGGCATACTTCCGTTCATCGTGGGTTCTATATGGATCACATTCGGCGCACTTGTAATTGGAGTCCCAACCGGCGTCCTCGCCGCCACCTATCTTGCAGTATTTGCAAAGAAGAAGGTAAGCGCCGTCTTAAAACCAGTGATAGAGCTGCTAGCCGGGATACCGTCCGTTGTCTACGGCTTCATAGGGGTCATCTGGCTCGCGCCGATCATCCGGACAAGGTTGGGTGGTGCCGGGCTCTCGATACTCGCCGCTTCGATCGTACTAGCCATTATGATACTCCCAACCATAATAGGCGTCTCCATGGACGCAATAAATGCCGTACCAAAGAGCTTCAGGGAGGGTTCGCTGGCGCTTGGGGCTACTGAGTGGCAAACAGCATGGAGGGTAACGTTACCTGCAGCCAGGTCCGGGATCTTGATAAGCATTATCCTGGGTATGGGGCGGGCAATAGGTGAGACCATGGCGGTCATAATGATCGCTGGAAATTCTACCATCATCCCAAAGTCTATACTGGATCCTGCAAGGACACTTACCGCAAATATCGCCATAGAGATGGGATATGCCGTAGGCGACCACAGGCGCGCCCTATTTGCAACAGCCATTATACTATTTTTGTTTATAGTGATACTAAACAGTATAGCGCTTAAGTTATCTAGGAGAAAATTTTAATTATGAGACTTGGACCTAGGATAGCAGAGTTGTTTGCAAAGATCTTTCTGTTTGGCATCACCCTTTTTATAGTCGGTATCTTACTATTTATCATCCTGTTTATTCTAAAGAACGGTGCTGCCCATATATCATGGAAATTTATCACCATGCCAATAGAGGACATGGGAAGGAGTGGAGGAATCTTAGCAACCATTGTGGGCACGGGGCTAATAGTGCTAGTTGCCATAGTGGTGGCGACACCGCTAGGTGTGTCCAGCGCCATATACCTTGCCGAATACACGAAGGGTGGCAGGATAACAGAGGTCATCCGATTTGGTATCAACTGTCTCTCTGCCGTCCCATCTATAATATTCGGGTTATTCGGCTTTATACTATTTGTAGAGACCTTGGGTTTCGGATGGTCTATCCTTTCAGGCGGTCTTTCGCTTGCCGCAATGGTGCTACCGACAATCATATCAACTGCAGAAGAGGCGCTGAGGAGCGTTCCGATCTCGTATAGAGAGGTTGCAAGGTCATTGGGCGCAACAAGGTGGCAAACGGTTTCAAAGGCGGTAATTCCATACGCACTCCCAGGGATACTTACCGGTATCATACTAAGCATTGGAAGGGCGGTTGGGGAAACAGCCGTCGTCATATTTACGGCAGGAACAGCCACACAGATGCCAAGGTCGCTACTGGATTCGGCGCGCACCATGGCGGTTCATTTCTATGTGCTAGCGCGCGAGGGTATCTCGCTAGATAACGCATATGCCACGGCAACTCTACTCATATGTACCATACTTATTGTTAATGCATCTGCATACATGCTGATGCATAGGCTGATGAGGGGAAGAAGGTAATTTCTCATTATGGATAATATGGAGAAAAAGATTGTTGTAGAAGATCTCTCGGTATCATTTGACGGGACACACGCCCTCTCCAATGTGTCTCTCGATGTGTTTAAAGGCGAGATACTTACAATAATAGGCCCTGCAAATTCCGGAAAAACCACCCTCTTGTCTGCGATAAACCGAACACTTGAGATCAAGGACATGGTAAGTATTACGGGGAGGATACTCCTAGATGGCAAAGATATAAATGAGTCGGAGCCAGAAGAGATACGGCGAAGGGTGGGAATGGTGTATGCCCTTCCAATACCGCTTCCTATGTCGATACGAGACAATGTGCTACTTGGCATCCGCCTGCAAAGGAGGCTCAAAAGATCTGAGGAGGATGATATATTAGAAAAGACGCTACGTGCAGCATTTCTATGGGAAGAGGTAAAGGATCGTCTGAATACATCTGCCATCCAACTCTCAGGCGGACAGCAACAAAGGCTTTGCATAGCAAGGACGCTCGCAGTGAAGCCGGAGGTAATTCTCTTTGATGAACCATGCTCCGGTCTGGATCCAATATCCACTATGAAGGTAGAGGAGGCGCTAAAGGAACTTGTTCGGGAACATACAATCGTATTTGTTACAAACAACACAAAACAGGCTGCGCGGATTGGAACGAGGACGGCATTTTTACTGATGGGACGGCTTGTTGAGGTAGATGCCACTGAAAAACTGTTTACGGTTCCGTCTTGTAAAGAGACGGAAGATTATATAACTGGACAATTCGGCTGATAGTTTATGGATGCTATATCTACAGAAGGCCTAAACTTATACTACGGCAACTTCCATGCCCTAAAAGATATAGGGCTTGCCATACCGCCGAGAAGGATAACCGCACTAATAGGCCCATCTGGATGCGGCAAATCTACGCTGCTACGGGTATTCAACAGGATGAATGATATTATACCCGGCGTCAAGATAAGCGGCACTGTAAAGATACTTGGAAAACAGATTGAAAAGATAGATGTGCTCACATTGCGCAAGACAGTAGGTATGGTCTTTCAGAGGCCCAACCCATTTCCATTCTCTGTCTATGAAAATATTGCGTACGGTCTAAAAATACACGGAATAAAGAGAAAAAGTGTTATAGATGAAGTGGTCTTTAAAACATTAAGCGCTGTTGGACTATGGAACATCATAAAGGACAAATTGAAGACAAATGCCCTTACACTCCCCCTTGAACAACAGCAGAGGCTCTGTACAGCAAGGGCGCTCGCTACAAAGCCTTCTATAATCCTAATGGACGAGCCATGCTCTGCGCTGGATCCTATAGCTACCGCAAAGATAGAGGATATGATGCAGGAACTTGTCGCTGACTATACGATTGTCATAGTAACACACAATATGCAACAGGCCGCCCGCGCCTCACACTACTGCGGCTTTATGTTGCTTGGTGAATTAGTAGAGTTTGGCAAGACTACGGATATCTTTACATCTCCGCGCGACAAACGTACAGAAGATTATATAACCGGGAGGTTTGGATGAATGGACACATAGACCACCACTTTGATGAGGCGTTACTTGCCTTAAAACAACAGATATCCCTTATGGCAGGCAAGGTAAAAGAGATGCTGGCTGATTGTATCTCGGCCTTGAACAACAAAGACAGGGGGCTCGCAGAAAAAATTATAGAAGCAGACAACACTATCAACGCGCTAGAGATATCAATAGATGAGCAGTGTATTCACTTGCTCGCTAGATACCAGCCGGTTGCGGCAGACTTGAGATTTATAACAAGGGGGCTCAAGATCGTCACTGATCTTGAACGGATTGGCGATCTCGTTGTAAATTCAGCACAGAGGGTCATAGACATTATCGAGGCAGGTGGAGAGGCGATATTGGATCTAAATGAGATGTCCATCACAGTACAAAAGATGCTTCAGAAGAGCATAGACGCCTTTATAAACGGAAATGTCTCCCTTGCAGAGGAGGTCCTAAAATCGGACGACAAGGTAGATGAGATGACAGAAAGGTTTATAATGGATCTAATAAAGATGGTCGAATCTATGCCTACCAAAATAAACATCATCTTCCCCACTACCTCCATTATAAGATATCTAGAGAGGATCGGAGACCACTCTACCAACATAGCGGAACTTGCTATCTACATGATAAAGGGGAGGGATATAAGGCATGGAAAGCCGCTTTAGTATGAAGTATATGCCGGAACTCATCGCATCACATCTTTAACTCTTTAACCGATGCATCAAAAGATAAATGTTGTAGTAATGCTTCAAAACTATTAGATTATAGAAGGATGAAGGATCGGATAGAAACTATACTTAGGAAGTCGATGTTCTACTTGGGGAAGGGAGTGGAGTCGGTAATTTCGCATGCACAAAACCTAAAACAAAAGACATTCAAACAAATTAGACCAGAGGCAAGCCCGATTCCATCTATAGATGGAATCCTCCCTCCTGAAAAGGTAAGGGGGCTCATACAAATCGGATTAGAGAAGGTGGTACTTCCTGCTGTATCCAACTTTGGAGATAAATCCGTACTGGAGATCTCGGATGGCAGTGCCGGCTTTGCCGGAAGAATAAAGGAAGGGGGCGCAGCGATAGCCGTCCATGTAAACATCGGAAGGGCGCTTCCAGATCAAAGCATACCAAGGGGTATCTATGAGGTTATAGGATCCATTACTGCACTGCCGTTTGAGGACGGTTTTTTTGATATAGTCATCGCAAACCTCGTCACACCAAATCAGGGCGACATATCCCGAGCAATAAGAGAGATAGCCCGCGTCATCACCTTTGGGGGAGGCGCTGTCATAGTTGACCTTCACCCATTTGGCAACTTTGCCAAAAAGGGCGGGCTTCGCCTAAGACCGCGCGAGTCTATCATAAGAGGTGTAGAGGACTACTACAAGATTTGTAAGGTAGCAGGGCTACGTCTCAACTCTGTAAGAGAGGCGTTTATAGATGAAACAACCAGACAGTTGTTTGAAACCGATGATGAGATCTACTCATTCAGGTTGCTCAAAGATACGCCGCTCTTAATCTCGCTGGCTGTTGAACGGAGGTAGGATATGGACTTTGACTCAAAATTAGATGATCTATTCATCGACCTTCCTGAACCCCCTATAGATAAAATTGGGGCCCTTGCCTCCAAAAGCGGAAAGTTGCTCTTCTTAAGCGGGCAGTATCCATACAAAGAGGGAGGCTCAATATATAAGGGGAGGGTTGGCCTGGAACTAACATTGGATGCAGGAATGCTGGCAGCCAAGGCATCCCTCCTTCAGGCACTGGGCACACTAAGGGGAGTTTTGGGAGGTAGTCTAAATACGATCAAGCGAATAGTACATCTGAGGCTCTACATAGCAACAGGACTCGAATTTAAAGACCATGAAAAGCTTTTGAAATCCATTTTGGACACCTTAAAAAATATATTTGGAAGCTCTGCAGACTGCTCCTCCGAAGTGATTGGATGCGCCTCGCTCCCGAAAGGCGCCTCATGCGAACTCTCTATGGTAGTAGAATTAAAAGAATAGGTCAGTTTATTGAAAACGTCTCTTTCTTTTTGGCAATCATGTGTTCTATCTTTCTTACAAGGTGGCGCATGTGAAATGGTTTAGAAATGTAGTCATCTGCCCCCTTTTCCAAGCCCACCAATCTATCGTCCTGCGTATCCTTTGCAGAGAGCACCAAGACAAGTATATCACTCAAAGACGGATTCCTCCTTACATGATTCAGGACCTCTATGCCTGAAACCTTAGGCATCATGATGTCCAGCACAATAAGGTCGGGTTTGAACCTTTTAAGTGCAGCAATTGCCTCATCGGCGGAGAATGCGCTCTGGACGCTGAACTTCTCCTCCGAAAGCATCCTCCCTAGGAGCTTATGTATCTGTGGATCATCGTCCACTATCAGTATCTCATACCTTTTATCGCCAAGCCGCACAACCATCTTGTCCCCACCACTGCTATATTTGATAGGGGATATGATACATCGCAGAGGCATCTCCGGTCAAGCAAAAAGCCTGCAAGGACTGGAGACTCCTAGATTCTATAGAAGTGGGTTTAAAAAAACCATTTTCGATTTGCATTGCCGCCACTAGTAGTGTAAAATTTAAGGCCATGATAAAGGAACAGGAACTTATAAAGATGGCTATAAAGGCGCGGAAAAAGGGAGTTGCAACCCTCACCGGCTTCCGCGTAGGTGTCGCACTGGAAGGAAGATCGGGCAAGATATACACTGCCGCAAACTTTGAGAGCGAGATCTGTTCGCTCTCATCATGTGCAGAGAGAAATGCCATAGGATATGCCATCACAAATGGCGAAAAGGGATTTCGTCGGATAGCAATAGTAGGTTCTACCTCAGACCCATGTCCCCCCTGTGGCGCATGCAGACAGTTTATGCTAGAATTTGCGCCCGATGTAGAGATCATCATGGCATCTATGGATGGGAAAAGGGTGGTAAGGGCACGCCCACGCGAACTACTGCCATCGAGTTATAGGTTGCCAAAAGATTGGAAATGTGTATAATCACCGCAAATCAGAAAGGAGTCTTATTATGAAGAAGTCGAGTCTGATTCTAATGTTTGTCCTGTTATTTGCAGCGGGGGTAGCAGCCGGGGTGGCAGCCACAAAATACGTGGAGAGAGGTGGATTTTGGCAAAAGGCCATACTCGTGATGACAGATGCAAGGTGTAAAGAGTGCAGGACGGACCAGATAGTGGATGCACTAAAGCGGATGTTCCCAACCAGGCAGAAGATAAAGGTAATAGACTATTCTACCTCAAAGGATCTGTATAAGGCAGAGGGTATTAGTAAACTCCCAGTCGCACTCCTCCCCAAAGATATAAAAGAGGATAAGGGATATGAACAGGTAAAGAGGTTTGCGCGGAATGGAAAGGACTACATCATACTCCCTACAGGTGGAGATTTTGATCCAACGGCAGAGATATGTGATAACAATGTAGATGATAATAACAATGGCCTCATAGATTGTAATGACCCAACCTGCAAGTCAAAGTGGATGTGTATGGAAAAGAGGGAGAAGCCGAGTATAGACCTATTCGTCATGTCGTACTGCCCATATGGCCTTCAGATACTCAAGGGCTTTATGCCTGTCTGGGATGCGTTTGGCAACAAGATAGACGCACATGTAAGATTTGTAGACTATGCCATGCATGGTGAGAAGGAGGTAAAGGAGAATCTAAAGCAATATTGTATCCAAAACTTAAACAAGGATAGCTATAAAAAGTATCTATATTGCTTCCTCGAGGATGGAAATCAAAAGGGCGATTGCGATGAAAAGGCAGGTGTAGATAAGAAGGCGTTGGAGACCTGTATTAAGGATACCGATACCAAGTTTGGGGTCACAGCAAGTCTAAACAACAAGGAAAAGTGGATGGGAAATTTTCCACCATTTGCACCAGACGCCGAGATGGCGAAGCGCTTTGAGGTAAAGGGCTCTCCTACAGTCATTATAAACGACGTGGTAGCAGATGATATAGGACGCAGCCCGAACAGCTTGAAGGAGGCAATCTGTAAAGGCTTTGTAAACCCGCCTGAGGAGTGCAAAAAGGAGATGGACAAAAACTCACCTGCACCAGGCTTTGGTCTCAAAAAATCGCAAGAGGGTGGTAAGGGAGGTAGCGGCGGAAGCTGCGGCTAAGGTCAAAGGGATATAAGGAACTTTTTCTCCATCCGAGAAGGGTGATATGAAAGCTTGGCGCGCCTAAGTCCGTCTCTGCCGAGGTCTTGTTCCCTGTTAATCCATCGATAAAGTGGCGCTACTCTCTCGGCAAGCTTTTGATTTATAAACTGATATATCCCGCGGTATTGATGATTCCCTTTCTCCACATGAACAAGGTAGGTATCAGGTGAAGCCTCCTCACCAACTGCTATGGCACATATCTCGCCATCTATCTTCACTGCTATCCCACTAAGCCCTAAACTTGGCGCCGATCTGAGCATCTCTTGTACGGCGCATCTTTCCATCTTTAGCGATTCATCCTTCTCACAATCCCTCTGAACACACCACTTATCAGAAAATCTTATTGCCTCTTTACACACCTTTTCTGTCAGGTCTTCGACCTGAGCGCTGTAATTCCTCACAAACTGTTTTATAAGATTTCTCTTTGCATGATACTTCTCACCACTCAAGTTTGCGAGGGCATCCGACCTATATACATAGTCCCAATTTGCCCGGTCGCTCGCTATCTTAAATCCGAGCCCTACCATCTCTTTTGCGAGCCAGAGGGGTGCACAAGGAAGTATGAGGTCCTTCTCCTTATCAAATAACCAACGTACCACATCTACTACTTCGTTCTTGCTACCAAGCGGTGGAAAGACAAACTTTCTTCCCCTATACCTCCCACTGATCACTATCGAGTCGCCCCACCTAGAGATATTATAATCATAGGCACATCGCCATCCGAATATATTCGCGGGGCTCGTGTCCGAGGGAGGGAAGTATGCAGAACGCCATGCAGAGACAAGGAGTGTTATATCTCCCTCTCCAATCGGCCTCGCCTCTGGATATACAGGGAGTCCATTGACATCCATAGAGCAAGTGCTAACCTATTCCTAAGAAAATAACAAGGACCCATTTGGAGGGATATGAAGGCGGTGATTCAAAGGGTGAGCAAGGCGTCTGTAAGCGTAGATGGAAAGGTCGTGGCCAAGATAGGGAACGGAATGCTCATATTAATAGGCGTCGAGAAAGGGGATGAAGAGACAGATGCAAGGCGCCTTGCTGCAAAGGTATCCTTGTTAAGAATATTCGAAGATGGAGGAGGAAAGACAAATCTGTCGATAAGTGACACGGGCGGTGAGATACTCGCTGTGCCACAGTTCACGCTTGCGGCAGATGTAAGGAGGGGGAGGAGACCGTCATTTGACAGCGCCGCTGATCCAAAGATAGCCATCCGCCTCTTTGAAGAGTTTGTAAACACGGTGGCCTCCTCTGGCATACATGTAGAAAGGGGTGTATTTGGGTCGCACATGGAGGTTTCGCTCATAAACGATGGGCCATTTACAATATACCTAGACTCAAGAGAGATGCAGACTGCATCAATCTAGGCGATATATGGCTTCAAGGATTATAACTGCCTCTGAGGAACATAGGGTTTCAGGCCCCGCGGATCGGATATGATCCTCTGCCATGCCTCATGGCTTATCGTGCGCCTTGCCGCTTCTACTGCCTCTTTTGGATACGCAGATACTTCCCCTGGTGTTGTATACGAGCGAACAAAATAATAACCCTCCCTCATCAAGTACTTGATGGCACCCATATCCGCTGTGGAAACGGTATAACCTCCCTCACCTTCGACACGTATCTTCTCTGTTGTTCCATACACATCAATAATTGCTATGTATGGTGCAGCCCCTCTTCTAACAGTCCTCCTTTGCTCTAGCTCCTCTACTGAACTCGGCTCAAGATGTAAGGCGGCAATCTCCTTTGAAGAGGGTGCAAGCCTCATGATATTCTTTGCAAATGCGCTGCTATTTATAGCTGTATCTACAAGATGCCTCCTCTCGCCTGGACTCACGAGGCTCAAGAACTGGTCTGCGCTCATCTCATAATAACCCTTCTCTCCCTTTGGATCGGCAAGTCTCACACGATCACCACGGCCAAACTTTCCATCTCCATTGTCTATTATCTCTAATCTTCCAAATTTGTATGTCTTTGCGCCTATAACCTTTTCGTCACCACCCATAACCCCTCCTTGTTTCTCTTTAGGGCGCAATCTTGCAAAATATATACCTGCAAAACTGACATGTTGGGTCTCAAAATCAAGCAGTAGATGGTTGAGTTTTAGTCCTGTTTTTGTTGTATATGCGGGCCAAGGACTAAGTTAAACTTTAGGCGAAACATTTTTGAGGGGAAGACGAAGTCTACATACGAGGTATTAACACACCCACTTAGGGCAAAAATGACAATTAGATGTAGCGACCTCAAAAAAGATCCAGTCGCAGCAGAGCTCTGTAGGGAGATCTTGCTCACCTTCCCCATCTCCCCAGAGGAGCTAGACAGGGGGACTGCATCTATCGACTACAAAACGAGCGGGGCCATGCCAAAATACGAGGGGCGAGATGGGGACTTGAAGCCGATCGAGGTGTATCAGGCATACCTCGAACTCGCAACCTCGGATCCAAACAGATGTGTGAGGTGCCAAAGACTCTTCAGGAATAAATTTGGTGTATATCCGCCATGGATTCCAAGGGAGCAGGAGACATGGAGGAAAATAAAAAGCGTCTTTACCAAAATAAAGGAAGGGTTGGCAAAAGAGCTAGATGTATCTCCGGATGCCGATCCAGATTACATCATAGCCTCTATGATCCTAGACGCCATCCGCACCCCCAAGGAAGAAGGGGGACTTGGCATCAGCTATGAAGACCACAACGAAGCGGAGGGGAATGTTGACAAGGTCGTACAGCGTGGTTTTGTGAGGTGCAGTGAATTCGCAACGCTATTCTACGCCATAGGAAGCCTCTTTGGGTTAAAGATGTATCTACTCGAGGTACCACAGCCGTTCGAAGATGCAAGGAGCGGATTTGGACCACATGCGGCTATAATGATAGAGGGCCGCCGAACAGGAGAAAGGATATTCGTAGACTACCAGAGGGGAAATATGGGGCTCTCTTCTCCTTATAATACCTACTACATAGGCACAGCGGCGGATCTCATGGGTATATACCTCTTAAACGCAAGTCTCAAAAGGGATGAAGAGGACGCAGATGGAATGGTGCTGCGAACCGAAAGAAACATCCCGCTACTTAGCGCCATATATGTAAGCCCCTACAATGATATCGTCCTATTTGGACTTGGGAACTACTACCGCATACGCGGTAAATTCGAGGAGGCGAGCCATTACTTTGAAGAGACGCTACGTATCAATCCCAACCACACCTCTGCCCTCATCTCCCTATGCCTTGTGTCGTTTAGAGAAGATGTATGCAAAGAGGCATTTAGGAGGCTAGGGATAGAAAAATAAGCGCCGCAAGACCGAAGCTAGCCTAATAACCCAATGGAGTTGTTGACCCATCCATAGTCTCGTGATAGATTTATACCTGCTCAAAGGGGGCTGGATGAAAGAAATGATGCAGAGGAAGATAATTGGACCGGTTCTTCTCGCTATACTCATCGTCCTTCCGAAGGGGGCACATCCGATAGACTTCTCGTCACACGGCTACTATAGAAACAGGGTAAACTTTACATATAATCTCGACACGCAATCAAAGGGCCCAGAAGAACAGAACAACGACCGCTTTGGCATGATCTCCTGGAATCAGATGAGGCTTAGGCTGGAGCCGGTGCTCAAACTAAATGACTTTCTGGTAATCCAAGCCCAGTTCGATATCCTAGACAACCTCCTCTATGGAACAAAGAACACAAAACAGATAGCTATAGACTCACCGGTTGTAGGAACAATCTCACTTCCTGCAGGTGCAGGTTCTATATCAATGGTGGGAGGTGCAGCAGGTGAGAATGGAAGTATAAATGTAAGGAGGGTGTGGGGAGAGATATTTACCCCTGTTGGCCTCCTAAGAATCGGCAGACAACCTTCTCATTGGGGGCTCGGTATATTCCAAAACGATGGAAACAATCCAGATGCAGACTTCGGCGATACCGCAGATAGGATACTCTTCATGACACAAAAAGAATTCGGTGACGGAAGCGCCTTCTCCTTTGGGGCGCTGTGGGACATAGCCTATGAGGCACAACTGGACCCGCGCACAGAAGGGCTTGGAGGAATCATAAGGGACAATGGTCAAGACACAAATCAATGGGCAGGCATTATTTCTTATGAGAGACCGGAATTTGAAATAGGTGTATTTGGTGGTGTGAGGAAGAGGGATGGAGGACACGGCACAACCACGGAGGTCTATGCCTTTGATAATGGAACTGGGACTCTAAAGACAGAGAAGACGAGGGCTGGAAGGGATGGTGACACGTTTATCCACTTTGTAGATGCATATGGCAAGGTGAGGTACAGGGAGTATAATCTGGGTGCCGAGTTTGTCTATCTTGGAGGAAAGATGTCTACCGGTGTTGCGCTAGATGCAATACCACTCGCAGCGCAGATGCCGGCACACAAGAATGTATATGGGGAAGATATAGACGGCGTCATCGAACTCCCGCCGGAGCAAAAGGTAAATATCATCATGGCGGCATTTGAGGCGGGGGCACATTACAGCTGGGGCGGCGAGTGGTCCTTAAAGGCTGGATATGCCTCCGGCGACCCTACCCCGCTCTCTTACAGGATTACACAATATGGCTTTAGACCAGACTATCAGATAGGCCTGCTCCTCTTCCATTATCCGCTCGGCACCTCTGCACCGATGATCCCTCAAGGTGGAAACTACAAAGGTCAGGTGGTGGCAGGACATCTACCTATAACAGGTAATTTCATCAACAACGCCATCTATGCCGCCGCAACATATAAGCACCACTTTGATCTAGAAAAGAGTTGCAAACCTTGTAACGACCTCTCCGTTGGGCTCAGGCTGGCTACAGCTTGGGCAGACAAACCACCGCTCGATATGGATTTCGGCGACCTACTCGGAGACCCCACCTACCCAGAGGTCAAGAGCAAGGGAAAATGGTATGGCTTGGAGTGTGATCTGATGTTTGAGGGGCGCTTCTATGACTACTTAAAGGCCATTTTTGAAACCGGCGTCTTGATCCCCGGCGCGGCCTACAATATAAGCACCGATGTGATCGATCCAAAGGGGATACTCTCACCCATCTTCCCGGATAAGGCAAATTTAGCATATGCGGGTAGATTTACACTTTCGTTCGAGTTTTAAAAATGGATGTAGGCATACTCATAATTGGCGCTGGTGTGGCGGGTTCATCCACCGCATGGCACCTTGCTGACCTCCGGATAAGGGATGTCGTGGTCATCGAAAGGGAATCCTTGCCAGGGATGCACGCCTCGAGCCAGGGTTCAAATATCCTAAGACAATTCATAGACGACCTTACGCTCGCACGGGTGGCATTCAAGGGCGGTGGCTTTCTCCTCACCCCCCCATTCCACTGGGGAAAGATAGTAGACCCGGTGGGCAGCCTCATCCTCTTCCCAATGCACTCCAAAAAGGGGGTTTTACCTTCCTTCAATGCATGCACCTCGATGGGGTTAGAGGCAAGCCTTATAACAAAGAAAGACGCCATCGCCAAGGTTCCAATCTTGGAAGATGCGGAGTTTGATGAGGCCATCTGGACCTCTACAGATGGTGTCATAGACAACCAGCGCCTCCTCTGGTCATATATAAACGATGCAAAGACAGCCGGCATTAGGTTCAAGATGGGGGAGGAGGTTATAGATATAAAGGTCTTGGAGGGGGGGTTTCTTGTCTCTACAACAAAAGACACATATCGCGCAAAAAAGGTAGTAAATGCGGGAGGCGCATGGGCAGGTGAAATAGGAAAGATGGTAGGAAGGGATATTGGTCTTGTATCATACAAGAGGCATTTGTATAACACTGCAGTAATGCATGGCGTTGACCCGTCATGGCCTGTCGTGTGGGATATAGCAAATGGGTATTATTTTAGATATGACTCGGGTGGCCTTGCAATCAGTCCTTGTGACGAGGAAAGGGCTACGCCAGGAATCCCAGCAATCTCAGTATCAGCAAGGCAAATGCTTGCACAGAAACTTTCCAATTATTGTCCCCGCCTCGCAAACATATCTATATACTCCGAGGGTGCAGGTCTTACGGTTTTAGCACCAGACAGGAGGTTTGTTTTGGGGAGAGATAACATCGTAAACGGCTTCTATTGGGCAGCGGCGCTCGGATGGTATGGCATCTCATGCTCCAGCGAGGTGGGAAAAATGGTCGCACGAGATATTGCAGGTAAGATGGATGTCCCACTAGAGTTTAATGTCGCAAGGTTCGGATAGTGTCTCACTTTGTCCATTTTGTTCGCACAAACAAAAATGGCGCACCCGCTGTTATGTAGATACCTATTGCAAACATCTTTAGATACAACATACCGTAGTCGGCGGGAGGTGTAAGCCTATCAAAGATCCACCACACAGATGCAAGCGTAACCCACCCAATCACGCACCTTAAAAATCTTGCCCTAAAACTATCCCCACTTTTCATATTGGCAAGGAATGGTTCTATCAGAGAGCCTATTATCGCCCCAGAAATAAGCCCCATTCCCCAACATACATCGAGCTCCTTATGTAAAAATGAGGCAAGGATGGCCAATCCCACGGCGGCAATGCCTAGATATGGCGTGAAGGCCTTATACTTCTCTATATACCCTGAGGCAATCTCCCCCAAGACCAAGATGATAGCGCCACACGCAATCCCACCCAACACATCTATTGGATAATGAACCCCCAAATAGAGGCGCGAGGAGGCAACTAACAAGATGATAGCAATAGAGGAGATAGAGACATATATCCTTCGTATATAGAGGAGTAAAAAGCCCCACACGACCGTTGCTGTCATCACATGGCCGCTAGGAAAACCAAAGCCGCCCGCCTCAACGAGCCTGAGCGCAATTGGAGGTCTTTCCAAGGCAAATGCGTTTTTCAAAAGATAACCGATGTAAAACGAGGCGATGGTGATAATAAAGAGCTTGATGCCTGCCTTTTTATCTACGCCCCAGTAAAGAGTAGGTATCAAGAATAGGGGTATATATTCGCTGCCGAGGTATGTGACCCCTTTAAAGAAAAAGGTAAGCTCTTCCGTCCTCACATATGTTATCCAATCCATAGAAACAATTTTACAGGACTCTTAAACGCGTGTAAACCAAAAAGCCGCTTACCCTATTGCATCCGCATCCTTGATAAGGGATCTGCCATCCATCTCATGTACTACCTCAATACCAAGGAGATCAGCAACAGTTGGAAATATATCGGCCGTCCTCAAAGGGGTGTCGCTCTTACATCCAAGGTCCATATTTATCGCGAACGGCACAAATACCTGATCTCTAAGAAGTGTCCCGTGCGTGGACCTGTGGGGCGGCGACTCAAATCTTGCGCGGAGGTCGCAGCCGGCTGATGCCCCTACTACGATATCTCCAGCCCTAGGTGACCTAAATATCTGAAGGAGCTGGACTATCCCATCAGGATACTTTGTATCCCATGTATAACGGAGTGCGTCATCCGCGCTCATCTCGCTAGGCAGATCGCCATATCCAAATGGCCTACCTTCTATCACCTTGTATCTCACTCTCCCACAATCTCCATGGATCTCAGCACTCCCATCCCTAGTCTTCACGAATACCCTGCCACTAGAGGTCCTGCAGGCAGCAAAGTCTATCTGAGGTGTAGATACCAAATCATCTATCATGCCCCTCAGCTCATCCGCATACTTAAAGCGGCTCCAGTCATCTCCCCTTATATATATGTTCGACATGGCATTCCCGGAGACCATGTTAATCATCTCATACTCCTCCCAACCCTTGAATCCCATGGGCGGGAAAAGTGTGCGCCCCCTCTTTTCCAAAAAGAGGTCTAGATCGAAGTGTTCTTCCACCGGCATGTTCCCGTGGTCGCTGGTAAGGATTAGCGCCGTCTCATTCCATATCCCCTGAGATTTGATGAGCTCTACAATACTCCCCACATGTTCATCCAGCCTCTTATAACCCTCAACAACCATCTTATCTCCTGCCCCCCACTCGTGGAGATATTTGTCTATGCTTGGGAAGTAGTAGAATATAAAGTCTGGTAATCCCCTCACCAATCTTGCAAACATCCTAAGCGCCATCCTCTCTACACCTTCTATATCCTTCTTTTTCATGAGATAGAGGATAAGCGGGAGGCGTAAAAAGCCAGGGTCTCGCAATACGCCTGTGCCGCGAGATATCATACCCATGACATTTACTGCCTTCCTTGAGTACTCAAATATGGTCCTTATATCCTTTGAAAGATCATAGTCTATCGCATACGTCCCAATACCATAATAGTCGCGAAATCTCCTTAGCGTAAATTTTCTCTCTGCGGGTACCCTCCTATCAAACCATCTTATACCTGGGATATCTCCCCTTCCTGGGAAGCAACCGCTGATAAATGGGATGAATGCCGGCCCACTTGTGGATGGAAATGGGGCAACTGCCCTTAGACAAGAGCCCTCTTTCAAGATATATCTTGAGATGTTTGGAAGATGTCCATCTGAAGCAAGGGTATTAAACGTATTCCAATCTACTGCATCCGCCACTATCACCACGACATGACCCTTCCTCCCACGTCCCCTCTCATAACCATACCTCACCGCCTCCAAGGTCTTCTTCAACCCATCTTTTGTCCCGAGAGAGACTAGGAGTCTTGGGAGTGAAAACTTGTCTGCCCTATCGAGCGAATCCAGCTCGCTCATTATATAAAGCGTCCTCTGCACCGTAGTAACAATGGTCATCACCGCCACTATCACAAGCGCCCCCATTACAAGGACGGGGGGCGGTGTCCTGCCAAGCCATGGGAGCAATATGCTATCTGCGACCGGCTGGAGGAGTGAACTCACCCCTATATATACGATCCTCTCTGGGCGGAGCATATACCCCTTTTTACAGACTACTCCCACACCCTCTCCGCGGGCACGGGTGTAACTGACGAGCATGGCGCCTATCAATCCAACAACGGCAAACGGAAGTACCCATGAGCCCCTGAAGTAATATATAAGTCCTAAGAAGACCGCCCCTTCAGAAACGCGGTCCATCACAGAGTCCAGGAAGGCGCCAGATCTGCTCTCCAATTTAAGTAGCCTTGCCACCCTCCCGTCAAACATGTCAAAAGTGGCGCCAAATACCATGATCCAACCTGCATACCCAAACAGCCCATTAGCAAAGAATATGGCGGAAGCGACGCCTATAAGCGTACCTATTATAGTAATGAGATTTGGGCTCATTCCTAATCTCACAAGGAGCCTTGCAACAGGATCCGTCGTCCAAAACCACCACTCTTTTAGAAAAGAGCTGAGGAGCGGTGAATCGTGTCTCCCTTTTAGATACGCGGGCTTCTCCGGTCTATCCTTCCTCAAGGCAAAGGCAATAAGAGAAGCAGCAAACAGGATGTTTATGACGATGATGGGCGCGATAGTCACCCATATAGAAACGATTCGGTCAGGCATACGGGGAGATTAGCACTATTATAACTAGGGTCAAGTCAAACACGCTCTATACACAAAGATATGTCAAAAAATAGAGAGGTGGTCTATCAGAAAGTACGCACCGCATAATCGCTGTGTGGGTCACCTCCTTAGAAAGGCTAATGTTTTTAATACGGCATCTGGTTATAAAAAGGCACGCACTTTGCTTCAAGGACAAAGTAGGTCTTTTTTGATAAATACCAGTATCTAAAAAGAAGGGGGCAAACTATGGCAGATATCACAACCACCAACCACCCAACCACCCTCCCCCAAGGCCTAGTCCATGAGAAGGTATGTACCCCAGACTCCAATACCCCTGTTGTCGATGCAACCAAACCCCTCCCAGAAGGACCCCAGGAGTCCTCCCTCGAGGCAGAGTTTATAAGGGCGGTTACACCTCCTGTCTCTGGCACTAAAAAGGAGGGGCCAAAGACGCATGCAAGGGAGCTCATGGAGAGGAGGCATGAGGTAGCAAAGAGGGCGTATGGGGTCTCGAGACAACTTGCAGCCATGACGGTGGCTGCAGATGCCAAAAAGTTGGATGAGATAGAAGGGATACTAGATGTAGCAGATGGGCTTTCGAGGGTATCAGACGAAGGATTTAGGAAGAGAGGGCTTAAGGTAAGGGATGAACTGATATCGGCATACACAAAGGTTGATACCAAGGGGTTAGAAAGATCTATTCACCTTGCAAGGGGGATACTCCTCTTGGATGAAAGGGAGAGAATAGAGGAGAGATATAAAAAGGCGCTCTCAGGGATAACCCTCCCACAAGAGACCTCTTCTGCACTAGAGAGGGGCAGGAACCCAAATCTCCCCCCAGCCCTCCTCCATGCATTTGAGAGGCTCCGTACGGGGATCGAGAGGGATGACCAAAGGGTCGTGCAAGAGGCCTCCTCCACCATAGAGGCACTAGGGGCGCTCCTCTTCACTGTAGAGACAATGGAGGAAGAGAGGGGGCTCCTAGGTGGGAGTCTAGAGAAGTTACTACAAACCACTCCTCCAGTCACGAGGGAGGAGATAGACGGAAGGCTAAAGAGACTAAAGCTAAAGCTCCTCACAGACGAAGATATGCGCAAAGAGGAGGTAGGCCGGCTTCTGGAAGATGAGGTAAGATATAGAAGGGAAAAGGGATGGGACGAGTATGTAGCAAGGCTCCTCTCGCTTAGGGAAGGGATACGGAGGATGAGTGATAGCGAGTTTGGGAAGGTCTTGGAGGAGAGGGAGAGGGTTGCAAGGGGGATAGATTTCGAGTTGTATCAACTTGGGCATCATGGGAGGGTTAGAGAAGAAGAGGTACCCAAAGACTTTAGCATACTAGGGAACCAGATAAGGGCCGATATTGAAAAGGCGAGGATGGCATGGATGGGGGGTAAAAGAGAAGAGGCGATCGCCATTATAGGAAAGCGGATAGATGAATATGAGAGATATGGCAGTTATCAAGCCACCTTGAAGGAGCTTAAAGGGCTTAGGGAGTTCGAAGGTCATCTTGCCTCCTTCATGTCTATGGCGGTTGGACTAGGGGCAGGCTCCATCCTCTCCATAGCCACAAGGGCGGCGTTGGGGTTAAGGGCACTGACAATGGCAGGGCGCGCCGTCACATTTGCTGCAGATGTATTGGGATTTACAGCAGGTTCTAGGGCAATGGATGCCGTGCAGGGTATAAGACCCCTATGGGATGAGACAAAGGATACCAAAGATAACCTAAGGGAATGGTTACATCCTGCTATGCTCATGGGTTCACTCAAGGTGGCTGGTGGAGCGTTAAATCTATTAGGATCTGCATTTATATCAAGTCTAAGTGACAAGGCGCTTGGGTCCTTATCAAGGATATTAGAAGGGGGTACTAGAGGTATAGGCGGTCATCTATTAGGCAAGGCAGGTGAGGTAGCCATATCTACCCCCCTCTTCTCATTGGGTGAGACACTGGCAGACATTGGTATATCACACATGTTGGGTGAAGAGACACCATCGTTAGGTGAAGTAGCATCACATCATTTTACAAGGGAGGCACTCCTTGGCAATCTCGTATCTGTTGTAGAGCTCATGCTGGCAAGGGATGTCTTTATAAGACCCTTGGTGAGGCCGCTGGAGAAAGGGGTGGATACCCTCCTTGCAAGGAGGGTAGAGGAGGTGAAGAGAAGGGCGGAGGAGTTTGTATCTACCAGAGATATCTCATCCTTAGAATCGCTCATAGGAGAACTGAAAGGTGCCATCTCCTTCATGAAGGAACATAGGTACGATGAGAGAGAGATAATGAGGGTCTCCTCCATCCTTGGCGAACTAGAGGCCAGATATGGGGCGTTGGAAGAAGGGCTCGTGTATCTGCATGGGGGGATTGGGGGATTTGATCTAAGAGGGGTAGTAAGGGGGCTTGGGGAGGCGGTTGGGAGACTCCTTGGCAAAAGAAATGACTTTGATGCCATGGCATACGCCAATGATATGATACGCGCTTTGGACCGCCTCGTGAAGGGTGAACAATTTCAAACACAATCTGAGTTCTTGGAAGGATTGGTTTACATAGCTAAGGCTAAAAATAATAATATAGAGGATGGCAACACGTATAAAGCATATCTAAGACACATACAAAGTGAATTTAGTAGGATAAGTGGCGAGCTCAAAGATCCAAAAGAATTAGAATCGTTTTATAGAAGCATACTTAGCAAATCTTATGTCAATAAGTTCTCACCATATGCACGCGGCCTTCAGATCCCACCTGAGGTGGCAATGGGATTTATAACAGATGTCATCCGGAAGCTGGGATCGCGCCTAGATGCCACCAACTCCCCCACTAGAGACCTAAATAGCGCCTTAGAAAGACTCAGCATTATAGTAGATGAAGCACCAAAAGAGGTAAGAGAAGATCTTGTTTTTAAAGTCATAGACTTCCTTGGAAGGGTAGTAAAAGAAAGGCCCTACCTCAGCGAGTCACGCCTCTCAAACGATGCAGCAAATAGATATGTCCGTCTAGTCCTTGAGACAAACAATGGAGATATAAAGAGCGGTTTAGTAAGGCTGATTGGAGAGACGCACTTATTCGATAATGCAAGCGATCCAAAATTTATCGAACCGCTCCTCTCAACTGCTCTTCGGACCTCCGATCCAAAACTTGGAAGATGGTTGCTTAACATTGTAGAAAATGCCATGGCAACCTTCAAGAGGATTGTAAATGACCAGGCCTCCACAAATTATATAGGTATCGTTAGGAATCTAGTTACTGTAGGCATAAGGGGTAACGACCCTAAGCTTACATCTCGGGCAATACTCATACTTGTAGAGATGGGGGGATGGGATAAGGATGTAGGTAGGATTGCGCGGGAGGAGGCTGGTAACGTACTTAGAAAAAAGAGCGGCAGGTTTATATATGATGTAGCAACCCAAATAAAGGCCGAGGCAGAACAAATTCAAGAAGCACTAAGGTCGCAGTTACATTACGGCGGGCTGCTCGGCCAAGCAGACGAGATCTCTTCTTTATACAAGGGCCTTGAAAAACTCGCGTCGGTGGCAGAGGATCTTGGGGCAAAAGATGTGGCCTCTGAGATGAGAGAGAGTGCAGAAGGTTTCAGAAAAGAGATTATAAAAAGCCACCAGATCGACATAGCCTCTGGCAATGAGGTGTTGGTCCCTCTCTCGCCTGATCATCCCCTACGCATCGCGGTGGCAAAAATGTTTGAAGGAAAGGAACCTGAGGCAGCAATCGAGGAATTAATAAGGGGTCTTGAGGCAATGGAGAAAGGTGAAGAACCGGAAGCGGAGGTGCCAACAGGGAAGGTTTATAAAATGGCAGTAAGAGACGATCTTGCCACACGAGCGTTGGAGCCACAAGATACAGGAGAGTACTTGGAAGCTATGAAGAAGGCCG